>Ga0115572_10000045_pt1 | contig 102174 bp, 92 predicted proteins | sample COGITO_mtgs_1206_FD_88681 | JGI IMG/M metagenome (GOLD analysis project Ga0115572, IMG submission 88681) | Pelagic marine microbial communities from North Sea - COGITO_mtgs_120607 | ecosystem: Environmental > Aquatic > Marine > Epipelagic | place: Germany:Helgoland, sampling site Kabeltonne... | reverse complement strand
GGGGCGCTACTCGGCTTCTGGCAAGCAAGAAGAACAGCAGTGCTGCTCCCATGCTGGCAATGACGAACGAGAACGAGTTGTAAACCAAGTTGAATTGGTTTTCACTCAGGGTCAAATCCATGGGTTACTCCTTTGGTGCAATGAATGTCGGGTTTGGTAACTGGATTTTTCTATCACGTTGATGTATCCCGGGGAAGAGGTGGACGTGGTCTGTTCGCTAGCGCTCCGAGAGGTCGCCGCAACGCGATGTGACGTGCGGTGAGCCGTTTTGCGCTCAAAGTCGGTTGTTTCGGGAGCACAACGTCTCTGATGCCCTGTGGTCGTCATACTGTCAGTTGTGATGTGGACGGTCCGGGTCTCAGAGGCGAACGACATGCCCAACGTGATTCGGCTCATCGAGCGGGTCAGAGGCGCTGAAACTGTTCATGCTGAACTGAGCGACGTTGTTGCTGATCTGAGGTCGCCGACCACAAATGTTGTCGCCTGCGTCGGAGACACGATCGTTGCCGTTCTCGTCGGTCGGTCCGAAGGAGATGTCGGTCGCATCGTTGCTATCGCTATTGCTCCGGAGTGGAGAAACAAGGGCATAGGCTCGGCATTGATTGGATGTGTCGAAGCAGCGTTTTTGAAGGCTGGCTGTCACCGCATTGTGGCGTTACTCACCGAGGGTCAGGTCGGTGCTGCAGCGCTCATCAATCGAGGTTTCGAAGTCACGCCGAATCTGGCGCTGTATGAAAAAGATGAGCCGCTTCGTCCGACGGCGTTCTCAATTCTTGAACGCTGGAATGGCGAGTTGATCGATCAGTCTCGATGGGAATCTTTCTCCGGTCTAACAATGCAGCGCGACATCGTTGAACAACGACTGCTGGCGCCGTTGATCGAGGCCGACTTGGCAAGCCATTTTGGTGTGATTGCGCCATCGGCGATCTTGTTGTTTGGTCCACCCGGAACCGGAAAAACTTCGTTTGCAAAAGCCGTTGCTGGGCGGCTCGGCTGGCCTTTCGTTGAACTCTTACCCTCGAAGCTCGGAGCGCAAGGAGCGTCGATGATGGCCGACGAACTTGGCCGGGCCTTCGACGATCTACTTGGACTCGAACACGTTGTGGTGTTCATCGATGAAGTCGATGATATTGCTAGCTCGCGTGCTGCGCGCCCCGAGACGCAAGCCGTTGTTAATGAACTATTGAAGGCAATGGTGCGCGTGCGTGAGGTTCCGGGTCGGCTTTTAGTGTGTGCAACGAACTCGATCGCAGCTCTCGATCCCGCTGTTGTGCGACCCGGCCGATTCGATTTGGTGATTCCTATCGGGCCACCAGATCCTGAAGCACGCCTTGCGTTACTCACCGACATGCTCGGGGCAATCCCGGGGTCGGAGATTGACCCACAGGCGATGGTTGAGCCGACCGATGGTTTGACCCCTGCTGATATCGCGAGTGCCATTCAACGAGCGGCCGCCGCTGCGTTCCGATCTGTCCGCCAGGGCAACGCGACAGCTGCCATCACGAACAGCGATCTCATTGAAGCGATCGACTCAACCGTGCCCACAATTTCCGAGGCGAGTCGCGCTGACTTCGTCGAAGAGTCCGAACGGTTTAGTCGTCTCTAATCGGTACTCGTACCGCTGTCAGCGAAATGGCTGTCAAACGACTAGGTCCGGACACCATCAGCTTCGGGCGAGAGCGACACCAGTTCCATAGGCTCAACGCTCGCGCCCCTCATGCCACTTGAGAGTCCACTCGGTGCACGACGAACCCCGGCTTTAGTTGGGAGTCCTGCGTTGTTTTGGCGCAGGTCTAGTCAGCGACGTGGTCGGTCGACGATGGCGAGCGCCGATGCAACAAGCAGCATCACCAGCGCAAGGGCTAGGCCAACAGTGGTGACTGCGTGGGGTGACGTATCGACCGTTCCGAGGTTACCGACAGCGATACCGACCGGGCTATCACCGACATCGGCGAGTGAGGTCGCCCACAACCACGTCGCAATCGACAAGCCGCCTCCTGCGAGGCCGAGCCCGTAGGTGCGAACCGACAAGAAGCCGACGACCCCGCTGAACGCAACCAGGCCGAGCAGCACAAGGCGACCAGCGAAGAAGGCGCGGGGGAGCCCGACGAAGCCGAGGTTGAGGTCGAAGGTTGCCTCACTCAACGGGATTAGTGGCCCGACTGCGAGGATCGTTGCCCCAAGCGCGCCGAGCGCTGCGACCCACGGGTTGAGGCCAGGGCGTCCGGCGGAGCCGGCCATGCGCAGCGTGGTGACGAAAGCGGTGAGTCCGAGGATGCCGATTGCGAGGATCAGAAACCATCCGAGGTCGCGTGTGATCGCAAGCGTGAAGCCATTGATGTCGGCTCCGGAGTTGCGGGTGATGCCCTCGGCATTGTGGATCGGGACCTCCACGAGGCCGGTCGTCATGGCTGACCAGCCGGCCAAGGCAAGACCTGCGCCGCCTGCGATGCCAGCACCGGAACGGGAGCCGAAACAGCTCAGCAGTCCACCGATCAGCATCACGGTGGCGCCAACAAAACCTGCGACCTGGAGGTTGGTCCCGAAGTCTTCGAGTGTTCGAATTCCGACGTTGATCCCGTCGACCGGGCGGCTCGTCCGGATGTCGATTACGTCGGCAACGTTTGCCATCAAGGTTGTCGTCAATGTGAGAAACCCGAAGACAAACGATGGGCGCAGCCTGAACCCCCCCGACGGTTGGACGGTGTACTCGGCGACATCGTCTGCACCATCGAAGATCGATGCGGCTGCGTACTGTACGGGCAACTCTTCGGTGTCGCCGAGTGTATGACCCGTAGGAATGGTCGTGGCAGGGATCGCTGCAGTTTGCTCGTATGCGGGTCCCTCAGGGGCGGGAGGTGAGAACATTGGGTCGGTGTTTGAATCATTCGCCTCGGCGATGGGAGTCGAAGCGGATGCAATGCCCACTACGTCGATCGCTTCGGTTGGCGTTAAGGCGGTTTGGTCAGCGCTTGCTGTGGCGGTCGACCCGGCGGTCGCTGCAGGCGCATCGCTCCCGGATGAGTCGACTCGGTTGCTCGACGCCACAACCCTTGCGAGTTCGGTCGCCGGCAGATCATCGCTCGAGACCACAGAATCGTCGTCGGGGGGTGCGGGGTACTCGATCGCCGTCGCTTCGCCGGTGATGACTGGAACGGCATGGGGTCCGGCACCGGTTGCAGCATCTGGGACGACCTCGAGCGGCTCGGTCGGGTTTGTCACACCGTCGAGCGTCACGCCGCACTCGTGACAGAACCGTTGTCCGTCGCCGACCGCGACGTTGCAGACATGGCAACGCATCACTATGACTGTACGAGATGTGATGCCCAGACGCGGATCGCCGAGCCGACGTCCATGTAATGAAGACGCGATGTGCAGGTCGCGCGGTCTCGCGCGAGGATCTTGTCCGTGCGCGAAGACCGCCAACCGCCCAAGCCGGTTGGCGGAGCTGCGCGCACCACTCTGCGGCGGTCATGTGGTGGAGGGCGTCGGTGGCGCAGCGTCGACGACAGGGTGAGACTGCTCACATGACCGGCCGCTTCGCGCCATCGCCGACTGGCACGCTGCACCTTGGCAACCTCCGCACAGCGCTTCTTGCGTGGCTGGCAGCGCGGTCGACCGGTCTTGATTTCATTGTGCGGATGGAGGACCTCGATCGGGTGCAAGCAGCACCTGAGCACGAGGTAAGGCAATTGTCCGACCTTGCCGCGATCGGCCTCGATTGGTCGGGTGACGTGGTCCGCCAGAGTGAGCGGTTCGACCTGTACCGAGATGCGTTAGCCATGCTCCGTTCGCGGGACCTTGTCTACGAGTGCTTCTGCTCGCGTCGAGAGATTCGTGCCGAGATCGAGAGCGCACCGCGTGCGCCGCACCTCCCACCCGGCTCGTATCCAGGGACGTGTCGCACGCTTACGAGCACACGCCGCCAGCGGTATCTCGACGCCGGCCGCACACCGGCGATGCGTCTGCGCGCTGATGAATCGCTGGCTGCGTCTTCGTCGGTGATCAATTTCACGGACTTGGTCGCCGGTGACGCGTTTGGCGGTGTCGACGACGTGGTGCTCCAGCGCAACGATGGCGTACCGTCGTACAACCTCGCGGTCGTTATCGACGATGCGCTACAAGGCGTCACCCAGGTGATCCGGGGTGATGACCTGCTCACAACTACCCCGCGCCAGATCCATCTGCAGCATCTCCTGGGCCTAGCGACGCCGACGTACGGGCACGTGCCGCTGGTCTTGGGTGACGACAGTGAACGACTCTCCAAGCGTCATGGGTCGGTGACGCTTGCCGAACTCGTTGATGCCGGAGCTTCGACACGGCTGATCGTGTCCGAGCTAGTCAGCTCGTTCGGCTCCGAATTCGACGCCACATCAGACGTGTCGTCTCTGCTCAGCGGCGTTGTATCGAGCTTTGTCATCGGCGCAATTACGCCCGGCGAGGTTGTGTACTCGCCAGAGCCGAACGCACCGGTGGGGTTCACACTTCGAAACGCCAGGTGAACACTGGTTTTCCCGGGGGTATGCCGGATTGCGTCCATGCTGTGCCGGTAGCCTTTCGCACTGTGGCTATGGACGAGCGCCGGAAAGCAATGATCGGATGCGGTGTCGTGTTCGGAATCGCCGCGCTTGTGGGCTGCTCGTCGGCCATGACCGGCGGCAATACGGGCGGTGGCGGCGCGTCAGCGGCCCCTGAAGAGTTGGCGCCGGTGAGCACCATCGTGCCCGCCACCACGGCGGCCCCGACGACAACATCGACGACCACCACGACTACGACCAGCACGACAACCACACTTCCGCCGGCCCCGACGATTCCCGATACGATTCGCACCGTCGGTCAGCTCGACGTTCCGCTCCAGGCAATCGGCAAGTCGAGCGGTTCCGAAGCGGCACGCGTTCAACTCCGCCTTCTCGAACTCGGCTTCTGGCTCCAAGCCGCTGACGGCGACTACGGACTCACTACCAGCCAGGCCGTGATGGCGTTTCAAAAATACATGGGCTTCGACGAACCCAGCGGTCGAGTCGACGAGCAGACCGCTCTGGCTCTTAGTCTTGAAACTGTCCGCCCACATGCCCGCGCCAACTCCGGCACCCTCGTCGAGATCGACAAGAGCAAGCAGGTGCTGTTCTTCGTGATGGACGGCGTCACCGAATGGGTGCTCAACGTGTCGACGGGCAACGGTAAGGAGTACACCGAACCCGACCAAAACACACCGGGTGAGACCATCTCTGGCGTGTCGCTCACGCCGAGCGGCCTCCACGAAATCAACCGTCAGCGTGCCGAGGGCTGGTGGGAAGGCGACCTCGGCCGCATCTATCGACCGAAGTATTTCGTTGGCGGCGTTGCCGTGCATGGGTCGAGCAGCATTCCCAATTATCCCGCCTCGCACGGATGTGTTCGAGTCAGTGTCCCCGCAATGGATTGGATCTGGGATTCGGGCATCTTGCCGATCGACACCTCCGTTTGGGTCCACGACGGCGCCTAACGGGCCAGCTCTCTCACTCGCTTTACAAACCTCCGCCGCGGTGTGCGTGTCGCCGAGACTGGGCCTGGCACGATAGTCGGATGCTTCCCGTCATCGGCGCTGCACGACTTTGGAACGACCCGGCGATCACCTCGATCGGTCGGATGCCGATGGCGCCGCCGTCGCCAGCGTACGCGTCTATCACTGACGCCCACGCCGCCGACCCATATGACAGCACGCCAACTGCGTGGATGAAATCGCTCAATGGCCGCTGGCGGTTCAGACTTTTCGATCACCCTGATCGTGTTCCGGTAGCGGCGATCACCGAACCTGCAGAGGGTGGCCGCTGGACACGAATTGCTGTGCCAGGCAACTGGACCGTGCAGCAATCGGCCGACCAGAACGGCGAGCCCGACCGACCGCAGTACACGAATGTGCAGATGCCTTTCGACGGGCCGCCGCCAAACCTCCCGGAACGTAACCCGACGGGCGTCTACCGACGAGACGTAATCGTGGCCAAGCCGTGGATCGGCCGCCGCATCGTGTTGCACGTTGGCGGCGCTGAGAGCGTGCATGCGCTCTTCGTCAACGGTGAGTTCGTCGGCTACGGCACTGACAGTCGGCTCGCAAGCGAATACGACATCACTGACCACGTCCTTGCCGGGCGAAATGAGCTTGCGATCGTCGTTGTCAAGTGGAGCGCCCACAGCTACGTGGAAGATCAGGACCAGTGGTGGATGGGCGGACTTCATCGGGATGTACGGATTGAGGCGCGCGCCCCAACGAGCATCACCGCTGTCGACTGCGACGCCACCTACAACCACATCTCGGGTAGTGGCACGCTTACCGTCCACTCCACGGTCGGTGGCGCCACACCGCCTGGCCCCGGCTGGAAAATCCGCACCTCTGTTGAGACCCTGGCAAAGAAGCGACTCGCCGCGCCGTCCACGGGTTGGGTACCCCACTCGTTCTCCACGCCGTACCTCTTCAGCGGTCATCACGTCGACGTGGCCTTCGATCTGCCCGCCGTCGAGCCGTGGTCAGCCGAATCGCCGACCCGTCATCGTGTTTTTGTCGAACTGATCGACCCTGAGGGCAAGGTCACTGAGGTCCACACCCAACTTGTTGGCTTTCGCTCGATCGAGATTATCGACCGGCAATTCAAGGTGAACGGGCAACCCATTTGGTTCTTCGGAGTGAACCGTCACGACCATCATCCAGTACGCGGAAAAGCCGTCACCGTCGATGACATGCGCGAGGACCTGCTAGCGATGCGCCGCCACAACATCACCGCAGTGCGAACCGCGCACTACCCAAACGATCCCCGCCTCCTTGACCTCGCCGATGAAATCGGTCTCTACGTCATCGACGAGGCAAACATCGAGAGTCACGCGTACAACACGAGTCTTTGCGATGATCCGTCGTACCGCCCGGCCTGGGTCGAACGTGTCGCACGCATGGTCTCGCGTGACCGGAACCATCCGTCGATCGTGATGTGGTCGCTCGGCAACGAGTCGGGTCACGGCGATAACCACGCAGCCGCGGCCGGCTGGATCCGCGTGACGGATCCGAGTCGTCCGCTCCATTACGAGGGCGCGGTCTTCCACGATGGCTGGGTCGACGGCGGGCGCTCATCGTCTGACGTCGTGTGCCCGATGTACCCAACCATTGCTGACATCGTCGCCTACGGCGACAACCCTGAGGGCGACCGCCCGCTTGTCATGTGCGAATACTCCCATGCCATGGGCAACTCGAACGGCTCGCTCGCCGATTATTGGGACGCGATCACGTCAACACCCGGACTGCAAGGCGGATTTATCTGGGAATGGAAGGACCACGGCCTCACGGCAACTCTGCCGAACGGCAAACTCGGCCTCGCCTACGGTGGACAATTCGACGAGCCGATCCACGACGGCAATTTTGTGGCCGACGGCATCATGTCGGCCGAACTCGTGCCCCATCCAGCGATCAATGAAGTCGAGTGGGTCTACCGTCCAGTTACCTTGGCTGCAGCGGGACGGACCAAGTTGACGATCTCCAATCGACGCAGCTTCACCGACCTTTCCGACCTCGATGCGACGTGGGAACTGATGGTCGCCGGTGAAGTGCAAAGTGAAGGTCGACTCGAGGTGAAAGTCGGCCCACATGAGACGGTAACCGTCGGCCTGCCCTGTGCGATACCGACAGAACCCGACGCTCATCTGAGCGTGCGCTGGGTGCAGCGCATCGCGACCGAATGGGCGCCGGCGGGGCGTCTCGTCGCCTGGGACCAGGTCGAGCTGCGGGCCCCCAAGCGGCTCGCCGTTAAGCATCTTGCGCCGTCGTTGAGTGGAGCGCTCGACCTCACAACGATCGCGCCCATCGCATCAATATTCAGGGCTCCGATCGACAACGACGGCTACAAACTTATGCCTGCCTACGGCGAGCAGCACGGCATCGGCGGGAAGGCGCTGCGTCACTGGCAGCAGGCTGGCATCGACCGCCGATCCGCAGAGGATTTTGTCGACCATGCACACCGTGTCGACGTCGCCGACGACGGAAGCGTCGTGCATCGTCACACGATCGTGGTGCCCGACGAGTTCGTCGACTTGGGACGTGTCGGAGCGATGTTCGAGCTTCCCGGCGGGTTTGATCGACTGCGTTGGCTCGGTCGTGGTCCCGACGAGAACTACCCCGACCGTAGTTGCGGATCGATGCTCGGCACGTGGGAAAGTGCGCCCGACGATCAGCCGTACCTGGTGCCCCAGGAGTTCGGGCTGCGTACCGACTGTCGTTGGTTTGAGTTCGTCAGATCGTCGTCGGGCGAGACGGTACGCCTCGACGTGCTCGCTCCGATCGCCTTGCACATCTCGGCCACCAACTTCAGCGATGGTGCGCTGTACGACGCCGCCCACGAAACCGATCTGAAGCGGGGCCGCTCACTAGTAGTGCACGTCGATATCGCACATCGCGGTGTCGGTACAGCCAGCTGCGGGCCAGACGTGCTCCCGCGCTACGAAATCCCCACCGGGCGACTTACCTTCGCCTACCGGCTGAGTCACGTTGCCTCGATCGCCGCAGCTGAGTTGCTGCGCTGAAAACTCCCCGCTCACGTGACCGGGCGAGTGGGCGTCGTACCGATCGAATCGTCGTTGAGGTTGTCGATCCGCTCGCCCAGCCAGTCGAAGAATGTGGCCTGCGCAACGACCTGGAAAGTGAAGTACGCGATCACTGCCACGGTCGCAACGATCAGTGCGAGTCGAAACCATCGCTTGAACTGACTCGTGTACTCGGTGATCAATGGGGTGAAGTTGCGGACGGCCTGATCAGCGCGGCTGGTGAGCTCCTGTGCCACCCGATCTACTTCCTGCCGTGTGACAGCGCGGACTTCAGCGATGATCTGTGATGCGTTCTGCTGGGAGACACCGACATCTCGGGGAGCCTTCTCGGCGGGTGCGAGCCCTTGCTCGAGGAATTCTCGGTTTTCCTCGGCGACTAGCTCAGCCGAGCTTGCGGGAGCCCGGCGAATTTCGGTCCAGTCGAGTCCGTCCCACCACCGCAGTCGTTGTCGATGCTGGGGATCCGGATACCACCCGGCCGGTGGAGCGTCGATCTTGCGCATCGACGGTCAGCGGTCCCGGTGGTCGTCGCGGTCTGGTTCAGGGAGCTCGACGCGTTCGGTATCGTCGGGGACTGGAAGTCCGTCTTTGGGGCGTACTTCGTCGTCAGGGTCGTCGGGTCGGATCGTGTCGGCGAGCGCTGCCACCGTGCCGAGCAGCCCCGAGAACTCGGCGGGGATCACGAGTTTGGTCGCCCGCCCGTCACCGATGCGTTCGAGTGCCTGGAGGTACTCGACGGTGAGCACATTGTTGTTGGTGTCGGCCTGCTTGATTCCCGTGAGGCGTGCCTTGGCCGCGGCCCCTTCACCCTCGCCTAGCAGTTGGAGACGCATTTTGTTTGCTTGCGCCCGGAGCTGGATCGCCTCGGAATCACCCTGCGCATCGAGCACGGCTGCCTCCTTGCGACCCTGTGCGGAAAGGACTGCGGCCTGCTGCTCGCCGTCGGCGCGAGCGATTGCTGCCTCCTGGTAACCCTTCGCCTCGGTGACAGTTGCGCGACGATCGCGCTCGGCGCGCATCTGCGCATGCATCGCGGACACGATGTCCGGGGGCGGATCGATGCGCTGGATCTCGACGCGGACGACTCGGACACCCCATTTGTCGGTTGCGTCGTCGAGAACCTCGCGTAGCTGTGTGTTGATTGTGTCGCGTGACGTGAGAGCCTTGTCGAGCTCCATGTCGCCGATCAGGTTGCGAAGGTTGGTTTGGGCGAGTTTTGTAATCGCCGTGAAGAAGTCGGCAACGTTGTACACGAGGCGCTGCGGGTCGGTGGCCTCGTAGTAGACGACGGCATCGACTGACACGACCACGTTGTCTGCTGTGATGACTTCCTGTGGGGGCACGTCGACGACCTGCTCGCGCATGTCGATCAGCTGCATCGTTTCGATGAACGGGAAGATCAGGCGCAGTCCCGGCTCCTCGGTCGCCTTGTACTTGCCGAGTCGTTCGACGAGACCGCGTTGATACGGACGTACGATCTTGACGGCTCCGACGAGGACAGCGAGTCCGATGAGAGCGACGACGCCCACAACGATGGCGATTGGGGTCATGAATCCTCCGATGCAGGGTTGATTGGTGTTGCGAGTGGTGAGCCTGGTGGTGGTTCGACTGGGGGTTTGGTTGGCGTTGACAGAACGATTGCATCAACCATCACGCGGGTTCCATTCATCGATGAGATCCGTACCTTCGAACCGGCGCGGAGCAGGCGACCGCTCGAGGTGAGTGCGCCCCATTCCTCACCCATCACCTTGACTCGGCCACGTCGTTCAGTGTCGTTGGGGTCGATGTCACTAGTGACGATTGCGTCGACACCGACCAGGCGGTCCGCACCCACCCCGGCTCGCATTGCGTTGTCGTCTGCGAAGCGTTTCGCATAACGCCAAAACGCAACCCACAGCGCAGCACCGCCGAAGAAGAAAATTGACCATTGGATCTCGACGGAGGCGTCGTAGAAGCCGGCCAGCGCAGCGATGAATGCGGAGACCGCGAAGGGGAGCAACACGAAGGACCCAGCGAGCAGCGTGAGTTCGATCAGTGCAAAGAGGACTGCAACACCGATCCAGATCCACGGCCACGCGTTGAGGTCGATCCCAAGATCAAGGACAGCTACCATGTAGCCAACGTAGTGGCATCGCAACACGGATGCGTCTCGAAGTGGCGAGACCTCTCGTGACGCCCCGCATGCATCGGCCCGCCTGTCGGCGCCGGGTCAAGCGCGGCGAATACGAAGAGGGTGGCCTGCGCTGGTTTTGCAGATGCCGGATTCGATATCGAATCGCCAGCCGTGCAGCGTGCAGACAAAGTCGTCGCCATCGATTTCGCCGAATGCCTCGAGGTCGGCATCACGGTGGGGGCATCGGCGTTGCACGATGTAGTCGCCGATTTCGATGTCCGGTTCAGCTGCCATTGCCTCAGCATCGGGCGGCGCCACTCTGCGCACTGCTTCGGCTTCGGCCCGCTTCATCCGTTCCCGTGACAGCGACTTCAAGAAGTTATAGACGTACTCGTTGAATTCCCCTTCACGCCAGGCCACAAATCGGCAAGACAAGAGCAGCGAGTTTGACCAGTCGACTGCGCGCTGTGAGACGACGGTTTCGACGAGTCGACGATCGATGTCGAAGCGGAACGCGAAAGGCTCATCCCGGTGTTCGCGTACTTCGCCGCTGGCAAAGTCTATGACGATGTCGAGTTGCTCGGCGCTGCAGTCGGCGGGCGCCAAAGCGCGCAGCACGACGTTGGCACCGACCAGTGAACAGAGCGTCGGTGCCATCTCGAGCAGCGGCTCCCACCATGACTTCAGGGTGTGGAGCACGTCGGTGGACGGCGGGTTCCATTCCGCCTTCATTTTGTTGAGCCATCCGATCCAGTCGGACTGATAGCGGTCGAGGTATGCCTGCTTCTCGCTGAAAATGGCGGCAACGTCGACGTCTGGTATCGGATGAGTTGTTCCGAGGGTCCCGTCGACAGTGATCGTTGTGCCGGGGATGTTCATGATTCCGTGGTAGCCGCAGCGCTCCAACATGTCGAGGAATACGGTCTGGTCGGGGAAAATGCTCGCCTCGGATCCGTCGATCACGTTGAGGTCGAACAGATCAGGATCAAGGAAGCATGGCGGACCTGCGCTCGGAGCGATCGCGCGAGCGCCGATTGTCTCGACATAGCGCATGGCCCGAGCGAATTGAGCGTCGACCTTGGCATCGCATGCGAGTTTCTTTGCCCCTTGTTCCATCTCGTAGACCATCGGGTACCAGATGGCTCCGGAGTACTGCAGCCAGTGGAGATCGACGGAGCCGTGGGAGCGGAGTTGGGCGAGGTCGGTGGTTCGACAGTCATTCTGGTTCACAACGATGGCATCGTCGGCGATCACCACGAGTGCTGAGTCGCCGCCCGGTCCGTCGGTGATCGAGGATTCAATGTGGATTGCGATCTTCAACCCTGGGGCGATTTCAGTCTCGACAGTGTCGGTGGTCCGGATGAACTCGGTGAAACCCAGCGTGGCGAGCGTGCGTTGCTGTTCGCGAGTCGGGAATCCGGGGAGCAGAATCGGGATGTCGCGGCGTAGGTGCCCGGTGAGCCAGGCTTCGTCGTGGTGATCGCCGTGCAGATGCGAGATGTAAAGGAAGTCCGCATGCTCGATACGGTCGAGAAGATCGTCGGAGAGCTGATCGTTGCGTGGAAAGGGAAACCACGAGCCGAAGAATGCTGGCTCAAACCACGGATCGCACAGGATCGACCCGCCTTCCGTTTCGATCAGCATTCCTGCGTGTCCGATGGAGGTCACATCCATCAAGTCAGGCTACGACCGCCCATCGATCCAGGTGCGAAATACGTCCCGAAAAGGAAGAACAGCAGCCGGTGGGCGAGATACCGTGTTCAACGAGGCGGAGTCCGCCGTCGGGTCACGCGACGGGTGGGTCGGTGTACTGCTGGCCAGCGCGACTGACGTGCTCGGTCCAGGCGTTGCCGTCCCAGTAACGAAGTTCGAAGCGGCCGGATGGGTCGGCGTACCAGCCCGCAGGTACGCCGGACGCGGCGGCGTCGGTTGTCGCGGCAGTTCCCGGTTCGGTGTCGGCGGCGCTGGCTGCCTCATCGGTGGTTGGACCGTCAGCGATGTCGGCCACGCCGGACGCAACGTCGCTGGCGAGGGCTGCGCCTCCAGATGCCAGTCCGACGTTTGCGTCCAGACCTGGATTCTCGTCATCGTTGGCCCCGGGGATGGTCGGTTCGGCGGGTGCCGCACCCCACCCAGCGGGCTCGCTGGAGGCCTCCATCGCAGCGGCGGCATCGGGCATCTCTGATGTGGCCATCGTGTCGGAGCCGATGGACCGGTTATCGGTGACGCTCGCGACAGCAATTCCCGCTGCCACACCTTCGACGCCAGCGGTCACGGGGGCTGCACTATCGCCCCCGTCGTCGGTGCTGTCGGTGGCGTCCGTATCAGGTTCCGCAACAGTCTGCGCGGCGTGCGCGCGACGTGTCAGATACGCAACGACGTTCGTACCCGCTGACACGATACTGACCACAGACCAGCCGTCCTGGGCCTTCTCAGTCAGCATCGGAGCGAGTGATTCGGCGTCGTACGACGACGCAGTGACCGATGAGAACTCTTGCACCAGAGCAGAGTAGACCACCGGACGGGGTAGGAGGCGGACGCGGCAGGAAGAACTCAGATGGCGTTCTCGGCGTCGGCTGGCTCGCCGATTTGGTCATCTTCTGATGCTGAGCGATCGAACCGTCCATCGGCGAGCGCGTCAGGGTCGGCGTCCGCGGGGTGGCCATCGAAGAGCACCTGTCCGTCGCTCAGCGCGATCAGTCGGTCACTTGACGTCACGCTGGCGAGTTCGTGCGTTGCGACCACCAGTGTGGCACCGTCCCCGTGGGCCCATGCGACGAGGTCGAGTAGTGCCGACCGTCCGGCGAGGTCGAGGCCGACGAAGGGCTCGTCGATCAGCATCAGCTCGAAAGGGCGGACGAATGCAATTGCAATTGCCGCTTTCTGTCTGAGGCCTCGGCTGAACGTCGCTGGAAGATCATCGGCACGCGCCGAGAGCCCGACTGTCTCGATCAGCCAGTCGGCATGTGCCTCCCACCCCTCAGTGTGGTGCAGCCGGGCGACGTACTCGAGGTGTTCTCGCACCGTTAGGTCGTCGTAGAAGACCGGCTGGTCAGAGAGGTACGAAAGCGCGGCGCGCGCCTCGGCGCTGCCTACTGCATGACCAGCGACGACGGCGGTTCCAGCCGAAGGATCGACTAGCCCGGTCAGCATTTTGATCAATGTGGTCTTTCCGCTGCCGTTGTGTCCGATGAGCGATACGCGCTGGCCGTTTGGAATTACAAGGTCGATAGGCGCAAGTGCATCGTGGCCGTCGTAGCGCTTCGTAAGGCCCTGGGTCTGGATCGCGTCGGTCATCCGCCGGACCCCGCTGCGGCGCGACCGGCTGCGAAGAATTGCCGAAGCGACGCAGACCACCGGTCGCGTCGAACTACCCATAACGTCATCACCACGAGACACAGTGCCACACCGACGATCGAACGTCCCACTGTCGAGGGGGTGGGCTGGAGCCGCATGGCGGCGACCGGGCCTGCGGCGATCGCGCTCAGAATGATGGGAAGCGCACCGGTCCCGACGTTGCTGAAGCCGGAGAACTCGGGCATCGCGAATGGGCGTTCGGCATCGCGATCGGCGCCGGTCAGCGTCGTGTTTGCGAGGTCGGGCGGGTCGCATGCGTCGCGGACCGTGGTCACGACTGCGCCGATCGCTCCCGCCCACGCAACGGGGACTGCAAGGGCGAACATTCCGGCTGCATGGTGGGGGTTGAGCAACGCTGCTGCCGCCGCGCCGATCATCGCAGCCACGGCTAGGAGCACGGCCGGGGCAACCATGTGGTGGGCAAACAGCCAGCCGCGCGGCTCCGGAAACCCACCGGTAAGGTCCGGCCGGTCGACCTCCTGGGCGAGCGGTTCGACCGCTTCAAGCCCGAGTAGAAAGCCGGCAGCGACGAGCAGGATTAAGAACAACCACGACGACGTCACTGTGAGCGATGCCGAGATACCAGCAATTATCGCAAGGCTGACCATCCGAACGAGTCTGCTGAGTGGCAGCCGGCGGATTGAGGCAAGCCCTCGCCGCCAGACGTACGTCGGGAATCGATCGGTGATCGGGCCCGGCACTGGACGCGGCCGCGCATGTCGACGCGACAGCGTGGTGGAGTTCATCGTTCGTCGATCCGATGATTGCCGCCCGAACCACGGCGTCGACCTGACCGACTCTGCGCTGAGTTGTCGACGAAGGAGAACGACGGTGCGAATATCCTGGACCGTCGCTGCGAAACGCAGTTGCGATACGAGTTGTCCGCGCCGTTCGAGCGACTGCAACCGCAGTCGACCGCCCAACGCGAGCGCACACGCAACAAATAGGAACGCCGATGCAACGGCGATGAGGTCGATCGTCCGCTGTCGAATACCCCAGAACAGAACGCTTCCGGCAAGATTGCCGGGCCCGATCTGCTCCCACCCGGTGGCTCCGCCCCCCCAGATCTTCCATGCTGTGAGTGACTGCCATGCCACAAAGAGCGTTGCCGCCAACGAGGCCACCGCGCGGGGGAGATGCAGTGCGTGCGCAACCACTGCTGCACCGACATAGAACGAAGCGATGAGCACGCCGAACAGTGCACCGCTGGCTGCCCAGGCGGCGCGTGACCCCTCGATCTCGCGGGCGACGAGTTGTCCAAGGACGGCGAGCCCGAGTGCGAGTCCGAATGCGACTGCTCGCAGCCGTTGGGTGATCGGTCGCAACAACACCCAGGTGCGGCTGCTCGGCGCCAGCATAAGGTGCCGCACGTCGGCCGACTCGATTGAGATCGGTCCACCCTCGGAGCCGTTGCGCAGGCCGATGCTGAAGGCGAGAACCACTACGACACCTGCGATCGAAGGTCCGCGCTCCAAGATGAGGTTAGCGGAGATCTGCTCGTCAATCAGCCCATCGATCGAGTCGGAGGCGACGACGACGGCGATCGTTCCCACGAGCGCGAACAGATAGACGCGGTAAAGGACGTCGAACCACTCGGTGTCGCCGAGGCGACGCTCGCGCCGGACCCGGCGCAACTCGCGAAGCACCGTGGTGTCGGACTCCACGTACTCGCTCATCGCCGTGTGACAGTACCCGGCTGCCGCCCGTCGAAGGCGCAGAGACGGCAGACTGCAGAGGTGACCTCAATTGTCTTCCCCCGTCGTCCGACCGTCCGCCATGTGCTCGTTGGGCTGGTTGCCGCCACGCTGCTGGTCAGCGCCTGTGGTAGCAGTGATGACTCAACATCGGCCAGCGGCACCCCCGCCGAGACTGCGAGTTCCGGAGCCTCACCCGACGGTGAGCCTGCGCAAGAGTTACAGCAGAACGGTCCGGTCACTGTCGAGGGACCACCACTCGATCCGTTCGACAGTTCGCTTGAGGACCCAGCTGTCGGAAAGACAGCGCCATTGATCTCTGGCGAGAGCTTCGACCGGACGCCGATTACGGTTGGAGGCCCTGCGGCGAGCGGAAATTCGACTCTGGTTGTGTTTCTTGCTCATTGGTGCCCGCACTGCAACGACGAGATCCCCGAACTGCTCGCGCTTGACGAAGCCGGGGAGTTGCCCGAAGGGCTCGATGTCATCGGTGTCAGCACTGCGGTCGACGCGTCCGCCGAGAACTATCCCCCGAGTGAATGGGTTGAGGACAAAGGCTGGGCGTGGCAGATGATGGCTGACGCCGAGGAGCTCACTGCCATTAGGGCCTACGGCGGTACGTCGTTCCCGTTCTCGGTCGTGCTCGACGCCGACGGGAACGTGCTTGGGCGGCGAGCCGGGTCGGCAACCGCTGCCGAGATTATGGCCTTCCTTGATGGTGCACTCGCTAGTTGACCGAACACCGGACGCGTCGTGGGGCTGCGCAACTGCGTAGCCTCGTAGAGTGATGACTGACGCAGGCGACCCGGCCACCTCTGTTTCCGTGCGGCGGGTCGCCTTTTTCGGTCCGCTCGGCACGTTCACACAGCAGGCGCTACTCGACGTCGACTCGGCACGGGGCGCTGAGCACGTGCCGTACCGGACAGTGCCCGACGTACTCGATGCCGTTGAGGCGGGCGAAGTTGACGCCGGTTTCGTTCCGATCGAAAACTCGATCGAGGGCATGGTCAACTTCACGCAGGATGCTCTCGCCTTTGACCACCAGTTGCTCATTATCCACGAAGCGGTGATCGATATCGAGCACTGTCTGCTTGTCAAGCCGGGCTGTTCACTCGACGCAGTGACCGAGATCCTGTCGATACCCGTTGCGACGGCGCAATGTCACCGCTATCTCCGAGAGCGACTTCCCGATGCTGACATGGTTGCCGCAAACTCCACCGCTGACGCCGCTCATCGAGTCAGCCAGTCCGATCGCGATGACTTGGCCGCCCTTGCACCGCGAATCGCCGCCGAGGTGTACGGCCTCGAGATCGCGGAGGCCGACATTGCTGACCACGCTGGTAATCAGACCCGATTCGTGATGGTCGCTCGCTCGGGGGTACCGGCGCCGACCGGTCACGACCGCACCGCACTCGTCGTGTATCAGCGTGCCGACGAACCGGGAAGCCTCATCGCGATCCTTCAGGAGTTCGCCGCGCGGCGGATTAACCTGTCGAACCTCTTCAGCCGCCCGACCAAGGACGGTGGGCTCGGCCACTACTGCTTCATCATGTATGCCGATGGGCACGTCGCGGACGAACTGTTGGCCGACACGATGCGTTCGCTGCATGCGAAGCAGGGCGGTGTGAAGTTCCTTGGTTCGTATCCGGCGGCAGGCGAGGCAGCCGAGACCGAACGCGAACACGTCGGTGGCCGATGGCGTGACGCTGATGACTGGCTAACCGACATCCGCAGGTCAATCACGTCCTGACCAAGCGGACTAGCGAGCCCATCCAGACTGGCCAATCCGGCCGAGGGCCGGCTCCGACTGTTGTCGGCCCTCGGCCGTAGTCTGTCGGCCATGTCGCCCGCCCCGTCTTCCGGTCAACCCGTCACCGTCGTCACCGGCGCGAACTCCGGGATCGGACGTGCTACCTCGATCCATCTTGCGTCGATCGGGCATCACGTCATCGGAACCGTCCGCTCGCTCGACAAGGCCGTCAAGCTGCACGCGATGGCTGCCGATGCCGGCGTGGAGGTGGACCTGGTCGTCGCCGACGTGGCCGACGACGCTTCCGTTGCCGGCGGATTCGACGAGATCTTCTCCCGAGTTGGTCGGGTCGACCACCTCGTCAACAACGCCGGTGTCGGCGGTAACGCCGTGGTCGAGGAGTGCTCGTCCGAGCTGTACCTGGACGTGATGAACGTGAATCTGTGTGGGGTCACTCGGTGCACGCAGGCGGTACTCCCTCAGATGCGGGAGCGCGGTAGTGGGACGATCATCAACATCACCTCCGTGGTCGGGCGGATCGCCGTCCCGGCCCAGTCGCCATATGTGGCGTCGAAATGGGCGCTCGAAGGGATCAGCGAGGAACTGGCTCAAGAACTCGCACCGTTCGGAATTCGGGTGGCGATCGTCGAACCGGGGGTCACGAAGTCGGCGATCTTCGCGAAGAACATCGACGCGCCGAACTCGACCGGCGCGTACGAGACGCACTATCGGCGGATGTTCCAGATGTACGCTGCCGGAATGGCCGGGGCGACCGACCCGTTCGAGGTCGGCCGTGTGATCGAGCGGGCGATCATTACCGACAACCCGCAGCTGCGGTATCCGGTGAGCTGGGGTGGCATCGAGATGGCCGGGCTGCACGACCGCATCGACGACGATGACTGGATCGGACTCGGCATGATCGAGGACGACGCCGACTACGTCGCCCGATTCAACGAGATTTTTGACGTCGACATCGCGACCTGATCGCGGTGCGGACGTGTTCCCACTGCCGCCGCAATTTCGGTGCTGTCGGTCACGCGCACATGTGTCAGCGAGGTCTCACTGTCGTGAGACTCTGCTCGTTCAGCCACTCGATCCGCTGACGCATGAGGTCGAGCCCGTCCTGCGGTGAGCAGGAGGCAACGTTCGAAGCCGGACGGTCGAATATCATCTGCTGGGCGTCGTCCACTCGGTAGCTGGGCCAAGTCACTCGACCAATTGCATTCGGAACACCGGTCACGGCGAACGCAAACCATCGGTCACCCATTTCGCGCGCCAACAGATGTGCGTCGTCCGCAGCCGGAACGAGTGGGAAGGTCGTGTCGAACACGTACAGCACCTCGGCGGCGTGGAATGCGCCGGCGGTCTGCTTCGGCGATGCCGGCACGGCTCGGAAGTGGTAGCGGTAGACCGAGTGACCCTGCTCGGCGTGGCAGCGCGACGCGTGGTCGACGTGCACCCCGAACATGTGGTCGCCGGCGTGGTCGATACGGGCGTCGAGGTCCCCAAGACCGAGGCCGGGGTACGCGGTGAGAAGGCGGTCCACTTGTTCGGTGGTCGGATACGAGCGCTCGAGTGCCGCACGGATCGCAGCGGGCGGGACCTCGCTCCCGTCTGCCGGCGCCTCGAACTCAGCTCCGGCAGGGTGCATGAACCCTGCGAGGAGCGTGCCCTCGTCGGCGTTGTAGCCGATCATCAGGGGCACCGGTGCCTGATCGCCACGACTGAATGCGGTCATGGGCGCGGTGGGAAGGACGACTCCGTCGACCACCGGATAGAACGAGCGACCGAGATGCGGGTTGTCCGTGTACAAAGCTGACAGCGTCTTGGCATCGATCTCGCGGAGCTTGGTGATTGATGCAGCGCCTGCCAGGACAGCGAACGCCTGACCTGTCTCCGTCGCCGGCTCGAAGTCGAGCATCGGGCGGTTGAGGTTGAGCCAACGGCCACTGTCGCTCGGGCTCTGCGCGATCGCCCGGTGGAACAGGCCGCGTGCCTTCGGCGCGGTCATCAGGTTGAGCACGGCCTCTCCGCCGGCCGACTCGCCGAAGATCGTCACGTTGCCCGAGTCGCCTCCGAACGCCGCGATGTTGTCGCGCACCCACTCCAGCGCCGCAATCTGGTCGAGCAGCCCGTAGTTCCCCGACACGCCGTCCGAAGACTCTGCTGACAGTTCAGGATGGGCGAAGAATCCGAAGAGTCCGAGGCGGTAGTTAATGGTGACGAGGACACATCCGCGCTCGGGTAACACGTTGCTCTGGTACATCGGCTCGGCGCCGCTGCCGTCGGTGTGATCGCCTCCGTGGATCCACACCATCACCGGAAGATCGGCGGCGTGGCGTGGCGTACGGATGTTGAGGGTCAGGCAGTCCTCGCTTTGTCTCGTCGGAGCGAGCTTGATCGCTGTTGTCAGCGCACGCCGTCGCGCCCTGCCGAGTCCGAGACCTGAGACGAGCACCTCGAAGAACTGTTCGAACCCTGCGGCTCGTTGGTGGGCGGATGGGCCGAACTTCGTGCAGGCACGTTCGTCGGACCATGGATCGTGTGATCGAGGGGGCTGCCATCGCAGGTCTCCGACCGGCGGGGCGGCGTACGGGACACCGCGAAAGACTGCGATGCGGCCGTCGGAAGTTGTCGTGCCACGAATCGGGCCGGTGGAGGTGGTGGCGGTGGGAGCGGAACGCTTGCCGAATCGAGCCATGGACCAGTGTCCCGCATTCGGATGGGCTGTCATAATACGGGAAAGAGGCCGGTGGATCATGAGATCGGTCGCCGGCTGGGACATTCCAAAAAAGGGTTCGGTAATGTCGCGTCGGTGACCGATACCCAGGAACGACCACTAGTGGATACCGACATCAGCGTTGACGAGTTTGTCGCCGACGCTCGCGTCTGGCTCGACGAGAATGCCGAGAGGCGCACCGATCGCGGTAGCGATTTCGTGTGGGGCGAGGGTGAATTCGACGTCGCCGTGTTCCACAACATGAACTACGAGGAGGAGCAGGCCTACATCGGCGGCATCTCGGACTGGCTTAAGAAAAAGGCCGAGCGCGGCTACCACGCAATCACCCGGCCTCCCGCCGTTGGCGGGCTCGGGCTCAGCCGGGCACACCAGCGTGCCTACGGCCGACTTGAGCGTGAGTACGTGTCGCCCGGTCGACACGAATTGATCGGGGTGACCGCAGGACTGATCGCATCGACGGTCGAAGCAATGGGCTCTGAGGGATTGAAAGACCGGTTTCTCGCCGACCTGCTGCGTACCGACATTCTCGCATGCCAGTTGTTCAGCGAGCCGGGTGCCGGATCTGACCTTGCCGGGCTGGCGTGTCGAGCCGAGCGCGATGGCGACGAATGGGTGATCAACGGACAGAAGGTCTGGAGTTCGGGGGCTCAGTTCAGCCAGTGGGGCGAACTGATCGTGCGCACCGACCCCGACGTGGCGAAACACAAAGGACTCACTGCGTTCATGATGCCGATGGATATTCCCGGCGTCGAGGTGCGCCCGATCCACCAGATGAGCGGCGGGTCGTCATTCTGTGAGGTCTTCTTCACCGACGCACGAGTCCCCGACGATCTTCGGATCGGCGACGTCGGCGCTGGCTGGATGGTTGCCATGACGACACTCGGCTTCGAGCGCGATCACTCCGAGACCGGAAGTGACGGCTCCAGCTCGGGCGGCAACTGGACCAAACTTCTCGCGACTGCGCAGTACGCCGACGTGCTTGACGATCCGGTCATTCGGGACCTCATGACGCGGCAGTACATCAGCGGTCGCGTGGAATCGTTGACCAACCGCCGTGCGGCCGACCTCGCCAAGTCCGGCACGCCCGGGCCCGAAGGCTCGCTCGGGAAGCTGCTGTGGACCGAGGGCATGCGGACGATGACCGAAACGGTCGCCGCAATCCTCGGCCCGAAACTGCTCGCCGACACGGGCGAGTGGGGCACGTTCGAGTGGGGCGCGCACGTGCTCGGCGCGCCCGGCTATCGAATCGCCGGTGGCTCCGACGAGGTGCAGCGGAACATTATCGGCGAACGCGTCCTCGGCCTGCCGCGGGAGCCACGCGCCGACACCGGCGCCTGGAAGGACATCCCCCGCTGACACCACGTGTCCGCCCAGTCGGCGGACGCGCGGGGTCAGAGGATTCGGACGGGGTCGTCGCCGGTCCAGTTGACGGACGCGTCGCGGACCATCGCATAGAAGGCGGCGAGGCGATCGGTTCGTTCGTAGATCTCGAGCAGGTGACCCATGGTTGCGCGCGCGTCGTGGAACGCGAAGGCCTGACCGCCCGACGTTGTGGCGACGAGGCGACGGGGGAAGCCGTCGGCTGAGAGTTCGGCACTCGCGGCGTCGAAGTCGTCGACGAACGACGCGATGTGATGGATCCCCGACGTGCCCACGACCGGGTCGGGTCCCGGGTCGTGTTGTTGCACCAACTCGACCATGACCGATCCCCACTGGCCGTACGCCGACGAATGGTCGAATGTGGACGGCTTCGAATCGATCTCGACGTCGGTGAGTGCGATGTGTTCGATGACGAAGAACGGTCCAATCCCACGCGCAGCCCAACGCAGCGCCGCGGCGTGGACGTCGTCGGTGGAGTACGCAACCTGCACCGGCGCGCCGAACATCAGTGGACCCTCATCGGTCGCGCGGCGTCACCGAGACGTCCGTCTCGCCGATCTCCAGCCAGCGGAACATGTTCTCCCAGAAGTGGCGGATCTTCGTCTCGTTGTAGTTGGCGAAGACGACCTCCTGCTGCTCTTGGGCCTTGAGCCCGGTCTGAACGTGGGGGAGATTGATCGAGTCCTGCTGGAAGATCTTGGCAGCGGCTCCGAGTTCGGTGGCGAGCGTCCAGTCGTCGTCAGGACCGAGATGGCGCACGGCGGCCGGTGCCGGTTTGTTGTCGGGGTCGTGGGCGACAGGGAATGTCATCACTTCGAAGATGCATTCGTCAGGATTGTTGCCGTTCGGGCGCCAGCGGTAGAAGAGCGTGTTGAACACCCCCCACGGTGACCAGTTGGGGAAGACCGAGTAGTACATCGCATCGAGTACCTCGGCGTCGCTGAACGCATCGGGATCGATGGTCTTGCCCATGTTCTCACGGGCGGCGTCCCGCCGCTGGGCTGCGATCCAGGCGCGGATCTGGGCCGGGGTCTCGACACCTTCGGGCGGGTCGGGGAGCGTGAGCGGCACATCGAGCAGCGGCGCGGGGGTCGGACCGCCGATCCACTTGCACAGGTGTGGATCGGCCTGCACGATGGGCCCGTCAATCCATGTCGCTTCGTCGTCGAAGTGACCCTCGTGGCCATCGAGGTCGACGACGCGGACGTGTCCGAGCCGAACGCGCTCGTAGATGTGGCCGTTCATGGGGTGGCGATAGCGGGCAAACTGTTTGCCGTCGTCGAGACGCTCGTAGTGCGTCATGTTCGTGAGGTGTGGACTCTCGACGGCGTGCGGCGAAATTGCGCGTGAGAAGTTTTCGTACGTGTCGTACCGTGAGTTGGCGTCGCCGAGGTCCTCCATCAGCGTCGGATGAGTCGCCACCACGTGGTAGCTCTCCATGAATGCTTCCTGGCAGGCCTTCCAGTTGACACGCATGATCTTCTCGACGTGGGCGGCCTTGTAGCGACGATCGAACGAGCACTTGGTGAAATGGTCGCCGAGGTTGCCGAGGAAGTCGGCGAGGGGAGCTGCGCTGCGGTCGGGGTTGATGAACACGAAGCCCTGCCAGGTGTCGACGAGTGCCTCGGGGAGCGCGTAGTCCTCCGCACGGACGCTGGGGAAATCCCACTCGCATGGGATCTCCTTCATCGACCCGTCGAGGTTCCACGCCCACCCGTGGAACGCGCAGCGCAGGTTACGTGCGCCCTTGCCGTTGGTCTCTCGGAGGAGGCGTCCGCGGTGCAGGCAGGCGTTGCGGAACGCCTTGACCCCGTCGTCGGTGCGCACAACCAGGAATGACATGTCGGCGATTTCGTACACGTGGTAGTCGCCGACGTTCGGGATCTCGTCCTCGAGGCAGGCGAGTTGCCATACCCGGCTCCAGAGCTTTTCGACTTCGAGCGCGTGGAACTCCGGCGAGGTGTAGTACCACGCTGGGATCCGGGTGTTTCCCTCCCGCAATCCAACGCGGCTCTCGTCTCGGAGGATGTCGTCGACGGGACCGGTGTCGTCATTGAGCAGTTCGGTGAAGCTGATGCCGGCGGAGCGGTTGGTTCCGGTGATCGTCTCGGTCATCGCTTCAGGTTTTCACACGCTGGGTGGCCTGACCGAGTTGGCAAACGTCTATTCGGAAAGTCGCCACCCGGGTCGTGTCGTCGGCGTCGCCGCCGTCATCATGAGTTGATGTCGAACGAAACTTCAGCGTCGGGACGCCATGCCGGGCGGGTTGCAATCGTCACCGGGGCGGGCTCCGGTATCGGGCGATCGGTCGCCGAGCTGCTCGTGCGCGAGGGCGGGTTAGTGGTGGCTGCCGATCTGACCGACGAGCACCTGGCGTGGTGCAGTGGCATCGATCACATCGTGCCGGCTGCGGCCGATGTCACCGCGGCCGATGCGAACGATGCCCTCGTCAGCTTGGCCGTCGAGTCGTTCGGCGGGCTCGACGCCGTCGTACTCAATGCCGGCATCTCGATGAGCGGGTCCATCGAGTCGCTCCCGATGGAGGACTTCGACCGAGCGGTCGATGTCAACGTGCGCGCGGTCGCTCGTGGGATCCGTGCGGCCGCGCCTGCCATGCGCGTCCGGGGCGGCGGGGCGATTGCGATCACCGCATCGACGTCGGGGCAGCGTGGGGACCCGTCCATGTGGGCATACAACGCGTCGAAAGCAGCGGTCATCAATCTGGCGCGTTCGGCCGCGCTTGACCTCGGCGCCGAGGACATCAGGGTCAACGTCGTTTGCCCGGGCCCCACGATTACGGGGATGACCGAGCGCCTGCAGGAGATGCCGGCGGCCTACGAAGCGCTACGTCGGCGCACCGCCCGCCAGCAGTGGGCGACAGCCGACGAGGTGGCGGCCGTGTTCGGATTCCTCGTGAGCACCGAAGCGGCAGCGGTGACCGGCGCCGTGATCAATGCAGATGGCGGCATCTCGGCGAACACCGGCCAGTTCCTCCCACCCGAACGCCTGGCGTGATGTCGCACTCGGAACCGATCGGTGCCACGTGTCGGCGGTGCCGACACGCCGGGGATCAGCAATTCCGTCTTGCTCGGACTTGATCGCGTCCAGTCCAAGCAAGGCGGAACCATGCGTCCGGTCATGACTTGGCGTGCTGGGCGCTCCGCCGCTGTCAGGGCTGGAATTCGGTGCCGGCGTTCGCGAAGAGCGCGGCGAACGCCTCGTCGTCCTCTGCGGCGATTAATTGGTCGACCCAGCCGTGGAAGCGTTGCCCGCCTGCTTCATTTCGGCCGAAGATCACATTCGGCTTCGCATTCGTCTTGAGTGCACGTTGGATACGATTGCCCGTGAAGTAGTCCTCGTCGACCACGACGCCGAGGAGGAACTCGCGTTGTGCGGCGATAGCCGCAGCGAACTCCTCGGTCGGCTCGAAGGTGGCGAGGAAGTTCTGATACGTGACGGATGTGTCGGGGGTAGCGCCCGGGTACAGCGTCGAAATCATGTACATGCGACCGCCGCCCTCGACGCCGTCCAGCAGAACGTCGAACCCGGCGATCGAGACGTGGGGGAAGATGGTCCACACGCCGCCCGTGAGGTGGCGGTCGCTCCAGTCGGTTTCGTCGAGTTCGCCGACGGCGAGCATGCGATGGTCGGGTGATGTGACCCGCTGGTGGGGTCCCCAGGCGTCATAGATCGCGGTGTTGGCGTAGTCGGGCCCGAATGTGTTCTTGTGCAGGATCGGCAGGTGGTAGAAGTCGAGATAGCCGTCGTAGGCCACCTTCCAGTTCGGCCCGTCCGCCGTTTGCGAACCGACGAACCACGCATCGGCGACGCCGAGGTGGTCGAGCATTGCGTCATACCCACACAGGTGGGCGTCGATGTCCATCGAACCGCCGGGTTCGAGCTTGACGAAGACGATGCCCGAGCGCTCGACGCACGGCAGAGGCGTGAGGCCATGACAGTCGACATCGATCTCACCGAACGTCTCCCTATCGAGAATACCGACCAGATTGCCGGCTGTGTCGTAGTTCCACGCATGATACGGACAGGTGAAGCGGCGTGATGTGCCGCTGCCCGGCTCGACCACGACGGCGCCGCGGTGACTGCACATGTTGACGAATGCGCGCAGCTCACCGTCAGTGCTGCGAACGATCAGCACAGGCGTTCCCGCAACCTCGATTGCCTTGTATGAGTTCTGTTCGCGGAACTCGGCAGAGAACCCGAGTACGAGGGGCGTCCGACGGAAGATGCGGGCCATCTCCAGTTCCCAGCGCTGCGGGTCGTAGTAGTTCGAGGCGGGCACGTGCGCAATGTCGGCGGCCTGCGGGACGGTTCCAGCTCGGGCATGGGACACCGTGCGACGGGTGAGTTCGACCAGCGTTTCTCGACTCATCTCTCTAGTTGAGCAGATTTTCGGGCTTGCTTGTTCAGCGGACGTACTCCGCATCGGCGTCGCCAAACAGGGGCGTCTACGGTCGTCCCATGGCAGGAGATGCATACGACACCGTCAAACGGTTTTGGGAGATTCAGGACGACGGTGATTACGCGGCATTGAGCCCACTGTTCGCCGACCACGCCCAGCTCGTCGATCCGGTATTCGGCACCTTCGTCGGCGGCGCGGCGATTGCCGGCTTCATGCAAATGATGAACGATGAGATGAAGAAGGCCGGCGCGTCGTTCCGGCTCGTCGAGTTGTCGGGCGATGACGAAACGGCGTGGGCGCGCTGGGAGGCAACGACGAACAAGGGCAGACGCGAAGGCGTCGGCATCTACAGGGTGCAGGGCGGCAAGCTCACGTACTACCAGGACTACATGAATGAGATGAAAGGATGAACAACATGCAGATCACCGAGGATTTCACGGAGAAGACCGTGCTGATCACGGGGGCGTCGATGGGCCTCGGCGAAGGGTTCGCGCACAGCTTCGCGGCGGCGGGTGCGGACCTCGTCCTCACCGCTCGATCGGCCGAGCTCCTCGAAGGTGTCGCCGCAGTGTGCCGTGAGTCGGGCAGTACCGTCACGGTGATCCCTGGTGACGTGTCGGTCGAGGCCGACGTCGCTCGGGTCGTGGCCAGGGCGGTCGAAGCTCACGGCAAGATCGACGTGTTGATCAACAACGCAGGCGTCAGCGATATGAAAGGTGTGGCGCCCGAGCAGTTTGACATGGAGACGTGGAACTGGATCCTCTCGGTCGATCTCAACGGCGCGTTCATGTATCTGCGTGACGTGGGCAAGCACATGCTCGAGTCGGGCGGCGGTTCGATCGTCAACATCTGCTCGATCATGGGCCACGGCGCGAACGAGCTGAACATCATTGCCTACACCGCCGCCAAGGGGGCGCTGCGAAACGTCACGCTACAGCTCGGCTGCGAATGGGCAGACCGCGGGGTCCGGGTCAATTCGGTCTCGCCCGGCTTCATCGTCACCGAGATGGTGCGCCCGGCAATCGAGGGCATGGGTATGGACAAGTGGATTGCCTCGCGGACACCGATGCGCCGGATTGGCGAGCTCGATGAGATCGTCTCACCCGTGATGTTCCTCGCGTCCGACGGAGCGAGCTACATCACCGGCCACGACCTCAACGTCGACGGCGGCACGAACGCAGCCAACGGCTACTACCAGATCCCGCCGATCCACCAAGCGTGGAACGCCGACACCCGCCCGCGCATCGGTGAGGGCTATCCCGGTGTGGTGCCCCGCCCTGACTGGTACGAGGCGATGGCCGCCGGGATTCCGGGCATCCACTACGACCCGCCGACCGAGTGAGCTGATGACCCGCGTCGCGGTGGTAACGAAGGGGCATCCTTTCGACGCGCACGCGTTCTTCGCCGTGTTCGACTCGTTCGACGATGTCGAGTGGGAACACGTCGAGCATCCCGAGGCGACCGAACTCGTCGATCCCGGGCGTGCCGCCGAGTTCGACGTGTTCGTGATGTACGACATGCCAGGTGTCGTGTTCGACCGAACGGGTAGCGGAGCCGTGCGGGCCGACCCGCCGGCTGGGTATGGCGAGGCGTTCGAGCGACTGCTCGCCGACGGGAAAGGAATGGTGTTCCTCCATCATGCGATTGCCGGGTGGCCGGGATGGGACCGCTACGGCGAGGTCATCGGCGGTCGCTTCCACTACACCCCGGCCCGCTGGAACGGCATCGAGCTGCCTGACTCCGGATACCGCCACGATGTCACCCACACCGTGGATGTCCTCGACGCGGCGCATCCGATCACCGACGGTGTGCCGGCATCGTTCGAGATCACCGACGAGGTGTACCTGTATCCGGTCGACGAGGCGAGCGTCACGCCGCTGATGCGCAGCCGCCACCGCTTCACCGACGACGGCTTCTACTCAGCCGATCTCGCCGTACGCGGAACACGATTCTCGAATGAGGGGTGGAGCCACCCGCCGGGGAGCGATCTCGTCGCGTGGACTCGCCAGGAGGGGCCGTCGCCAATCGCCTACATCCAGTTCGGCGACGGACCGGAGACCTACGCCGACCCGACCTACCGGCGCGTCATCCACAACGCGATCCGGTGGGCCGCCGAGACGATGTCGAGCTGACCCGCACACCCCAGTCGGTCAGACCTCGGTGGTCGTGGCGCCGGCAGGGGAGTTGGCGAACATCGTTTCGGAATCGAAGCCGATGCGCGCATCGGGGATGAGTTTGATCACGACCCGACCCGGTGAGTCGAGGTGTGCGGCGAACGCTTCCTGCTTGACCGGGTCGCCCGGCCGTACCTTCGCGGCGAGCGTTCGGTACATCCACTGCAGCGTTTCGTCGTCGTCGAGCACCTCGACATCGCCCTTGTAGGTGACCGCTTGGCTGATGCCGATGTCGGTGCCGCGGCTGCTGATCGCCACCGCGGCGCGCGGGCGCGCCTCGACGGCCGGCACTCGTTTGCGGCGACGCGTGCAGGTCAGCCAGAACGAACCGTTGGCGTGGATGAAGTTCATCACGACGCCGACCGGATCGCCTGTCGAGGTGGTCCACATAAACGTGCACTCGGTCTGCTTGTCGAGCAGCGCCTGCTCCCGGTCGCCCGACAGCGTGAACTTCGAGACGTCCTCGTAGCTGTCGGTGTACTCGCTGTCGCTGCTCATCGTGGCTTCGCCCCGCCCCCGACGCGGAGGATTTCGCCGCTCATCCAGCTAGCCGCATCCGATGCGAGATACACGCAGGCCGCCCCGATGTCCTGCGGCGTACCGAGCCGTCCGAGTGGGATGTTCCACTCGTCGAGCAGTTGGTCGAGTTGGTCCTCGGTCTTGCCCACGGCCGTGAGCATCACCTCGGTAGGAATCGCGCCCGGTGCGACTCCGTTGACGCGGATGTTCGGCGCCAACTCCGCCGACAACGTCCAGGTCAGCGAGTTGGTTGCCGCCTTCGCGGCGCCGTAATGGGCGCTTCCCGGGACCGGCCCGGTGCCGGCGCCCGACGAGATGTTGATGATCGACCCGTGCTCGATGTAGCGCGCAGCCGTCATCGAGCCGACGTAGACCGACGTGAGGTTGAGTGCGATCGTGCGGTCCCACTCCTCCCGAGGCAGGTCCTTGAGGGGCATCCGCATCGGCGACCCACCTGCGTTGTTGACCCAGACGGTGAGCGAGCCGAACTCGTCGATTGCTGCACGGGCCAGTGCATCGACCGCATCGTCGTCGGTGACGTCGGTCGTGATAGCGATCGCGCGCCCACCGGCGCCGCAGATGTCGGCCGCAACCTGCTCAATTTCGTTGGTCCGGCGGGCGGCGACCACGACGGCCGCCCCCGACTCGGCGAACGCCCTAGCGATGCCTTCGCCGATTCCGCGGCCACCACCGGTGATCACGGCGACGTGGCCGGTCATGTCGAACAGTTCGGGTGCCGTGCGCGGCGGGGTGCTCATGTCGACCAGTCTGACCAGGGATGACGCAGGGTGGCGAAGCGGACGTCAGGTCGTGCGGACGGAGGCGTTGTAGCCGATCGTCGTGCGGTGCAGCAGCCGGTCGTGGCCCTCGTACCCGCCGGTCGCACGGTGCAGGGTGCAGCGGTTGTCCCACATGACAAGCATGTTGGGCTCCCAGCGGTGGCGGTACCGGAATTCCTCGCGGATCTGCCAGGCATAGAGCTCGCCAATCAGCGGCCGGGCCTCGTTGTCGGCCATGCCCTTGATGCCGATGATGTAGCCGATGGTCGAATACAACGTCTCGGCGCCGGTTTCGGGGTGGGTCCGGATGAACGGGTGGGTCTGCGTTGCGTATGCGTCGACGCTCGGGCGGATTCGCATCGACCGCTCGGCGGTGTCGTCGTCGCCGTATGTGCCGTCGGGCGCGTAACCGCCACGCGCCGAGTGGATCGCCGTCCGCCCCTCGAGGCGGCCTCGGAGGTCGTCGGGCATCGCAGCGAGTGCAGCCTGCTGATCGGCGTAGAGCGTGTCACCCCCGGTCGGGGGGATCACCTTGCTGTATAGGCAAGTCCCGTCGGGCGGATACTCCTGGAAGCTCCAGTCGGCGTGCCAGTTCTCGGCGAACAGCGACGACGTTTCGTCGGCGGTCCGCATGATCGCAGCCACGTGCGGGTGCCCGTCGATCGCAGCGAAGAATGGATCGTTGCCGAACGGCCCGAACCGGAGTGTGAACGACTCCAGGTCGTCATCGGACAGGTCCTGGCCAGGGAAGGCGAGCACCTTGTGAGTCAGCCATGCCGAACGGATTGCGGCAACCGTGTCGACGTCGATGGCACGGAGATCGACACCGTGCACCGTAGCGCCACACGCCTGTCCGCTGGGAGTGATGTCGAGTGTCGGCATGGTGTTCACGCTCGCTTGACGACGCCGGCGAGGCCGGGGATGTGGCCGATGTCGACCACGTGCTCCGGACGTCCCATCCGGAGTCCCATTAGCGGGATCAGGCTTTGCCCGCCGGCCAGGATCTTGGCGTCGTCGTCGTGCTCGGCAAGCAGGCCAAGCGCTTCATCGAGCGTGTCGGGTCGGTGGTAGATGAATGGTGGGGCTTTCATGTCATGTGTTCCTCTGTGGTGGCCGACATGCCGATACGTCGATCACGTCGCAGCGGGTTCTCGTTCGGCGGCGGCGTCGGCTTCGTCGCGCCCCGGCAGGTTGCGGGTGAAGGCGAGCGAGACGACCGACAGGATGGCGGCGAGCAGCAGCCCGGTCTTCAATGCGTTGAGTTGCGCGTCGCGGTACTCGGCGACGACGGCGTCGGTGTCGTCGTCTTCGACACCGGCGTCGATGAGCGACACCTCGACGGCATCGGCCGCAACGAAGCTGGCACCTGCGGCGACCTCGATTTCGATTGCATCCGTGAGTTCGGCCGGGATGCTCGGCTGCTCCGAGATGTTCGACACGAATGCAGCCACCAACGAGCTGATCACCACGGCACCGATCAGGGCGGTGCCGATCGCCGAGCCCAGCTGCTGGGCGGTGTACTGCAGTCCACCCGCTTCGCCACGGTCGGCCGGGCCGACCGACGACTGGATCACGCTGCCAAGCTGCGAGGCGATCAGTCCCATCGCGATCCCGAGAACCGCGAGGGTGACGGCGAACCCGATCCCGTCGAGCTCGGGTTTGATCGCCTGCAGCATCCAGAACGCGGCGAGGATCAACAGCGAAAAACCGGTCTGAACAACGCGCTTCGGACCGAACCTCCCCGCAAGCAGGGGTCCGCTCGACGAGGTGATGAATATCGCGATCGAGATCGGCAGCATCTTGATGCCGGTCTCGAGTGCGTCGAAGCCGAGCACGATCTGGAGGTACAGCGGAAGGATGAAGAAGATCCCGAGCAGGATCAGGTTCTGACTGAGGAAGCAGCCGAGCCCCGAGCGCAGCGGCGGTACCTTGAGGAGTTCGAGTCGAACGAGCGGGTCGAGACCCTCCCGGACGCGGTGTCCCTGCCAACGGACGAACACCCAGAGCACGATGCCGCCGGCGAGGATCACGAACGGGGTGAGCGCGAAACCGAACGGTTCGATGGGCGACTGCTTCGGTGCGAGCCAGCCCCAGCTGCTCGCCTGGAGCATCGCGAACACGATCAGCCCGAGCCCGATCGCGGAGAGCACCGAGCCGACGATGTCGAGGTTCGGACGACGGCCCGCGAGCTTGGCGTCGACGATCAGGCGGGCGGCGAGCACGATGATGCAGGCGATGAGCACCTCGCCGACGAAGACCCACCGCCAGGACAGGTTCGTGGTGAAGAAGCCGCCGACGATCGGGCCCGCTGCGATTCCGACGCCGGCAACACCGCCGAGCACACCGAATGCCGTGATCCGATCACGGCCCTGATAATTCGCGGCCAGGAGGGCGACGAGGGCGGGGAGAACCAACGCGGCGCCGATGCCCTCGAGAATCGACCATCCGAAGATCAGCGAGGGGACGCTCCACGACGCCGCGGTCAGCGCAGAGCCGGCACCGTAGATAACGAGACCGATGACGAACGCGCGTCGTCGGCCGATGATGTCGCCGATCTTGCCGCCGGTGATCATCAGCGTCGCCATGACCAGCGCGTACAGCGTGATGACCCCTTGGATCGTCGTCACCGTGGTGTCGAAATCCTCCACGAGTTGGCTGATCGCGACGTTCATCACGGCCTGATCCAGCACCATCAAGAACTGTGCCAGTGACAAGACGATGAGCGGACGCCACTTCTGCATGCGGTGGCAAACCTAGTGGAACCCCGATCCGGCGCGGTCAGCGGTGGGCGGGCGCCATGTAGAACCAGAGCGGGAACGGTGCCCCGGCTTCCTTCAGCGCAGCCCGCGCTGCCATCACCGTCTTGCCGGCTTCGGTCGTCTCGTAGAACCACGCTTCAGCGGCTCGCCCGCCGGGAGTGGGGCCCTCGACGAGTTCGAGCCCTGCCTCCTCGTAGTAGGTGCGCACGTCGTGGCAGACGCCGAGCAAGTTGCCACCTGGCACCGGGAGTTCCTTCCAGTCGGCGCCGCCGGCCCACCGATGCAAGATGTCGAGCGCGGTCGGCACGTCGTCGGCGCCGATCGTGCGCCCGACCGACGTCGTCCCGCGCTTCGCGACGGCTCGGTCGTAGGCCGCGCGGAGGCCCTTGGCCTCGTCGACCGACGCTGGGAGGTCGGGATCGAAGCGCGGCGGGATCGCACACGACATCGGTGTCTCGTCGGACTCGATGACCGTCGGGTGGGTTTCGAAAACCGGCTCGGTGGCGTCGAGTAGGGCGAGCCCGCGGCGGATCACGTCGGTCTGGAACTCGGCGTCGCCCGGCTTGCCGAGTGGCCGACCCAGCGGGAACTCGCAGTACAGCGTGCGCGGTGGGCCGATGCGTTCAGCGACTTCCTTCATCGACGCGAGCACGATGGTCGACAGGCCGGCGGCCTCGAAAACGTGGGCGAGCGTACTCACGGTACGCGTGCACAGCGGTCAAACGGGGGTGAGTAGGACGGCGTGGACACCGTCGGCCTTCATCGCGGCGGCGCACGCCGGGCCGGTGTCGAGGCGCAGTTCGCTCACCGTGTCCGGCTGGTTCCCTGCGAAGGAGTAGTGGTGCTCCGCGACGGCGCCGATGGTGCCGTCGGCTTCGAGTTCTTCGAGGCGGTCGATGGGATACACGACGTTCAGGTCGAGCTGGAAACCGGTGCGATCGAAGTTCGGGCTCCAGTGTCCGAGCACCAGATCCCGTTCGGCGCGGTCGATCGTTCGGTAGCTGACGTCCGCAGCACTGAACTGGTCGTCGTGCGTCCGGTGCAACGCCGCGGACGTGACGATCGCGACCTTCGCCTCCGAGAGGGGCACAGGAAGCGGCGTGAACGCCGGATCGTCGAACTCGGGCACGGGTGCTGTCGCGCCGAATTGCCGCATGGTCGCGTCGCCCGACATCACGGGGTCTCGTTCGCTGTCGAAGGGGTCATCTGGAAGATATTGCTAGTTCGACTCGCAGTATGTCAAAATAGAGCATGTCGCAGCAGGTTGAGCCGATCATCATTCGGGGTGCGTTCTCGTCGCCCTACAGCTTGAAGATGCGGGCGGTGTTGCGGTACCGCCGGATCCCGTTTCGCTGGGTCCTGAAGGACTCGCAGTGGGACATCTATCCCCAGGGGTCGGTGCCGGTCATCCCCGTGTTGATCTTCCCCGGCGATGACGGTGGCTATCTCGAGACCCTCACCGATTCGTCCCCGCAGATCACGCGACTGGAAGCCGACTTCCCCGAGCGCAGCTTGGTTCCCACGGATCCGGCCGTCGCGTTCATCGACTTCCTCCTTGAGGACTTCGCCGACGAGTGGGTCACCAAGATGATGTACCACTACCGGTGGGCGTACGACGCCGACGTCGAGAAGTCCGGGTGGTTGCTCCCCATCGACAGGAACCTGCACGCGCCCGCCGCATTGCTCCAACAGGCTCACGACATGATCATCGAGCGGCAGGTCGGCCGTCGTGCACTCGTCGGGTCGACCGATACGAACCAGCCGGCGATCGAAGGGTCGTATCTCCGTCTCCTCGACATCTTGCAGGCGCACCTCGCCGAGCAGCCGTTTCTCCTCGGAGACCGTCCGGGTCGCAGCGACGTCGCGCTGTACGGCCAGCTCAAGCCGATGTTGTGGTGGGATCCGACGCCGACTGCGATCGGTGTCGAACACGCGCCACGCGCCATCAACTGGATCGAACGTGTCGATGACCTGTCCTGGTGGCCCGTCGAGGGTGACGGCGGCTGGCACGAAGCAGACGCGCTGGCTCCAACCGTTCGATCGCTGCTCATCGAGGCGGGACGGACCTATGCGCCGTTCATGGTGGCGAACGCTGCAGCACTCGACGCGGGAGCCGAGGAGGTCGTCTGCGAGATCGACGGACGCGAGTTCCGACAGGCGCCGTTCAAGTATCAGGGCAAATGCCTGCGCTGGTTGCGCGAGCAGTACGCCGAGCTCGACGACACGAACCGCACGCGGGTCGACGAACTGCTCGCCGGCACGGGTTGTCAACAACTGCTGTCGTGACCAACGACGTCGCGCTCTACGGCCACTGGATCTGTCCGTTCGCGACGAGGGTGCAGTTCGCCCTCGCGCAGCGTGGTGTCGCGCGCGATCTGATCGATGTGCCTCGGTCGGCGGTGCGCAGGCCCGACTTCGTGTTGCCGCCAGAGTTCGTCGAGCGCTTCGACCGGCAACGCGTTCGCCGAGCCTCCTCAATCTTAATGCGACTCTGACTCGCAATAGTTTCATGAAGTGGGCTAGCATGAGGGCCATGACGCCGGAGCGACCAGTCGATGGTCGGCACGCTCGACGGCAGCGAAGCCGAACAGCGGTGATCGACGCGGTGTTCTCGCTCGTCCAGGATGGCAAGGTGCCCCCGACAGTCGACGACGTCGCCGAGCGGGCAGGCGTCTCCGTGTCGTCGATCTTTCGGAACTTCGACGGGTTGGCCGACATTCAGCGCCAGGCACTCGAGAACTTCCAGCCGAGGTTCGAGCACCTCTTCGTCGTCGACGACGCCGACCGGTCACGGGCAGAACGGATCCAGGCGCACGTCCGCGCCCGAGTCGATTTGCTCGCCGCTGCCGGTGGGCTCCTGCGGGTTGCCCGGGCCCGAACACTCGACCACACGCCGATTCTCGAAGGCGTGGCTCGGCTGCGCGGTCAGTTCGCAGACCAGACCCGCCTCCGGTTCGCACTCGAGATCGAACAACTGTCGCCGGCCGAGGCCGCCAATCTCTGCGCACTGATCGACGCGACCACCTCGCCGGATGCGTTCGATGTCATGAGCGGCGCGCACGCCCGTGCCCCCCGACAGATCAGTAAGACCTGGATCACGGCGCTCGACGCGCTCCTTGCCCAATGGGTTCCGGGTCCTCAACGCACGGAGCAGACCACATGACCAGAGCATCACGATTCGAGGGAACGATCGGCCGCTCGGTCGCCGATTCGGAGGCGTGGTTCGACGATCCGCCGCATCCCGGCGACGAAGCACCCAACGTCGTGATGGTCCTGCTCGACGACACCGGGTTCGCCCAGTTCGGTTGCTACGGCTCCGACATCGACACCCCGAACGTCGACGCGCTCGCTGCCGGAGGGCTGCAGTTCACCAACTTCCACGTGACCCCGTTGTGCTCGCCGACTCGCGCCTCGCTGCTTACGGGGCGCTCCCAGCACGCGGTGGGAATGCGGGCGGTGTCGAACTTCCGGACCGGATTCCCGAATCAGCTCGGTCACATCAGCAACCACGCGGCCACCGTCGCCGAGGTGTTGCGGAGTGAGGGGTACTCCACCTACTGCGTGGGCAAATGGCACCTCGCGCCCATGGAGCAGTGTTCGGCGGCAGGCCCGCACGATCAGTGGCCGCTCGCTCGCGGCTTCGATCGCTTCTACGGCTTCCTCGAAGGTGAGACCGACCAGTTCCATCCCGAATTGGTGTGCGACAACCATCCGATCGAACCGCCTGGTGGCCTGGACGACGGCTATCACGTCAGCGAAGACATGGTCGACCAGCTGATGAAGATGATCAGCGACAGCAAGGGTGTGCGGCCCGACCGCCCATTCTTCGCCTACGTGCCGTTCGGTGCGACACACGCCCCGCACCAGGCGCCCGAGAGCTACCTGCAGAAGTACCGCGGCAAGTACGACGAGGGCTGGGACGTCGTTCGCCAACGTTGGTACGAACGTCAGCTCGAACTCGGCGTGATCCCCGCCGGGACCGAACTCGCGCCCCGCAACCCCGGTGTCGACGCCTGGGACGACCTTCCCGAGAACCAGCAGAAGATCGGTGCGCGGCTCCAGGAAGCGTTCGCTGCGTTCCTCGATCACACCGACGACCAGATCGGTCGACTGGTCGAAGGCCTGCGTTCCATGGGCGAACTCGACAACACCGTCTTCGTGGTCCTCGCTGACAACGGCGCCTCGCAGGAGGGCGGCCCCTTTGGTGTGATGCACGAGATGAAGTTCTTCAACGGCATCTTCGAGGACGGCGACGCAATGATCGACCAACTCGACGACATCGGCGGCCCACACAGCCACACCAACTACCCGTGGGGCTGGGCCCAGTGCGGGAACTCGCCGTTCAAGTGGTACAAGCAGAACACCCACGAGGGTGGGGTGCACGTGCCGATGATCATCCATGCTCCCGGCACCATCGATGCGGCGAACGCCGGCGAGTTGCGTGATCAGTTCGTCAACGTGTCCGACATCGTGCCGACGCTGTACGACCTCATCGGGGTGACACCTCCCGAGACCTACAACGGTCTCGAACAGCTCCCGGTGACCGGCCACTCGTTTGCCGCCGTGTTCGGCGACGCCGATGCGCCGGCCGCCAACACGCTGCAGTACTTCGAGATGGGCGGCAGCCGGGCCCTGGTGCACGAGGTGTATGGCTTGGCATGGAAAGCGGTGTGCAAGCACAGCAAGGACGCCGACTACGACACCGAGCCGTGGGAGCTCTACCGCTTGAGTGATGACTGGTCGGAATGCAACGACCTCGCAGCCGCCGAACCCGACCGCCTCGCGGCGTTGATCGAGCTGTGGTGGCAGGAAGCCGAACGCCACGGTGTGCTCCCACTCGACGACCGCATGTTCGAACTGTTCGGCGCTCGGTTCCGCGACAACTCCCCGCACCCCGCCGACATGCGGTACGTGTATCGACCACCGATGTCGCCGATGCCCGGCCAGGCGTCCGCTGCGATCGGTGGCAAGTCGTTCGACCTCACGGCGCGGGTCACCCGAGCGGCAGGCGACGAGGGCGTCATCTACGCCACGGGCACCGAGAATTCGGGCGTGTCGATCTTCATCCAGAACGACAAGCTCGTGGTCGACTACAACGCGTTCGACAAACACACGATCCTCGAGTCCGACGTCGACATCCCTGCCGGTGACGCGACGCTCGTCGTCAAGCTGCGGCGTCGCGCCGGAAAAGCCGGTGAGATGTCGGTCGTGATCGACGGCACCCCTGCCGGTTCGGCAGACCTCGCGCTGTTCATGCGGATGATGTCGTCGGTCGGCCCGAGTGTCGCCTACGACCACGGCTCGGCGGTGTCGCAGCGATACGCCGCGCCGTTTCCGTTCCGGGGGACGTTACACGAGGTCGAGATCCAGTTGCTCAGCCGCCAGGACGCCGAATCACGCGATGCCGAAGCCGCGAGCGAAATGAGCCGCCAGTGAGTCTCGCCGTCACCCTGCTCGGTACCGGCTCGCCGATGCCGTCGCCCGACCGCGCCGGTCCGGCCACCCTGATCTCTGCCGGTGAGGACGACGCTGCGGAGCACTATCTGGTCGACGCCGGCCGTGGGGTGCTGATGCGCCTCGCGGCAACCGGGCTCGGCGCACCGAATCTGACCGCGGTGTTGATCACCCATTTGCACAGCGACCACATCACCGACCTCAACGACGTGATCACCACGCGCTGGGTGATGACCTTCGAGGAGACTCCGCTCACGATCGTCGGACCGGTCGGCACGCGCAAAGTCGTCGATCACATCCTCGCCTCGCTTGAGCCCGACATCGAATATCGCATCGCCCACCACGAGGACCTCGACCACCGACCACCGGTGAACGTGATCGAGGTGACCGCGGGAGTCGTCGAACTGCCCGCCGGGCAGGGCGGCAACGTCGCGATCACCTGCGCTCAAACCGATCACAAGCCGGTCGAACCCAGCGTTGGCTTCCGGTTCGACTTCCAGGGAGCGTCGGTGGTGGCAGCCGGTGACACCGTCCCATGCGACGGGCTCGACGCGCTGTGTGACGGCGCCGACGCGGTCGTCCACACCGTCATCCGCAAAGACATCATCGCGAACATCCCGATGCAGCGGCTGCAGGACACGCTCGACTACCACTCATCGCCGGAAGAGGCGGCACAGACCGCTGCCAAGGCGGGCATGTCGACGTTGATCCTCACGCACTACGTCCCCCCGATGCCTCAGGGTGGCACCGAAGACGACTGGCGCGCCCTCGCCGCCGAGCACTTCGGCGGCACGATCGAACTCGGCGACGACCTCCATCGCGTCGACATCCCATCTCACCAGCAGAACGAGTCGTCACGATGAAATCACTTCGCACGCCAGACGATCGCTTCGTCGACCTCCCCGACTACGCGTTCGCGCCGAACTACGTCGACATCGATGACCAGGACGGCGGCACGCTCCGGGTCCACTATCTCGATGAGGGGCCTGCCGACGGACCGGTCGTGCTGGCGATGCACGGTGAGCCGTCGTGGAGCTACCTGTACCGCAAGATGATCCCGCTACTCACCGCAGCGGGATTGCGCGTCATCGCCCCCGACCTGGTCGGCTTCGGAAAATCGGATAAGCCGAGCGAGAAGAGTGACTACACCTACGCTCGTCACGTCGCCTGGATGCAGGCGGCGATCATCGACCACCTCGACCTCCAGGACGCGACGTTCTTCGGGCAGGACTGGGGCGGTCTCGTCGGTCTTCGTCTGGTTGCCGAGAACCCCGACCGCTTCGCTCGGGTCGTGATCGGCAACACCGGACTCCCGACCGGCGACCAGATGCCGAGCGACGCGTTCATGGCTTGGCAGAAGTTCAGCCAGACCACCGAGGTGTTCGACATCGGGTTCCTCCTCAACAGCGCCACGATCACCGAGCTGACCGATGGGGAGGTCGCCGCGTACGACGCACCGTTCCCCGACGACAGCTACAAGGAGGGAGCCCGCATCTTTCCGTCGCTTGTGCCGACGTCGCCCGACGATCCGGCAGCCGTGGCCAACACGGCAGCGTGGGAAGTCTTCGCGAGCTGGAACAAACCCCTGATCTGCTGCTTCAGCGACAGCGACCCTGTCACCGCCGGCGGCGACAAACCGTTCCGCAAGGTGGTGCCGGGAGCCCAGGGCCAGCCGCACGTGACCGTCGAGAATGCTCACCACTTCTTTCAGGAAGATGCCGCGCCGCAACTTGCCCAGATCATCATCGCCGCTGTCGCCGGCGTTCATCCAGTGCCTGACACCCGATGATGACTGTCGAACGCACCGGGCTGATCGCCGCCCCGCTTGATGTTGTCTGGGCGGTGCTCGCCGACTTCGCAGCGATCAGTGGATGGGCGCCCAACGTCGATCACTCCTGCCTGATGAGCGAACAGACCGAGGGTGTCGGCATGGTGCGTCGCATCCAGACCGACCGCTCGACGATTCTCGAGACAGTCGAGCACTGGGAGCCGGGGGTCACGGTGTCGTACCGGATCACCGGTCTGCCACCGGTGATCAAGTCGGTCACGAACACGTGGAGAATCGGAGCATCCGGTGACTCGACGATGGTCCGGCTCACCACTGACATCGACACCGGACCCAAGCCACCTCAGCAGGTGATCGCCAAGGCGGTCGGCCGTCGTCTGGCCGCAGCGTCGGAGCAGATGATCACCGGCCTCACCGAGCACCTGGAGCAAGGAGCCAACCCATGAGCGGCGAACAGGCAACGCGCCCTGATGTGATCGTGATCATGACCGATGAGGAGCGCGCTGCGCCGCCATACGAGTCCGATGACGTGGCCGCGTGGCGGCGGACGGCGCTCACCGGCGCCACGTGGTTCGAAGACAACGCCGTCAACTTCCGCCGGCACTACACGGGCTCGCTCGCCTGCGTGCCGAGCCGGCCGACGATCTTCACCGGTCAGTATCCCGAGGTCCACGGCGTCACCCAGACCGACGGCCTCGGCAAGATGGCCGATGACTCGCGAATGCGTTGGCTCCCCGAAGGTGAAGTCCCGACACTCGGCCATTGGTTCCGCACCGCCGGCTACGACACCCACTACGACGGCAAGTGGCACCTTTCCCATGCCGACCTTCACGATGCCGAAGGCAACCGGGTCGATGCGAACGACGATGACGGCAACGTCCTCGCCGACGGCGTCGAGCAGTACCGCCAGGCGGATCGGCTGGACCCGTACGGCTTTTCCGGCTGGATCGGCCCCGAACCGCATGGCGGCAAGTTCCGTGATGCAGGTGTTCGCCGGGATCCGCTGATCGCGGACCGGGTGGTCGCCTGGCTCACCGATCGCTACGAACGTCGCGCCGCCGGCGACGCTGAAGCACTCCGTCCGTTTCTCCTCGTCGCGAGCTTCGTCAACCCACACGACATCGTGCTCTTCCCGGCGTGGGCGCGCCGCCGAAACCCGCTCGAGCCGTCACCGCTCGACCCACCGCACGTCCCCGAGGCGCCCACCCAACACGAGGACCTTGCCACCAAACCGGCCGCACAGATCGCATACCGCGACACGTACCCCTCCGGCTACGGACCGGTCCGCGCCGTCGCCGGCACGTACTCCAAGAAGGCACAGGAGTACCGCGACCTGTACCACCGGTTGCATGCCGAGGTCGATGCTCCACTCGACCGAGTGCGACGCGCCATCACGGACGAGGGCTCCGATGCGCTCATCGTGAAGACCTCCGATCACGGTGACCTCCTCGGCGCCCACGGTGGTCTGCACCAGAAGTGGTTCAACCTCTACGACGAGGCGACTCGCGTGCCGTTCTCGATCGCCCGTGTCGGTACTGCACCGACGGCCGGAGCGGTGGTCGAGGGGGCCCCGACATCACATGTCGACATCGTTCCGACGTTGCTCGTGGCGGCCGGGATCGACGAGTCGACCGCAGCCGGCGTGCTGGAGAAGGACTTCACCGAGGTCCATCCGTTGCCCGGAAACAGCCTCATGTCGGTCGTCGACGAACCGGCGAACGCCGACCGCGATCGCCCGGTGTACCTCATGACCAACGACAACATGCTCGAAGGCGACAGCGGCGCCTCGGGCGTCGCCCGTCGGCTCCGGCGGACGGTGAAGCCGCCACTGCCATTGCGGATCAACACCCCCGCACACGTCGCGTCGAACTTCGAAGGGCTGGTGCATCGCATCGACGGGACGCTCTGGAAGCTGGTCCGGGTGTTCGACGATCCGGCAACGTGGACCGAGCCCGGCGTGCGCCACCTCGCGGCCAGCGGTGGCCCCGGCCCCGACACGTACCGCTCGGAACCGCTCCCCGATCAGTGGGAGCTCTACGACCTCGATCACGATCTGATCGAAGCACTCAACCGATGGCACGACGTCGAACGCGACTCGGCCGTCGCCGAGGTGTTCGCCCGGATGCGCGACGCCTTGAAAGCGGAACGCGCTCGCGCCGTTCCGGAACGTAACCACCCGTGGCCCTACGCGTCACGCCAACCCACAGCAGGACCGATGACGAAGACACCACCCGCACCCGCCCGCGCTGCTCGCGCGCTCGTCCAGAAGCTCGGCATGCACCCGGACGATCCTGATGCGACCATCTTCGACCTCGCGGGCAAGCGTGCGCTTGTCGTCGCGACCAATGTCGCGTGGCTCGACATCGCGAAGCCGACGGGTGTCTTCGCCAGTGAGATGACCGTGCCGCACTACGCATTCCTTGACGCGGGGATGGACGTTGACATCGCCAGCCCGAGCGGCGGCATGGTCGCGGTCGACCCGAAGTCACTCAAGCCCGTGATTCGCACGTCGGACGACGACCGTTTCCTCGCTGACGATGAACTGCGCAGCAAGGTCGCCGACTCGCTGGCGATCGGTGACCTCGACATGTCCGACTACGACGTCGTGTTCCTTGCGGGCGGCTGGGGCGCGGCATTCGACTTCGGCTTCTCCGAGCCGCTCGGCGAGAAGATGACCGAAGCCAACGCCGCTGGTCTGGTGATGGGCGGCGTGTGTCACGGCCCGCTCGGGCTGCTCAACGCGAAGACCGCCGATGGCTCGCCACTCGTCGCCGGCCGCAAGATCTCGGCGGTGACCGACAAGCAGGTGCAGGAACTCGGCATCGACGCGACACCGCACCACCCCGAACGCGAGCTGCGCGGCGAGGGCGCACTCTTCGAGAGCGAGACGAAGTTCCGTGACCCGTTCGCCAATCACTGGGTGGTCGACGGAAATCTCGTGACGGGCCAGAACCAGAACGCCGGGCCGATGGTGGCCCGTGAGATGATGCAGATCGTTGCGGCAGCTGCCGACGCAGGGGCGAGCCCGTCGTGAGCGAGCAGACCGGGCCCCGCTACGGAACCATCGACCAGGCCTATGGGTTGAAGCTGGCCACCACAGTGGCCGACGACGACGGCCCCGTGTGGATGGTCAACCTGATGAAGTACCGCGAGGTCGCTGACTACGCGGATGGTCGCGAGTCGACCGTGACGGGCGAGGAGGCCGATGATCTGTATTCGCCGCTCGACTCGCTCGCCGCGGTCGGCGCAGCTCCGGTCCTCTTCGGTGACGTCGACCAGCAACTGCTCGGTGACGAGACGGTGTGGGACCGAGTCGCCGTCGTGAAGTATCCGACCCGCAGGTCGTTCACCGAGATGCAGTCCCTTCCGACCTTCCAGGAGTCGCACAAGCACAAGGACGCCGGCATGCAGTCGACGATTGTGATGGGCACGCGGCCGATGCCGCAACCGGACGCGCCTGCGGGTTTCACCCCCGTCGACTGGGCCGACGTGCCGTATCCACCGACGGCGGAGGACGGTCCGGTCGTGGTGGTCCACGTCCTGCGTTTCCACGACGCCGATGCTGCGAACGCGACGCCGACGCACATGGAGCAGTACCAGAGTGAGGCGGCCAAGGTTGCACTCCGCCACGGTGTGCGGATCAACGGGTGGTTCGCAGTGGAGGGTACGATCATCGGTGACGGACGGGCCTGGCACCAGGTCCGATTCAACGAGTTTCCGAGCAAGGCGGCGTTCATGGCGGTGGTCACGGACCCGGCTCGTCTCGAAGCCCAGAAGGACCACCGTGAGGTGGCGATTGCCGACACGTACACGATGATCGTCCGCGCAGGACTGAACATGCTCACCGCGTCGATCAAAGCCTGATTCCCGACATGCTGAGGCGGTGACGGCTGCTGCTCGACCTGCCCAGACGGTGGCCGTCTGCGCCCGCGTCGACCGCAATGGGCTGATCGCCGCCGAGTGTCGGAGTCTGACGGGCGGGACTGCGGACGAGGACGGCATCGCAGACTGCGACACCATCGACCTCGTGGCTCGCTCCGCGTATGTGCAGAAGGGCCTGCACGTGATTGCCGGCGCTGGATCGTTCGACGCACTCGTGGCGGCGGTGGCCGCGAAGGAATTTCCTGCTGACGACTTCCGGATCGACCTGCACGACCCTTCGGGGCGCGTCGGTCGGTCGACCCAGGAGGTCGCAACCACACTTGCCGACGTGATCCCGTTCGGCCCGGATCTCAGACAGCCGCGCCACCGCTTCATCGTTGCTGCGAGTGCTGATCGTGTGCTGTTCGGCGAGGTGGTTGCGGAAACGGACGCGTCGTATCGCCGCCACGACTCGAAACCGTGGACGACGTCGTCGTCGCTCGACGGACGGTTCGCGCGAGCGCTCGTCAACCTCGTCCCGACGGCACGGTCGGTGCTGGACCCGTGCTGCGGCGCGGGCTCGATCGTGCTGGAGGCGGCGGCGCTCGGCCTCGAAGCACATGGAGTGGATTGGAAGCCGGCGATGGTCGGGATGACCCGCGAGAACCTCGCGCACTTTGGCTACGCCGCCACGGTGGTGCAAGCGGACTCGCGCCTGCACCATCAGGTCGCGGACGCGATCGTCACCGACCTGCCGTACGGCCATGCCATCGAGGCCGACGAACCGACCATTCGCGCCATCCTCGAGCGGGGTGCGGAGCTGGCGCCGGAGGCGGTCTACGTCGCACGTGCCGACATCACGCTGTGGCTACGCGCTGCTGGCTACAGCGAGGTCGAGGTGTGCACCGTCCGGAAACGTGCCGGCTTCACCCGCTGGGTACACGTAGCCCGACGCACACCAGTGCCTTGATCAGCGCGCTGACCGACGAGGGTCGGCGGTGTCCGATCGGTCGTTCAGAAGCCGACTTGTTTGGTGTAGCCGCCGTCGACCACGAGGTTGGCGCCGTTCATCCAACTGGCGCGCGGTGACGCGAGGAATGCCACGACGTCGGCGATCTCGTCGCCGGTCCCCATCCGCTCCTGGGGGTGCATCAGGCGGTCACGTTCGTACAGCTCGGGGAGTCGCTCGCGGATGTCGTCCCACCGACCGTTCTCGATGAGGATCGGCCCGGGTGACACGGTGTTGGCGCGGATGCCTTCTGGGCCCCACCGCTGAGCGAGCTGCGCGATCAGGTTGATCGTGGCGGCCTTGCTCGCTCCGTAGCTGGGGCTGATCGGCACGTCGTGGTGTTCGATTGCGGTGATCGTGGCGATCTGCACGATGGCGGCGGCGTCGGACTCGACGAGGAACGGTTTGGCAGCCTCGTAGAACATCGCCGTTCCCAAGATGTCGACGGCGAAGCTGTTCTGCCACGGCTGCGGACCTTCGCCGCGCTGTCCGCTGGCACTCGCATTGCCGATGCAGATGTCGATGCCGCCGAGCGCCTCGCCTGCGGTGGCGACCCAGGCCTGGACAGCATCGGGATCAGAGAAGTCGCAGATCTGGCCGTCAACGGTGCCGAGTGCTCCGAGTGACTCGACGGCTTCATCGAGCTCGTCCTGCCGGCGACAGCAAATCGCGACTGCGGCGCCCTCCTCGAGCAGTCGGGTGGCAATCGCATGACCGAGGCCTTTGTGCCCCGCCGAGACGAGCGCGCGTTTGCCGGAGAGTTGAAGATCCATGCGCCACCATTGCACCTCCCCGCTATTCGGATCGATGCGAGGTGAGCGGCGTCAGAACACGAGGACCGGCTTGATCACCGAGCCGTCGGCGCTTGCAGCTTCGGCATCGTTGATCTGGTCGATCGGATAGGTGGTGATCAGCTCGTGGTATGGGAATCGTCCGTCGGCATTGAGCTGAGCCAGGCGCGGGATGAACTCGTTCGGGGTGGAGTCGCCTTCCATCACGCCGGTGATCGTGCGCCCGCCGATCAGCGAGATGAAGTCGAACGTGAGGTCGCCGAACCCGACGCCGGCGAGCCCGATCGTACCGAGGTTGTTGAGCCCTTCGAAGGAGGCGCGCACCACCGCAGCATTGCCGGTGGTGTCGAACGCGTAGTCGGCGCCGCCGCCGGTGGCCTCGTGGATCCCGGAGGTCAGGTCGGCCGGGTCACCCGACAGCGTCGCCGTTGCCCCGTACTTCTCGGCGAGTTCGAGTCGGTTCGCATGGCGGTCGATCGCAATGATCGTTTCTGCGCCGGCAACCTTGGCGGCCATGACGGCACTGAGTCCGAGTGCTCCGGCTCCCGTGACGACGACTGATGACCCAGGTTGCACGTCGAGCGTGTTGAGGATCGCGCCGGCGCCGGTCTGGATCCCGCAGCCCAGTGGACCGAGGAGGGTGAGGTCGTAGGACGGGTCAACCTTGACGACTGACGTGCGCGCCACCACCGAGTGGCTCGCGAACGACGACTGGCCGAAGAAGTGTGATCCGATGGATTCGCCTCCGGAGTCTGTGAACGCCTTTGAGCCGTCGGGTCGTCCGCCGCTCATGTTGTGCTCGGTCAGGTTGTAGCAGTACGGAAGCTTGCCGGTGTCGCATGCCGGGCATGTCCCACAGTGGTTGAACGACAGGACGACATGGTCGCCCTCGGCGAGATCGGTAACGCCGGCGCCGACTGCCTGGACCACCCCGCAGCCCTCGTGGCCGTACACCTGCGGACCGCCGAAGAATTCGGGTGGGAGCTCTCGCGACAACAGGTCGGTATGGCACATTCCCGTGGCCACCATCCGGACGAGCACTTCGTCGCTGCGTGGCGCCTCGAGCTCCAGTTCCTCGATCGTGAACGGTCCGTTCCCGGTCCGCATGACTGCTGCCTGCACCTTCATGATGCCCCCTTGCTCGTCGCGACTTTGGACCACGATAGACGCGCCGCCCAATCGGTGCGTGAGCCGAGCGATACCGCGTCCGGTCAGGTGTTCGCGTAGGCGTCGATGACCGGTCGGAGCTGAGTCGGCGTGGCGCCGTGGAGGATGACGGCGTCGGCACCCAGCGCGAGTTGGTGCCGTACGGCGGCTGCGCACTCGTCGGCGGTCCCGGTCGCCGCCGCGGCCAACCACTCGTCAGGGAGGAGCGTGGCGATGTGTTCGAGCTCAGCCGTCGTGGCTTTGTCGTCGATCGCGCCGCGAAACGCGGTGACCATCTCGTCGGCTCGGAACGCGTCGAGCACCGCTGCGTCCCATCGGTTGGTGTCGACCATCAGATCGCCGTACGCCTGGAGGTACGTCGCAAGACGACCGACGCTCTTCTTCAGTTGCAGCGGCTCGTCGATGTGGTCGCCGATCGTGGCGAAGCACGACCACACGCGGACGTCGTCGGGATCGCGCCCCGCCTGTTCGGCAGCGGTCTTCACGGTCGTCACGCAGCGCTCGACCGTTTCATCGGTGAAGAACGTGTGGAGGATTACATCGTCGAAGAGTCGGCCACCAAGTTCGAGCGAGTTCGGCCCGAATGCGACGAGGCCGAGCGGGATGTCCGCATCGAAGTCGGGGTCGAGTCGCAGGACCGGCCACGAGCCTGCCGGACCGTCGTGACCGATGATCGTCTCGCCGTGCCAGAGCCGTCGCATCAGCTGTGCGAAGTCCTCCATCTGCGCCGTGGTGACCCGGTCGATGCCGTAGGCGTCCTGCATCGGTGGGATCCCCCGCCCGATTCCGAGGGTGAACCTGCCACCCGAGAGATAGTGCATCGTGGTGGCATACGACGCCGTGACCATCGGATGGCGGGTGTTGTGGTTTGTGGCACCCGTGATGATCCGGATCTCGTCGGACACTGCGGCCGCTGCGCCGCTCAGCGTGGCGGCCTCCTTGATGTTGAAGCGCTCGGAGATGAACGCCGCCCCGAGCCCCATCGCCTCTGCCTCGCGGATCTCGCCGATCAGCTCTCGGGGCGATTCGGGTGCTCCAGCGAGTGTGTAGAAACCGAGTTCGGGATGCGCAGCCACGTGCACGACCGTATACCGCCTCGTCGCCGGGCCTGGCTTCGGTGCGAGCCGTGGCTGAGTCGCCGACGATGATGATGTGATGAGTTTTCGACTCGCAAACGTCGCCGGTCGTGCGGCGCTGGTTCTGGGCGACCGCTCCGTCGACATCGAGTCCACGACGGATGGCCGGCTGGGGAGCGAGGCCGGTCAACTCCTGTCGGCGCCGTCGGACCTATCCGAGCTGCATCGTTCGCTCACCCCTGCGGTACCGTCGAGCGCGCTCGACGAGACGATCCTCGGTCCGCCGATTCCGAACCCGGCGCAGGTCTTCGGAGTCGGGCTTAATTACGCGAATCATGCGTCCGAAGGCGGGATGGACGCCCCCGATCTGCCGCTGATCTTCACCAAGTTCCGGTCGAGCATCGCCGCGCCGAACGCCGAGATTCAGCTCCGCAGCGACTACTGCGACTATGAGGGCGAGTTGGTCGTGGTGATCGGGCCGGGCGGACGCGACATCTCGGCTGAGCATGGGTGGGACCACGTTGCCGGGTTGTGCGTCGGCCAGGACGTATCCGACCGCGCCGTCCAGATGGCCGCGACACCACCGCAGTTCAGCCTCGGCAAGTCGTTCGACACCTTTGGCCCGATCGGTCCGGTCGTTGTCTCGCCCGACGAACTCGACGACCCGTCTGCGCTGCACATCACGACTCGCATCAACGGAGAACTCCGCCAGGACGGGACCACAGCCGACCTGATCTTCGACATTCCGACACTGGTGTCGTACCTCTCCCACGTCGCGACGCTTTCTGCCGGTGACTTGATCTTCACTGGTACCCCTGGAGGTGTCGGCGTTGCGCAGGGGCTGTTTCTCGGCGATGGTGACGTAATTACCACGACGATCGACGGCATCGGCACGATCACAAACCGGTGTCGACGACTGCCTGACCATCCGTACGCTGCGACAATCCCCGCAGGCTGGAGACCAGCCTGGAAAGCGAGTACCACCGATGACTGAGCCACAGGCCGACTCCGACGAGATCGTGGTCGTGCTCGAACCCGAGGACGAGTACACCCACGCTCCCGACGAGGCCGAAAACTACAACGAGTCGATGTATCTCAACGCGTTCGACCTCGGACTGCAGGGAGGCGGATGGTTCCGGCTCGGCAACCGGGTCAACGAGGGGTATGCCGAGATGACCGTCTGTCTCTATCTCCCCGATGGACGCGTTGGTTTCATCTACGATCGTCCGAAGATTGACAACAACGACGTGATGAGCGCTGGCGGATTGACGATCTCAGTGGTCGAGCCGTTCGAGCACCTGACGGTCGAGTACACAGGCCGCGTTTGTCTGCTTGACGACCCCAGCCAGATGGCTGACCCGCGGATCGCGTTCCGGAACAACCCGATGGTCGAGTGCACGGTGTCGCTCGATTACCGCGCAGTGTCACCCATGTATGGGGGCAAGCCGCAGTACGCCGACGGTCGCGAGATCGAAGTGGAGCCCGGCAAGAGCTTCGCCAAGGCGCATTACGAACAGCATTGTTCGGTGACCGGCACGATTACAGTCGGAGCCGACAGCAGTGACCGTGCCGGGACGGTCATGGAGATCGACGGGCTCGGCCTACGGGACAAGTCGTGGGGTCCGCGTTACTGGCAGGCACTCACGTGGTACCGCTGGCTCCCAATGGTGTTCAGCGCCGACTTCGCGATGATGCTTTCGGTAATTGATCGTGGCGAAGGCCGCTCCCCGTCGGCGAGCGGCATGGTGCTCGTGGGCAACGAGTACCACAAAGTCCTCGACTGCAGCGTCGACGTTGAATGGGACGAGAAAGGCGAGCAGACGACGATGCGCGCATGGGCGAAGACCGCCGATCGCGAGTACGAAATCACCGGCGAGGTGTTGTCGATGATTCCACTCCGTAACCGTCGCGCAACGCCGGAGGGCGAGCAACTCCACACCCGGATCACCGAGGCGATGACCCGCTACGAGTGCGACGGCAGAGTCGGCGTCGGCATGAGCGAGTTCCTTGATCAGGTCGTCGAGGACTGGCCGATCGGCGTACCTGCTCCGTTGAGGACCTGATCACGGATCACCGGGAGTCCGGCGAGTAGTCGCCGCACCGTCGCGGAACGGCTGTCGCCGTGACTTCGTGCTCAGGAACGAGAATTCTCGCAGCGTGTGATCGATCGAGCGGCGCGGCGGTGCTTCGGATCGTCCTGCGGAGAGGTCGCGCGCGACGATCGCTCGATGACCACCACCCGTCGAGTCGCTCTCATTCGCCGTCCGACCGGTCAGGCGACGCCTGATTGCTTCGAAGTTGGCGACGTCGAACTCTGCCCGCTCGAACCCGGCGAGGTGCGAGTCGCTGTCGAATTCATTTCGGTTGACGCCGGCACTCGCACAATGCTTCGCGGCGAGGGATTCCACATGCAGGTTGGGATCGGCGAGACGATCCGGGCCGGCGGGGTCGGCCGGATCATCGAATCGACGGCCGATGACTGGGAGGTAGGGCAGGCCGTGATCGGTGGGCTTGGGGCGCAGACGGTTTCGACTCTGCCTGCAAGCGAAATTAGGCGGGTCGACGACACGCTTGGCCCCCTAAGCTTGCACCTCGGCGTACTCGGAGGATCGACCGGAGTCACGGCGTGGATCGGCGTTCGCGAGGTCGCCAAGCCTGGACCTGGCGACGACTTCGTGGTGTCGGCGGCCGCCGGCGCAGTCGGCTCGATCGCTGGGCAGATCGCCAAGCGTGATGGTGCTCGGGTCATAGGCATCGCCGGTGGAGCCCACAAGACCACACATCTCGTCGAAACCCTCGGCTTCGACGCGGCGATCGACTACAAAAACGACGACGTCAACGCCAAGCTCCGCGAACTCTGCCCCGATGGTGTCACCGTCTTCTACGACAATGTCGGTGGACCGATCCTTGATGCCGTGCTCGACAACCTTGCGATGCGCGCTCGTGTTGTGATCTGCGGCGCCCTATCGCAGTACGACGACATGGACAACGTCACCGGGCCGTCGATGTACCTCCGCCTAGCGGAGCGTCAGTCTTGCATGGAGGGATTTGCGTACTTCCACTTCCCTCAGAGCTTCCGCCCCGCCACCGAAGAATTGGCGGAATGGGTTGCGGACGGTTCGATCGTGCTGCCCGAGACCGTGCTGGAGGGCATTGATCGGTACCCAGAGGCGCTGCAATTCATGTTCGAGGGCGGGAACACCGGCAAGCTGCTGGTTTCGACAATGCGCTGATGGCGCTCAATCCGTTGGCTCGAGCAGTATCACGGGAATCTCCCGGTCAGTCTTCTTCTGGTAGCCGGCGTAATTCGTGTGCACCTCCGAGATCTCGGTCCAGAGACGCAAGCGTTCGTCACCCGTGACCGTTCGCGCGGTCATTGGCCGTTCGCGATCCTCGGTTCGGACGCTCACCGACGGGTCGGCCTCAAGGTTGAGGTACCAGGCGGGATGGGCATCATTGCCGCCAGCGGACGCGATGATTGCTATGGATTCTCCGTCTTGCCACGGTGAGGTGAGCATTGTTGAGCGCAGTTTGCCGCTCTTGCGTCCGGTTGTGGTGAGTTCGAGCACCGGCATCTTGCCGGCGGTCCAACCGATCCGACCACGGGACGCGATCATGATCGTGCGGTGCACGGCATTCATTGTCTTGAGGACGAGAGCTGAGGGCATAGGCACCTTTCCGTCAGTGCGGCACTTTCGATTCTGCGTGTTTCGGGCGGCTTGGCGCGAAGTCCGAGCGCTATCTTCTCCTCATTTACCAAACCGCCAAGGTACATCGTCCGACGAACAATCATCGCTCCGCTCGTTGCGCAGGGAGCGGAGCTTTCCATTGGAACCCACAGATTCCGACGCGGGTAGGCCTGTTAGTCCCGGCATGATGAGCCAGGCCTTGAGGCCCCAAATCGGCCTCAAGGTATTCGGCAAAATGGGGAAACCCTGAAGAGCACCATCGCCGCAACGCCGCAACGTTGAGCTTCGCGAGGATTATTTGACTTTGCCGGCTTGGACGGGTGCCGAAGATGACCTTTATCGCATCACTCACGGATCGTTCCGCCACGTCCCCGCCTTGTCCGCTGATGCCTGCGAGAAAGGTGGCTGGTCATGCCCAATGGGTCAACTCGGGTTTTCCGAGTTCATCTTCGACGTGGATCCATGTGACCAGCCTTAGACCACCGGAGCGATCGTGACGACGAGTGGATTAGTCAGCGATGACTGCGACTGCCTCTATCTCGATCAGTGAATCGTCGAGAAATAACGACTGCACGCCGATCAGCGTGATCGGAACGAGGGGCACGGGGTTCGTCGCTGCCGCCTGTCCGATGCCCTCAAACAATGCGGCGGCCATCGACTCTCGCCACCCGACGACATACATGGTGATCTTCGCAAGATCCTCGACGGTCGCATTGGATGCACCTGTCAGCGCATCGACCATGTTGAGCATCGCCTGTTCGGTCTGGGCGGCCAGTCCGTCCGGGTGGTTTCCGGCGGAATCGGTCCCGATCTGGCCGGCGAGGTGCACAATGCGACCCGCCGGAGCGATCGATGCATGGGAGTAGCCGGCGGGCGTTGGCAACTTGTCGGAATTGCGTAGTTCGGTTGTCATGTGAGCATCATCCCGCGTCCATCGTTCACCTTCCCTATCGGGTTGCAGCCAGATATCGATGCAGTTGAGGCGATCAGCGGGTCTTCGCGTGACCCCCGGGCAGCCCGTTATTGAGTGAGTAGTGCAGGGCCGGTGTTCTCCAAAAAGCCCCGCTACGTCGTCCTAGTCGCCGGCGTGGCATCGTTGTGGAGCCGATCACCACCGAGGTTCTCGAAATGTCCATCAATGAAGCGCGTTCCGCCATCTCGGCCGCACCGACGATCGAGGGCCCGATCCGACCGGATCTTCGTCCGCGCGGCGTGAACCACCTGGCGATCTCGACCACCGACATGAAGGCTCAGCTGACCTACTGGGCCGACGTGTTGGGGTGTCCGACGAAGGCGTTGTACTGGATGCACGGCGTTGACAACACATTCCACGGGTTCGTTGAGCTGTCGGGTGACTCCTACATCGCATTCGTGCAGCATCCCGATAACCCGAGCGACATCGAGTACGGAGTCACACATGCAGCAAACCCGGGTGCCCCAGTGACGGGTGGAGCGACTCAGCACATCGCAATGCACGTCGACACTCTGGATGAGGTGTTGGCGATGCGCGACCGGATCCGCTCGCACGGAATCCAGGTGATGGGTCCCATCGATCACGGCATGATCAAGTCGATCTACTTTGCCGGCCCGGAAGGATTGAACCTCGAGGTCTGCTGCGGTTCCGACATCGATGAGAACCAGTGGATTGATCCCGACGTGCAGGCCCTGTGTGGGATCTCTGGTGATGAGGTCGAACGGCTTAAGCATCCCGATCCGATCGAGAGCGGTGAGCAGCCGGTTGCGCAACCTTCGACCGATCTGTCGAAGCCGCAGATGTCCTATCCGACCGGTATGTACGAGGCAATCATGGGTGCATCGGACGCAGACATCTGGAACGGCGCCAGTGAGGCTACGCCACCCGTCCCGCTCACCGAATGACCGGACTCACACGGTGTCGAGCAACGGCTCGACACCAAGGCTGAGCTTTCTTGCGTACGTTGCGTGATAGTGGTGCAGCGCCGGTTCGTTGCGGCCGAAGATGATGTGGTCGAGTGCGCCGCTGTTCGCCGCTGTTTGCTGTGACTCGCCCATCACGTAGTCCTCGTCGCGGATGATCTCGGCGAAGCCCTGCGCGATGGTTTGGATGAATTCCTGGATTTCGAGCGCCTCGGGGCCGGTCGCGTTCTGTAGTTCGGGCTTCATGTAGAAGTCGATCCGACTGACATGGCGGCCCGGGTCGTTGCGGTCCGGATAGGCGCGTACAAGGAAAACCCCGGCGCGGAACGGCATCAGGATTACGTTCGGGAAGATCCAGTACACCGGAAGCCCGGCAACGGTAATGTCCCACTCGTCCTCGGGGAGGTGGCGCATCTGGTCAATCTCGCGTCGGCACAGGATCATCCGGTGGCTGTGGCCGCCGACATCAGCATCATCGTCGTAGCACTGAACGTTGCCGTGGAAGGTGTTGAACAACGTGTCCTTGTGCAGCGACGAGAAGTGATACGTCTCACCGAACGTGTCCATCGCCAGTTTCCAATTGCACGCCGTGTCGTACGTGTCGCGGTTGATAGGGACCATCGCGGCGAAGTCCCAAGTCGGGAACTCGTCATTGAACCACGCGCCGAGTAGGTCGTCGAGATCAAGCGCGCCGTTGGGATTCGGGTGGACGAACAGCAGACCGTGTCGTTCCTCGGCAGGGAGTTGCTTAAGACCGTGGCATTCGGTGTCGATGTTACCGAAGTGCTCTAACTTCGGAATGCCAACGAGAGCGCCGCCCGTGTCGTAGATCCACGCATGGAAGGGGCAGGTGAATCGGCGCTTCGTGCCGCGGGGCTCGGTCTCGACGATTGCCCCACGATGTCGACAGGAGTTGATAAATGCGTGGAAGCTGCCGTCGGCACCGCGCGTTGCGAGGATCGGGACACCGACATCGTTACTGGTCAGGAACGCGCCGGGCTCTGCCAGGTCGCCGGACATGCCGACGCACTGCGGGAGCCCGAGGAAGAACTCGTCGCGCTCGCGACGTGCACGCTCTCGATTGGTATACGTCGAGGTCGGCTGAATAAACAGGCCACCTGCGTCGACATTGCTTCCCGAGTCGAGCCGCTCGATCAACTGCTTCATCAGGCGAACCTGCTCCTTGTGGTGCATGAAATCAGTCTCGCGTATCAGGCTCACCTCGGGGCGAAACGAGTGCCAGCGTCCAGTCGGATCGTGTCACCGTTGATCATCGGGTTTTCGATCATTGCCAAAGCGAGTTTCGCGTACTCGTCGGGGCGCCCGAGTCGGCGGGGGAACGCAGCGTCTTTGGTGAGATTCGTTGCCATCTCGTCGGTAACTCCGGCTGTCAGCCCTGTAGCGAACAGGCTCGGGGCGATCGTGTTGACCCGGATACCGAGCGTGCCGAGATCGCGCGCCATAGTCAAGGTCATCCCGGCGATCCCGGCCTTGGCAGCGCTGTAGGCGACTTGGCCGATCTGCCCCTCGAATGCCGCGATCGACGCAGTGTTGATGAGCACGCCGCGCTCGTCGTCGGCATTGGGTTCGCTATAGGCCATGTGTGCAGCGCAGAGCCGGTTGGTGTTGAACGTTCCGACCAGATTCAGGTCGATAACGGCGCGAAAATCGTCAAGATTGAATGGTCCATTGCGTCCAATCGTTCGACCAGCCTTGCCGCCGCCGGCCGTGTTCACGGCGACGTCAAGCCCGCCGAGTGCTTCGACGGCCTCGTCGACCACCACTGCGATGCCATCGAAGTCGAGGACATCGGTGGGATGCCATGTGCCGCCGAGTCTGGCGGCCACCTCTGCGCCAGCTGAACGTTCGCGGTCGAGAATGGCGACGGATCCGCCGCCTGCGACGATTCGTTCAGCGGTTGCAAGTGCGAAGCCGGAGGCTCCGCCGATCAGAATGGCCCTCAGTCCCAGGATGTCCATGATTTGGTCTCCTTGCCGTGTTTTTTTACAGTCCGAATATCGGTGGAGTGCAAGGCCCGCCGACGAGGCGGATTGTTGTGCCTGCGATGACATGAGTTGTCCCGATGCGGTCGGGGTCAACGGTGCGCACCTGATGACGGAGCATTGCTCGACTTCGGCTGCAATAGCTTGCAGAACGTGTCGACGACAGCGACCACGTAGTTTCGCATCTTGCATAAGTTTGGGAACTGCGATGGACGGCGGCCACGTGGCGGTCTGCAACGGTGAACTGAGCGTCACGCCAAATGTTGTCGGCGCAGAGCGCAACGTGACAGACCCTCGCCGCCGAGCGGCCGGTGAGCGCTGCACCGCTCATGCCTTTAGTTGTCTCGCAGACTGTAGCGAATCGGCAGAGACTTGTGCCCACCGACGAACGTGGTTTGTGATGTGGTCGGGGTCCCGGCCATTTCGACCGATTCAAGCATCGGCACAATGCGGCTGAATAGTGAGCGGAGCTCCATTCGTGCGAGTTGTGCCCCCATGCAGAAGTGCTTACCGAACCCGAACGAGATCTGGCGGTCGGCGTTCGGCCGTTCGATATCGAACCGCAGCGGATCGGCGAACACCTTCGGGTCCAGGTTCGCTCCCTTGTAGGAGAGGTACACCAGGTCACCCGCCGCAAGTCGGTGACCGTTGACGTCGGTGTCGGCTGTCGTCGTGCGCATGAAGTGGCGAACCGGCGCCGTCCACCGGAGCATCTCCTCGATTGCGTTGTTCATCAGTTCCGGACGCTCCTGCAAAAGGCGGAGTTGGTCAGGGTGTTCGATCAGCGCCCGGAATCCGCCGGCCATCGCACTTGACGTGGTGTCGTGGCCCGCCGTCGCAACGATCACGTAGTACCCCATTGTTTCGAGGTCGCCCAGTGGATCGACGCCGATGGTGCCATTTGCAATCAGTGAGGCGAGGTCATCGGTTGGCTGCTTGCGTCGGTCGGTCGTTATGTCGTTGAAGTATGTGAAGAAGTCCATCAGCACGGCAGCGATCGCCTCAGGCGTTAGCTCCTCGCGTTGAAGGTCGGGATCTTCACCACCGAAGAGCTGTTGGGTCAGTGTCATCATGCGTGGGTAGTCCGCCTCGGGTAGGCCAAGGATCTCCAAGATGACGTGAAGTGGGTAGGGGAGTGCGACTTCGTTCGAGAAGTCGATCTCACCGTCTGCGTTGCGCATCGTTGTCAACGCTCGTTCGCTGAGCTCATCGAGACGCCCCTCAAGTCGCGACAAGCTTGCCGGCTTGAACTGTGGGAGGCCGAGCTTGCGGTAGGCGGCGTGCTCGTCGCCGTCCATGTGGATCAGTGTTTTGAGCTCGACGAGCGGCGGCGTGTCGAGTGCCGCTTGGGTTGTCAGCACCGGCGCTGGACCATTGGTAAATAGGTCTGGTTGGCGTTCGATCTCAAGCACGGCTGCGTGATCGAGAATCGCCAACACCGGTGGAAACCCCTTCCGGTCGATGCGGTAGAAACCGTCGCGCTCTTCGTGGATGGCCACTGCGGCCCGGTTCCAATCTGCGAGGTCACCGAAACGAAAGTTGTTCGTAAAGATGTCATCGTCGGCCGGCCAGCCGATACCCGGCAACATCTCATCGGGGCCAAGTTCCGGTCCCTTGCTGTCAGCTGATCCTGCGGGCTGATCCATAACTCAACGGTAGCGAAATCGAAATTCGCCGCATCGATCGGACGACATGCTTCGGGCCGAGCCGAACGCTTGGGTTGCGGTGAGTAGCGAAGCCATGTGTTCACCAACGCCCTCGTCAACGCTGGACGCCCACGATGTGCCTTCGCATCGTTCCGACGTTGAGGACATTCGTTGCCCGGCAAGGCACTCTTTTTGTCGACGCAGTCCTGATGACGAGTCGCGCTTTCGTGTCAGACTGGCAACTGGATCGCTTTCGTCTCGAGGAATTCGTCAAGCCCGGCTCGGCCAAGCTCGCGGCCGTTCCCAGAGGTCTTGTAGCCACCGAACGGCGCCAGCGGGTTAAATCGGCCGCCGTTGACCATCACTTGACCGGTCTGCAGTTTGCGCGCCGCATCGATCGCACGCTCGTTGGTTTCGGCCCACACAGCACCGGAGAGCCCGAACGGTGAATCGTTCGCAACGGCGATGGCCTCGTCGTCGCTGTCGACGGGAATGATGCACAGCACGGGTCCGAATATCTCTTCTTGAGCGATCACCATCGAGTTCTTGACGTCGGCGAAGATAGTTGGTTGGACGTAGAAGCCGGCGGGGTACCCCTCAGGGTCGTCTGGGCCTCCGGCCACGAGCCGAGCCCCCTCGTTGATGCCGGTGCGGATGTAGTCCTGCACCGTGGACTTCTGCGATGCCGATACGAGTGGCCCGAGGAAGTGTTCGTCGTTCGTCGGGTCGCCCATTGAGAGCGAGTCGAGAGCGTTGATCGCCAAGTTGACGACTTCGTCCTGCTGATTGCGCGGCACGATCATGCGGGTGAGGGCGGTGCACGTTTGGCCACAGTTGAGCATCATCCCGGTGATGCCGGCAGGAACCGCTTTGCCGAGGTCAGCTCCATTGAGGATTACGTTCGCTGATTTTCCGCCCAGCTCCTGACAGATGCGCTTGACCGTCGGAGCACCCAGTTCAGCAATTCGAGCGCCGGCTTCGGTTGAGCCGGTGATAGAGATCATGTCGACTTCTGGGTGCACGCATAGGGCTTCACCGACTGTACGACCCGCACCGGTCACGAGGTTGAACACGCCGGCGGGCAGGCCGACACTATCGATGATGTCCGTGAGCAAGAACGCGTTTAGCGGCGTTTCTGAACTCGGCTTGAGGATCATCGTGCATCCGGCGACGAGTGCAGGCGCCACCTTGCCGATTGTCTGGTGTAGCGGATAGTTCCACGGGGTGATGAACGTGCACACACCGATCGGTTCCTCAAACACCAGTGAGTGCCCTATGTGTTCGGGTTCGATGTTGGCGAACTCGCGGCCTATTTCCACAAAGCTCTTCATCACCATTATTGGGAGCCCGGCCTGCACGCGTCGGGCGTTCGTCATTGGCATGCCTTGCTCAGACGAGATCAGGGCGGCGATTTCCTCGGAGCGCTCGGCCAGGGCGTCTGCGATGCGCTCGACGTAGTTGACTCGCTCCTCGACCGACAGTTGCGACCACGCCGGAAATGCGGCGCGGGCAGCACCGACAGCTCGGTCGGCATCACTGGTCGATGCGGCAGGAACGGTTGCGATGACCTGCTCAGTGGCCGGGTTTACGACCTCGATCACGTTGGACCCGGTGGCTGCTGTCCACTCGCCACCGACGTAAAGATCACTGTGTATCTGCATGGGCTCGTCCTCGTTCTGTCGTCGTGGAATGAAGCTCACCATATGTGTCAGCTGAATTGCGGCTCCCACCGAAGACGCCCACACTCTGCTCGGTGGTCAGCAGGATGTCGACATCACGCGCGCCGAGGTGGGCGAGTGCCCCGCCCACGGTGTTCTTTACGGCCGGTATGAGACGCCGAACCGATTTTGCAGTGGCTCCGAACGGTTGGGGCCGGGACTCGGCTAGGTCGCGCGCGTTACGGTGCGGACGTGGTCGTCCGTGTCGCCTCCTTCGTTGTTCAAGGTGTCGCAGGGAGCGGACGATCGACAGCTCTAATTCAATGGATTGACGATGTCGAACTTGCCCGCCGTTGTCGACCTCGCGAGATCAATGCGGCTATCGCAGCGGTAAACGCTGCAGAGATTGATCACTGGCACGCAGAAGCTGACGGCGATGTAGGGCTAGCGGTTGATGACGCTGAACTGCTTCCCGATGACGCAATCGCAGCGCTTGTCGCAGTTGCCGAGCACCGACCGGTTGGCCTAGCGGTCGCGTCGTGGCCACGCTCACAGTTGCTCGGTCGGCTTGTCGACCGACTCCTCCAAGGAACGCAAGGGGCTGACGCTGCCGAACACAAGATCCTTACACCTCTCGACGCGGACAGTGTTGGAGCGCTTCTCGACGACGCATTAATTGCAGCTCCTGCTGAGGTGCTGCTCCGTCAAACTGGAGGTAACGCGGGACTCGTTGCGGCGTCGATCAGATCGGGTTGGGTCGGCGACCTCAACGAGTTGGAACCGACGCTTGCGGATGCCGTGCTGCGCCGGGTCGGACGGCACTCTGGTCGGGCGCTTGATGCGCTTCGTCTTGCTGCAGCCGGTATCGCTGTGTCGTCGGCGATTTCGGTGGTTGAAAGCCAGTCGAGTGAAACGGGTTCGTTAGCCCATGAACTGAAAGCCGGTGGTCTGGTCGCTGATGGGTTGCTGGTTCCGCTTGCGGCGTCGGTCATCAATAGCGACACCACCGCAGCCGATCGACGCCGTCTCGCTGACCTCGTCCTGGCTAACGGCCCTGATGCGGTCAATCTCGGCCTCGACGATCTGGCACTGCTGCATTGGTCTGCTACGTCATCCTCGCAGACCGAACGCGCGGCAGCAGCGCTTCGCTTGGGTCTTTCGTCTGCGTCGTCAGCAATCGCCGAGCTCCCCGACTTGAGCGCGCCTGCTGCGGCGGCGGTGGCATTCGCCGATGACCTCCGTCATCTTCGTCTTGATCGGGCAACCCAGCGCCGTCTCGATGGTGAATTGGGCGCAGCGCTGACTGGACTGGTTCTTACGGTCGCAGGCCAGCCCGCTGTTGCGGACGACTCGCCAGTCGCCGACCCCGCAGCAGCCCGGTGGCGCGAACTCGAGCGTTCCCTCGTTGCGTTTCTTGAGGGGGATCGTGACCGTGCGGTCCGCGACGCGCTTCGTGCGCATGACGATGCACTCCGAGCTGGCGACGGAACACTCGCCGGCATCACTGTGTCGTCGGTCGTCGGCCTGCTTCTTCTTCAGACAGGAGAGCCATCGCTAGCCGCAGACGTGATGACCGCTGCGATCGCCGCAGACCTCGGTGGCCCAGGCGAACGCCGCACACATCGCCTAGTAGCAGCGCACGCTGCGGTGCGGCTTGGCGACTTCTCTGGAGCGCTGGATCTGACGAGGCGAAGTGAGCACTTGACGCCTGCTGAGACTGGACGTGATGCACTCCTCGTTGCGTCGCTTAATGCCACGGTCGCCCAACGATCGGGTGACACGGCCCGGCTACGAGATGCTTGGACGACAGCGCGGCCACTGGTCGAGCGCGGTCTTGAGACATGGCTACTTGCTGATCAAATCGTCGATCTTGCCGTGACCGGGACGCGCATTGGCGAGCAGGATCCCGCCAGCCGGCTGTTCAGCAGACTGGTTAAGGGCTTCGACGGCCTCCCGTCCGCCGGGCCGGCTTCGATGATTGCCGGGTGGGGTCGTTTACAGCTTGACATCGCCGCAGAGCGTTGGGATTTAGTCGCCAGCTTGGATGCCACAGCGGGCAATGCGACTGTGCCTGATAAACGGTCGGCGGCCCGCCGAATCGCAGGTTCTGCCTGGGCGGAAGTGGCTGCGGCACGCTCTGGCAGCCAGTCGGCCTCGTTTGAATTGGTCAGCGAGGCCGCCGACGCGCTCGCTGCGGTCGGCGACGACTGGGACGCCTCGCGGCTGCTTGGCCAAGCCGCGCTTGACGACGACGACCCGCAGCGCGCCCGTGAGCTGCTCGAACTTGCCCGCGGCCTCGTTTCCGAGCCAGTCGAGTCGTCCGATCGCCTCGTCGCGGCCGGGTTATCTGAACGTGAGGCCGAGGTATCCCGTCTGGTCGTTGAAGGTCACACCTACAAAGAGATCGGCGCAGTCTTGTACATCTCGCCGAAGACGGTTGAGCATCATGTTGCCCGAATTCGGCAACGCCTAGGCGTGACATCGCGAGCCGAACTGCTGGCCACGGTCCGCGAGTTGCTGAGTAGCTAAGGGCGCTGCTGCGCTCATCGGTATAGGGCGGCCGCCTGTCCCCTCAAACATCTCGCATTGACTGCCGTGTCGAAGCAGCGCAATACTCGAGAAGCAGACCGGGTCACAGCACGTTTATTTGGATCCCCCAATGCAACTCGGGGAATAGGGGGATTTCACCAATGGCGTGCCGTTAGCTCGCTGTCAGAGTGGGGATTGTTCGAACAGCCGAACAACGAGACCCACAGGGCTCGGAACCACCAATCAAAGATCACCATTGTGAAAGAAGGAAAATTCCAATGAGCACTCAGACAATTGTTAGCTGGTTGACCCAGATTTTCTCTGACCCCCAAGCCGCCCAGAATTACGCCAACGATCCGACGCAGGCCACCCAACGCGAACTCGGCGACGTCGATCTCAGTGCAGTCGACATGAGGCAAGCCGTTACCGACGCCTGTCAGAGCGCCGGCATCAATCCTGACGCCACCGAGGCGATCGTGAACTCCATGTACCAACCAGCGCAGACTCTGCGCGTGCCATCAGAACGGCTCACCCTCAACGACGACGGCTATCCCGAGCGCTGTGATTACACCGACTTGGTCAACAACTATGATGATCAGTCGACCGTCAGCGAGCCGTGCCTGGTCGGCCCGGAGCAGGTCGCACCGCCTCGAATGGTCGACGGCGACTATGGCGGCAAGTGCGTACAGCCTGAAGAACTGGCTCCTCAGACCTACTACCCGGGGGACTACGAGCCCACGGGGCCCATGACTGAGGAGTGTGTGGAGTACACCGTCAGCAACTGCGTTGTGGTCTGCCACGGCGACACCCCAGAAATCGCTGAGACGCTCTGTGAAGAACGACGTTACGTCGATCCGTATCCGCGGGAGGACCCATCGCACGTTTGCCCCACTGACACGGGCGGCCACTGCATGCCCGAGTGGATCCCCTGCGACGATCTTCCCGAGTACGACTCCGAGGGCTACGACCAGTGGGGGTGCGACGATCAGGGTTATGACCGTCAGGGTTACGACCCGACCGGCTGTGACCGTGACGGCAACACCCGCCCATATCCGGACTCCCCGGAAGATGATGATCGTCCGCCGGTGAAGGAGTATGGGGACGAGTCGATGGATGATCGTCCGCCGGTGAAGGAGTATGGGGACGAGTCGATGGATGATCGTCCGCCGGTGAAGGAGTATGGGGACGAGTCGATGGATGATCGTCCGCCTTATGAAGGCTACGGCGGCGGGGAGAAGAGTGAGCCTCCGTCGGCCGATGACTACGGCAACGGTAACGCGACAGAGCCTGAGGAGACGTACGGCTCAGTCAGTGAGGAGACGTACGGCTCAGACAGTGAGGAGACGTACAGCTCAGACAGTGAGGAGACGTACAGCTCAGACAGTGAAGAGACGTACAGCTCAGACAGTGAAGAGACGTACGGCTCGGACAATGAGGAGACGTACAGCTCAGAACCAACTACCGACATCTCCGAAGACGACATGATGCTCGACTGACACCACTGACGCAGATGGATCCCGGGAACAATGCTCCCGGGATCCGTTCGCGTCGCTGGACCGCCAAGCTGCGCCACCATCTCCTACGACATGACGTCATCTCCAGAACACACCCCCCCCTCGATCAAGGTCGACGACGTCGCATCATCCGACCCGCGCACCGCTGCAGCAGCTGAGGCGCTTGCCAGCGGCGTCCGTGCGGCGACGGCCTACGGACGGGCCGATCTCGCTGGGCGCCTCCAAACGGCGCATGACCGACTCGTCGAGCCCGACGTAAATGTCGTTGTGATCGGCGAGTTCAAACAAGGAAAGAGCTCTTTCGTCAACGGACTCCTTAACTCGCAGGTCTGTCCGGTAGACGACGACATCGCCACCGCAGTGCCCACCACTGTGCGGCACGGTCCAGAACGTCGAGCATTCTCTTTGGTCGCATTGTCCGATGCCTTCGAGACGACTGACGCACTACCTGCGGTTGAGCGGAGGGAGATCGAGTTCGCTGATATCTCCGCACACGCTACAGAGCAGCGGAAGGCCGTTCACCCTGAACTCGACGTTCGTAGTGTCGACATCGAACTCGACCGCCGCCTCCTTGAGGCCGGGTTGGTTATTGTTGACACCCCTGGAGTCGGTGGCCTCGGTTCAGCCCACGCAACTGCAGCGCTTGGTGCCCTATCGGTTGCAGACGCAGCTGTCTTCCTGTCCGACGCGTCGCAGGAGTACACGAGAACCGAGATGGCCTTCCTCAAGCAGGCCCTTGACATGTGCCCGCACGTCACCTGCGTACTCACGAAAATTGACTTCTACCCCGCCTGGCGAAAAGTGCTTGAACTTAATGAAGGACACCTAAGAGCCATCGGTTACAACTTGCCGGTAGTACCGACCTCTTCCTCGCTGCGTATAGAGGCGTTGAAGCGAAACGACAAACAACTCAACACCGACTCTGGGTTCCCTCAACTCGTCAGTCATCTGCGCAACGAAGTCGTTGGTGGTGCCGCAGAGCGCGAACAGTCCCATGCTCGGGCGGAGCTTCTGGCGGTTTGTGACCAACTGATCGGCCACTTTGAGGCCGAACTGAGGGCGATCAACGACCCTGAAGCACGCGCAGATTTGATGAATCAGTTGGCAGAGGCGACCGAACGGTCACAGCAATTAAAAAGCCAGTCTGCAAAGTGGAGTGTCACTCTCAACGATGGAGTCGCAGACCTTACAGCCGACGTCGAACATGACTTCCGCGAGCGGGTTCGCACCGTGCTCGCTGAAAGTGATGAAGCAATCGACAACAGTGACCCTGCCCAAACATGGAGCGAATTTGAACCATGGCTTGCGAATCGCATGTCACACGAGGTCGTTGCCAACTATCGGCTGCTGACTGACCGCTCTGCGGAACTCAGCGCTGAGGTCAGCGAACATTTCCGCATCGCAGGAGGCGGGGTCCTTGAGAGACTGGACCTTGGCGACGCTGGAGCTGTCCTCAATCGGGTTGGCGCCGGGGCGTCGGCCAACTTTGACCGCAGCTCGACCCTGATGCAGGGGATGACAGTACTAAAGGGCTCCTATAGCGGCATCTTAATGTTTACGATGCTGGGAGGGATGCTCGCAGTGCCCGGTATCGGCGCTCTCGCAGTCGGAATCGGGCTTGCGATGGGTCGCAAAGGACTCAAAGATGAAAAGGCTCGCCAGCTCACCCAGCGCCGTCAACAAGCGAAAACCCAGATCCGGAAGTACACCGACGAAGTTTCGTTCCAGGTGACGAAAGACGCCCGAGACAACCTCCGCCGAAGTCAGCGTCAGCTGCGCGACCACTACAGCACCCGAGCAGAGGAGCTGCATCGCTCGACATCGGATGCTCTCAACGCAGCCAAGCAGGCGGCCCAAACTGACGAACGAGATAGAGGAACTCGGTTGCGCGATATTGAGGCCGAACTGGAGCGTCTTCGGACCCTGCGAACACGCGCTGACAGGCTCGTGATTGGCTCGAACGGAAGTGATGAGCGATGAGCGCCCCGGCCCTTATGGCCCAGACCAACGAGCTGTTAGACCTCGCTTGCCGCGAGTTCGATGACCCGGACGCCGTGGCCGATCTCAACGCAATCCGTGCGCGGCTCGACGAACCGTTACGCGTTGCAATAGCGGGCAAGGTCAAGGCGGGAAAGTCCACGCTGCTTAACGCGCTTGTCGGAGAGCTCTTGGCGCCCACTGATACCGGGGAGTGCACAAAGGTCGTCACCTGGTACCGCGACGGTCATAGCTATCAAGTGATGCTGCACCCTGCCGACGGCTCGGACCCCCAGCAGGTGCGGTTTCGACGTGACGAAGGAGCGATCGAGATCGATCTTGGAAGCCGCAACGCCAACGATGTCGACCGGCTTGAGGTGACCTGGCCGTCAGAGGGCCTGCGGATCCTCACGCTTATCGACACGCCCGGCGTTGACTCGCTGACCGACGGCGTTGCCACTCGCGCCTTCGAGTTTCTCGACCCCGATGACGCAGATACCCCAGCTGACGCAGTGCTGTACTTGATGAAACACATCCACGCATCTGACCTTCGGCTGCTCGAAGCCTTTCATGACGATGCGGTATCGACCCCGAATCCTGTCAATGCAGTCGCCGTGCTCTCGCGTGCCGACGAAATTGGAGCCGGCAGCCACGATTCGATGGTGTCGGCCGGGCGCGTGGCGCGGCGACTGGGCGACGATCCTCGCCTTCGTCGTCTTGTGCAGATGATCGTCCCAGTTGCTGGGCTCATCGCCGAGACCGGGAAGACCATGAGCGAGCGGGAGTATCGCCAACTCGCGGCGCTTTCCGCCAGTGTTGACCTCGACGGAGTTCTGCTTTCGGCTGACCGGTTCATCGACGCCCCGCCCGAGACCCCTCTGACCTCCATTGAACGCGAGGCTCTCCTTGGTCGCTTCGGGTTGTTCGGAGTCCGCGTTGCCTCAACGATGATCCGAGACGGCGAGGTCAGCTCATCGCAGATGCTGGCCGACCGTTTGGTGGATCTGTCTGGGCTGACCGAGCTCCGGCAGGTTCTCGAAACTCTTTTTGTCAGCCGCGCCGATGTCCTTAAGGCTCGGTCGGCGTTGCTTGCGGTCGAGCGATTGTGTCTAGCAGCACCGGCGACCTCAGGAGCCGAACGGGTGCTAGCGGAGCTTGAAAGAGTGATGGCCGGCGCCCACCCATTCAACGAGATGGTCACATTGGCTGCAATTCGGAGCGGATGGGTCGTCGGGCCGGCACCCAAGCTCGCAGAGCTCGAAAGAATCCTCGGCTCGAGCGGCTCAGCACCCGCAGTGCGGCTTGGGCTCGAAACATCGGCAACGTCAGATTCGATACGCTCGACAGCGTTGGATGAACTTGCTCGGTGGCAACGATTGGCCGAGAACCCGCTGACCGCCCACGACATGGCGACCGCAACCCGAGTTGCGATCCGCTCTCTCGAAGGAATCTTGGCGGGTGCGAGCTGAAGCCTGCTCCTCGGCTCAGATATCGAGATCAAATGCGTCGTCGTCGGGCTCCGGATCGATTTCGCTCAGAGCGAGGGGAACCTCATTGACAGCCCACGTTGAATCATCGACGGCTGGAGTATCGAATGCCTGTTCGTCCGGCGCGTCGAGTGCCGGGCCGATGTAATCGCCACTCTCGTCAGTGGCGTCCTCGGTCACGGCCCCAGCACCGGCACCGAATCCCTCGCGTCTGCCATCTGCTTCGTCGGGTTCGAGCAGCGGCTCAGGAGGTTGGGAAGCATTTATCTCGTTGGCCTGGTCCTCATCGGCGCGGTCGGCCTCGTCAAATTCCTCAGGGTCGATGTCGACGCTCGCCGTATCGGAGGTCATCTCAACCGGGTCAAGCTCCCGATCAAATGGCACCACGCTCGCGTCGGTCACGATCGGTGCCAGCGCGTCTGCGATCTCGATAGCGGCCGTGTCGGCGTAATGGACGAGCGCCTCGCCGAACAGCTCAGGATCGAGCCCAAGGTGTCCCGCCTCGTCCAGCGCATCCCGATTCTTAGTTGCGTCGGGTGCCGTGTCGGACGTGTTTAAAGCGCCGGTGCCAACGAGTTCATCAACCAGTCGTCGCAACCTCATATCGCCGAACGTACCCGGGGCGGGTGACCAAGGGATCGGGGATATCCCCGTTTCGCTAGAGGAGCTACCGCGCTTGGATTGTCAATACGCCGTCAACAATTGGCGCACTGCGCGTTCATGAGCGGACGCGCCGTAACATTGTAAAAGAACGACATGAATGTCGACAGTCATGGGAGACAGCAACGTGGGCTATCAGGTAGGCATCGATCTTGGGACCACCTTCACCGCAGCAGCGGTTTACCGGGACGGTAGGGCGACCATCTTCTCGCTGGGTAACCAGAGCTCGGCGATTCCCTCAGTAGTTCTATTGCGTGATGACGGCACCGAACTCACCGGAGATGCTGCGGTGCGGCGGGCCTTGACCGAGCCTGAGCGGGTCGCCCGGGAGTTTAAGCGCCGCCTCGGCGATACCACTCCCATCATCGTGGGCGGCGCCCCCTACTCAGCCGAGCAGCTCACGGCGCGATTGCTCACGGCCACGATCGCAGCCGTGATTGAGCGGGAGGGTGACTCGCCAGACCGTGTTGCGGTCACCCACCCTGCGAACTGGGGCCCCTACAAGATTGACCTTCTCCAGCAGGCAATTCGCCTCGCCGGGCTCAGCCCCGAGAGCGTAGATCTGTTGACCGAACCGGAGGCAGCGGCAATCCACTACGCCTCGACAGAACGCGTCGAACCCGATCAGGTCGTCGCTGTCTACGACCTCGGCGGTGGCACCTTCGACGCAGCAATATTACGTAAGGCCGAAGAAGGTTTCGAGATCATCGGGCGTCCCGAGGGCATCGAACGCATGGGAGGCATCGATTTTGACGCTGCCGTGTTTGCTCATGTCGACCGGTCACTCGATGGCAAACTCCAAGAACTTGACCCAGAGGATCCGCTTGTCGTCAGCGGTGTCGCCCGGCTGCGTGATGACTGCGTGAATGCCAAAGTCGCGTTGTCGTCCGACACCGACGCCACGATCCCAGTCTTACTCCCGGGGATCCAGACCGACGTTAGAATCACCCGTGCCGAGTTTGAAAACTCAATCCGCCCGTCGCTCGCCGACTCGATCGCCGCTATAGACCGCGCACTCGAATCCGCTGGAGTCACCCCTGATGACGTAGCAAAGGTTTTGCTGGTTGGCGGCTCAAGTCGGATTCCCGTCATCAGCCAGATGGTGTCCTCGGAATTGGGTCGACCGGTTGCGGTCGACGCCGACCCCAAACACTCGATCGCGCTTGGCGCCGCAGTATTCGCCGGCCGGCACACCAACAATGCCGGTGGGCTGCCGCTCGTAGGCGGAGTTGCTGCCGCCGCTGGAGTTGCTGCCGCCGTTGCGTCAGCTGCCGGCCCAGAAGACAGCGAGCTGACGGAAACGGCGACACCAACCGCTGAGCAGACCCAGCCGATGTCGACCGCTGTCGCCGCAACAGCTGGTGCCGCCGCAACGGCTGCACCCCCACCCCCGTCCGCGCCTGTCGACCCGGCAACCGAACAGGGCGGAGGCCCCAATCGCAGTCTCCTAATAGGTGGAGGGGTGATTGCGGCGGTCGCCGTGGCGGTGGTCGGCTTCCTTGTTCTCGGCGGCGGCGGAGACGACGAGATCGTCGAGACAACCGTTGTTCCCGAGGCGTCCGTCCTTCCTGCGACAACCGTGGCACCCGACGTCACCATTGCTGAAGCGGTCGTACCCGAGACTACGGCGGCTCCACTTGATGACGACGCCATAGAGGCTTTGGTCCGGCCGATAGTGGCTGGGGCTGCTCCGCAGGCGACTGCCGCTGTCGCTGCTGGCTTAGTGACGTTGACTGGCGAGGCGACGGATGAGCAGGTCACCGCCGCAATCAACGGGGTAACCGCAGTCCCAGGTGTCACCGAGGTTGCTGATCAGATGACACGTCGGCTGGAGGACGAACTCTGCACCGAGGCGATTCGGTCCCTTCAGCGCTGGGCATGCATTACCTCGGCGACCTTCGACGGAACGGCGATCGCTGCAACGTTCGATTCTGAGAGCGGCGCCCGAGAATTCAATGAATCAGGTGACTTCCATCTGCACTTCTTCTCTGACTCAACCAGCCCAGAGGAAGCGGGGATTCAGGGTGCCGGAGAGTCCGTCGGCGGTGGCCTATGGATCGTGTGGGACGATCCAGACGGGTTCACCGGGACCACGGGAGACTTCGGTGGCGAGATTCCGACGCGACTTTGCGTACTCGTTGCTCAGTCTGACCACAGCATTGCCTCAATCACGTCCGGCAACTGCTTCCCTGTCGAGACCATCTGACGCCGCCATGGCTGGACCAGCTCGGGCCGTCTCCTTGCGGCTGCGACCGCTTGCGTCAGCCACGCCGGCGACGAGCGCACCGCTCGAAAGCCAGGTGGACGGGGTGACACCTCCGACGACCAGCATCTCGATGGGTGTGTTGCCGGTCCATCCGAGCATTCGGACGAATACGGCGCTCAAGTGGTCTGGCCGGCGAACTGTGCATCGTGCAGACGGGAGTACGCGCCATGCCGCGACAACAGCTCGGCATGGCTGCCCTGCTCGACGATATGGCCGTTTTCCATCACCAATATGACATCCGCGCCGCGAATAGTCGACAAGCGGTGCGCGATGACGAAACTCGTACGGTCCTGTCGGAGCGCGTTCATCGCCTCTTGGATCAAAACTTCGGTGCGGGTGTCGACCGAGCTGGTCGCTTCATCAAGAATTAAAATCGACGGATTGGCGAGGAACGCTCGCGCGATCGTGAGCAACTGTTTCTCGCCAACACTGATGTTGTCGCCCTCCTCGTTGATCATCGTGTCGTAGCCGTCAGGGAGCGAATCGACGAACCGGTCGACGTAGGTGACCCGCGCAGCATCGAGAATTTCGTCTTCGCTTGCATCGGGGTTGCCGTAGGCGAGGTTCTCGCGAATCGTTCCACCGAACAACCACGTGTCCTGCAGGACCATGCCGACTTTTGAGCGCAACTCGTCACGCGGGAACGACGAGATGTCACGCCCGTCGAGACTGATCGTGCCGGAATCCAAATCGTAGAACCGCATGATCAGGTTGACGAGTGTGGTCTTGCCGGCTCCGGTTGGACCGACGATGGCGATCGTTTGTCCGGGCTCGACGGCGAGGTCGAGGCCCTCAATGAGTGGTTGGTCGGGCACGTAGGAGAAGTGGACGTCATCGAATAGGACGCGGCCAATCACTGGGGGTGGGTCGTCGGTAGGTGCTTGCTCGGCGCTCTGCTCGGCGGCATCGAGGAGCTCGAGAACCCGCTCGAGCGAGGCGATGCCGGACTGGAACGTCGTTGCCATCGACGCCATGCGGGTGAGCGGTTCTGAGAACGAGCGGGCGTACTGAATCATCGCTTGCATGTCGCCGATACTGATGGCCCCGGCCGAGATACGAAGCCCGCCGACGACGGCGATCAAGACGTACTGAATGTTGCCCACAAAGGTCATCGCCGGCTGGATCAAACTCGACATGAACTGAGCGGCAAAGCTGGCTTCGAACAACTTGTCGTTGTCCTCGGCGAATCGTCGCTCGACATCACGATGGCGGCCGAAGCTCTTGACGATCGCGTGGCCGGTGAACACCTCCTCCGCCTGCCCGTTCACGGCGCCGGTGTGGCGCCATTGCTCGACGAAGCGTGGGCCTGCTCGCCCGCCGATTGCCTTGATGAGCGTGATTGAAGCCGGAACCGTGACGAACGCGATCAGAGCCAGGAGCGGCGAGATAAGGAACATCATCACTGCGACACCGACAAGCGTGAGGAGCGAGGTGAGGATCTGGCTCACCGTTTGCTGGAGGCTCTGTGCGAGGTTGTCGATGTCGTTGGTAACGCGACTGAGCAGATCGCCACGCGATTGACGGTCGATGTAGGCCAACGGAAGCCGGTTCAGCTTGGACTCGACTGACTCGCGGAGCGCGAACATCGAACGCTGCACCACACCTGCGAGCATGTAGGCCTGGCCGTACGCAAGCGCGAACGAAACGAGGTACAAACAACCGAGGAACAGTAGGAGATTGCGAAGTTCGTCGAAGTCGATGGCTCCGTCGCCAGTGATGCCTTCGACGATGATGTCGGTTGCGTTTCCGAGCAGGCGGGGCCCGACCACGATGAGGCTGACGCTTACGACAGTCAGCACCGCGATGATGCCGAGCCGCAACTTCTCGGCGCCAAGAATTTCACCTAGCCGTCGCACGGTGACACGGAAGTTCGAGCTCTTCTCGGCCGGCATCCCGGCAGCGCCACTGGGGCCGAAACTGCTACGTCGGGCCTCGGCGCCTGTTGTCGTGAGGATGTCGCGCTCGTCGTCAGAACTGCTGTCCGGCATGCTGGCGGGTGTCGTGTTGTCGCTCATGCGCTCGGCTCACGTTCGAACTGAGAATCGACGATCTCGGCGTAGGTCGGGCATGTCTCGAGGAGCGCGATGTGGCGGCCGCGCCCCACGATGCGTCCGTGTTCGAGGACGATGATCTGGTCGGCATCGGCGATGGTCGACACGCGCTGCGCGACGATCAGCACTCCGGCGTCCCGGACGTGGGGTTGCAGGGCCAATCGCAGGCGGGCGTCGGTGGCCAGGTCGAGCGCCGAGAACGAGTCGTCGAAGATGTACAGATTGGGCTGCAGCACGAGTGCTCGTGCGATCGAAAGACGCTGACGCTGACCACCCGACACGTTGGTGCCTCCCTGCGTGATCGGGCTCCTGAGACCCTCGGGCATCGACTGGACGAACCCTGCTGCCTGAGCAACCTCGAGGGCTTTCCACAGCTCGTCGTCGGTAGCGTCGGGACGACCGAAGCGAAGGTTAGATGCCACGGTCCCCGAAAATAGGTATGGCTTCTGCGGGACGTAGCCGATCGACCCCCATAACAGGTCGGGGTCGAGGCGGCGGACATCGACGCCGTTGACTGACACGATTCCGGCGCTGGCATCGAAGAGCCGCGGGACGAGGTCGACTAGAGTCGACTTTCCCGATCCGGTACTTCCGATGACGGCCGTAATGCGACCCGGACGCACCGTGAACGAGATATCAGACAGCACTGCGTGGGCGGCACCGGGATAGGTGAACCCGACGCATTCGAAATCGACCGTTCCGTGCTCGTTGACGGCTGTGATCGGGTCGATGGGTGGGGCGACTGACGCGTCCGTCTCGAGGACTTCAACGATTCGTTCGGCCGCAACGGCGGCGCGGGGGATCATCGACACCATAAATGTCAACATGACAACTGCGACCAGGACCTGCACGAGATAGCTCAGGTAGGCGACGACCGATCCGAGTTCCATGTCGCCCGACCCGATGCGTGAGGCGCCGAGCCAGAGAACGGCGACGCTGGAGAAGCTGATGAACAGCGTGACGGTGGGGAACATCAGAGCCATGAGGCGCCCGGCCCGCAGTGATGTCTGCGTGAGTTCGTCGTTCGCGACGGCGAACCGCTCTGCCTCAACCGGTTCGCGCACAAATGCTCGCACCACCCGGATCCCGGTGATCTGGTCGCGCAGGACGCCGTTGACGCGATCGACGCGCATCTGCATTTTCTGAAACGTTGGCACCATCCGCGTGATGATCACGGCGAGCACCGCAATCAGGGAGGGGATCGCAACGAGCATGATCACCGATAGGCCTGCGTCCTCGCGAACCGCGAAGACGATGCCGAAGAGCATCGTGATCGGTGCCGCGATCATCATCGTGCAGGCAAGCACAACCAGCATCTGAACCTGCTGGACGTCGTTGGTGATGCGGGTGATCAACGACGGTGCGCCGAAGTGGCCAACTTCGCGCTCGGAGTAGCTGTTGACCTGCCTGAAGATGTCGCGCCGAATGTCGCGTCCGAAGCTCATCGCGGCACGCGCTCCATAGCGGACGGCAGCGACGGCAAACACGATCTGGACGAGGCTGAACCCGAGCATTATCGCGCCCGTGCGCCAGATGTAACCGTTGTCGCCCTTGAGAACGCCGTTGTCGATAATTTCGGCGTTTAGCGTCGGCAACGTGAGTGCCGCTGCAGTCTGGATCGCCTGCAGGGCCAGCACGACGACGAGCAGCCGTCGGTATGGACCCAGGTGCGAACGGATCAGGCGAATAAGGCTCACGCAGAGATCGCCTCGGCCGTCCTCACTAGCTGATCTCCCTCTCAAGTTTGTTGCCGTCAGCACCGAGTCGGAGCTCGACCGCGAGCACGTAGTGTCGGCCATCACGTCTAAATTCGACGTCTCCATGACGTTTGGGGTGGGCCGCTAACCTTTGGAGCTGCGCGGCCGCTTGTCCACGTGTGATCGTGGAGCTGGTTCCTAGCTCAATGAGCGATGACATGGGGACTTCCATTTTCTTGAAGACATTGCTGCTCGCGAGAATGCCGATCTCGATGCACCATTGTGGATCGTTGGCGGGCATCACCCAGATTCGGAGTCCGGCGACTCGTTGGAGGGTGGGTCAGCCCGGCCAGACCTCGGCCACCGCAAGCAGTTCGTCGCGCACTTCAGGGTGGCCGATTGAGGCGAGAGAGCGCGCACGTTCGCGTACCGTCAGACCGCGGAGCTCGGCGACACCATGCTCGGTGATCACCACGTCGACCATGTGGCGAGGTGTGGTAACTACGGATCCAGTCGGCAGTTTGGGTGTGATCCGCGAGACGAATTCGCCGTCAACCGACGTGGACGACGGCAGACAAACCAGCGATCGGTCGCTGAGTTCGATTGCTGCGCCGGCAACGAAATCCTCGTGTCCTCCAATGCCTGAGAACTGAGTGCCGCCGATGGTGTCGGCAACGATCTGGCCCGACAGGTCGACTGCCATCGCGCCGTTGATCGTGACCATATTGTCGTTGGCGCTGATGATTTCGGGCGAGTTGATGATTTCTACTGGGAGAAAGCGGACCTCCTCGTTACCGTCAAGCCACTCGTAAAGCTCTGGGACTCCGGCGGCGAAAGTTGTGACCGAGTAGCCGTCATAGACGCCCTTGTGTTTGTTAGTGACCTTGCCGGCCTGCGACAGGCGCATCAGTCCACTCGTGAACATCTCTGAGTGCACTCCGTAGCCCGAGCCGGGCCCGTCCGCGAGGGCGGTCGCAATGGTATTCGGGATCCCTCCGATGCCGGTTTGCAGCGTTGCGCCGTCGGGGATGAACGGCAGTGCGAACCCGGCGATCGCCAATTCGACGTCCGTGGTGGGTGCATCGGCGAGGTTGATCGGCGTGTAGTCACCCTCGACGACGATGTCGACGTCGTCGACGTGCATCGCATGACGGTACTGGGGCTCAATGCCAAGTGTCCGCGGGAATCGCTCGCTCGTCTCGAGTAGACAGATTCGGTCGGGGTCGGCGGCGGCTCGGCGCAGTTCGGCAACGTGCGCACCTGCGTGCAGTGAGAGGCTCATCCAGCCGTCGGCATCGGGTGGTGATGCCATCGTTGCAACCACACGAGTGTTCAACATCTGGAGCATGCTGATGAAGCCCCGAAAATCGGACGGTACGAACTGGACATCGACGCCAGCGTTGAGCAGAAATCGTTCAGCCGGTCCGAAAAAGCCGGACCGGTACGACACACCCGGTTTGGTGAAAACTCCAAACAGATCGGGGAGTAGCGCCCCATTGACCTGGAAGTCCTCGAAGTCGTCGCGGCTGTCGAGGGCATGGAGGAACTCACCGGGTACTCCTGGTCCGAGTGGCACCGAGAGCGAGTCGACCGGTGTGATGATTCCAGCTGCCTCGGACGGCGAGAGTTTGCGCACGGCGTGTTCCCCTTTGTTCCCGGACCCATCCCTTGAGCCCGCAGCTATCAGTATGCGAGATGGGCTGGTAACGGACCAAAGACCCGAACTGCTCGAGCGGTCGAAGACCGTGGCGGCCGCCGAGGCCCTAGACGATGCCCCTCGCCTGGGTATAGCGGAAGAAGCCGTAGCCGGGAATCGTCGGTAGCCAGAACGTGAGGGTGCGGAAGAACAACACGATTGCTGCTGCGGTTGCGTTGTCGACGCCGTAGGCGATCAGTGCAGCGGTGAGAGCGGCTTCGACGCCGCCGACACCGCCGGGGGTCGGTACGGCTGAGCCAATCGTGGTCGCGATGATGTACATCGCACCGGCCTTAGGGAAGGAGATGTCGACGCCGAAGGCCTGCATGCTTGCCCAGAACGACACGACGTTGGCCAGCTTGCCTAGCAGAGCGCCGCCGAACAATTGGCCGAGCTTGCTCGGTCGCTTGAGGAGGTCGCTGATCGACTCACGGATCTTCGACAACGCTGATGAAACCCAGGGCCAGATCTTGGTTCGCCCGAACCGGGTGATCATGAACAGTGTTGCGATTACTCCGACGACGACGATGGCCACCACAATCGTGCCGATGTCCGGGAACTCGAAGTCACTCAGCTTGTCGCTGGACCCACCCCAGATAAGGAATACGACGATCGTGACCACCTGCGCAACCCCGCTGGCCCCTGACGTTAGGGCGATCGCCGATGCAGAGACGGCGGTGTCGAGGCCGTTGAGCTGAAGGTAACGAACACGCATAGCCATGCCGCCGGCGTTGGCCGGCGTAAACCGGTTTAGGTATGACTGGCCGAACATCACTGCGACAGTTCGGGCGTAGACCAGGTCGATCGTGACAGCGCCCATCAGACTCATCGCGCCCGAGAAGTACGTCGAAATCATCATCAAGATGATTGGGACGGCGTACAGGAGGTTGGCGGTCGTGAACGCCTCCCAAGTCTGATCCCAGTTTGCCGCAAGGTTGAAGACGTACCAGACGAGCACGAGTGAGCCGACGAGCGAGACGGCACCACCGATCGTGATCCGGCGGACAGGAGCCATGGCGACCTTCTCGATGCCAACCGCTTCTGCCGCAGCGTCTCGCAGATTCTCTAAGAGGTCGTCGCCAAGTTCCTTGTAGCTGCGTCGGGTTTCTTTCGAGAGCACAGCCTCCTGCAGCAGTGGCACGGCTCGCTCAAGCACGTCGGGTGGGAGTTCCTCTGCTGCCGTTGCGACAGCGCGGTCCGCGCCGACGATGAGAGCCAGTGACGCGAGCATCTCTGCGACGTCGGCGCCCATCGTGGCATCGCTGGCGTCAACATCTGCGGAGGAGAGATCGACCAGGGTCACTTGATTACCGTTGACCATTACGTTTGTCGCATCGAGTGAACCGTGGGCTAGGTGTCGATGCTGGAGCCGAGCGACGTGCCCCCACAGCGTGCGCAGGACCTCGTCGGTCACCTCAGGCTGATCGGCGAGCCGTACGCCATCGGCAAACGTCGAGACGAGCACGACGGCTTCGTCGATGGTTCCGAGCACGGCGATTGGTGCTGGGGTCGGCGCCACCGCACCGAGCAGGCTCATCGCGAGCGCTTCGTGATCGACAGCTCGGCGCGGTGACGTCTGCACGCCGCCGCCCACCCCTTTGACGGTCAGACTGCGCCACACACGCAAGAGCGCATCTGAATCGCGTTGATCGCGGCCGAGGACCTTAATGAACCACTGATCGCTGCTCGTTGCGGTGGCGATAAAGGTCGGTGTGCGATGGCGGTGGGCTTGTGAACGGATGCCGTCAATTTTGAGGCCGGAGCGACCTAGAGCGGAGCGCACGGACTCAATGTCTACGGTACGCCTCGGTGCACCAAAGATCACGAGTGCCAGCGAGCCCGCCGCTGCTCCGACGGCGAGCATTATTAGATTGCGAACCGGCACCTCAGTGGATGACAGGATCCGGGCAGCCATAACAAAGACGACGAACACCCAACCGGTGCGTCGCCACGGTTGGGTCATCCAGGGGGAGGCAGTAACGAGCCACGCCGTCAAAATGGCAAGGTACGTAGCAGACGGGTACTGACTACCGATGAACCATGATTCGACCTGTGCGTAGCCCAATAGGTCGCGCGGGACACTTTCCTCGACGAATTCAGTCAGGAGCGGCATGGCAATGGCCGCGATCACCGAAGCCAGCACCATCAGGAGGCTTAGCTGCCAACGGCGCGAGCGGTAGAGAACGAACACCGCAATGATCGGCACAAGTGTCGCCAACATTTGGACGAGTCCGACTAATCCGTTCTCCAGTGCAGCCGGCAGCGCGTCGAACAAAGCGAGAATTTTGGTCGAAATGCTCGCGATTTCGCCGTCCCTGAGAACTGCGAGCATGAGGAGAACGCCGAGTACACCCAGCCAGAACACCAGTCGCGCAACATCGGATGGATGTCGGTACAGCCGGGCGGGGTCGTTGGGCATGGTCAGTCAGTCGGTTCGATGTCGACCATTAATTCGTTTGCCAGTGCCTCTAGCTCGCGGGCAAGAGCCTCGTGGTCCGAGTCGCTCGTTGCCGCAATGACTGCAGTGGCTTCGAACAGGATTTCTGCTGACATGGGGGCGCTGCTCGTCGACGTCTGAAGTTCCTCAATACTGAGCCCGCTACGTGCGAGTGCATATGCGATTTCGTGAACGATGCCCGGGCGGTCCTGACCCACGAGCCGCAACTCCCAACGTGGGCCGACTGCTGCGGGAGACATTTCGGTCACGCGCTCGACAGTGATGTCGAGAAGCCCCTGCGTTGCCAGCGGATCCAGTTCGGCTGTTAGGTCGCCGACACGGGTCTCGGCGACCGAGACCTCGACGATCCCGGCGAACTTCGAGCCGAGACGAGCCATGCTGCTGCGGTGCCAGTTTCCCTCATGCCGGGTGACGACGTTCGAGAGTGCCTCCACCAGGCCTGACCGGTCGTCACCGATCACTGTGAGGATGAGCGTCGTCACCTGGTCGAGAATACAGGCTCGGATGACGACGGTGTCCCTCGGGCTGATCGAGCAGTTGCGTAGCGAATCGAACCATGTGATCCGTGAGGAATGGTTTGCCGACATGGTCGAGCTGAAGTGATAGAGAAGTATCGATGCGACATCGACGACTGGGTCGGACCGCCCTGAAGGTCAGTGAAATTTGCCTCGGAACGATGAACTTTGGTCCAAATACAGTTGAAGCCGATTCGTTCAAGCTTCTCGACCACGCCCTCGACAACGACATAAACTTCGTGGACACCGCTGACCAGTATGGCGGGCCGCTCGGCGTCGGTGCCACCGAATCGATCATTGGCGGCTGGTTGGCGCAGGGGGCAGGCCGACGCGAGAAAGTCGTGCTCGCCACCAAGCTCTACGAGCCAATGTCGGACCGTCCGAACGATCGAGGCCTGTCGGCCCGTCATATCCGGCTCGCCTGCGATGCCAGCCTGCGTCGGCTACAGACCGATCACATCGACGTTTACCAGATGCACCACATCGATCGAACTGCTCCGTGGGATGAGGTGTGGCAGGCAATGGAGATTCTTGTTGCACAGGGCAAGATCTCCTACGTCGGATCGAGCAACTTCGCCGGTTGGACCGTTGCGCAGGCCAACGAGGCGGCGGCATCGCGGCACTTCCTCGGGCTGGTGTCGGAGCAGAGTCTCTACAACCTCGTTGAACGGACCATAGAACTCGAGGTAATCCCGGCGTGCGAGGCGTATGGCGTTGGCGTGCTGCCATGGAGTCCGTTGGCTGGCGGTCTGCTTGCTGGCGTGCTTTCGGCCGATGAGGTGGGACGGCGGGCGTCTCAACATATGCACGAGCGAGTTGCACAGTTGCGACCGCAGCTTGAGGCGTGGGAGCGACTGTGCAGCGAACTCGGCGAGTCGTCGGCGACCGTTGGCATTGCATGGCTGCTCCATCAACCAGCGGTTACGGCACCGGTTGTCGGGCCACGCACCGTGGAGCAGCTCAACGACGCGCTCCGCGCGCCGTCGGTTCGGCTCACCGAAGACGTGCTCCGCCGGCTCGATGAGATCTTCCCAGGCCCAGGCCCGGCGCCCGAGGCATACGCATGGTGAGTAAGCGGGCGGGCGATGTGACAGCTCGGTGGGATGAGTTCGATGTCGTGGCGGGCGACGTCACCCTCCACGTGTATCGAGTGGGCCGGGCTGATCGACCGACGCTGGTCCTTGCTCATGGGCTCGGAGACAGCGGCCGCTGCTGGTGGCGCGTTGCTGCGGCACTTGAGGATGACGCCGACTTGGTGATGGTCGACGCGCGGCATCACGGTCGTTCATCGAGCCCCAACACACCGGCATCGTCTTTAACTGAGGATCTAGCGACAGTTGTTGACGCGCTGGGACTTGAGCATCCGTCGTTCATGGGTCATTCACTCGGAGCGCGGACCGTCGCTCATTTCGCTGCGATGCACCCTGGTCATGCCGCACGACTGGTCCTGATCGATCCCCCGTGGGCCGCTGATCGCGAGCTTGACGGTGACCTGCGGGCATCGGAGCGCGAGGCGATCCGCGGCTGGCTCGGTTCGTTCGCTGATATGACCGACACCGACCTAGCCAAGCTTGGTCGTCAGCAGCACCCTGACTGGCCCGACACGGAGTACGACACCTGGATCGAGTCGAAACAGCAGGTGCAACCCGGCGCTGCCGACGATCTCTCCACCGTCGGATGGGGTTCGGTTGTGGCCGCCATCGACTGCCCAACGCTGCTGCTTCGCGGGGAAGCCAACTGTGGCGGCATCGTCACCGACGACGTCGCACGACGCATGGTCGAACTCAGTGATCAGGTGACCAGCCGACGAATCGAGGGGACCGGCCACAACATTCACCGTGAGGACTTCGAGGCATTCATTGTTGTCGTTAGGGAGTTCGTGTCGAGCGGCGACGAGATTACGCCATAGCCGAGACGGCCGATTGAGCGGGAGTGCCTGACTCTTGACCCCACATCAGGCGCGGTTACCGTCGATCACAGTCGAAGTCCAATGGAAGTGAGCACAGTCGTGTACGACATCGTCATCAAGAACGGGAATTTGATTGACGGAACCGGAGCGGAAGCGGTCGATGGTGACCTCGCGATTCGTGATGGAGTCATCGCCGAGGTGGGCGGAACCATCACTGCGGCGGCTCATCGAACGATCGATGCCGACGGTGCGATCGTTACGCCTGGCTGGGTCGATGTGCACACGCACTACGACGGCCAGGTCAGCTGGGATTCACAGATTGCACCGTCGTCCCATAACGGCGTCACTACCGTCGTGATGGGCAACTGCGGTGTCGGATTTGCGCCGGTTGCTCCCGGGTCCGAGCAGACGCTGATCGAACTGATGGAAGGCGTCGAGGACATCCCGGGTGCAGCGCTCCACGAAGGTATCGATTGGGGGCAGTGGGAAACATTCGCCGAGTACCTTGACTACATCGAGAGTCGCGAGTACGCCCTTGACATTGGCGCGCAGATCGCTCACGGCGCCGTTCGCTTCTACGCGATGGGTGAACGCGGTCGTCTGAACGAAGACGCAACGGCCGACGATCTTGATGTAATGGGCCGCATTGTCGCCGAGGCGCTCGACGCAGGCGCGGTCGGATTTAGTACCTCACGCACCGTCGGTCACCGTGCACTGTGGGGCGAGCCTGTCCCGGGCACCTTCGCCGCTGACGAGGAGCTGCTTACGATCGCCGACTGTATGCGTGGCGTCGGCAAGGGTGTGTTCGAGATGATCCCGGCGGGCACCGTCGGCAAGCTCGAAGCACTCGGAGGCGAGCGCACCACACAAGAAGCAGAGCACGACTTGATGCGCCGCTTTTCGCTCGCCAGCGGGCGACCCGTCACGTTCACGCTTGTGCAATCGCCCGACTACGACCCTGATCTGTGGCGCGAGATCCTCCGGATGACCAGCGACGCGAACGGGGCCGGCGCGCAGCTCTACCCGCAGGTGTCATCGCGGCCGATCGGATTCCTGACGGGCCTCAGCGGGTATCACGCATTTATGCGCAAGCCGACCTACCTCGAGAAGCTTGCCAGCCTGCCGCTTGCGGAACGGGTGGTCGCAATGCGCGATCCGGACATGAAGGCAACGCTGATCGCCGAACCGGACATTCGACCGAAGGAGCCCGGGTCGATGGAGAACGTGTATGGCCTGTTCAATCGAGCTGCACCGGTGATGTATCCGATGGGCAACCCGGTCGAACTTGAACCGGCGCTCAGCGAAACAATCGGCGCCCGAGCTGCAGCTGCCGGAACCGAGCCGTTGGACTACCTGTACGACTTCATGCTCGAAGACGGTGGCACCCGCTTCGCCTCGCTGAGTGCGGTGGACGTGTCGGACCGGATGAACGTGCTGCGTGAAATGTTGCTCGACCCGAACACCGTGACCGGCCTCAGCGATGCAGGCGCCCACGTGACGCTGATCTGCGACGGTACGGCACCGACCACGCAGTTGAATTATTGGACCAGGGATCGTGTCGGCGAACAACTTCCGATCGAGTTCATCGTCAAAAAGCAAACAGCGCGCAATGCTGAGCTTTACGGCTTCAGTGATCGCGGTACGCTCGGAGTCGGAAAGCGTGCCGATGTCAATGTGATCGACCATGCCAATCTTTCGGTCTCGGCTCCGGTCGCGCATCATGATCTCCCGGCAGGCGGAACGCGGTTGATGCAGCCGGTCTCGGGCTACCTCGCAACCCTTTGTAACGGGGTCGTCACCCTTGAGCACGACACCGAAACCGGAGAGCACCCTGGACGCCTCGTACGCGGCTGAGGCCGGCTAAGACGCGGCGAGCGGCGCGCATTCGGGTTGGAGAAGATCAAGCCCGATCTCAAGTTGCTCAACGACGATGTTGAGGTCGGCGATCGTGTCTCGATTGGCAACGAGGATCAGGCCCACGTCCTGGCCGGCAATGCTTTCGACATGACCGCTGAAGGGCAGCATCATGCGCAACCCGGCTCTCGTGGTCGGCCTCAGTTGTGCAGCGGCGGCAGTGAGTATCGATGGTGATCTGACACGGCTCGAGATTGCCTGTGTTGGCTGCGGATCAAGTTCGAATGTGAGCTTCGACATCGACGCGCAGGGTGAAAGCGACGAGCAGCTCTGCTGGCAGTTCGTTGCTTACCGTGAGCTGGTCGGCAACGGATGGTTTCAAGTAGGGGCAAAGAGTGAGTAGCCACCGATTGCAACAATGACCCCCGTCGCTGGCGTCCCCGTCTGCATCAGCCACGCTGTCCTCGGTTGGCGATGCATGCGTTCGCACCTTTTTGTTTATTGACGGCGGCAGACCCGGGTGGGTACGGAACCTGGTTCCCCCGCATCCCTGAAGCGCTCAGTGAACGTCGGTACGCAGCTCGTTGGCATCTTCTGCGCTGCGATGCAAGCGCGAGACAATCGCTACCACGAGGAAGCCCACGCCGAGTCCGACAAGCGCAGAACACAAGGTGTTGACGAGCCAGGCGAGAAACCCGCCGATGCCGGCGACATCCTTGACCTGCTTCTCCAGGTCATGGACCAAATCATAGGGAGCGTGCCAGCCGAGTTCGTCGGCACCGACAAGCAGGATGTGGCCACCGACCCAAAGCATCGCTGTGGTGCCGACGATCGTCAGCAACGACAGCACCTTCGGCATTCCGGTGACCAGCAAACGTCCAACGTGTTGAGTGCTCTCGGAGTCCCGGCCAACGAGCGCAAGCCCGATGTCGTCCATCTTCACGATAAGAGCGACCACGCCGTAGACGATGACGGTGATCAGTAGTGCGACGACGACGAGGATGATGGTCCGGGAAAGAAAGCCCTCGTCAATCACCTCCTTTAAAGCGATCACCATGATCTCGGCCGAGAGAATCAGGTCGGTACGGATTGCTCCTTTGATTGTCTTCTCCTCGGCCTCCGGCCCTTGCATGACGACAGGGGTGTCGTGGTCATGATCGTCGTGCTTGAGGCGGTGATAGATCTTCTCGGCACCCTCGAAGCAGAGATAGGTGCCGCCCGCTATCAGAATTATCTCGACGAGTGTCGGTGCAATCGCGCTGAGTACCAGCGCTACCGGGAGAATAATCAGCAACTTGTTTCGCAGTGAGCCGAGTGCGATCCGCTTGATGATCGGGAGCTCGCGCTCCGCTGCGAGTCCCTGTACGTATGCCGGAGTCACCGCGGTGTCGTCGACCACGACACCGGCAGCCTTTACGCTTGCTCGTCCTGCAGCCGCTCCGACATCGTCGACTGATGCTGCCGCGAGCCTTGCGAGCGCTGCGACGTCGTCGAGCAATCCAGCGAGACCACCAGCCATGTTTCCCTTTCATTCAGCGACCACAAACAGTCGCTCACATTACTTCGTGGCGAACCGGTCTGGGTCGGCGCTACGACTCAGGGGCGGGGCGCAGGTGTCTTGTTGCCGGCCGCCGGCGATCGCGTCCACATCAGTGCGCTGTCGAAGCCGAGCTTGTCGTCGGGTCGGAACTCGATGACCACACGATCAGGTGAGTCGAGAAATTTCTGGAATGTGGTCGCGGCGACCTCGTCGTCAGGACGAATTCGCCCTGCAAACACTGGGTAAAACCAGTCCTTCACGTCGCGGTCAGAGTGCACGATGCACTCGCCCTTGTACGTGACCGTCTTCCCGGTGCCCATGTCGGTCCCCGTGCTTGTGATGCAGACAGAGGCGCGGGGGAAGCGCCGGATCGCTGAGATGCGAGCACGCCGCTCGGCAGCGGTCAGCCACAGGGTCCCCTCGTGGGGCAGATACGACATGATCACACCGAACGCCTCGCCGGCCTTGTTCGTCCACATGAACGTGCACTCGCGCTGTTTGTCGAGCAGTTCCTGCTCAAGTTGCTCGCTGAGCCCACACTCGGTCAGGTCCTCGTAGTCGTCGTGCATGGTTCGACGATGACATACGGTCAGCTCGATGGGCGAGACGACCTTGATCGGTGATGCCGACGATCCTCGGGTGTCCGACTTCCGCCGATTGAACGACCAGGCGGCGCGCCGGGAGATGGAAGGCGATGAGTACTTCCTGTCGGAGGGATGGGTGTCGATCGAACGACTCATCGACTCGGGGCACGTCTTCCGGTCGGTCTTGCTGTCGCCCTCCCGGGTGAACCGGTTCCGGCCGTTCATGGACCAGCCGGAGTTGCACGGGGTCCCGGTGTATGCGGCCGACCGGGACGTGATGCACGACATCGTCGGCTTCGATCTCCCACGAGGTGTTCTCGTCTCGGCGTCCCGCAAGCCGCTGCGGACCGTCGAACAACTCGCTGCGACGTCCACCCGATTGATCGTGCTGGAGGCACTCAACGACGACGAGAACGTCGGAGCGATCGCCCGCGCCGCCCGGGCGTTCGATATCGACGGCATGGTGCTCAGCCCGACCTGCACCGATCCGTACCACCGCCGTACCGTGCGGGTCAGCATGGGCGAGATCCTGCACATGCGCGTGGCCCGGGCCGGGCCCGACGAATGGCCGAGAGCGCTCGACACGCTGCATGCACATGGATTCCGGTCGTGGGCGATGACGCCGGCTGCCGACGCCATTGGACTGTGGAACGCCGACGTCCCGTCGCGCCTGGCGATTATGCTCGGTGCGGAAGGCCCGGGACTGACCCAGGCTGCTCTCGATGCGGCGACCTCGCAGGTCAGGATCCCGATCAGTGAGATGGTCGACTCGTTGAACGTGGGCCATGCGGCGGCGATCACGTTCGCCGTCGCGTCGCAGGGTGGCCGGTAGATTCCGACGGTGGCCGCCGGTGATCGACAACCTGACGAAGACGTCCGTCGCCGGCTGCTCGACGCGATGGCCGTCCTGCGCGACGTCATCGCGGCTCCCGAGTTGGTGAACGAACTCGACGCGAGTGAGAAGGCAGCGTTCTTCAATGCGGCGGGTGACGTGTTCTGCCCCGATCCTGAGATCCGCCGTCGCCGGACCAAGTTGCTGCAACAGCAACGGCGGAGCCAGAAGTCGCAACGTGACGACGAGACCCTCGCCAAGACCGGCATCCGCGCATTGCGCAGCCGTCCCGTCTTCACCACACCCGACGTCTATCCGCCGAGGCGGTTCGAGCAGGACGACGTCGACGACGATCCGGCCGCGCCACCGTTTCGCAGGACCATCAATCCGCAGCACTGCTATATCTGCAAGGTCCGCTACCGAGAGATCCATCACTTCTACGACCAGCTATGCCCCAACTGCGCCGCGCTGAACTTTGCGAAGCGCGGGGAACTCGCCGACATGAGTGGGATGGTCGTATTGCTCACAGGTGGCCGAGTGAAGATCGGCTATCAGGCCGGTATCAAGCTGCTGCGTTGCGGTGCAGAACTGATCGTGGCGACGCGGTTTCCGCGGGACGCAGCGAAGCGCTATGCCGCCGAACCGGACTTCGCCGAGTGGGGCGACCGACTCGAGGTGTTCGGTCTCGACCTGCGCCACACCTCGAGTGTCGAGGCGTTCTGCGCCCACCTTCTGGAGACGCGCACTCGACTCGACGCGATCGTCAACAACGCGTGCCAGACCGTCCGCCGCCCACCGGCCTTCTACGAGCACATGATGGACAACGAGACAGCGGCGCTCGTTGCCCTCCCGCCGGAGGTGCTGAGACTCGTCGGGTCGTACGAATCCCTCCGCGGCGGAGAGACCGCGATCGAGGCGGCTGCGTCAGCCGCAACCTCGACCTCGACCGCAGCATCGAAGTCGTTGGCCATGCCTGTGCCCCCAGACGCCATCGAGCATCCCGGGTTGACCCATGCCGCGGAGATGTCGCAAGCGGTGTTGCTGCCCGACGACCGGCCGACGACCGACACCCTGTTTCCCGACGGGCAACTCGACCAGGACCTTCAGCAGGTCGATCTCCGCGGCCGGAATTCGTGGCGACTGCAGATGCACGAAGTTTCGTCGGTCGAACTGCTCGAGACCCAGCTCGTCAACGCGGTCGCTCCGTTCGTGCTCAACGCCCGCCTCAAATCGCTACTGGAAGCAACGCCGGGCGACCACAAACACATAGTGAATGTGTCGGCGGTCGAAGGCCAGTTTTATCGACCGCGCAAGACGACGAAACACCCGCACACGAACATGGCCAAGGCGGCATTGAACATGATGACGCGCACGTCGGCCACCGACTACCACGATGCAGGGATCAACATGAATAGCGTCGACACCGGCTGGGTCAGCGACGAGGATCCAGTGGAAATCGCCGAAGCAAAGACGGCGGAGCACCGGTTTCACCCGCCGCTCGACATCGTCGACGGCGCCGCCAGAATCGTCGATCCGCTCATCGACGGCCTCAACACTGGCGAACATGTCTGGGGTCAGTTCCTGAAGGACTACGCGCCGACCGACTGGTAGCCCGCTGCAAACGCGACGATCCATGTTCCGGTAAGGGTTTGCTGGTCGAAACAGGAGAAGCTCACCAACGTGCTGGCAATCGTGGGAAGCGGTGAGTACCTCCCGCAGATGAACGAGGTGGATCGTCAGCTCATTGAGCTGTTCGACACACCGCCACGAGTGGTCTGCCTCCCCACTGCCGCCGGGCGCGAGGGAGACGCCATGATCGACAGCTGGGCACAACGCGGCGTCGACCACTTCGCGAGCTTGGGGGTGGAGGCCGAGTCGGTGCGCGTCTGGGATCGCTCGAGCGCCAACGACTCAGCGCTGGCCGAGCGCATCGCCCTTGCCGACTTCGTCTATCTGTCGGGCGGCAATCCGGGGTACCTCCACCGGACACTCGAGTCGACGCCGGCATGGGACGCGATTCTGGACATCGTCGGACGCGGCGGGCTCCTGGCGGGATGCAGCGCCGGTGCGATGATCCAGGGCGAGGCGTTCACGGGGCTTCCCCGTCCGCACGACGGCTTCGGACTGTGGCCCGGAATCCACATCATCCCGCACTTCGACGAGATTCCCTCGGCGATCGTGTCGGCGATGCGAGTCGCCGTCGGGAGGAAGCGAACGCTCGTGGGTGTCAACGGCGATACGGCGCTGGTGAATCGTGACGGTGTGTACCACGTCCTCGGCGACGAGGTCACCGTCTGGACGCCGACGCACAAGACCCGGTTCGGAGCGGGCGAGGTTCCGTCGAGCGCACTGGTCGGCTGAACCGACCTCCGAGCCGAGCGCAGATCCGGCTGGCGGGTACCGTCGCGGATGGACCGAGGGGGCCCTGCATGATCATCGTGACCGCGACGTTGTCGTTCGAGACCCAAGCCGACCGCGACAATGCGGTCGCCTTGACCACAGCGGTGCAACAGGCCACCCGTGACGACGAGGACGGCTGCTTGGCCTACTGCTTCGGCGCCGACCCGGTCGAACCGACACACGTCCAGGTGTACGAGTTGTGGACCGACGCCGAGCGTCTCGGTGCGCACTTCGATCATCCGAACTACGCCCAAATGGTCGAAGTGCTCCACAACTGCGGCGGCTTCCTCAAGTCCGAGAACCGGCTGTACGCCGCTGACGATCGGGGTCCGGTGTATGCGGACGGCAAGTTCCGCTTCGACGCCGTTGCGGACACCGTCGCCGATCCGGGACGGTGACCGTGTCGGGCGTCGTCGACCTGCACGCTCACGTCGTGCTCGACGGTGCCTTCGGTGCCGCGGGGAGCTACGGGCCCGAGCACGGATTCGACGGCGACGGCCTCGAGTTCTTCCGTGTCGGCCAGTACACGATGAAGCCGATCCCGTACCGCGGGAGCGTCTTCATGGACGTCGAGCGGCGCCTCGCCGAGATGGACCGCGTCGGCATCGACCGGCAGATGCTGTCGCCCAATCCGCTCACGTTCCTCGGCGGCGTCGAGCCGGCTCCGGCCATCGAATTCGCACGGGCGACCAACGACTCGATGGCTGCGCTGGTCGCCACGCACCCCGAGCGGCTCCTCGGCGCCGCGCAGCTCCCGATGCAGGATCCCGACGCGGCAATCGTCGAACTCGAACGAGCGATCGGCGATCTCGGTCTCGTCGCCGGCTACATCGGAACCGACTACGGGATGGCGCCCGATGACCTCCGCTTCGACGAGTTTTATGGGCGAGTCGTGGAGCTCGACGTGCCCCTCTTCGTTCACGGCGTGACGAATGACGGGCGTGGCCCGGTGGACGACTCCCGGCTGCGCCGATTCGGACTCGACCTCATCGTCGGCTACACGTACGAGGAGACCCTCGCCGCGTCGGCGTTCGTGCTCGGCGGGGTCCTCGACCGTCATCTGGACCTCGACGTGTGTCTCTCGCATGGCGGCGGCGCGATCGCCTTCCTCGCGCAGCGCTTCGACTCGATGGCCCACTTCCTCGGCAACGAGTCCGACTTCGCCGCGTCGCTCGGCCGGCTGTGGTTCGACTCCCACCTCGAGCCGGGCCCGGCGCGCGACTTGGTCGTCGACACCGTCGGCATCGACCGAATGGTCTACGGAACCAATTTCGGTGGGTGGGACACGCCTGCCGCCACCGACGAGTTCGACGCAGCGCTCACCCCGAACGCCCACCGACTCCTGCGCCTGGAGGCCACTTCATGACCAAGCTCCTCATCACCCGCGCGCGGCTGTTCGCCGCGGTGGACGAGACCGTGACCGACGACGGCAGCGTGCTGATCGATGGCGATCGGATCGCCTGGGTCGGCCCGACGGGCCAGCTCCCGCCGACTGCGAGCGACGGTGCCGAGCTCCTCGACGTGGATGGCAAGTTCGTCATGCCCGGGATGACCGAGTCGCACGTTCACCTGTCGTATTCGAATGCGCATCCGAGCCAGCTCGACCGCCAACCGATTCCAATCGCCATGCTCGATGCCGTCGACAATGCGCGCGCGCTGCTCGGGTTCGGGTTCACCTCGGCGATCAGTTTCGGGTCGGCACAGGGGATCGACGTCCCGCTGCGCCATGCGATCAACTCGGGCCGGGTCCCCGGACCGCGATTGCTGGCCTCGGAGAAGGACCTTGGGTCGACCGGCAGCAACGCCGACTCCGCCGCGCCGGAAAGCGACGGCCGTAAACGGATCGCTGACGGCCCCTGGGCGGCGCGCGCGGCGGTGCGCGAGGTCGCCAAAGCCGGTGCTGACGTCGTGAAGATCTTTCTCGACGGCGAAGCGCTCTCGGCACACGCTGCGCCCGGTGTGTTGAGCTACACCGACGAGGAGGTGGCAGCGGCGTGCGACGAGGCACACCGACGCAATCTGCGCGTCGCCTGTCACGCCCGTTCGGCCGGCGCGGTCAAGCAGGCCGTTCGTCACGGGGTTGACTTCATCGGCCACGCCAACTTCCTCGACGACGAAGCCGTCGACATGTTGGCCGCTGCGCGCGATCGACTGTTCGTCGGCCCGGGGATCGCCTGGGAGATCCAACTCCTGGAACGCGGTCACGAGATCGGACTCGGTCGCAACCTGATGGAGGCGCGCGGCTACCAACACGAGATCGACGAGACGATCAGCGCCGTGAAGCGCCTTCGCGAGGTCGGCGTGCGGATCCTGATCGGTGGCGACTACGGACTGTCGATCACGCCGCACGGGTCGAACGCAAAGGACCTCCAGTACTTCGTCGACCTCTTCGAGATGTCACCCGCCGAGGCGCTGCTGTGTGCCACCCGCGACGGCGGGCTGGCGTTCGACCCGACGGGAATGCTCGGCACGCTCGAGCAGGAAACGGCAGCCGACCTCGTGATCATCGATGGTGACCCGATCGACGACATCGCGGTCCTCCAGGACGCCGACCGAATGGTCGGCGTGATGAAAGCCGGCGTGCTCCACGACGATCTGCTCCGCTGACGAAGCATCGACACCCAGCTGTCGGTGGACAAGTACCGTCGGGTGCGACAGATGCCGCATAGAAACGCGAGGACAGCAACACCTTGAAACGTTCATCACCGCCTACAAGACAGCGTTCACCCGCTACGTTGACTTCTCCGGCCGCACCTCGGTGGGCGGTTTCTGGCGCTTCGTCGCCGTCAACTTCGTCGTCGCCGTCGTGCTCGGGGTCCTGGCCAAAGTGTCGTCGGTCTTCCTCATTCTGTACTTCGCCTACGCGCTCGCAGTGTTGCTCCCGAGCCTTGCAATCGCGATCCGGCGACTCCACGACTCCGGCAAGTCAGGCTGGATGATCCTGCTCGGGCTCATCCCGATCGTCGGTTTCATTCTCCTGATCGTGTTCTACGTGCAGCCGAGTGACAGCCCGAACGCCTACGGCCACGGCCCCGAAGACTGACGATCTCCGGTCGCCTGACCGATTCCCGAGCACGTCTACGCTGAGCTCATGTCCGTGTCCGCAGCGTGGTCGTTTCCGACGGCACTTCGTCTTGCGGTTGGTTGCGTTGCAGAACTTGCCGAGATCTGCGCGCAACACGGAATCGCTCGGCCGTTGATCGTCACCGATCCGGGCGTTGTCCAGCTGACGGCCTTCGACGCCGTGCAATCGTCCTTCGACCGCCCCGTGCCGGTCTTCAGTTCGATCCAGCCGAACCCCGTCGGCGCGAACATCGACGACGGTGTCGAGGTGTTCCGATCGGGTGGCCACGACGGTGTCATCGCGGTCGGCGGTGGCTCGGCTCTCGACTGTGGCAAGTTGATCGCCTTCCAAGCTGGCCAAGCCCGTCCACTGTGGGATTTCGAGGACATCGGCGATCAGTGGGCCCGCGCCGACGGCCGGGCCATCGCGCCGGTGATCGCAGTTCCGACCACCGCGGGAACGGGGAGCGAGGTCGGCCGTGCCGGCGTCGTGATCGACGAGGACGCACAGCGCAAGGTCATCATCTTTCACCCGAAGATGATGCCGGTGGCGGTGCTATCCGACCCGGAACTGACCGTCGGACTCCCGACCGAACTCACCGTGGGCACCGGGATGGACGCCCTGTCGCACTCGCTCGAGGCGCTGTGCGCGCCCAGCTATCACCCGATGGCCCATGGCATCGGGCTCGAAGGGTGCCGCCTCGTGCTCGAGCATCTCCCTCGAGTGGTTCGTGACCCTGGCGATCTCGGGAGTCGAACCCACATGATGGCCGCTGCAGCGATGGGCGCAGTGGCGTTCCAGAAGGGTCTGGGCGGGATGCATGCGCTCGCCCACCCGATCGGCGCCGTCTTCGATACCCACCACGGCATGACCAATGCGGTGCTGATGCCATTTGTCCTCACCGCCAATCGCGCTGCCATCGACGAGACCATCACGCGCCTCGCCGCGTATCTCGACATTCCCGGGGGGACCGACGGCTTCATAGACCATGTCGTGTCGTTGCGTGATGAGCTCGGTGTGCCACACCGATTGACAGATCTCGGTGTCGATGTCGAGCGCGTCAGCGGTATCGCAGAGGCTGCTGCAGTCGATCCGTCGGCTAGCGGAAACCCAATTCCATTCACCGAGGCGTTTGCCACTGAGGTGTTTGTCAACGCGTGCACCGGCACGCTCAAAGGATCACGATGAATCTCGACGGACTTCGCTCCCACATAGCCACCGGCGACATCGACACCGTGGTCGTCGCCTTCACCGACCACTACGGGCGGACCCTCGGCAAGCGGTTCGACGCCGAGTTCTTCCTCGAGAGCCTCGGATCCGGCAGTCACGCATGCGACTACCTGCTCACCGTCGACATGGAGATGGAGCCGGTGGACGGGTACCAGTACGCGAACTGGGAGCGTGGCTACGGCGACTTCCACCTCGTTGCCGACATGACGACGCTGCGCCGATGTGGGTGGGCTCCCAATGCCGCGATTGTCCTGTGCGACATCCACGACAATGCAGAGCACGAGCTCGTGCCGGTTGCCCCACGCTCGATCCTCCGAGCCCAGGTCGCCGCTGCCGCCGATGCCGGGTTCGTCGTCCAAGCGGCAAGTGAACTCGAGTTCTTTCTGTTCCGCGACAGCTATCGAGAGGCCCACGACAAGGGCTATGCCGACCTGATCTCGGCGGGCTGGTACAACGAGGATTACCACCTGCTGCAGGGAGCCCGCGTTGAGGACTACGTCGGTGCGGCGCGTCGAGCGCTGCGTGATTCCGAGATTCCCGTCGAGAATTCGAAGGGGGAGGCGGCGATCGGCCAACACGAACTCAACATCCGCTACGCCGACGTGCTTTCAATGGCCGACCGTCATGTCGTGGTCAAGCAGGCCATGAAGGAGCTCGCCGAGCAGCACGGTGTGGCGGTCACGTTCATGGCCAAGCTCGATGCCGAGCAGTCCGGCAGCAGTTGCCACCTCCACCTCAGCCTGTGGTCGGGCGACGGCGATGCCGCCGCGAACGTCTTCGCCGCCGACGACGGTCCCACCGATCTGTTTCGCTGGTTCCTGGGCGGCTGGATGCGGCACACCGACGATCTGATGGTGTGCTATGCGCCGACTGTCAACTCCTACAAGCGCTACCAGAGCCAGTCCTGGGCACCGACGAAGATCGCCTGGAGCACGGACAACAGGACCGCAGGGTTTCGGGTCGTCGGCAGCGGTTCGAGCCTGCGCATCGAGTGCCGCATCCCGGGCGCCGATGCAAACCCGTACCTGGCGTACGCGGCTGCCCTCGCCAGTGGTCTCGACGGCATCGCCAACCAGATCGAACCACCCGATGAGTTCACCGGCGATGCGTACACCGCTGTCGACGTCCCGATCGTCGCCACGACCCTCACTGCAGCGCTCGACCGATTCCGAACGAGCGCCGAGACTCGGCGCCTCCTCGGTGACGTCGTGGTCGATCACTACAGCCACTTTCTGACCATGGAGCGCGATGCGTACGACGCCGCGGTCACCGACTGGGAACGCCGCCGCTACTTCGAGCGGATCTAGACGAACGATGGCGGTCGAACACATCGCGGCCCCTGAACTTGCGCTCTGGATCCGTCATCGTGCACCCGGCTTCGGCCGGTACCTCGTCGGAATCACCGGCTCTCCCGGGAGCGGGAAGTCGACCCTCGCGGCTGGGCTGGTCGCCGAGCTCGGTGCTGTGGTCGTGCCGATGGACGGCTTCCACCTCGCCAACGAGACCCTCGACGCGCAGGGGTTGCGCAGCGTGAAAGGTGCCCCGGAGACGTTTGCGGCCACCGCGTTCGTCGCCGCCATGCGGCAACTGGCGGCGGCTGATACCGACGTCCACCTTCCCGACTTCGATCGAGTGGCCGACGAGCCGAGGCCGGGACGGATCACCGTGCGACCGTCCGACGACATCGTGATCGTCGAGGGGAACTATCTCCTGCTTGACGAAGCCCCATGGTCCGAGTTGCGCGATCACTTTGATGCGGTTGCCCATCTCCGTGTCGACCCGGTGCTACGGGTCGAGCGCCTGGTGCGCCGCCACGTCCGCTTCGGCAAGACGCGTGATGAGGCGTCTGCGTTCGTCCGGTCGTCCGACGAGCCGAATGCGGTACGTGTCGAGGCTGTTCGCGGCCGCGCTCACGTCCATGTCGACGCCAACTGACCATCCGCTCGCAGTGTGCGCGGGTCGATATGCCAGGCTCGGCGGATGACTCACCCCCGCCCCTTCCGTTTCGGTGTCATGGCAGCAAAGGCCAAGTCCTCGACCGAGTGGACCGACACCGCCAAGAAAGCCGAGGACCTCGGCTATTCGGCGCTCCTCATGCCCGACCACTTCGGCGACCAACTGTCGCCGATCCCTGCACTGTCGATCGCCGCGGCAGCGACCAAGGCGCTGCGGGTTGGCGCGTTGGTGTTCGCCAACGACTTCCGCCACCCAGCGGTGCTGGCTAAAGACACCGCCACGCTCGACCTACTCAGCGATGGTCGACTCGAAGTCGGCGTCGGTGCCGGCTGGATGACCGAGGACTACTCGTCGACCGGTATCGCTCACGACCGCCCAGGCGTGCGGATCGACCGCATGATTGAGGCGGTCGAGGTGCTCCGCGGGCTGTGGGGTGAGGACTCCTTGTCGTTCAACGGTGAGCACTACACGATCACCGAGATGAACGGCTTACCCAAGCCCGTCCAGGCCGGTGGCCCGCCGATCGTCATCGGGGGCGGCGGAAAGCGGGTGCTGTCGACAGCCGCCCGGCTCGCCGACATCGTCGGTGTCAACCCGAACGTCGGCGAGGGAAAGATCGGACCCGAGGCGATCGCGTCGATGTCATCGGACGCCACCGAGCAGAAGCTCGGCTGGATCCGCGATGCTGCCGGGGACCGATTCGCCGACATCGAGATCAGCATCCTGAAGTTCGTCACGATCGTGACCGACGCACGCAACGCAGTCGCCGAGAAGGTCGGCGGCGGCATGGGAATGGACGCTGCCACACTGCTCGCCAGCCCCCACGCGCTCGTCGGCTCGGCCGAAGAGATCGCCGACGAGTTGATCGCCCAGCGCGACCGCTGGCAGGGTTCATACGTGACGGTGCAATCCGATGCGCTCGAGTCGTTCGCTCCGGTCGTCGCCGCGCTCGCCGGAACCTGACGGCTCACCGTGGCGTTCGACTTCGACGGCAAGTTTGCAGTGGTCACCGGTGCGAGCCGCGGGATCGGTGAGGCGATCGCGCGGCAACTCGACCGGGGCGGCGCTCGCGTCGCGTTGGTGGCGCGCTCCGCAGATCGGCTCGAGGCAGTCGCCGCTGAATTGGTGAACGATCCGCTCGTGATCACTGCCGACCTCTCCGAGCACGAATCGATCGAACAGATTTTGACCGCAGTCCTCGCTGCGTTCGACGGTCTCGACATCCTCGTCAACAATGCTGCAGTCGAGCGCAATCAGCCGGCCTCGAAGGTGACCGGTGCTGCGATCGACGAGACGTTGTTCGTCAACCTGCGCCAGGCTTTCATGTTGTGCTCGGCGTTCGCCAAGCCGTTGTTTGCCTCGAATGGGGCGATCGTCAACGTTTCGTCGACCGCAGCAACCGGCGCAGGCGGGACACAAGGCGCCTATGCCGCATCCAAGGGTGGGCTGAACACGCTCACCAAGAACCTGGCCAACGAATGGGCGAGCAAGGGAGTGCGGGTCAACGGCGTAGCGCCGGGACTCGTCGACACCGAGATGTGGGAGTCGACATTCGAGCGCCTCGGGGAAGATGCGGTGCGCTCGGGGTTCGCGAAGCGGGTGCCGATGGACCGCTGGGGCACCGCCGACGAGATCGCTGATGTCGCGTGCTTTCTTGCCTCGAACCGATCGAGCTATGTCACCGGCCAGACAATCCGCGTCGACGGTGGCATGACGAACGTCTGACCGGGTGGCCGTCAGCCTCCGAAGAAGGCAGGCGCGGTGGTTTCATCGATCCACGGCCCGACGCCGCTGAGTCGATCGACCTCGACGCGAACGACGACGCTCGACGGCGAATCGCGAAGTGCCAGCGGATGTTGGCGCAGACCGGTGTACTTCACAGCGAGTCGGTCCATCAGCGCCGGGTCGGGCCCCACTTCGATCCGGGCGTGACCACGGATCACGAGGTGCCGCTGGTAGCCGCGCGCATTTCGTTCCTCGTCCTCAATCGAGAGCACTATGCGGGCATCGCGGGACAGATTCTTTGCCTTCTGGCTCGACGCGTCGGTGCCGAACAGGATTTCGTCGTCCTGGGCGATGACCCAGACGACGGACACCTGTGGGCTCCCATCGGAATTGACCGTCCACACGTGGGCAACAGCATCCGAGCCGAGCAAGGTCTGAGCCGGTGCTGCAATAGTGGGCACGTGGGGCCTCCTTCGATGAGTCAAGACCACCGTAGTGCGTTTGTGAAACCCTGTCGAGGGTCAAGAATCTGCGGTGAAGCAGGATCGCCCCGAGGACGCATTCGAAGAGACCACCGCAGATCGCAAAGATGTCGATGAGATCTCGACCGCTCATCGGGTCGCCCACTGGCGGATCTCGTCGTTCGTGCCGACGAAGTCGTTTTGCATAGCACCAAAGCCAACTTGGCTCGGTGCTGTTTGACGACCCGCGACTCGCTGAGAGTCGCGACAGTCATGTCGCGACGAAAGCCTAGGAATGAGACACGGGAATGCAGTAAGACGTAGCAGCGGCCGCCCCGGGCGATGCACATTCGGATATTTTCACCTTGAAGATCGAGTCGTTGCGTACGCTCGGCTCTATTCGAGCCTGTCGTGCAGGGAAAGGAAAGAACGCATGGCCGACGCCGACCCGCTGACAAGTGATCTCGAGGACTCCGACGAACCGAGAGCGGGCTACGAATGGGCTCGCCTCGACTTATCGCGTCTTCTGAAGCCCAATGCCATCCGCCGCATTACTGGGATTGCGGTCGCGCTCGTAGTCTTGTCCTGGCCGGATCGCTCGATTGTGATCCTTGGGCGACTGGTTGGTATCGGGACGATCGGTTACGCAGCGATAACGTTGTGGGCGGTTCGACGGACCCGACCTGTGCAGTGGGCTGTCCTCTTGGTGTCATTGGTGGCGATTGGGCTTGGTGGATTCATGGCCGTGTTTCCTGCCCGAACCGAGGTTGCACTTGGGCGTCTCTTCGGGTTGGGTCTCGTTGCAGCCGGCGCCGTCAAGCTCGGCCAGCTAGTGCGACATCGGACGCGTGGCACCCTTGACTGGCAGCTGACGAGCGGATGCTCCCTGATCGCAGTCGGATTTCTGATCGCGTTGTTCCCCTCGGAGCTGTTGTCGACGCTCACGGTCGCTGTGGCGGTTCTGTTGATTGGCTTCGAACTGCTGTCGATCAGCGTTCTGCTTAATCCGGACCGCGACGCCGATGCACCGCGTACGCCGACCTCGGAACTCGTTGCGGAGTGGTTTGCAGCCCGACCTCTGGCCGTGCACGACCGTCAGAGGTTGTACACCGAGCTGATGTATGAGGGTGCGAACACCCAGACAAAAGTCATTCGCTTTGTTGTTTTGATGGTTTTCGCGTCGGTGATCGCATCGTTGGGTGTTGTGGCCGACTCGACCGCCGTCGTCGTCGGCGCGATGCTTATCGCCCCGCTCATGACGCCGCTGATGGGCATGGCGCTATCGCTTGTGATGGGGTGGCCAAATCGTCTGGCTAGGTCGTCGCTGGTAGCTCTGGCCGGTATCGCGATCGCGATCGGAATTGGGTTCGTAGTTGGACTTGCAGAGTTCACGCTCGTCGACACCTTGGCAAACAGCCAGATTGTGTCGCGTTCCAATCCGACATTCGTTGACCTTGCGATCGCTGTCGCTGCAGGAGGAGCTGGTGCGTACGCATGGTCTCGTCCCGATGTGTCGAATTCACTCCCGGGTGTGGCGATTTCGATCGCACTCGTCCCGCCCCTAACGGTGATCGGGATCAGTTACTCATATGGTGATTGGGAGTCAGGTAACGGGGCTTTGTTGTTGTTTGCTACGAATGCGACAGCGATTCTGATCGTCGGTGCGGCTGTGTTCTTGTTGACCGGTGTGGCGCCGCTGTCAAGGGCGACCGAGAACCAGTTTCGGGTCCGGACGGCATTGGCGGCTGTTGGCGGCGCAGCAGCGGTCATCACTGCTGCGGTCATTCTAAATGGCACGAGCGTTGCAACGAACGTCTTCGAGCAGAAGGCAGCTTCACGAGCAGTCAGTGACTGGATTGAGTCTTTCCCTGGTCACACCAACGTTGGCGTTTCTGTGGTCGGCGACAACGTCTCGGTGGTGCTGGCTGGCCCGGCACTTGACGAGTCACCTTCGGCCGACGCGCTCGCCGAAGATTTGTCCGTGGCCCTCGGGCGCGACATCGCAGTCGATCTCCGTATCCGGCTCGAAACCCAGGACTTCTCTGACGATTAACGGTCGACAGTGGTGTTGCAATCTGAGTGATAACCCGCGCTCTCCTTGAGACCGAGCGCTTTGGCGCCCGGTCACGCATTCGCGTGTCGCCCTGGCGGTTGAGCTCAGTTCTGCGCGCTCCACTGCTTCTGCAGTGTGGAGAACACGCCCTGGTCCCATGAAAATTCAACGGTGTTGCCATCAGGATCGCGCAACATCGCGATGTAGCCAATGGGCTGAGGCATCATCGTCGGTGGCATCGAGAGACAATCAGCCTGCTTGCCCCGTTGGGCCATGGCGTCAACCGCATCTTGGGTGGGCAACTCAATTCCGAGGTGAGCAAACGGCCCAAGAGTGTCCATCGGAGCACCGGCAAATGGATCCGTCTCTTCGAAGAATTGCGCAATGACCAGAATGAACGGGTTATTCGTCTCGCCGGGCATGCCGAGCCATGCGCCATATCCCATCTCGTCCTCCCGTTTGTCGATGAGTTCAAGAGGAGTGAACTCCTTGTACCAGGCGATCGTGGCGTCGATGTCGTGGACGCGCAGGGCAATGTGGGTCCAACGTGGTTCGGTCGGATGGGTGTTGTGATGGCTTTTGTTCACAGCGTTCTCCATGGTTTTGCGGATTGTCTGGCCCGAATAATGACGAATGGTACCACTTGGTCAGTTGGTCAGACCGAAAGGCAGGTTGCGCTGTTGGTTCTGACAATTGCAGGGTACTTGCGCCGCATTAAATCTCGAATACAAACTCACATGAGGCAGACAAAAGGTGAGGCACTCCTCTCGGCGTCGTTGTAGGCGTTTGGTATGGTTGTCATACCAACACTCCAATCTCTGCGGAATAATGCAGTCTGAAAGAAGTCTTAGCAATGCATCAAACTCCAGCAGTGACACCGATCTCGCGAGAGACCGTGAGCTCGCAGATACGAACCCAGTTGTTGGAGTGGATTTCGACCGGCGAGTTGGCCCCCGGGAACCGGATGCCCTCCGAACGCGAACTCTCGGAGAAGTTTGAGGTGGCACGCACCTCAGTGCGAGAGGCGATGCAGGGGTTGGTCTCCATGGGGGTTGTCCAGCGGCGTGGGAATCGTGTGTACGTGGCGGAGCATCTACCCGATGTGGTGCTCGAGCCGAGTGGTGACGGGAAGACGTTTATTGCCGAACTTTTCGAAACGCGTAGGGTTCTCGAGGTTCCACTCTTCGAGATGGCAGCGCAGCGCGCAAGCCAGGAAGATCGCGAGCGCATTGTTGCTGTCGCTGCTCAGTTCGATCCACAACTGGACATTAACGACTTTCGCCAGCTCGATCGAGAATTTCATACAACTGTTGCGGCCGCATGCGGTAACCCGCTCTTGATCGAACTTTACGGCAAGGTTCTCGACCAGCTTTTCCGCTCCATCGAATTCTTTACGCTGCTCTCAGCGGAGAGCAACCAGGCCGAGGTGGCTCGAATCATCGCTGAGTCGGGCGAGGCGCACCGCGAGATCGCCGAAGCCTTCTTCAGTCGAGACGCCGAAGCGGTTCGTTTCGCAGCGCAGTCGCATCTTGATGCGGTCGAGCATTCGATGGTCGACGATCTCGACTGACACGCCACCGATGTCGCTGGAACGAATCTCGGAATTCGGGGGCGCGTGACTGTCGTGGCGTCGATGACCTATGGTCAGGTCGGTGGTCTGCTGGTCTGACCACTGAGGCTTTTGCTTGCCGGCAATTATGGGGAAGGTCATCAAATGACTCAATTTGTTCAGAGCCCAGCACTGCGCACAGCCTGGTATCCGGTTGCGCGGGTTTCGGAGCTCGGTGAAAACGTGCTCGCCGTCCGTCTTCTCGGTGAGGACCTCGTCATCTGGCGAGGGCCTGACGGATCGCTTGTCGTCGCCCCTGACCGGTGTCCGCATCGCGAGGCGCCGCTCTCGATCGGAATAGTCGACAATGGTGAACTGACGTGCGCCTATCACGGTTGGGTGTTCGGCGCCGCTGGGCAGTGTGTGTCGGTTCCGTCGTCTGGCCCGCAGGCTGCAATTCCGCCGACGGCTCACCTGCGGTGCATGCAAGTTCAAGAGCTCTACGGGTTGGTATGGGTCTGCCCGGGTGTGCCCGCATTCGACATCCCGCGAATCGCCCAAGATGATGACCCGATGTTTCGGCGCCTGAACACCGAGGTCGAGGCGTGGAGTACGTCGTCGCCGCGGCTTGTCGACAACTTCATGGACTTCAGTCACTTCCCCTGGGTACACACGGGCACGTTTGGCGCAGGACAGGATCCAGTTGTTCCGAAGCTTGAACTCGGCCCCCTAGACGATGACTTCTTTGGCTACACGTACGAGGTAGATGCAGCAAATCCCGACGAAGCAGTGGCGGTGAGTGGAAGTGAGGACGATTTCGTTCATCGTGTCATGACTACGGGCTTTGCGCTTCCCTTCATCGTCCGCAGCACTATTCGTTACGACGACGGGCTGGAACACATCCTGCTGCTCTGCAGCACTCCCGTCGACGACCTCAATTCGCTTTTCACCTTCGTTGTTTGGCGTAACGACGACCACGGCGTCGATCCGGAGGAAATCTTGGCCTTTGATCGAGCGATTGGCGCAGAGGATCGGGCCATGCTGGAAACAGTCCCGGGCACACTCCCACTGAGTCGAACCGGGCTGGTGAACGTGCAGTCCGATAAGCCGTCCGTCGAGTGGCGCCGTCGGTTCGCTGACCTGGTTGGCATTGAGTAGGGCAGCGTTAGGACTCGGGTTGAATGTGATTGGAAGCGGCCCCTACGAATTTGTTATGGTCTGACCATCAGTCCACCTCAACGCGGGAGAGCACCGGTGAGCATCAAAGGTATGAACCACGCAGTTTTATATGTGCGTGACTCGACACGGCATCGACAGTTCTACGAAGACGTCCTTGATTTCGTAACGGTTATCGACGAACCAGGGCAGTTCGCCTTCATGCGTGCACCGAGGTCCGACAACCACCACGACATCGCCTTCTTCACCATCGGAGAGCAAGCGCAACAGTCTGCTGCCGGCCGCGAAACGGTTGGCCTCTACCATCTTGCCTGGGAGGTTGAAACGCTTGGTGATCTTATTGCGATGGAGCGACGCCTAAGCGCTGCCGGCGTCATGAAGGGTGCCTCTGACCACGGGGCGAACAAGAGCTTGTACTGCATGGATCCGGACGGCCTCGAGTTTGAGGTGATGTGGCTCGTCCCAATAGACCGTTGGGGCGAAGAGGAGCATGAGGCAATCATTCGGCCTCTTAACCTTGATGAAGAGGCTGCTCGGTTCCCGGACATGATCGGAGCTTCGTCATGAATCTTGCAAATGAATACTGCCACTTCTTCGATGACGAAGAGTTCACCGAAACCGACCGCCCGGGTTTCCGGCGTCGAGTTATCACCGGCGATAACCTGCAGCTCTGTTTCTGGCGAATTGCCGGAGGCGCAACCGGATCGTTCATGCATAAGCACGATGAACACGAGCAACTCGGCATCATTGTCCGTGGTGCGCTCGACTTCCGGATCGATGATTCTGAGGCCGCGCCCGATCGAAAGGTCGTTGGTGTCAATCAGGCGTACCTAGCCCAGCCTGGTGTTTGGCACGGCGACAGCCTGTTCGTGGGCGACGATGAGCTGAACGAGTGCTGGATCCTCGACGTGTTTGCTCCACCTCGAGATGACCTGCGAGAAGACCGATGAGCCGACTTTATGTTCCTGGACATAGGGAGAACAGCCGATGACCGACTGGAGGCTGGCAGTAGATATTGGTGGCACGTTCACCGATGTTGTACTGCTTGATGCTGCATCGGGCCGAGTTGTTGTTGACAAGACGCTCACTACGCCGAACGCGCCCCTTGATGGCGTGCGCACCGGCGTCACGCAACTACTTGCGAAGGCGGATGTGAAGCCGGGTGAGATCACCGCACCGATCGTGCATGCCACGACACTGATCACGAATGCGCTAATCGAAGGTAAAACAGGTCTCGCAGGCCTCGTCACCACGAAGGGGTTCGGCGACACATTGCTCATCCGTGACGAGCATCGATATGACATGTACGACCTCCAGATCGAGTTTCCACCGCCTCCGATTGCGCGGGAACTCACTTTTGAAATCGACGAGCGAACCGATGCACGAGGCAACGTCATTATCAAACCAACCGAGGCTGACCTTGACGCGCTCGCCGTTCAGCTCGGCGCGGCCGGCGTCGAGTCGGTCGCGATCTGTTGCCTGAATTCTTACGTCAACGCGTCTAACGAGCAGAAGATTGCTGACCACCTTCGCGCTGCACTGGGAGTGCCGGTGTGCATCTCCGCCGAGATCTCTCCACAGATTCGTGAGTACCCGCGCATGGTCACCACTGCATGCAACGCTGCGACTATGCCGGTCATCGGACCGTACCTCGACGAACTCCAGAAGTGGCTCGCCTCGGAAGGCTTCGGGGGATCGGTTTTGATGATGTTGTCTAACGGTGGCGTCGTCTCCGCTGATGACGCGGCGCGCGGACCGATTCGGCTCGTCGAATCCGGCCCCGCCGCCGGGGCGCTCGCCGGGAGTTGGTTCGCGAATCGTCTCGGAATTGACCGTCTGCTTTGCTTCGACATGGGCGGCACCACCGCTAAGGCGTGCCTAATCGAGCAAGGTGAGCCGGAACTGACGAACACCTTCGAGGTTGCCCGCGCTTATCGCTTCAAGAAGGGCTCTGGGTTTCCGGTGTCGGTCCCGTCAGTCGACCTCGTCGAGATCGGCGCCGGCGGCGGCAGCCTCGCCCGCGTCGACCAATTCGGTCTCCTGAAGGTCGGTCCCGAATCCTCCGGGGCTGACCCAGGCCCGGCGAGTTACGGGCAGGGCGGCACGATCCCTGCCGTCACGGACTCCGACGTAATTCTGGGGCTGCTCGACCCTGCAGAGTTCCTGGGTGGCGACATGCCGCTCGATCGATCGCTCGCCGAGGGTGCCGCACAAACGGTAGCCAGCGGACTCGGCCTCGAAATGATCGACACGGCCGCCGGAATTCACGAGGTGGTCAACCAGAACATGGCAGCTGCGGCGAGTATGCATGGCGTCGAAATGGGCGTCGACCTTCGAGGCATCCCACTCATAGCGTTCGGCGGAGCTGGACCTGTTCATGCCTGTGGAGTTGCCGAGCTCCTCGAATCTGACCGGGTCATCTTTCCGGTCAACGCGTCGGTCTTGTCCGCTTTCGGAACGCTCGTGTCGCCCGTGCGTATTGACCTTGCCCGTTCGATGCCCCGGCTGATCGACAAGGTGACGGACGCAGAACGCGACGGTCTGCTCGAAGAGCTGCGCGACGAAGGAAGGCGAGTCCTGAGGGCAGCGGGCGTTCCGGACGAAGCGATCGTCTTCCGCTACGGCGTCGATGCCCGGTATGCGGGCCAAGGCAACGAGATCACGATCTGGGTCGGTGAAGGGGATACATGGCCAGCCACCGCCGCGGG
>Ga0115572_10000036_pt1 | contig 117021 bp, 100 predicted proteins | sample COGITO_mtgs_1206_FD_88681 | JGI IMG/M metagenome (GOLD analysis project Ga0115572, IMG submission 88681) | Pelagic marine microbial communities from North Sea - COGITO_mtgs_120607 | ecosystem: Environmental > Aquatic > Marine > Epipelagic | place: Germany:Helgoland, sampling site Kabeltonne... | reverse complement strand
TGAAGGTCAAGATGAATTACATCAAACTCATTTTGAAGACTTTGATTTTTCAAAGCAACAATTTTTAATTTCTTTATTCATTTCTTATCATGATTTATTTATTGAAAATAAATCAAATAAAATCATCTACAAATCCCAGTACCCTCCTGATATCCCCAAAAATTATCAGGTTTTATATCAATCTTTTTTAATTTGATTTTTAATTATTAATTTAAAGGTGTTTCTCGATAAAAGAAACGAATGTTAATAATTATTAAAACAAAATAATGAAAAATTTCATAGTAGGTAGTTTTTTACTACTTATTCCATTTTCAATAGTATCACAAACCACTTTCAGTGGGGTGATTATGGTTGCAAACAATTCTAAAGATAATATAGGGTTAGAGGGGGCAAGTTTACATTGGTTACACACAAATGTAAGCGCAATTACAAATCAAAAAGGAGGTTTTACCATTCCTTACAAAAGCGCTTACAGAAGTTTAGTGGTAAGTTATTTAGGGTATAAGACAGATACCATTAAAATTCAAAATTTAAAACCAATTTATCACTTTTTAAAACTAGAGAGCGAGCTAGAGGAGATTACTGTTACAACACGTAAAAAAGCAACCTACAAATCATTCTCAACAACTTCAAATGTATTCACTGTTAATTCGGATGAATTGCTAAAGGCAGCTTGTTGTAATTTGGCAGAAAGCTTTGAAACAAATCCGTCTATAGATGTTAGTTTTACGGATGCTTTAACGGGTACAAAGCAGATACAAATGCTAGGTTTAACAAGTCCTTATTTATTAATTTCTCAAGAAAATATTCCTTCTGTGAGAGGAGCCTCTCAGGTTTATGGACTTACATTTACACCAGGAACATGGGTAGAAAGTATTCAAATTACAAAAGGAGCCGGCAGTGTAGTAAATGGTTATGAGAGTATTTCAGGTCAAATTAATGCTGAATTGGTAAAACCTTTTTCTGATGATAAGTTCTTTTTAAACACCTATTCTTCTATAAATGGAAGATTAGAGTTAAACCTACATTTCAATCAAAGAGTTTCAAAAAAGTGGCAGACAGGTGTCTATCTTCATGGAAATTATAGAGGTTCAAAATTTGATAAAAACAAAGATAATTTTTTAGATGTACCATTGGCAAAACAAGTAAACATAATGAACCGTTGGCAATATACAGATGCCGAAAAAGGTTGGGTTAGTTTTGTAAATATGCGTTTTTTAAATGATGAAAAACAAACAGGAGAAATTCTTTTTAATCCGGAATTAGACAAAGGAACAATCAATGCCTGGGGGAGTGAAATTGACACAAGACGTTTTGAAACGTCAGCTAAATTAGGGTATGTTTTTCCTGAGACCCCATATCAAAGCGTCGGTTTTCAAATAGCCTATAGCAATCATCAACAAGATTCTTATTTTGGCTTAAATGTATATGATATTCAGCATCAAAGCGTGTATACTAATTTAATTTTTAATTCAATAATAGGCGATACAAGAAGCAAGTTTAAAACAGGTATTAACTATACTTATGATTCATATGACGAATTGGTAAATAGTATAAACTTTGATAGGAGTGAAAACTCTTTTGGAGCTTTCTTCGAATATGCTTTTGATAATTTAGACAATTTTAGTTTTACTGCTGGTGCAAGAATAGATACTCATAATTTATTAGGAGTTTTTATCACACCTCGGCTGCATTTAAGATATGTTCCATGGAAGAATAGTGTTTTTAGGGCTTCTTTTGGAAGAGGGAAGAGAAGTGCTAATATTTTTGCCGAAAATCAGCAATTATTTGCGAGTTCAAGGCAAATAAACTTACATGATGTTGGTGGAGCTATTTATGGATTAAACCCCGAGATTGCTTGGAATTATGGGGTTTCATTCATGCAAAAATTTACTATTTTTAGAAAAAAAGGAGCTATTACGGTAGATTTATATCAAACCAATTTCCAAAATCAAGTCATTGTAGATTGGGAAAATCCACAGCAAGTTTCTTTTTATGATTTAGAAGGGGAAAGCATTGCAAATAGTTTTCAAGTGGAAGTAAATTATAATCTTGCAGCGCTTTTTAATTTTAGAACTGCCTACAAATATTTTGGGATCTCTACGGATTATAAAAGTGGAAGTTTGCAAAAACCATTGCAACCTAAAAACAGGTTTTTTGCAAACCTTTCTTATGAAACTTTGTTGCAAGAAGATGGTTCTCAATGGAAGTTTGATATTACATATAATCGAATTGGGAAACAGCGTTTGCCATCAACAAGTTTAAACCCAGTTCAATATCAGTTGCCAGAATTTTCGGATTCTTTTCAATTGTTAAATACGCAACTAACAAAAGTTTTTTCCAATTCTTTTGAAGTGTATGTTGGTTCAGAAAATTTAACAAATGTTCAGCAGAAAAACCCTATTTTAGCAAGTGATGCCCCTTTTGGTTCAAATTTTGACACTACAATTGTCTATTCTCCTGTGTTTGGTCGAACTATGTATGTAGGATTACGCTTTAAAGTTAAATAGAAAAAATAAAAAGATGAAAAAAATTATATTTATTTTTAGTTTGTGTTTGATTGGATTTTCAGTACAATCACAAGAAATAAAAAAGATGAAAAACTCAAAAATTAGCTTTGAGGTAGACGGTGTATGTGGAATGTGTAAAAAGCGCATAGAGACTTCAGTTTTAAAAACAAAAGGTGTCAAATTCGCCTATTGGGATGTGAAAACACATCAGTTAAATCTAATTATGGATGCGCGTAAAACGAATGTTTCAACAGTGCAAAAAAATATTCTAAAAGTAGGTCACGATGTTATTGGTTTAGATACAGAAAAATTAACGGCAACAGACAAAGCTTATAATTCTCTTGATCCTTGTTGTAAATATAGAGATGAAGAGATTGTTTTAGACCACGAAGGTGGTTTGAAAAAGCAGCAAAAACAGGATTAAATCATTTCTTTTGAAAGTAAAAAATCCGATAGAAGTTCTATCGGATTTTTAATTATTTCATGATAAAGACAAGAAGTCTTTACTTCCGAAAACACATTTCTACATCATTCCTGGCATACCGCCACCACCCATTGGCGGCATTCCGGCAGCAGGAGCATCTTCTTTAATGTCAATCAAAGCACATTCAGTAGTTAAAATCATACCAGCAACTGAAGCAGCATTTTCTAATGCAACTCTAGTTACTTTTTTAGGGTCTATAATTCCAGCTTCTAACATATCAACATATTCATCAGATTTAGCGTCATACCCAAAATCTTTTTTACCTTCTAAAATTTTATTTAAAACAACAGATCCCTCTCCTCCAGCATTGTCAACAATAATTCTTAAAGGAGCTTCTATCGCTCTGTTAATTATCTGTACACCTGTAGTTTTGTCTAAATTTTCAGTAGTTATTTTTTCTAGAACTTTTTTAGCGCGAACTAATGCAACACCACCACCTGCAACGATGCCTTCTTCAACAGCAGCTCTTGTGGCATGAAGTGCATCATCAACTCTGTCTTTCTTTTCTTTCATTTCTACTTCAGAAGCAGCACCAACATATAAAACTGCAACACCACCAGCCAATTTAGCCAAACGTTCTTGTAATTTTTCTTTATCGTAATCTGAAGTTGTCGTTTCAATTTGAGTTTTAATTTGGTTTACTCTTGCTTTGATTGTTGAAGCATCTCCAGAACCGTTTACGATGGTTGTATTATCTTTATCAACTGTGATTGTTTCAGCGGTTCCTAAAAGATCTAAGGTTGCATTTTCTAATGAAAACCCTCTTTCTTCAGAAATAACAGTTCCACCGGTTAAAATAGCGATATCTTCTAGCATTGCTTTTCTTCTGTCACCAAACCCTGGTGCTTTAACTGCAGCAATTTTTAATCCACCTCGTAATTTATTTACAACTAAAGTAGCCAATGCTTGCCCGTCTACATCTTCAGCAATGATTAATAAAGGTCTTCCAGATTGAGAAACAGGTTCTAAAATTGGAAGAATTTCTTGCAAGTTAGAAATTTTCTTATCGAATAATAAAATATATGGATTTTCTAAATCAGCAATCATTTTATCTGCGTCAGTAACAAAATAGGGAGATAAATACCCTCTGTCAAACTGCATCCCTTCAACAACATCTACATAGGTTTCCATTCCTTTTGCTTCCTCAACAGTAATTACACCTTCTTTGCCAACTTTGGTAAAAGCAGTAGCTATCAATTCACCAATAGTATTGTCATTGTTTGCAGAAATTGCGGCAATTTGTTTTATTTTTTCTGACGAATTTCCAACTTTTTTAGCTTGTTTGTCTAAATCGGAAACAATGGCTGAAACGGCTTTGTCGATACCACGTTTTAAATCCATAGGATTGGCACCTGCAGCAACATTTTTTAAACCTTCTTTTACAATTGCTTGTGCAAGTACAGTTGCTGTTGTGGTTCCGTCTCCAGCTAAATCATTAGTTTTAGAAGCAACTTCCTTCACCATTTGAGCTCCCATATTCTCAAGTTCATTTTCGAGTTCAATTTCTTTTGCAACGGAAACACCATCTTTTGTAACTGTTGGTGCGCCAAAAGATTTAGAAATAATTACGTTTCTTCCCTTAGGGCCTAATGTTACTTTTACTGCATTTGCCAAAGCATCAACTCCACGTTTTAATCCGTCTCTTGCTTCAATATCAAATTTTATATCTTTTGCCATTATTTTAGGTTTAGATTTTAGCTATTTACTTTTTCGCTAAAATGATTTGTATTTTATGTTAGGTTTGATTTTTAGTGATGAATATTCAAAAGGGAATGTGCCTTATATGATTGCTAGAATATCAGATTCACGCATCATTAAATAATCTACACCTTCTAATTTTAATTCTGTACCTCCATACTTACCGTACAAAACAGTATCTCCAACCTTTACAGTTAAAGGTTCGTCAACTTTTCCTTTTCCAACGGCAATTATTGTTCCTTTCTGAGGTTTCTCTTTTGCGTTATCTGGTATAATTAATCCGGATGCCGTCTTTGTTTCTGCTGGAGCAGGTTCTACAAGAACTCTGTCTGCTAGAGGTTTGATGTTTATGCCCATTTTATATTTTTTAATTGGTTAAATTGTATTTTATATTGAAAAGTTGTTCAGAAATTATGCCATGTAAATAAAACTGACAATTTTTCTTTGAATGATTTTTTTTTTTAAATATAGGCATAAAAAAATGCCAACGTGTCATTTTCATTGGCATTTTTTTATTTTTTTAGATGACTCTTATTTTAAAGTATCATTGGTTTTAGGAATTGTATTCTCGATTGGTGCACTAGATTCTACACCTTCCAAAGTGTTTTCTAAATTGAAATTATTGTCTCCATTTCTGGGGATTGCAAAGTTTGCTAATAGAATTAATGCAAACATAGCAATAGCTAGCGTCCAGGTTGTTCTATCTAAAAAATTGTTTGTGTTTTGAACCCCTCCTAAAGATTGTCCTCCACCACCTCCAAAAGAAGAAGATAATCCTCCACCTTTAGGATTTTGTACCATTACTATTAGGATTAATGCAATGGATACAATCAAAATTAGAATTAGAAATGCAGTATAACTCATGATTTATTTTTTTGTAAAATTTGTATTCTTTTTATTTGGTCTGCAAAGAAACCACTTTTTTCTGGATATTTCAAGCTTAAAATTCTGTATGCTTGTATTGCGTTTTCAAACTTTTTTTGTTCTAAATACACTTTGGCTAAAGTTTCAGTCATTAAAGAAGATTCTTGTTTGTCTTTTACAACAGGTGCCATCGCTACTTTTTCTTTTGACAACCGTTGAATTTTAGGGTTGTTTTTGATAAACGTATTGATTAGTTTTTCTTTTTCAACAGGCTTTTGAGCTTGTTTTTCAAGACCTCTTTTGATTGGTTTTCTAGTTGAAATTTGCATCCACTCATTAAAAGAATGATTCTCTTTTGACGAAAATAAAATTGGCAAACCAATTCCTAGCTCTTTTTTTACATCAGTATGCCTTTCTGTTATATTAGTGATGGGTTTAGAGGAGGTTTCTATGAGGTTCTGCTCTAAAATTTTTTCAGAGATCTGTTGATGCAACTCTTTTTGAGGATTCTCGAAATTTTTCGATGTTATGTAATTAAATAAAACAGTTCTGTCTGATGTGAAAGAAGCTGTTACTTTTAATTCATTATTATATTTAAAGCTATTTTGATTTTTTAACCCCTTTAAATACAATGCTCTAGCGGCTTGAAAGTAGGGGTATTTTTCAATAATAGTTTTTAATTCAGCAGTTTCAAACTGCTGGATATTTTGTTTTTTTTCTATCATTGATATAAATTTTGAAACTACCATTTTGCAACTGAAGCGTTAAAAATATCTTGTGTAATTCTCTCAATTATTTCATCCAAAGCAGCTTCTAAAACGCCACCTGTAAGTTGTGCATTTGCATCAAAATCTGAATAAAAAGAAAACTGTTTCTCAAAATTATCTTTTTCTATCAATTTATTTTCAAATCTGACGTTAATGGTGACAGTGAGTCTGTTTTGTGCTGCAGTTTGAGCCGCTGTAGCACTCATAGGATTTACTCTGTAACCCGTAATTTCTCCACTAAAGTATAAATCACCATTTGACTTGATTAGTGTTAAATTTGTTTGACGTGTAAATAAATCTTGTAAATCTTGTGTAAAACGCTGACTTAAGGTTGGTTCAATCAAGGGAGCCTGGTTCGAAAAAAAATCGATTTGTAGTGTTTTAGCATCTCCAGTACTTCCTCCTGTAAATGAATAGGCACCACAAGCGATCAATAAAACTGAACTAATTAATAATAAAGCGGATACTATAAATTTTTTCATAAATTAAAGGTCGTATTGTTTGATTTTTCGGTACAATGTTCTTTCAGAGATCCCAAGTTCTTTGGCAGCTAATTTTCGTTTATTATTATTTTTCTCTAGAGATCTTTTAATCATTTCAATTTCTTTGTCTTGTAAAGATAGAGATTCATCTTCTTCTATGGTCTCAATAAAATCATAATCTTTCTCTGTGGATGAGTTATGAGGAATATTTAACACTTCAACATTGTTCTCCTGTATTTCTTTATTTTCATACATCTTTTTAATTAGCTGTTGATGTTCTTCCTGAACTTCTTCCAAGTTTCCGTTTTTTATCAAGTCTAAGGTTAATTTTTTTAGATCATTGATGTCATTACGCATGTCGAATAAGATCTTGTACATAATATCACGTTCATTAGAAAAATCAGTCTCTTTTTTACCACCAATAATTGCCGGTAAATTTCCATTATTACTCGGTAAGTATTGCTTAAGTTTGGAACTTGAGACACTTCTTTCTTCTTCAATTATAGAAATTTGTTCTGCTAAATTCTTTAATTGTCTAATATTTCCAGGAAAACGATAGTTTAATAAAATAGTTACAGCATTTTCATCCAATCGAATGGAAGGCATTCTATATTTTTGTGCAAAATCCGAAGCAAATTTTCTAAAGAGTAAATGAATATCTTCATTCCGATCCCTCAAAGCGGGTAAATGGATTTCAACGGTACTCAACCTATAATATAGGTCTTCTCTAAATTTTTCTTTTTCAATAGCAGACTGCATGTTTACGTTGGTAGCAGCAACAATTCTAACATTTGTTTTTAATACTTTAGAGGAACCTACTTTTATAAACTCACCATTTTCTAACACACGAAGCAAGCGGACTTGAGTTGTTAAAGGAAGTTCTCCAACTTCGTCTAAAAAAATGGTCCCTCCATCGGTCACTTCAAAATACCCTTTTCTGTCTTGTGTTGCACCTGTAAAAGCCCCTTTTTCATGACCAAAAAGCTCACTGTCTATGGTGCCTTCGGGAATGGCCCCGCAATTTACAGCAATATATTTTGCATGTTTTCTGTGAGATAATGAGTGTATTATTTTAGGGATACTTTCTTTACCAACCCCACTTTCACCAGTAACCAAAACAGAAATGTCAGTAGGAGCAACTCTTACTGCTTTTTCTAAAGCTCTGTTAAGGTGAATATCGTTACCGATAATTCCAAAACGTTGTTTTAATGCTTGTAAGTTTTCCATTTTTATTGAGAATAGAGAGAAAAAATATGAAGGTATTTTGTTCTCTTGTTTTTTTAATTATTATCAGAATAGCCAACTGCAGTTCCTTTAAGGGTTGCTGAAGTACAATTCTCTATTTTTACATTTACAAAATCTCCTAGTTTGTAGTTTTCTTTTGGGAAAACGATTACTGTGTTTTGTGTATTTCTACCTTTCCATTCGTTCGAGTTCTTTTTTGAAGTTCCTTCAATTAATACCTCTTCGGTTTTTCCAAGATGTTGTTGTGTTCTATACAAGGAGTGCTTTTGTTGTAAATCAATAACCTCTTGTAATCTGCGTTTTTTTACAGCATGAGGAATGTCATCATTCATTTTGTTTCCAGCTAGAGTTCCTGGTCTTTCAGAATACGCAAACATAAAACCAAAATCGTATTTCACATAGTTCATTAATTCTAGGGTGTCTTGATGATCTTGTTCAGTTTCACCACAGAAACCAACAATCATATCTTGTGATAAAGACATTTCAGGAATAATTTTATAGATGTTATCAACCAATTTCATGTATTCTTCACGTGTATGTTGTCTGTTCATTGCTTTTAACATTGCGTTGCTTCCACTTTGAACGGGTAAATGAATGTATTTACAAATATTTTTGTGTTTTGCCATGGTGTGAATTACGTCTAAACTCATGTCTTGAGGATTGGATGTAGAAAAGCGAAACCGTGTTTTTGGAAATTCTGTAGCGCACATGTCTAACAATTGTGCAAAATCTACAGCTGTTGCTTGTGCCATTTCTGATGCTTTTTTGAAATCTTTTTTCAATCCCCCACCAAACCACAAAAAACTGTCAACATTTTGACCAAGCAGTGTAATTTCTTTAAAATTTTTATCTACCATTGTTTTAATTTCATTTAAAACACTTTTTGGATCTCGACTTCTTTCTCGTCCTCTGGTAAAAGGAACTACACAGAAAGTACACATATTGTCACAACCTCTAGTAATAGATACAAATGCAGAAACCCCATTAGAATTTAATCTTACGGGAGAAATATCTCCGTAGGTTTCTTCTTTCGATAAAATTACATTTACAGCATCTCTACCCTCATGAACTTCTTCAAGTAAATTTGGTAAATCTTTATAGGCATCTGGGCCAACAACTAAATCAACTATTTTTTCTTCTTCAAGGAACTTCTCTTTTAAGCGTTCTGCCATACAGCCTAAAACGCCCACTTTCATAGTTTTATTTACTTTTTTTACAGCATTGTATTTCTGTAATCTTTTGCGAACTGTAGTTTCTGCTTTTTCTCTAATTGAGCAAGTATTTACTAACACTAAATCTGCTTCTTCTAGGATTTGAGTTGTGTTGTAGCCCTCTTTGTCTAGGATAGCAGCAACAATCTCACTATCATTCATATTCATTTGACAGCCATAGCTTTCAATGAATAATTTTTTAGTGTTTTGCCTTTTTTTTTCTGTTACAAGAGCCTTTCCTTGTATTTTTTCGTCTATGACTTTTTCTACGTATTCCATCTATAAATTTATCATCTAATGGTTTACAAAGATACAACCAAATTTGAATTTATATGACAATTTGGCAGAAAAAATAATTCAGGATTTCTAATAATTATTTATTGAAAATTGATGAAATAATTTTTTTTAACAAAAAACTGACTACTTTTGCAGTCAAAAATAAGACGTTTCAGAACGTTTATAGCGACAAAAGTAAGAAAAATGGCAAAGAATTTAGTAATTGTAGAGTCACCAGCAAAAGCAAAAACCATTGAGAAATTTCTTGGAAAAGATTTTCAAGTAGAATCGAGTTATGGTCATATATCAGATTTACCATCAAAAGAATTAGGCATCAATGTAGAAGGCGATTTTAGTCCAAAATACATAGTTTCAGAAGATAAAAAACCCGTAGTTAAAAAGTTGAAATCTTTAGCTAAAAAAGCAGAAACTGTTTGGTTGGCTAGTGATGAGGATAGAGAAGGAGAAGCGATTGCGTGGCATTTAAAAGAACAATTAGGGTTAAAAGATGAAAACACAAAACGTATTGTTTTTCATGAAATAACAAAAAACGCTATTTTAAAAGCAGTTGAAAATCCTAGAGATATAGACTATAATATGGTAAACGCACAACAAGCGCGTAGAGTTTTAGACAGACTTGTTGGGTACGAATTATCACCCGTTTTATGGAGAAAAGTAAAGGGAGGTTTGTCTGCAGGAAGAGTGCAGTCTGTTGCAGTAAGGTTGATTGTAGAGAAAGAAAGAAGCATTCAAGAATTTACAACCCAATCACATTACAAAGTTGCTGCAGAATTTTCTAATATTGAAGGAAAAACTTTTAAAGCGACCATTCCTAAGAATTTTGATTCTAAAAATGAAGCTGAAAAGTTTTTAAAATCATGTTCAAATGCAGATTTTACAATAACTGATTTAACAAAAAAGCCAGCTAAAAAATCCCCAGCAGCTCCATTTACCACCTCAACTCTTCAGCAAGAGGCTTCAAGAAAATTAGGTTTTCCTGTGGCCAAGACAATGCAAGTTGCACAACGTTTGTACGAAGCAGGTTTGATTACTTATATGAGAACAGATAGTGTGAATCTATCTGCAGATGCAAGAGATGCAGCGGCAGCAGAAATTACGAATTATTACGGAAAAGAATATAGCAAACAACGTGTTTTTAAATCGAAAGCAAAAGGAGCTCAAGAAGCCCACGAAGCAATCAGACCTACAAACATGAAAATGCATTCTGTAGATTCAGAATATGATCAAAACAGGTTGTATGACCTAATTTGGAAAAGAACCTTAGCTTCTCAGATGAGTGATGCGCAGTTAGAGAGAACAAATATGAAAATTGAGAATTCTGAAAATTCAAAAATCTTCACAGCAAATGGTGAGATGATAAAGTTTGAAGGTTTCTTAAAAGTGTATTTAGAGGGTAATGACAATGAAGATGAAGAGCAAGCAGGAATGCTACCAGCTCTAAAAGCTGGTGAAAAATTAGAGTATATTTTTATAAATGCAACTCAAAGATTTACGAGTCCGCCTTATCGTTTTACAGAAGCGTCTTTGGTAAAGCAGTTAGAAGAATTAGGGATTGGTAGGCCTTCTACTTATGCGCCAACAATTTCTACAGTTCAGAGAAGAGGGTATGTAGAAAAAGGACAAAATGAGGGGGAAGAAAGAAATTACGAACAAATGATTTTAGCAGCAGGGCAAGTTAAAATTCAATCATTGTTAGAGAAAACAGGATCTAATAAAAACAAATTGATCCCAACTGATATCGGAAATATTGTCAATGACTTTTTGGTGGCTAACTTCTCTAATATTTTAGATTTTGGATTTACAGCCAAAGTAGAATCTTCTTTTGATGATATTTCTGAAGGGGAAGAAAACTGGGAAGAAATGATCAAGGGCTTTTATAATAAATTTCATCAAACTGTAGAGGATGTAAAGGAGAATGCAGCAAGAGAGAGTGGTGAACGTATTTTAGGGAAACACCCAGTATCTGGAAAGACCATTTTAGTTCGTTTAGGGAAATTTGGTCCCATAGCTCAAATTGGGGCTCCAGAGGACGAAGAAAAGCAATTTGCTAGTTTAAATACTTCCCAAAATTTAGGAACCATCTCTTTAGAAGAAGCTCTAGAATTATTTTTATTACCAAAAACTTTAGGGATGTATGAAGCGGAAGAGGTAATTGTTTCTAACGGACGTTTTGGGCCTTATATTCGTTTTGGAAAAATGTTTGTTTCTCTTGATAAAGGTGAAAATCCGATGGAGGTTGATTTGCCAAGAGCTCAAGAATTAATAGTTGCCAAACAAAAAGCGGATGCACCAATTGCTCATTATGAAGAATTGCCAGTTCAAAAAGGAGTCGGACGTTTTGGCCCCTATATAAAGTGGAATTCTATTTTTATCAACGTTAGTAAAAAGTACGATTTTGACACACTTTCATATGAGGATATTGTAGAGCTAATTGAAGTTAAAAAACAAAAAGAAATTGACAAAGTAATTCATAATTGGGAAGATGTTGGGATTCGTGTTGAAAAAGCTAGATGGGGCAGATTCAACGTCTTGAAAGGGAAAATCAAGATAGAATTACCAAAAACAACTATAATAGAAAAACTCTCTAAAGCTGAAGCTGTAAAAATGATAGAAGCTAAAACACCGAAAAAAAAAGCTAAAAAAACTACCAAAAAGAAATAATAGTTTACTATATTTTCTCTATATTTAAAAAATTGATGATCCAAGATTTTATATCACCTGTAAAAGAATCGGTTGTAACTCATTTAGAGTTGCTTTCGCCATTGTGTATAGGGAAAACAATGAGAATTCATTCACGTAAAGAGGGTTTTCCTAGCTTAGAAAATGTACAAATTGCAATTTTAGGGGTTCAAGAAGATCGTAATTCAGAAAATAATTATGGTTGTGGAGAAAATTTACATGTTATCAGAACAAAATTATATGAGTTATATCCTGGTAATTGGAAGAATCAAATTGCTGATTTAGGGAATGTTTTAAAAGGCAATTCTGTTTCAGATACTTATTTTGCAGTTTCTGAAATAATAACAATTTTACTTAAGAAAAATATCATCCCAATTATTATTGGAGGAGGTCAAGATATTACATATGTAAACTACAGGGCCTATGACTCTCTAGAACAAACAGTCAATATTGCTGCCGTTGATAGTCGTTTTGATTTAGGAAATTTAGATGATGAATTATCATCGAAGTCTTATTTGAGTAAAATAATTATGCAAGAGCCAAATAATTTGTTTAATTTTAGTAATGTTGGCTATCAAACCTATTTCAACTCAAAAGAAGAGATTCAATTATTAGATAATTTATTTTTTGACACTTGTAGGCTTGGAAATGCAAAGGAATTAGAAAATATTGAACCCGTATTTAGAAATGCAGATATTGTTTCTATTGATATAGGCTCTGTTCGGCAAAGTGAAGCCCCCGGAAATAAGAACACTTCCGCCAATGGATTTTATGGTGATGAAATTTGTGCAATTTCCAGATATGCTGGTATCAGTGATAAGGTATCTTCTTTTGGAATTTATGAATACAATTCTAAATACGATACCCATCATCAAACAGCAAATTTAATTTCCCAAATGATTTGGTATTTTATTGAAGGAGTAAGTTTTAGAGTTAAAGATTATCCTTTTTCAGCAAAAGAGAACTATCAAAAGTTTACCGTATTATTGGAAGAAGATGATCCACTAACATTTTACAAAAGTAATAAATCTGGAAGGTGGTGGATAGAGATAAAAATTTTATCAGATACTAAATACAAAAGACATGCGTTAATACCATGTACTCATGAAGATTATATAGGTGCAACAAACCAGATTGTTCCAGAAAAATGGTACAAAGCAATGAGCAAACTGGTGTGATCGGAAAAAATTAAATTTTAGAAAACTAAAAAACAAATATAAAATTGTTTTTTATGAAAAATAATAATAGGTTTACGAACTTTATAGTATAGATATTTTAGAACATGAAAAAAACAGTAATATTAGCCCTTTTAATAGTTATTTTTTACAGTTGTGGCTTTAATGATAGAGGAGAACTAATAGGTGTTAATTATAAGAAAAAATGGTTTTCAGAAAAACCATTTGGTATGGTTCTAATCCCAGGAGGTTCTTTTACAATGGGGAAACAAGATCAAGATATTGTTGGAGCGATGAACGCACCGACTAAAACAGTTTCTGTGAGAGCGTATTACATGGATGAAACAGAAATTACAAACAACGAGTATAAAGAATTTGTTTTTTGGGTAAGAGATTCTATTGTTAGAACTAGACTAGGAAATCAACAAGAATTTACTAAATTAATTGCTTCACCTTCTCCAGACGGAGAAGCTTTGTCGGGTGGAATTCATGATTATAAATTTGCCGCGTCTGACACTATAAATTCAAATCCTTATTACAAATACATGTATGACAATTATTACGACTTAGGTGAAGGAATAAATTCTACAAAACCTTTGGACTGGAGCACTGAGATTATTTGGAAAAAAGAAGACTTTCCAGATGCAGATTATGTTGAAGTAATGGATTCTTTATTCATTCAAAGAGACAAGACCGTTGACGGTGTTAGATCCTTCAATGTGGAGTTTTTAAAATATAATTATTCTTGGTTTGACAAAGACAATGCTATCAGAAAAGGTGGAAATAGAAAAGACTTTTTTAAAACAGAAATTTTAAACATTTATCCAGATACAACAGCCTGGCTTAAAGACTTTAACTATTCTTATAATGATCCAATGCATCAAGATTATTTTTACCATCATTCTTATGGAGATTATCCGGTAGTAGGTGTTTCTTGGGGGCAAGCAAAGGCTTTTTGTAATTGGAGAACAAAAAAGAAAAATGATTATTTAAAAGGTAAGAAAAATCCAACAACAGTTCCAGACTATAGACTTCCAACAGAAGCAGAGTGGGAATATGCTGCAAGAGGTGGTTTAGAATTTGCAACTTATCCCTGGGGTACAGGAGGTACAACAAGTGATCGAGGGTGCTTCTTAGCAAACTTCAAACCTGTAAGAGGTAATTATGCAGTAGATGGGGCACTTTACACAATGGAGGCATTATCATATAATGCAAATGATTACGGATTGTATAATATGGCAGGGAACGTTTCAGAATGGACAAATACAGCATATAATTTATCATCTTATTATGTGGCTTCAACAATGAGTCCTAATTTAGAGGATACAAAAAATAAAAGAAAAATTATTCGAGGGGGGTCTTGGAAAGATATCGCATATTTTTTAGAGGTAAGCTCAAGAGATTATGAATATGCAGATACTGCAAGAAGTTACATTGGTTTTAGAACCGTTCAGAACTATATTGGAAAAATCAACAAGTAAAAATTAAAAACAAAAAAATATGGCACAGACAAGAACTTACAAAAAAACAATGAATTTTGTATACGGAATGGGAGCAGCAATAGTAATTATTGGAGCACTATTTAAAATACAGCATTTTAATTTAAATGTTTTTGGGCTTTTTGAAATTACAGGTGGCTTAATGTTAACAATAGGTTTGGTAGTAGAGGCTATTGTTTTTGCAATTTCAGCATTTGATACCCCAGAAGATGATTTAGATTGGTCTAAGGTATATCCTGAGTTAGGTGATGCAAGTTTAACTTCAGAAAAAGAAGAAGATATACAAGGATTATTAGCTCAAAAATTAGATTCTTTATTACAAGAGGCTAAAATAGATGTTAGCTTAATGGAAAGCCTAGGTGCGAGTATGAAAAATTTTCAAGGTGCTGCTGAAGGATTATCTGCTGCCTCAGAATCTATCTCTTCAACAAATAGTTATAATGAGCAAATGTCGTTAGCTGCAACTCAAATGGAAAATTTAAATAGCTTGTATAAAGTTCAGGTTGAAAATGCAAACAATCAATTTGTTTTAAATGAATCAGTTGCAGAGAATACAGAAAAATTAAAAGAGCAAATGGAGTCTTTAGCACAAAATTTATCTTCTTTAAATGAAGTTTATGGTGGTATGCTTTCTGCAATGTCAAAATAATAATTAGTTAAACCTAAATACCAAATACGAACTTTTAAAAACTAATTAGAATGGCAGCAGGAAAAATGTCCGCAAGACAAAAAATGATAAATCTAATGTACCTAGTGTTTATTGCAATGCTAGCAATGAATATGAGTAAAGAAGTTTTATCTGCATTTGGTTTTATGAATGAAAAGTTGACTGAAAATAATATTTCAACAACGTTGAAAAATAATGAAGCTTATGCTAATTTAGCCACAAAAGCAAGCGAACAGGCTGCAAAATTTGAGGTGCTAAACAACAAAGCTATCCAAATTAAATCGTATTCCTTAGAATTTTACACCTATTTAGACAGCTTGAAACAAAAAATGACTCTAGATGTCGAAGATAAACAAGACTATGAAGCAATGGATAAAACGGCTTTTTTAGATGAATATTTCTTCAAAGGAGATAAGTTTACTTCAGAAGGTGAAGCGTTTTTAAACAAAATTAATGGGTATAGAACAGATGTATCAAGTGTACTAGGAAAGGATAGCAAATTTTTATCGATACTCAAAAAAAGGTTTTCCACAAATGACGAAACAAATAGAGACGGTAAAACAATAAAATGGTTAGAATATAGGTTCAAAGGATTCCCTTTAGTAGCTTCAATTACAAATTTAACACAAATGCAAGCTGATATTAAAAATACAGAAGCAGATATTGTGGCAGATTTATTAGGGGGTAAATTAGAAGAAGCGTTATCCTTAGACAATTACAAAGGAATCGTTGCTTTAGATAAGAATGCTTATTTTGCAGGTGAAAAAGTTACAGGTAAAATTGTTTTGGGACGTTATGATGCAACAATGATCCCTGATAATGTTGTTCTAAATGGAAGAGACTATAAAAATATTCAAGCAGGTCAAGTTATTATTGATATGCCTGCAGGAAATGTAGGGAGTCATGATATCAAAGGGCAAATAACGTTTACTCAAGATGAAAAACCTGTTAATGTAGATTTTGAAAGTTCTTATTCTGTAATTCCTGAACCGAGTAATGCTGTTGTTTCTGCAGATAAAATGAATGTGGTATATAGAGGTTTGCAAAACCCTATTTCTGTCTCTTTACCGGGAGTAAGTGATACTGATTTAAATGTTTCTGCAGTTGGAGGAAGTTTGACTGGTAAAAAAGGCACATATAGTTTAAGTCCAGGTGCAGGTAAAACAGCAACTATAAATGTAAGTGCAAAATTAAGTAGTGGAAAAAAGGTTACTTCAAAAAAAGAATTTAGAATTAAAGACATTCCACCTGCAATGGCAAGTGCTCGAGGAAAATATGGTGTGGTAAGAATGCCAAAAACCAGTTTGGGGAGAACTCCAATAGGTGCTGGATTACCGGATTTTGTTTTTGACTTAAAATTAAAAGTAAATAGCTTTAAATTAAAAGTTCCAGGTCAAGTAACTGTGCTAGTTAAAGGGAATGTTTTTAATTTGCAAGCAAAGAAAGCATTGTCAAAAGCAAGAAGAGGAGATGTAGTGACTGTTTTTGATATCAATGCATCAATTATTGGTAATTCATCTTATAAATTACAAAAGGTATTGCCTGTTAGTATAGAGATAACTAATTAGAAGAAAATAAATATAATATGTTTAAAAATTGTTTAATAGTACTTTTCGCTTATATCTTCAGTGGTTCAATTCATGCACAAGCAAACTTACTAAACTCAAAAACTGTAAGCCAAATAGGAAAGATAAGCGAGCAACAACTTGCGGCGGATAATGATGCCCCTATTCCTTACGGTTATGTTGATGACAGAGATGTCTTGTGGTCTAAGGTGGTCTGGGAATTTATAGATTTAAATCAAAAAATAAATTTACCCTATTACTTTCCTATTGACACTACAAACATTTCCACAAATAGAAGATCTTTATTTGATACTCTGTTAAAAGGAATTAAACAAGGAAAAATTGCTGAAGTATATTCAGATTCTTTTTTTACTTCAAAAATCACCCAAAAAGAAATGGACAGTCGTTTGGTAAATATACGTGAAGAAGATGGATATAAAGATACTTTTAGAATTCAAACACCAGACGTAGAAGGATATATGATCAAAGGAATTTGGTATTTTGATAAGCGTCAAGGTGAATTAAAATATAGATTATTAGCTTTAGCACCAATGGGTAGAGATGTTCAAACTCTGGGTGTATCTGAAATTGAAGATGAAAATTTATATGAGTTATTTTGGGTTTTCTTTCCATCTGTTAGAGAAGTATTGCATGTTGCAAAAGTATTCAATCCTAAAAATGCAGTTCAATCAATTTCATTCGATCATCTATTAAACGCCAGAAGGTTTAATTCCGTAATTGTTCGAGAAGAGAATATTTATGGCAATAGAGCAATTTCTGATTATGTAAGAGGGAATTCTTTATTTCAATTATTAGAAGCAAATAAGATTAAAGAAGATATTAGAAATAAAGAAATGGATATGTGGAATTATTAAAACCCTCACATCATAATTAATAAAAAAGCGTTCTAATTTTAGAACGCTTTTTTATTGTAAAAAAACTATTTTTGAAGTATGAAAGTAGATTATATTATTGTTGGTTTAGGATTAGCAGGCTTGGCTTTTGTTGAAGAATTAATCGCAGCGAAAAAAACATTTTTAGTTTTTGAAGACGACTCTCAAACTTCTTCATTAGTAGCTAGTGGCGTTTATAATCCTGTTATTTTAAAGAGGTACACTCCTGTTTGGAATGCCAAAGAACAATTAAAAATTGCACTTCCATTTTATCAAAATTTAGAAGAAAAATTAAATATAAAAGTTGATGAGAAATTTGTAATTAAAAAAGTTTTTAAGTCTGTAGAAGATCAAAATAATTGGTTTTCCGCTATGGATAAACCCCAATTATCAGAATATTTAAATTCTGAATTAGATACTCAATCTTATAAAGGTGTATTGGCTGATTTTAATTTTGGAAATGTAAATGAAGCCGGTAGAATCGATACAAAAAAACTCGTAGCATCCTACAGGAATTATCTTAAAGAAATAAAATCTATCCGTTTTCAAAGTTTTCAGTATGATCAAATCAAGTTCAAAGAAAATCAAATAGATTATAACGATATTATTGCAGATAGAATTGTTTTTTGTGAAGGCTATGGAATTGTACAAAATCCATTTTTTAATTATTTACCGTTGAATGAAGCAAAAGGTGAATTAATTACCATATTTGCCCCAGAATTAGATATCAATTTTTTATTAAAATCAACCTTATTTGTTCTTCCTCTAGGAAATCATTATTATAAAGTTGGTGCTACTTTTAATTGGACTGACAAAACATCAATACCTACTGAAGAAGGAAAAGAGGAATTGGAAGACAAATTAAAGAAAGTAGTTAATGTACCCTATACAATTGTTTCTCAATCGGCAGGGATAAGACCTACAGTTGCAGGAAGAAGACCTTTAGTTGGTATTCATCCCAAATACCCTCAATTAGCTGTTTTAAACGGCTTAGGAACAAGAGGTGTTATGATTGCTCCAACAGCTGCAAAAAACTTGTATAATCACTTAGAAAAGGGAGCTGTTTTACATGAAGAAATTAATATTATAAGATTCGAAAAGAAGTCTCATTCGTTAGAATGAGACTTTTTTCGTAACAGTTGTTCATAAATATGAAAATTGAACTGTGTTAATATATCCCCCCGAATATGTTTTTAACATCTGTTACTGTGTAATAAACAATTTCACTTACACAAAGTAACAAAATAATACTAAAATAGATATACGTATCAATACCCAAAATTGAATAGATTAAAGAAAAAGATGTCTATTTTTTTGTACCCAAGTAGTTAAAGCTCCTGTTTTTCTATCAATATTAAGTTTGTTAATGATATTACTTCTATGTTTTTCTACAGTTCTAGAAGAGATAAATAATAAATGTCCGATTTCCTTATTTGTTTTATAATTCGCAATTTTTTTTAAAATTCTCATTTCATTAGAAGTTAGAGTTTTAAAAATTTTTTTAGATTCATCCGTGTGGCCCAACATTTTTTTTATCTCTTCACTAAAATATGGAATATCAGATATAACAGATTGAATACATTTTTCTATTTCCTCTAATGCAAATTCTTTTAATAAATAACCATAGATATTCAATTTTTTTGCTTGTATATACAATTCAACTTCTTTATGAATTGTAATAATAATAATTTTTGTTTTAAGATTCTTTTTCAAACACTCTTTTGCAACTTCAATTCCTGTTTTAAGAGGCATTTCGACATCTAAAATTGCAATATCTGGAAGGTTTTTATATATAAAATTCAATGCAGCTTGTCCGTTTGTAGAAGAGCCGATGATATTATATCCTTTTTCTAAAAGAAGATCATTTAACCCTTTTATCAATATAGGGTGGTCATCTGCAATAAATATAGATGGTTTCATTATACAGTGTGTATTGTTATTTTAAATTTAGAACCAATTTTATCATTCGTTTCTACGAATAGATTTCCGTTTATAAATCGGATTCTTTCTTTGATTGTTTTTAGTCCCATGCTCTGGGGGTTTTTTAATTTTTTTGAAAAATTAAAACCAATACCATTATTTTGTAAAACTAGTATGATTTTATTCGGAATCCTTTCTAAATGAATTTTTGCAGATTTTGCCTTAGCATGTTTTATGATATTAGAAAAGCATTCTTGAACAATCCTATATAGGTTTAGTTCTTGCTCATTCGTTAAAAGACCGTCAATATTATCGATGTCTCCAAAAATATAAGTGTCAGGATAATTTTCATTTAGTTCACGAACTAGATTGTTAATTGCCGATGTAATTCCTATTTCTTTTAATTGATATGGATGTAACGTTCTAGAAATGGTTCTTATTTCTTCGATTGCTCCATTTAACAGGTCTTTTGCATTCTTGTTTTCATTTGAAATATTATTTTTTATAAGCATGAGACTTTGCCCTAAACTATCATGTAAATCTTTCGAAATCCTTTTTCTATCTTTATCTTGAGATACTAATAAGTTTTGTGTAAAGAAAGTTTTCAACTTATTCTTATTTTTATGGTACACTCTATTTCTATACAAAAAGGAAACACCAAAAATTAAAATTAAACCAATCCCACCAAAAATTATCCATTGTATTTTAACCTCATTTTTAGCAGCAAGAACTTTAATATCACTTTTATGTTTTAATATTTCCGATTCTTTCTTTTCAGTTTCATATTGTGTTTGATAATATGAAATTGCATTTGTTTTTTTTAAATTAAAAATTGCATCTTTTTTTGTGTTGTAAGATTCAAAATATTTCAAAGAATTTTTAAAATCATTTTTTACTTTGTAAACTTCGTAAAGATTTTTGCTAATGCTAATAACGTTGATGTAATCTCCCTTTTTTTCTGCAACCTTTAAACAAGATAGATAAATCTCAATGGCTTTATTAATTTTACCAGTTTTAAATAAATAATTTGCCTTAGCAATTCTAAATTCTTGAAAACCATTTCTGTTTTCAGTACTATTTTTTTGAATGATGGCTGCCTCTTCTAGAAACTGTTTGGATTTTTTTAAATCAGAACTAGAATAGAATTTAGACAGCGAAGACTCAATGATATAATTATAATTTGATTTGATAAAAAAAGTTCGATAATGATATGCTTTTAACAAGGTTTTTTCTTGTTCTTCGAAATTATTTATTTTTTTATAAAAATTAGATTGGTTGTAATAAATACTCGACAAAAATTCTTTATCAAAATCTAACTTACTAGTTTTAGTAATTAGTTTATTACTTTCTTCAATTGCTTTTTCTGTAAATCCAATAATTCCATATACATATATAACTCCTTGCATCGCTCTCATAATTTTTTTTTGATTCCCTAAATTTTCATAGCATTTTGATGCCAACAAATAATCAGTTATGCATTTAAAAAAAGCACCTGTTTTAAAATAAGATTGCCCTCTAGAATAGATTGCATCTGCTTTGTATATAGAATCGTTTGAGCCATATTTAGTAATAGCAAGAGAATAGTTTTTGACAGCTTTTAAAAAATCACCTCTATTAGAGTTGGTAGCTGCTTTTTTAAGGTATACGCTACCCTGAAGAAACGTGTTATTTGTTTTGTTCAGATGTTTTTCACTATTAACAATAAGTTGAAAAGCTCGCTTTGGTTGTTTCAATTTATCAGTTATAAAAGAGTGAACATCAATACTTCTTTTTATGCCTTTTTCATATTCTTTCATTTCAAAAGCTAAATTCACATATTGTTCTGCGTACTGAATAGATTCTATTTCATTCGTATTTTTATAAAAATGAAATACGCTATCGAGTATCGCTAATTTTAATTTTTATCAGAGGTGTCTTCAATAATACTCTTATAGGAGTCTATTTTTTTTTGACAATTAATCTGCGTTATTATCAAAAGGAACAGCAGCAATATTTTTTTTGGTCTCATAAAAATTTTTATAAGGTCAATTAAATATACGTATTAAAATGTATTTTGTAGTACTATTTGTTTATGAATAGCTGAAAATTAACTTTTTAAGATGTTTTTGAGTCAAAATTCACGAACATATGTATCCAAATGATTCTTGATAAACGAAGATTAAAAGGCGCTAATATTACAAGTGAAAAAATGATTGCAGCAAAACTTTGTAATAAGGTACTCTCAAAAACTAATTTAGATATTAAAAAAATAAAAATAGATATCGCTACTGTGATTCCGTAATTAATATACATTGCTCCAAAATAAAAAGAAGGCTCTATCATATATTTTAAGTTACAATTAGAACAGTGATCGAAAATTTTGGTAACCTTACGAGGATTGTAAGAGGTCGAAAATTTGAAGAATTTTCCCTCGTTGCATTTTGGACATCTGCCTTTAAAAATACTATATAACTTGCTCCCCTTTTTAAACATATAAAATATAAATTTGTATACTTTTGTAAATATAAAATTTTAAACTTTTATTTAAGTAATACTTATTATATTTCATGCTAAACGTACACAACTTGTCAGTTTCCTTTATGGGAACTGATTTATTTTCAGGAATTACTTTCAAATTAAATAAAGGAGATCGAATTGGTCTCATTGGTAAAAATGGTGCCGGAAAATCTACGCTTTTAAAAGTGCTTTCTAAAGATATAGAAAGTAGTGGTACAATGGCTTTTGATAAAGATATAGAAATTGGTTTTTTAAGACAAGATATCGATTTTGTTGAAGGAAGAACCATTTTAGAAGAAGCATATCAAGCTTTTGAAGAAATTAAAGAAATTGAACTAAAGCTAGATGCTATTAACGAACAACTCGCTATCAGAACAGATTATGAAAGTGAAGCTTACAGTCAATTAATTCTTGATTTAACAGATCTAACTGAACGTTATGAGCTTCTTGGAGGGTACAACTACCAGGGAGATACTGAGAAGATTTTACAAGGTTTAGGGATTCAAAGAGAAGACTTTAACAAACTAACCGATACGTTTTCTGGTGGATGGAGAATGCGAATCGAATTGGCTAAACTACTTTTACAGAATAATGATATTTTATTATTAGATGAACCAACAAACCACCTTGATATCGAATCTATTATTTGGTTAGAAAATTTCTTGAAAGGATACTCTGGTGCTATCGTATTGGTTTCTCATGATAAAATGTTTTTAGATAACGTTACTAATAGAACCATAGAAATATCATTAGGTCAAATTTATGATTATAAAAAACCATACTCACAGTTCCTATTATTAAGAGCAGAGATTAAAGAAAAGCAATTACAAGCTCAGAAAAATCAAGAAAAAGAAATTAAGCAAAAACAGCATCTCATTAATAAGTTCAAAGCAAAGGCTAGTAAAGCATCTATGGCACAATCTTTAATGAAGCAGCTAGACAAAGTTGAGTTAATTGAAGTTGATCAAGATGACAACCAAGCAATGAATGTTCGTTTTGCAATCTCCAAAGAACCGGGTAAAATAATTGTTGAAGCAGAAAAATTAAGCAAGAGTTATGGTGATAAGCATGTTTTAGAAAATGTAGATTTATTAATTGAAAGGAATAGTAAGATTGCTTTTGTGGGTCAGAACGGACAAGGAAAATCTACGTTGGCAAAAATGATGGTTGGTGAAATCCCTTTTTCAGGTCATTTAAAACTCGGTCATAATGTAGAAGTTGGATATTTTGCACAAAATCAGTCCGAACATTTACCGCCAGAAAAAACGGTTTTAGAAATCATGGAAGATGCTGCAACTGATGGAAATAGAATGCGTGTGAGAGATATGTTAGGTTCTTTCTTATTTGGTGGAGATGCAGTTGATAAAAAAGCAAAAGTACTTTCTGGAGGTGAAAGAAATAGGTTGGCATTGTGTAAATTATTATTGTCACCTTTTAACGTACTAATAATGGATGAGCCCACAAACCATCTAGACATAACTTCAAAAAATGTTTTAAAAGAAGCGTTAAAAAGTTTTCATGGAACGTTAATTTTAGTATCACACGATAGAGATTTTTTACAAGGTTTAACATCAACTGTCTATGGTTTTAAAGACAAAGTAATTAAAGAATATTTAGGAGATATAGATTATTTTTTAGAACAACACAAAATTGAGAACCTTAGAGAAGCAGAAAAAAGAACAGTAGTAAAAACAGATCAGACTTCGGATAAAAAAGAAGGGCATCTAATGACTAGAGAACGAGAAAAAGAGTTGAAAAAACTAAAGAATAAAAGCTCTAAGATAGAGGCTCAAATTGCGAATATAGAAACTCAAATAGCAAAGATAGATATAGAGTTAGCGAAGAATTATGAGGAGGTTTCTGCAAGGCCAAATTTCTTTGAAAAATACAAATCAGACAAAGCAACACTAGACAACCTAATGGAAGAATGGGAAAAGATAGAAGCTGAAGTTTCTAATTTTAATTAAGTTTTTTTTGTGTGTGTAAAGAAAAATAGTAAAAATTATAATTTTCTCTTTTTTAATTTTTAAAGTAATAATGAATATTTTTAATAACTTGAGATGGTATTTGCTTTAGAACTTCTCAAACTGATAGATAATTAAATTATCGATTCCTTATATAAATAGGAACGACAAATAATGAACTTTAACACAATCATAAAAACTAAAAACCAGCAAATTTTTCTTCCAATCTTGAAAGAAAAAAAAATTGAGCTCTTTATAAAAAGAGAAGATTTAATTCATCCTTTTGTTTCTGGAAATAAATTTAGAAAATTAAAATACAATTTACAAGAAGCTAAAAAACTAAAAAAAAAGGCACTACTTACTTTTGGAGGCGCATTTTCTAATCATATTTTAGCAACAGCTGTTGCGGGTAAATTAGCTGGTTTTAAAACTTTTGGAATTATCAGAGGAGATGAGTTGGGTAAAAACCTTGAGGAAACCTTAAAAGAAAATGCAACCTTGAGAGAAGCCCATAAAAATGGGATGAAGTTTCAGTTTGTTTCTAGAGAACAATACAGGCAAAAATCATCATTTGGCTTCGTTGAAAAGATGAAAAATAAATGGGGTGATTTTTATCTAATTCCAGAGGGAGGTACTAATTATTTAGCCGTTAAAGGTTGTGAAGAAATTTTAACAAAAGAAGATCAACAATTCAATTATATTTGTGCAGCTGTGGGAACAGGAGGAACAATTTCTGGATTGATAAAATCCCTTAAGAAGGATCAGAAAGTTATCGGTTTTCCAGCATTAAAAGGGAATTTTTTATCGGAAGAAATTAAAAAATATACAATTAAGAATGACAATTGGAGTTTAATAAAAGACTACCATTTTGGTGGTTATGCAAAATTTAATGACCATTTAGTTGATTTTATTAATACTTTTAAAGAAGAAACAAGTATTTTGTTAGACCCTATTTACACTGGTAAAATGTTGTTTGGTATTTTAGATCTAATTAGAAAAGAACATTTTAGCGAAGGCACAAAAATTTTAGCAATTCATACAGGAGGAATTCAAGGAATAGAAGGGGTTAATCAAAAATTAAAAAAACTAAATCAGGAAATAATTAAGGTTTTATGAGGTTAAAGGTTGTATTGTATTGTGTTCTCTTTTTGGTTGCTGTTAGCTGTGGTTCACGTAAAAAGTTTAGTTATAATAAGAAGCACCCAAGTATTGTTTCAAATGAATTAAAACCCAAAAAATTACCCTCTGTAAATCAAAAAGAATTTACAAAAAGGTTGTTAAAGAAAAACCCTAAATTAAATACCCATACAATAGCATATATAAGAAAATATGCGCCAATTGCAGTAAAAGAAATGCATGAAAGTAAAATTCCCGCAAGTATAACATTGGCACAAGGGATTTTAGAGTCTGGGAGGGGAAGAAGCGAACTTGCACTTAAATCTAACAATCATTTTGGTATAAAATGTCATACACAATGGAAAGGGGCTCGAGTATATCATGATGATGATGAAAAAGGAGAGTGTTTTAGAAAATACCAATATGTGCAGACTTCTTACGAAGATCACTCTGCATTTTTATCGAAAAGAAAAAGATATTCTTTTTTATTTAAATACGGTTTAAAGGACTATAAGAGATGGGCGAAAGGATTAAAGAAGGCAGGATATGCAACCGATAAAAAATACCCCAACAAGCTAATTAAAATTATCGAAAACTATAAATTATATGAATTTGATAAAATAAAAAGAAAAGATTTTAAAATTAAAAAGAATACAAAAAAAGAGATAAAGCCAAAGAATACAATTGAAAATTATTACAAGGTGAAAAAAGGGGATACATTGTATTCTATTGCGAAAAAGTTTAACACAACGATAGCTTTAATTAAAGAATTAAATGGCTTAAAAAGCAATACAATTGCTATAGGGCAACATTTGCTAACAAACTAAAAGCGCTCAAATTGAGTTATTTTATACTAAAAGTGCAACCACCTTTTCTACACCAAAATTATCATTACTTTCTGTGGTATAATTTGCAATTTTAAGAATGTCTTCGTGGGCATTTTTCATTGCAAAGCTAAAATCGGCTTCTTTTAGCATTTCTATATCATTGTGATAATCTCCAAAAACAAGTGTTTCTTCTTTGGTAATATTTAATAGTCTCTGCACTTTCTTTAATGCATTTCCTTTATTCGCTTTTTTATCAGAAATATCCAACCAATTTTTACCAGAAATTTTAATGAGTAATTCATCTTCAAATTCTTTTAGGTTTGGGTAAATAAAATCTTCTGATGAAGTAAAATGATAAATTGCAATTTTTAAAAAGTCTTCCCAATCTGCTATTTTTGTCAAATCAGATACTATTTTATAGCTGTGATAGTATTCTTGGAATAAGTCTATGAATTGTTTGTTTTTAGACTCTATAAAGGCTTCATTTTTTCCGCACAAAACTACGTGCGCATTATCTATAGTTCTTAAAATAGGAATTATTTTTTTTATTTTTTCTGCAGACAGAGAATTTAAGGCTAATAATGTATCTCCTTTTTTGGCAATTCCACCATTTTCAGCGATTACAAAGATATCCTCTTTTATGGAGGCTAATTTATGAACGATGCTGTTGTATTGTCTTCCGCTTGCAGCACAAAAATGAATATTTTTATTTTTTAATTGATCAAATAATGTAAAGAAGACATCACTAACCTCTCCATTAGAATTCAATAGAGTCCCGTCCATATCAGAAACCACTAATTTTACTTTAGACAGATTCATGTTTTGAGGAAAATTAGAAGATTTTCTTGGTGGAGTTTCTTTCTACCAAATCAGTTTTAACAACGATTGTATTGGGTTTCTTTTTTTCTTCAGATTTGTCTTCTAATCTATTGATAAGCATTTCAGCAGCCTTTTCTCCCATAATTTTTCCATGCTGACTAACCGTTGTCATTCTTGGACTTGAGTGTCTTGCTAAAATCCCATTAGAAAAAGAAATAACAGAAAAGTTTTCAGGAATTTTATGCCCCTTTTTAATGGCAACTTTCATGGCCGCAATTGCAGAGGATTCATCTGTAGCAATAACGCTGTCAATATTGTTGTTTTTAAAAATAGGTTCTAGGATTTTTTCATAATTTTTATAGTTATCATCTATATTTATGATTAGATTCTTTTCGACTTTTATGTTGTAATCTTCCAATCCTTTCAAATAACCTAATTGCCTTCTTCTTCCAATTTCTAAGTTATTTATAGTTGAAATAAATGCAATGTTTTTATGTCCAGATTTAACCAAGTATGCAACCGTACTTCTTGCACTATCAAAATTATCGGTGACTACTTTGTCGCATTTTAAATTTTCTGCAACTCTATCAAACATAACAATAGGTGTTCCGTTATCTAATACTTCTTTAAAATGGTTAAAATCATTTTTAGAAACAGTTTCTTCTGCTAGAGATAAAATAAAACCATCTATACTTCCGTTAGAAAGCATTCCTATGGTCTCTACTTCTTTCTTAAAGGATTCATTAGAAATACATGAAATTATTTTATAGCCTCTATTGTTTGCTACTTTTTCTATTCCATTAAAAACTTGAGCGAAGAAATAGTTAAGCATGTTAGGAATAATAATTCCTATTGTTTTTGTTTGCCTGTTTTTTAAGCTTAAAGCATTAAAATTAGGTTTGTAGTTGTTTGCTTTTGCATATTTCTTAATTTTTTCTTTTGTGCTTACACTAATTTCATAGCTATCATTCAGTGCTTTAGACACCGTAGAAATAGAAACATTAAATTCCTTTGCAATGTCCTTTATAGTGAGTCTTTTCATAATCTAGTTCACAAATTAGCGTCTAAATTACAAAAATCTCTCTAATATAAAAGTAAAAATTAAGCATTTATAATTTTATAATATTAGATGTTTTACGAAGTTCGAAAATAAAGAAACTGTAGAGTATAAAGTATTCTAAAAGAACAAACCACAAATTCTCTTTCAAGGGCATATTTGAATATGCTTGATAGCTAAAAATAACAACGATCGTCCAAATAATTGGGAAACGGTATTTTGTAAAAATTGATAAAAATAAAGGAGTTGCCAGATACCAAGGATGCACAGTTGATGCTGTGAAATAATAAAAACAGAATCCAAATAATGAAACAGTGATAAATGCTATCATTGTGTTGTTTTTTCTAACAAAAGTTACTATCATTAAAAATATAAATGTTAGGAGGGAAGTTACTTTTCCAATAATAGCAATTTCATTATACCCACTATAGTAGTATCCAATTTTTCTAAAGATGTAATAAAAGCTTGCGTTAAATTCAAAATTTTGAAACCACAAACTTATAGAATTGCTATAGTTTTTTAAAAATTCTGGAGTGAAGAAAGGTAAAAACAAAAGAAATGTGGTTGATAAAACAATTGTATAAAAAAGACTTAATTTTTTAAAACTTGTACTCCAATTTTGATCTTTTCTTACAAACCATTGGTAAAATAAAGGGAGCATTAACAATGGAATCAATTTTACTGAAATCGAACACGCTAAAAGTAGTGCAGACAAAATCCATTTTTGTTTGTGTAATTCATACAAACTCCAAACTAAGAAAAAGAGCATTACAGGTTCAAAATGTAAGTTTCCCGTCATTTCTATTATTATAAATGGATTTAAAGCATACCAAAATATATTTTTTTTAGGCAGGTTTAAGCTTGCTAAAAGTTTTCTTCCAAAAAATAAAATTCCAATATCTGCCATCATAATGATGACTCTTAACACAATTATAGAGCCAAAAAGACTTTTGCTGGAAAGCAATGCAGCAATCAAAAAACAAAGTTGATTTATCGGGGGGTAGTTTGTGTAATGGCTTCCATTCATTTCTCCCATTCCAGCATATAACCTACAAGTGTCAGATATAGGCTGTGTGCCCTGTTTAATGAACGATTCAGGCAATGATAAATAGGGGTTTAACCCTTCGAAAAGAATTCGCCCATCCCAAATAAACCTATAAAAATCCTGTGATAAATTAGGAATTGCAAAGAGAAAGAGAATCCTAAAAAAAAGCACCGATGCAATTAAGGTTGAAGTACCAATCGTTTTACTATTTATCAAGAGATAAAAACAACCAAAAAGGGTACACCACAAAAAAAGCAATGTTTTAAATTCAGTTCTTTCTAGGGAATATGCAAACACAAAATAAAGTACAGCGCTAATCAGTATGAGTAGCACATCTTTATATTTTGTAAAAAAAGACATTAAGCTTTGGAAAATATTGATTTAAAAAACACATAACTAAATCCAACAAAAAGCATAAAGTGGAAAGGGAATAAGCCAAAATCACCTCCTTGATTTCCAACAATAAAAGCACTGTACATTCCAAAAATAAAATACACAGCTAATAGGCCTTCTAAAACAACATGAATAGATGGTTTTTTCTTGATGTATATATTCTTTTTCCAGTTGTCTTTTAAGGAATTAATATTAAATTTTGGAGTTCTCACAAATTCACTTTTTTTACCTAAATGTCCTTCTAAAACCGAAATTGTATTGTGCAAAGAAAAACCCATAGCAATAGAAAAGAAGGTGAAAAATGAACCGATATATTTGACGAATTTTAGAAAACCTCCCCCGTAAATACTTTTAAACATATGCCAGTAACAAACAAAAAAGATCAAAGAACTGATAACGAAGAAGCTCATCACATAGAAATAGTTTTTTAAATGTGCATATTCATTTTTAATATATAACATTGGAACACTCAGAATGGCTACTACTAATATACAAGTAAACATTGAGCTGTTGAGCAAGTGCAATAAACTATGAATTTTGGTTCTAAAAGGTACTGTCTTACTCGCTATGACCCGTTTCATCATCTTTTGAAAGTTCTCTGCACCCCCTTTGTTCCATCTAAATTGTTGAGATCTTGCAGCACTAATCACTATCGGTAATTCTGCGGGTGTTTCTACGTTTACCAAATATTTAAACTTCCAATTTTTTAATTGAGCCCTATAACTTAAATCTAAATCTTCTGTTAAAGTATCTCCTTCCCAATTGCCTGCATCATAAATACATTCTTTTCTCCAAACGCCAGCGGTACCATTAAAATTAATAAAATGTCCTTTACTATTTCTTCCAACTTGTTCTAATGTAAAATGTGCATCTAATGCAAAAGCTTGAATTTTTGTGAGGGTAGAATAATTTCTATTAATATGGCTCCATCTCGTTTGAACAACGCCAATTTTTGGGTCTTTAAAATAGGGTATAGTTTGAAATAGCCAATCAGATTTTGGTAAAAAATCGGCATCAAAAATGGCAATAAATTCACCTTTTGCAGTTTTTAAGCCTTCTTTTAATGCACCAGCTTTAAAACCTTGCCGGTTAGATCTTCTTATATGCTGAATATCTATCCCTTTTTTCTGAATTATTTTTATATGTTTAGAGGTGGTCTCTAAAGATTCATCTGTAGAGTCATCGAGAACTTGAATTTCTAATTTTTCTTTTGGATATTCTAATTTGGCAATATTTTTCAACAAACGCTCCATCACATACAATTCATTATAAACAGGAAGTTGTATGGTAACAAAAGGAATTTTATCGGAATCTGTAAAGTCAAACTTCACTGAATTATCCTCTTCTTTAATTGCTTTCAAATAATTAAAAAGCAAGTTTAATTGCGCTATTGCATACATAAAAATAAGCAATAAAGCTATTGAGTATATGACTATGATAAGGTATTCTAGAACCACTATTTAAAACTATATTTAAAAATCCAACCTAGTATTTTTACTCCTGCAAATATAGTTCCTTTTATGGTACCTGAAACTTTAGAAACCCCAATTCTATTTTTATATTTTACAGGAATTTCTACATAACTTAATTTGTGTTTCAATACCTTTAATTGCATCTCAATAGTCCACCCATATGTTTTGTCCACCATTTTTAAAGCAAGTAATTTTTGATACTTTATTGCCCTAAAAGGCCCTAGATCTGTGAACTTGGCTTTAAATAATAACGTCATTAAAAAAGTAGCTAACCAATTTCCAAAAACTTGTTGTGGGGTCATTGCGCCAGTTTCTCTTAATCTTTTTACTCGAGATCCAATCACAAAATCAATGTCATCTTTTATAATAGGGTCAATGATTTCTATTAATTGTGCAGGATAATCTGAGTAGTCACCGTCTAAAAACACAATAATATAGGGTTGTTTTTCTAGAGCTAAATTAGCAATATACTCCATTCCTTTTAAACAAGCATAGCCATATCCTTTTCGATGCTCTTTTAGCACTGTTGCACCAGCATTTTTTGCATTTATTTCAGTATTGTCTGTAGAATTATTACTAACAACAATAACTTCATCAACAATTTTAGGGATCTCATTCACAACATTTGCAATGGCGTCTTGCTCATTAAATGCAGGAATAATAACTTTAATAAGTTGTTTCATTCAATAAAATTAAGCCATTTCTTAAAAATTATTTTTTTAGGTTCAAGGAGTCATTTTTAATTCCTTTTGTTGTTCCGGAACAATATACTTATCAAAATACCAGGAAGACCATTTTTCTAATGTAAGAAAAATTCCAACGCCCAAAATAAGAATTGTTAAGCTTAGGAGTATTAAATTAGTACGCTTCCTTTTTGGTTTTATAGAGCATTGATTTTGCTTTTTTCTAAAGGAGTAAATTCCGAAAACTCCAATACAAAAAGCAATTGCTTTAAGAATGAATGACCCGGTCCCAGAACTTCCGTCCTCTTCATAGAAGAAATCTGCAAAAGAAATCGCATACACCCCACCCATGAGTCCAAACATAAATAAGACTGCAGGTGCTACACAACAAAGAATTCCTGCTAGAGCTGCAGTTAAAGAATATTTTAATCCCCATTTTATAAGACTTGGTTGTTTTTTCATGCATGCTCAATTTATTGTTCTTGAACTAGTTTCCGTATTTATAAATGATACCTTCCTCTTAGAAGGGCAGAAATTTAGAAAAAGCAGGACGATATTTTATCTCTTCAATAACATCTATATAATTCTAAATTGATAACAAATGTACATTAACTTTTTCTAAGTTTCATATTGTATTTTTTCTTACAGAGGAGATTCCCCAGTTTTTTATTGATAAAGACTTCTGATAGGATCTCAAATATCCTTATTCGTAACTTATTTTTTACTAAAAAATGATGAATATTTTTTTAATCGTTATTTTATTTTGTAAATTCGGGTAAAAAAAAATGAAAAAGATACAATTATTATGCGTTTGTGTTTCTCTTAGCCTTGCTAATTCAGTCTCATCATTTGCCCAATTATTGATTAGTGGTAAAGATGTTGAAGAAGCATTAAATTCAACAGCTATTTTACAATTAGACAGTACTGAAAAAGGTTTTTTAATGCCAAGAATGACAAATGTACAGCGTCGTATGATTGCAAATCCAGTTAAAGGATTACAGGTTTATGTTACAGATTTTAATAGTGAAGAAGGAACAATTATGTTTTATGACGATAAAAAATGGAAAGTTTTCACGCAACTAAGTTCGCGTCCAGATCCTCCAACAGAGGTAACAGTCTCCTCAGATTCAGATATAGGACAAGCTATTATTACTTTTAAAACTCCAGAAGAGGACGGAGGTTCACCAATCACCTCTTATACAGCTAAATCAAATAATGATGGAAAAACCGGTACCACCACCACCGTCGACTCATCAGGAGAAGGCAGTATACAGATTAATGGTTTATCAAGCGGTAATCATGCCTTTGAGGTTACCGCTACTAATGCAATAGGTTCCAGTGAGATGGGTACTTCAAGTACAATAAATATTGTCGGACTAAATTCGCCAGATCCTCCAACAAACGTAATAGCCTCCTTAAGTTCAGTAGCAGGACAAGTTATTATTACTTTTAAAGCACCAGTGAATAACGGAGGTTCACCAATCACCCATTATGCAGTTAACTTAAGCTCAGAAGCATCATCCGGAGAAACCCATAATCCCATTCCAGCCAATACGCTACAAGAAGATCAATCTGGGAATTTAATAATAGAGTTTAATGACTTATTTAACGGTAGTTATACCTTTAAGGTTAACGCCATTAATGCAATAGGTCCCAGTACATGGAGTACTCCTTCTAATACAATAAGTATTATAAACTAGGTGATTATGACCAAGGTGGTGTGGTGTTTTATCTTTTACAAGAGGGAGAAGAAGGCTACGATCCTGAACAAACACACGGGTTGGTTTGTGCTATAAAAGACCAAAGTAGTGGAATACAATGGTATAATGGTAGTAATATTAGAACAGGGGCAATAGGTATAGCTGTGGGCACAGGAAGTGACAATACAAATGCTATTATAAGCGAACAAGGAGCAATAGAAACAGAGTATGCAGCAGGCTTGGTAAAAGCATGTACTGATGGTGGTTATTCTGATTGGTTTTTACCTTCAGATGCTGAGTTAAATCTAATGTGTCAAAATAGTTCAAAGATAAACTCCGCAGCAAAAGAAAATGGCGGTGAATCATTTAGTGATGGTTCTTTTTACTGGAGTTCTACGGAGTTTACTTTTAACAATGAATATTCTCATGCTCGGAAATTCCCCTTAGTTGGTGCGCTCTTTAAGTTAAAGTCCGAAACCTACTTGGTTCGTCCCGTTCGATCTTTTTAAAAATCTGCTCAACCAACGCCAGGTTTGCCTACCGATAGCAGGCAGGCTTAACAATGTTATATTTATAAATTACCACGCGTGGTCGATTCTTAAAAAAAAAAAAACCAACAGTTCTTTTATAGAGTTGTTGGTTTTTTTATGGTGTTATGTAAGGACAAGTATAATTTAAACCATCTCATCATAGAAACCAGAAGGTACTCTTGCCTATGCTATTTTTAGAAACTTTTTATTTCAATTTAAAAACTATTAAAATTTTGTAAACTTCAATTTTTTTGTTAACTTTAATAAAAAGAGCAAAAAAATGAAAAAACAACAATTAATATTTATTTTCCTTAGTATTTTTATTTCAGTCTCATCATTTGCCCAAGTATTGATTAGTGATAAAGAAGATAAAGAATTAAATTCATCAGCTATTTTACAATTAGACAGTACTGAAAAAGGTTTTTTGATGCCAAGAATGACTAATGATGAGCGTCTTGCTATTGATCCTCCAGCTGCTGGATTACAGGTTTATGTTACAGATTTTGAAGGATCAAGAGGAATAGTTATGTTTTATAACGGTAAAGAATGGAAAGCTTTGACGAAAATAATTTCGGGTCCAAGTGCTCCAATAGGTGTTCAAGCCACTATTTCAAATGGAGAAGCTATTGTTACTTTTGACGCTCCAGATAATGACGGAGGCTCAACAATCACTCAGTATACAGCTACTTCAGAACCTGATGAACGTTCGAACACTATAGAAGCGACAGAAGGTAAGAGTATAACGATTTCAGGATTGGATGCGAATACATTTTATACTTTTACGGTTACTGCTACCAATGAGGTAGACATTGGCCTTTCTAGTGAATCTTCAAATGTAGTTCCTGGTCCCGAAGTAGGTGATATGCTCTTTGAGGGTAAAGTTTTTTATATCTTAACTCCTGTCGATCCGGGTTATGAATATGGAGAAACACACGGGTTGATTTGTGCTCCAAATGATTTAGAGGGTTTATATAAATGGAGTCCTGATGGTGCGCAGCAAGTGACGGGAACAAATTATAGAATGGCTTCTGGTAAAACGAATACTGAAAAAATTATAGCAGCCCAACTAGGTGTAGACAATAACTATGCAGCCTATCAGGCAACTCTTTATGATACTGGTGATGGTTACACAGGTTGGTATTTACCTTCAGAACATGAGGTGAATAGAATTTATGAAAAGCTAGGAGATTACATTGAGATGCAATTAAAGGAAGATGGATACTATTGGAGTTCTTATGAGAATGATAAAGATAATGCGCTGGCAATTCAATTTTCTGGTAATTCGAATGGGATAAGACATGTCAAATCAAAGAACAACGAATACTATGTGCGTCCCATTCGGTCTTTTTAAAAATCTGCTCAACCAACGCTAGGTTTGACTACCGATAGCAAGCGGGTTTAACAATGTTATATTTATAAATTACGATGCAAGTGGTCGATTAAAAAAAAACAAAAAACCAACAGTTCTTTTCTAGAGTTGTTGGTTTTTTTTAAGTTGTTGTTGACAGGGCAGTATAACCGAAGGATTCTCATTAAAGAAACAAGAAATTACTTTTGTCTGTGCTGTTTTTAAAGAAACTTTTTTTAGTCTTTGATGTTAGATTTCTTTAATTACTTGTTTAAATAGTGCAATCATTTTAGGTTCTGCTTCACCAGCAATGGCAATAATTTCACTAATATTTACAGGTTGTAAGTTTTTAGGGTCACATTCATCTGTTAAAACAGAAATCGCAATACAGGGAAGATTCAGTTGCTTGGCAACAATAACTTCCGGAACAGTGCTCATGCCTACAGCGTCTGTTTCTAAAATTTGCAGCATTCTATATTCTGCCCTAGTCTCTAATTGAGGTCCAAGAACACTGGCGTAAATACCTTTGTGTAGCAGAATATTTTGTTGTTTCGCAATTTCAATAATTGTAGCATTTATTTTTTTAGAATAGGGTGCTAACATATCAGCAAAAATAGTTCCAAAATCACCAGCATCCTGAAAGGCTAAAGGAGAACTTCCTTGTAAATTAATATGGTCTTCAATGAGCATTAAATCGCCTTTTTTGTAAGATAAATTAATGGCTCCTGCTGCATTTGAAATTAATAAATTTTGAATTCCTAAACCGTGCATGGTTCTAATTCCGTAGGTTACTTCCCACGGTGTATAGCCCTCATATAAATGAAAGCGCCCCACCATAACGAGTACTTTTTTACCTGATAATTCTCCGTAAATTAATTTGCCAGAATGAAATTCTACAGTTGCTATCGGAAAATTAGGAATGTGTGTATAAGCAACTTCTTTTTCAATAGAAATTTCATTGACTAGTTTTCCTAATCCCGTTCCTAAGACAATTCCTATTTCTGGATTTTTAATTCCTTCTGATTTTAAAAAACGGATTGTTTCTTGTAATTGTTTTTTTTTCATTCGTTTAAAAATTGCTGAAAGGAGGGGTGATCTTTTACATCTTCAAAGACATCTATATCGTTCAGCTCCTTTAACAAATGTACTTTTTTATCTTTTAAATCTGCTAAAGTATCTTTTCTAACCGTCTCTGTTCCCCAATTTTTGTCTTTGAAGATGTTTGAATGCAAAGAATTCATCCCCAGTAAGTAATACCCACCATCTTGTGCGGGGCCAAGAATCACATCATTATCATCTAATTCAGTAAAAGCTTTTTCTATGTTTTCGGATGTTAAATCATACAAGTCACTACCAATAATCACTACTTTTTTATATCCTGCGCCAAAACTATCTTTAAATGCATTTAGCATTCTTATTCCTAAATCTTCTCCAACTTGTTGGTGCTTTTGATAGTTTTCTGAGTCCCAAAGATCATTAGATCTAACTTTCACAGAATAATACACTGCTGTATCCGAAGTTACTTTTAATGAAATCTCTCTGGTTTTTTGTAGTAAGAATTTATAGATTTCTAGCGCAGTTTCGTCACCAACTGTTTTGGCCAAACGTGTTTTTACTTTTCCTAATTCTGGGTTTCTAGTAAAAATAAGTAAAAGGTTTTTATTCATAGAAAGCATACTTCTCATTTTAGACCGGATAACTTTTTTTGTTTTTGTAACAAATACTAGCAACAGCCACCTCCATCGTAATGAAAAGTAGGTTTTGAAAAGAAAATATCGTCTCTTTCTAAAGCTTGCAAAGCAGCTGCTGTTTTATCACAAATTGCCAAGGGTTGGTTTTTTAATAAAGTATGCCCTAGGCCATCATCAAAATAGTCTTCTTCCCCAAAATAAATAGCAGCCCTTCCTGAAAAAACACACGGTCCGTCTGCAGGCATTGGATCTTTAATTGCCGCCACTTCTATAGATTCTATATAGATAATTTCATCAGTTGGATAGTGTTTTGGATCTAAAATCCGGTAGGGTTTTCTAGCTCTAATTTCAATGGTTCCAAATCCAGCATCTGTCAACGCTTTTACATAATCGTTAATCGAGAGGCTTCCGCTTAAACACAAAGCACGCAAACGAGCGTCATTTCGCAATTCGGCATTCATAGGTTGCTCACAAGTAGGATCGCTCATTACTAATTTTCCATGGGGTTTTAAGATACGGTACATTTCTTCAATTGCTTTTTTTAAATCATCCGATTTAAAAATATTGAACAAACAATTCTGAGCAGCAACATCAATAGAATTATCTTCTACAGGTAAATTCATGGCGTCTCCTTTTCTTAAATCTACAAAATCACTCTGAAACCACTCATTTTGTTCTTCCGCAATTTTAAAGTTTTTACGAGAAGCCTCTAGCATTTCATCCACTACATCCAACCCAATTACACCCCCTTTATTTCTGTTGAAATAGGCAAATTGTAGCAATTCCATGCCGCCACCAACGCCAACATATAGCATTTTTGGATTGTTGGTTAAATCTCTTGCATGCACTGTAGAACCACAACCGTAGTTCATTTCTTGCATAATTCTCGGAATTTTTAAACCGGGCAATTCCCAAATAGGATTGGTTGTGCAACACAGACCAATATCTGGGGTTAACGCAGCTTCTTTGTATACATTGTGTGTGGTTTCTAAATAACTCATGTCTTTATTTTTAATACGAATTCAGAAATTATTTGTAGTTTTTATTTTATCACTATGCCACAACTCCCTGGCAACTACTTCCTGCACCAGCAGTACAACCATAGCAATGTTGGTTGATAATGATGTTTCTGTTTTGTAAGATTTCTTCATTATAATCTGAAATGTGTTTTACTTTGCTAGCAACTTTTAAATTTAACATTTGATTGAAGTCGCAATCATACAACCATCCATCCCAACTTACAGAGAGCGTGTTTGTACACATTACATTTGCCACTGCCTTTGGATTATAAGCCTCTACTAGAGAAATCATATAGTCTTCGTAATTTTCAGAAGCGATTAAATAATCTAAAAACCGACTAATTGGTAAATTAGTAATGGCAAATAAATGATGAAAATCGATATTAAAATCACTTTTCAACGCTTTCTTAAAATCATTTTCCAAGGCATTTTGATCTCCTGGTAAAAATGCTCCTGAAGGATTGTAGACCAAATCTAATTTTAATTCGGAGTCTTTTACCCCATAACCAACTTCATTCAGCATTTGCAATGCTTTTATAGATTTATCAAAAACGCCATTTCCACGTTGTTTGTCTGTTTTTCCTCGCGTCCAATGTGGCATAGAACTTACGATATGTACATTGTGTTTTTTGAAAAATTCAGGCAAATCGTAGTATTTTTTATTGGCTCTAATGATGGTTAAGTTAGAACGAACAATAAAATCTTTAATTCCTACTTTAGCCGCTTCTTCTACAAACCATCTAAAATTTGGATTCATTTCTGGTGCACCACCAGTTAGGTCTAGCGTATGTGCTTCTGTTTTTTTTATGACCTTTAGACATTGATTCATGGTTTCTATCGTCATAATTTCTTTTCGATCAGGGCCTGCATCTACATGGCAATGTTCACAAACTTGGTTGCACATATACCCCAAGTTTATTTGAAGAACCTCTAGGGTTTTAGGACGTAAAGGGAATTGGTTTGTTTCCTTTATTTTTGAGACAAAAGTGGGCAATTCTCCATTAGCAAAAATTCCATTTGAAAGAATTTCTAGTTGGCGGGCTGTATTTGCAATGTCATTATTTCTTGCTAAAAGAGATTTTGTTGCCATGGTTACATTTCTAACTTATTCACTTTGTTCATCATTTGAACTCCATGAACTAGAGTTGCACCGCTTTTAATAGCAGCGCCAACATGTATCGCTTCCATCATTTCTTCTTTGGTAATTCCCCGTTGTAAGCCATCTTTTGTGTAGGCATCTATGCAATAAGGGCATTGCTCTGTGTGTGCTACAGCCAAAGCAATTAATGATTTTTCACGAGCTGTTAAAGCGCCTTCTTCGAAGACTTTTCTGTAATAGTCAAAAAAGGTATTTCCAAGTTCTTCACTCCATTCTGTAATTTTGCTAAATTTTCTTAAATCTGCAGCATCATAATATGTTTTCGACATTGTTTTGTGTTTAATTTCGGGTGAAAAATAAAGGTACTATTTTTCGTTTAAAGTCCAGTTATATTTTAAGTAACTAATTGTTGCATTCGAACTAATTTTTATTTTTGAATAACGGTTTAGATATTCTATAACCGTTCCATTTTTCTTAAAATCCTCTTGAAACCAATCAAAGATTGATGAGAGTTGAATTTTTTTGTTTGAGATTTTATTTTTTAAAGTATCATTTACAAAGTTTTTCATTAAAACCTCTAATTTTGAGTCTATATTATCTTCTGTAAAAGCTTCGTTTGACATTTTTGGACAAGAACTAGAGGCACAATTTACACCCACATGGATTCTTGGGTCAAATAAATTTTTACGCAAAATTTCATGCTCAATATAATTTAATGTGTAGGTTTTGCCTCCTACTTTAGCAAAAGGGATTTCCCAAGCAGATTTTCCTTTTCGTTTGATATTTTTAATGCTATTTTTTAGCTTTCTTGATTGCCTAGCATCAAGGATTAAATTAATCGTGTAGGCGTTGTATGCATTTATCCAAAAGGCTTTTTGTTTTTGAACCGACCAATATTTTTTTGGTGTTGATTTTTCAAGATAGGCGGTATACTTTTTTAACTTTTGGCTATTAAAATTTTTATAATCTACCGCACCTTCTTTGGTAACATGCTTTTGTAATAAATCGTTAAATATTGCTGTTTGTCCTACCAACTGAGAAAAACTGAAGAGGGCCATACATACGAAACCTATTTTTTTCATTTGTTTTTTTGATCTTTTAAACAAGGTTACTTTGGGTTAATATAAAAATTACGATGCTATTTCTTCACCAATTTTTAAGTTGAATTTTTTTCTAAAAAGAAAAACAATTCCATATAGTAAGGGAGTATCAAGAGCCGCAATAATTATTTTAAAAAGAAAACCACTAATTAAAAGACTTGTAAAAATAGTCCAAGGTAAAATTTCAAAAGAGGACAATAAAAAAAGAACCGTAAAAGTATCTACAAATTGTGATGTAAAAGTAGAGAAATTATTACGCAACCATAAATGCTTTCCATTTGTTAGTTTTTTCCAAAAATGAAAAATTTTAATATCTATAAATTGCGCAAATAGATAGGCAATCATCGATGCAAAAACCGCCAATGAAGAGAAACCAAATACGTCATGAAATTCTTTGTCATTAATGGGAGAGCTATCTATTGCGGGAACAACATCTGCAACTAAAATAATTAGCATTGAAAAAAAAGAGGCAAAAATACCAGCAATGACCACTTGGTTTGCTTTTTTCTTCCCATAAATTTCAGATAAGATATCTGTTATCAGAAAGGTAATTGGGTAGGGTAAGATTCCTACAGAGATTTCAAAACGATACACACCAAAAGGTTCCCAGTAAAAAAATTTTTGAAAAATTAGATTAGAGGCTACTAAGGAGGCAATAAATAAGGCTGCTAGGATTAAATAAATGATCTCTGAAAGTTGTTTTTCGTTCGCTGTCATAAGGCGAATTTACTAAATATTATATCACGTTTTTAAAAGCTATTTATGAATTCATTTTTTTTAGCATAGTTACCGTTTTTTTTATTTTTTTAAAACGGCTTATTTAAATCGGTAATTTTAAGATCTTTTTTATTTGCAAAATAAAAAGTCGTTGTAAAAAGAGAGATTCGCTTCGAATAAAAATGATTATTTTTGCCACAACAAACAACTGAAATAAATAATTAAATGAAAGCATATATTTTTCCAGGACAAGGAGCTCAATTTACAGGAATGGGATTGGATTTGTACAACAATTCAGAATTAGCGAAAGAATATTTTGAAAAAGCAAATGACATTTTAGGTTTTTCAATCACAGATATTATGTTTGAAGGAACAGCCGAACAGTTAAAAGAGACAAAAGTTACACAACCAGCTATCTTTTTACATTCGGTAATTTTAGCAAAAGTTTTGGGAGACACTTTTAAGCCAGAAATGGTTGCAGGTCATTCTTTAGGAGAATTTTCGGCTTTGGTTGCAAACCAGGTTTTGTCTTTTGAAGACGGTTTAAAATTGGTTTCACAAAGAGCTTTGGCAATGCAAAAAGCCTGTGAAGTTTCACCTTCTACAATGGCTGCAGTTCTTGGATTGGAAGATCATGTTGTTGAGGAAACTTGTAAAGAAATAGCCGGTGTTGTGGTGGCTGCAAATTATAATTGCCCAGGTCAATTGGTAATTTCTGGTGAGATTTCTGCTGTTGAAAAAGCCTGTGAAGTTTTAACGGAAAAAGGAGCAAGAAGAGCTTTGATTTTGCCAGTTGGGGGCGCATTTCATTCTCCAATGATGGAACCTGCAAGAGAAGAGTTAGCCGCCGCAATTGAAGCTACTGAATTCAGTGATCCTATATGCCCAGTGTATCAAAATGTTACCGCACAAGCTGTAACAAGTTCTGATGAGATAAAGAAAAATTTAATGATTCAATTAACTGCACCTGTAAGATGGACGCAATCTATTCAAGCGATGATTGCGGATGGTGGTTCCGACTTTGTAGAAGTTGGACCTGGGAAGGTTTTACAAGGATTGATGCGAAAAATTGATAGAAGCGTTGCTGCAAGTGGGGCTTCATTCTCCGAATAAGATAAAAAGGACATTATAAAAAAATCCCGCTATATGATAGCGGGATTTTTATGCATTTGAACTATTCGTTTTGCTGTTGCCATTTCCAGGCAGCTTCCAAAGCTTCTTCTAAAGATTTTTCTGTTTTCCAATGTAATTCTTTGTTGGCAATTGTAGTGTCTGCAAAAGCAGCTGTGATATCACCTTCACGTCGACCAACAATCTTATAATTTAATGGTTTTCCTGTTGTTTTTTCAAAGGCTTTAATTACCTCTAGAACAGAACTTCCTTTTCCAGTACCAACATTAAAAAACTCGAAGCTTTTAGTATTGTTCTTTTTGATTAAACGTTGCAAAGCAGCAATGTGTGCTTTTGCCAAATCCACTACATGAATATAATCACGAACTGCAGTTCCGTCTTCAGTATCATAATCATCTCCAAAAACAGATAATTCAGCACGAATTCCAGCGGCAGTTTGAGTAACATATGGAATTAAGTTTTGAGGAACTCCGATAGGTAATTCCCCAATTTTTACAGATGGATGTGCTCCAATAGGGTTAAAATATCTTAAAGCGATACAATTAAAACCATGTGCTTTGCATGCATCTTTTAGAATCTCTTCACCAATTTGTTTTGTGTTTCCATAAACAGATTCTGCAGTTTTTACAGGTGCTTTTTCTGTGATTGGTAATTCATCTGCTTGTCCATAAACAGTGCAGGAAGACGAGAAAATAAAGTTGTCTAATTTTCTATCCCTCATTTGTTGAAGCAAGTATACCAAAGATCCTAAATTATTTTCATAATAATCTAAAGGTTTGTGCATACTTTCACCAACTGCTTTAAAGGCTGCGAAATGGATAATTCCGTCAACTGTTGTAGTGTCGAAGAATTTTTTTACGTCCTTTTTATTTCTTAAATCAATTTGATGAAATGCAGGTTGTATCCCTGTTATTTCTGTAATTTTATCTAGTACACCAATTGAAGTATTCGATAAATCATCAATGATTACAACTTCAAATCCTTCGTTTTGTAATTCTACGACTGTGTGAGAACCAATAAATCCTAATCCTCCTGTTACTAGTATTTTTTTCATGAGCATTTTTTTATTGAACGAAATCTAAAATTGTTTTTGTAATGAAGTTCAATTGTTCTTTGTCTAATTCTGTATGCATTGGTAAGGAAATGACTGTTTTAATCAACTCATTGGTTACCGGAAAATCACTTTCTTTATAACGAGTATCTGCATATGCTTTTTGTGAATGCAAAGCTACAGGATAATATATTGCATTCGGAATTCCATTATCTAATAAATGTTTGTGTAAGTCATCTCTTTTTCCATTTATGATTTGCAATGTATATTGATGAAAAACATGGCAATCACATGTACTACAAATTTCTCCACAACTTTTTGTTGCATTTGATTTGGTTGAGGGTGTTATGATATTGGGATTGCTTGAAAAGGCATTGTTGTAAAAACGTGCGGCAGATCTTCGTGCATTGCAATACGCGTCTAAATGGGGTAATTTTGCTTTTAAAACACCAGCTTGAATAGAGTCTAAACGTGAGTTTACGCCAACAACATCATGATAGTAGCGAGTATACATACCGTGATTTACGATTCCCCGGATTCGATGAGCTAAGTCATCATCATTTGTAAAAATAGCGCCTCCATCACCATAACAGCCTAAATTTTTAGAGGGGAAAAAAGAAGTAGTTCCAACATTTCCAATAGTTCCTGCTTTCTTTTTCGTACCATCTTTAAAGGTGTAATCTGCACCAATTGCTTGTGCATTGTCTTCAATTACAAAAAGGTTGTGTGCAGCAGCAATTTCCATAACAGCATCCATATTTGCAACTTGGCCAAATAAATGAACAGGAACAATTGCTTTTGTTTTTGGGGTAATTGCTCTTTTTAAAGCTTCAATGTCAATGTTATAAGTTTCTACATCAACATCTACTAATACAGGTGTTAGTTTTAATAATGCAATTACTTCTACAGTAGCTGCAAAAGTAAAATCTGCAGTAATAACTTCATCACCTTGCTCTAAACCAAGCCCCATCATTGCAATCTGCAGTGCATCGGTTCCGTTTGCACATGGAATTACGTGTTTTATATTTAAATATTTTTCTAAATCTGCTTGAAACTCATGAACTAACGGTCCGTTTATATAGGCTGAAGAATTCAAAACCTCTTCTATAGAACTCGTTACTGTTTTTTTTATTTGTTGATATTGACCTTGAAGATCAACCATTTGAATTTTTTTCATGTGATACATTTAACACATCAAAAATACAAACTAACTTTCATTTTCTCAGTATGAATGTCTAAATTTTAATTCAGTTATCTTTGACGAAAATAAATTTTGATGAAGTTTTTGAAATCCTTTTTAAGAATACTATTAATTATACTTCTATTGCTAATTTCCTTTGGTTGGATATATTCTAAAATACACCAACCAAATTATTCTGGAGAGTTGCAATTGAAAAATCTTTCTGAAGAAGTAACTGTTTATTTTGATGCTATAGGGGTGCCTCATATTAATGCTCAAAATCAAAAAGATGCATATCTAGCTTTGGGGTATGTTCATGCCCAAGATAGATTGTGGCAAATGGAATTGACGCGGAGAATTGCTCCAGGAAGACTATCAGAAATACTTGGAAAGGAGTTACTAGAGGTAGATCAGTTTTTTGCTGGATTGGGAATTGAAGAGGCTGCAAATAAAACAATTGCCGCATTAGATAAAAGTTCTCAGGCTTATTTGTTAACACAAGCTTATTTAGAGGGTGTAAATCAATTTATCGAAGAAGGAAAAACACCATTAGAGTTCACATTAGCTGGTGTTGAGAAAGAAGAATATACAATAAGAGATATCTATAATGTTTTTGGTTATATGTCTTTTAGTTTTGCAGTTGCTCACAAAACAGATCCGTTACTTACCGAGATTAAAGAAAAATTAGGAACTTCTTACTTGAGTGAATTATTAGGTTCTAGTAGTGAAAATTTAACAGTTAATAAAACGAGTATTCCTGAAAAAATTAACGCGACCATTTCCAGAACAGTTTCTTCTATTATGGAGGACTTACCTGTTTCTCCTTTGGTTGGAAGTAATTCATGGGTAATTGCACCAGAAAAGACTAAAAATGGGAAAGTAATTTTTGCAAATGATCCTCATATAGGATTTTCTCAGCCTTCTGTTTGGTATCAAAATCATATAAGAACGCCCAATTTTGAGATTTATGGATTTAATATTGCGTTGATGCCATTCCCTTTATTGGGTCATAATAGAAACTTTGCGTATGGATTAACAATGTTAGCGAATGATGATTTGAATTTTTATATAGAAGAAGACAATCCTAATAATTCTTTAGAGTACAAAACCATTAATGGTTATAAAAAGTATCAATTGGTTGACAAAACAATACGTGTAAAAAATGCAATAGATACCAATTTTCAAGTAAAGGTTAGTCAACACGGTCCAATAATGAATGATTTAATCAAACATGTTATTGATGAAAGGCCTATTGCAATGAATTGGATTTATACCCAGTTACCGAATGAAATGTTAGAGGTTTCGTATGGCATTTCTCATGCTAATTCGATGCGTGATTTTAAAAAATCTGTTGCAAAAATTCATGCACCAGGTTTAAATGTAATGTATGGTGATGCCAAAGACAACATTGGTTGGTTTTCTTCTGCTAAATTATATCAACTTAGAGATAGTTTGTCTTCTAAAACCTATTTAAATGGTGCTTCAGGAAACGATGAAATTATTGAATATTTACCGTTTGAAGAAAACCCACAGGCGATCAATCCAAGTTGGAAATATGTGTATTCTGCCAACAATCAGCCAGATTCTGTTAGAGGTAAATTATATCCCGGATATTATCAACCCCAAGACAGAGCGAAAAGAATTGTGAAATTGTTAGAGCAAAAAGATGATTTTACCAAAAAGGATGTTTCTAAAATGATTTACGATGTAAAATCGTCTACAGTTTCAGAAATTAGTCAGAATTTATTAAAAAGTATAGAAAAATCTAAAAGAACAGCGTCGGAAAGAAAAGCGTTTTCGATTTTAGAAAATTGGGATGGGAATTATTTAAAAACTTCGGTTGGGCCTACCTTATATAATCGTTTTTTGTATGAATTTTTAAAAGCGACATATAAAGATGAATTGGGGGATAGTTTTGAATTATTTATCAATTCGCAATTGCAAGACCAAGTATTTCCTCTTCAGGTAAACAGAGAAAAATCTGTTTGGTGGGACAATATTTCTTCCAAAGATAAAATAGAAACAAGAAGTGATATTGTAAATTTAGCCTTCAAAAATGCTATTGTCTTTTTGCAAAATCAATTGGGAGAAAATATAGATGATTGGACTTGGAATAGAGTCCTTTCAATTGAACACGAACATGCCATTGGTAAAGCAGGTGGTTTGTTGCGTACAATTTTTAACGTGGGTCCTTTTGAAACTATTGGTGGGAATGAGGTAATTAATAATCAAATTTTTAAGTTAGACAGTTCAGGTTATTATAAAGTTACTGCTGGGCCTTCAACAAGGAGAGTCGTTGATTTTTCTGATGTTGAAAATAGTTTAGCGATTCTGCCAACTGGGCAATCTGGTAATGTTTTTAGTGAGTATTACAAAGATCAAACAGAAAAGTATTTAGAGGGAGAATTTGTGAAGATGCTGCTCAATCAATCTGAAATAGAACAGAGTGAGAATGTGTTAATTTTGACTCCAAAAGAAGAGTAGTGGTTTGGAAATACTCCTAAATCTCCTTGTATACTTCCTCAAAAGGAATTCTAAAACGCTCACCATAGACTCCTTCTGGTTTTCTGATTCCGCAAGATACAATCATATTTATCTCTGCACCATAAGGCAAGTCTAAAATTCTTTTTACACGCCAGGTATCAGAACCTTCCATGGGGCAGGTGTCATAGCCTTCACTAGCCATACTTAACATAAAGTTTTCTGCTGCCAAAGCACATGTTTTGTGAGCAACAATTCTCATGTCACTTTTTCGAACTTCTCTGTAAACAGGTTTAAAGATTCCGATTATTAAAATCATGAGAAACTTTAAAAAACCGAAAATTCCAAAAAAATCAGCGTATGCAAAAGGAATTAATTTTCCGTAGTAATTTCTGCTTACTTTTTCTCTGCTACTTTGTTCAGATTTTGGTTTTGAAGGAAAAATAGTATCAATCATTTTTAAGTTTGACGCTCTCCGTTTTCTCCATAAATCTTTTCGTGTTATAAAAACAACCAATTCTTCAGCAGTTTTAGCAGCATTTTGATGAAAACATAGAGGCGCTATTTTCTGAATGGTCTCTTTAGATGTAATATGGTAAAATTCCCAGAGTTGCATATTGCTACTGTTGGGAGCTAAGGAGGCTTGTTCTATGCATTTTTTTACAATTTTCGAATCCATTTTTTTTTCAGGATCAAAAATTCTAACGGAACGTCTATATTTAATAGCTTCAGAAACTGTTTTCTGTTTTGTCATGGGTTTTGTTTTTGTAAATGTATTAAATATACTTTTTTATAAAAGCCCTAAAAGAGAGATAAAAAACTACTTGCAAGCATTCCAGATAACTTCATTGGGAGTTGGTGCAGTTATGCAAATCATTTCTTTACGAACGGGATGAATAAATTGAATTTTTCGAGCATGTAAATGAATGCTACCATCTTTATTACTTCTTTCAAAACCGTATTTCAAGTCGCCTTTAATCGGGCTTCCTATAGCAGATAGTTGTGCTCTAATTTGGTGATGTCTTCCGGTTTCTAAACCAATTTCTAACAAGGTATAATTGTCTAATTTTTTAATTACTTGGTAATGGAGTACCGCTCTTTTACTTCCATCAATTTCTTTCTTGTAAACAGAAGATTTATTGTTTTTTGGGTTCTTTTTTAAAAAATCAATTAAGGTTTTTCTTATTTCTTTAGGGGGAAGTTTAACGACTGCCCAATAGGTTTTTTGAATCTCTTTTTCTCGCAACATTTTATTTAATCTTTCTAAAGATTTAGAAGTTTTTGCAAAAATAATAACGCCGGAAGTTGGTCTGTCTAATCGATGTACAACACCTAAATAAATATTTCCAGGTTTGTTGTATTTGACTTTTATATATTCTTTTACAACATCACTCAAAGGTTTGTCTCCAGTTTTATCACCTTGAGTAATATCCCCTGCACGTTTATTTACAATGATAATGTGATTGTCTTCAAATAAAATTTGCAAATTGTTTTTTGTAGAATGCATCAGAAATTATTTAAAATCTTTTGCAACATCTTCATTGACACCTTCAATAAAATCTAAAAATTCTTTTCGGCCGAGGCCAGTTGAAGAAGAGGTGATAAATGATGTAGGAATTGTTTCCCAAGAATTGAGTAATTTTTTTTTGTAAGAAGTTATTTGTTTGTTGAGTTTAGAACTCCCAAGTTTATCTGCTTTGGTGAAAACAATACAGAAAGGAATTTGGTTTTCACCCAAAAACTTCATGAATTCTAGATCGATTTTTTGAGGGTCATGTCTAGAGTCAATTAAAACAAACGTACATACTAATTGCTCTCTTTCTTTGAAATAGTTTTCTATAAAAAACTGAAAGATAGTTCTCTTTTTTTTAGAAACTTTAGCGTATCCATAGCCAGGTAAATCTACTAAAAACCACTCTTCATTTATTTTAAAATGATTGATAAGTTGAGTTTTTCCAGGTTTTCCAGATATTTTGGCTAAATCTTTGCGCTCCATTAACATATTGATTAATGAAGATTTACCAACATTAGAACGTCCAATAAATGCGTATTCAGGTATTCGTTCTTTTGGAGCCTTCGTAACATTACTGTTGCTCATTATAAACTCTGCAGATTTAACTTTCATTCAAATAGGTGTTCTTTTTTGAAATTCCTCTCCTCGAAAGTTATATTTTTCTAGAAGCAAACCAAGTATGAAGAATTTTGTTAAATTCTTCTGGTTTTTCCATCATTGCAGCATGGCCACATTTGTCTATCCAAAATAAATCAGAATTTGGCAATAATTTGTTAAAGTCTTCAGCAACTTCTGGAGGGGTAACTGTATCTTGTTTACCCCATATGATACAAGTTGGTTGTTTCATTTTGGGTAAATCTTTGGCCATATTATGTCTGATAGCACTTTTTGCGATTGCTAGTGTTCTGATCACAGAATTTCTGTCATTTACTATCTTAAAAATATCATCTACCATTTCTTTAGTACCCGTTTCTGGGTCGAAAAAAACGTCTCTTGTCTTTTCTTTGATGTATTCGTAGTTTCCTCTTTTAGGAAAGCTGTCTCCCATCGCTTTTTCATAAAGTCCAGAGCTTCCTGTTAAAACCAGAGCACTAACTTTCTCTTGATAATTCATTGTAAAATACAAACCAATATGCCCCCCTAGAGAGTTTCCTAAAAGTATGACATTGTCTAGTTCTTTAAATTCCATGAATTCTTTTAAAAATTGTGCTAAATTTTTAACATTTGTTTTTAAAAGTGGAAGCTTGTATAAAGGAAGTTCTGGTATCAAAACTCTGTAACCATTAGTCGAAAAATAATTAAAAGTATCCTCAAAATTACTCAATGCACCCATTAATCCATGCAAAAAAATTATTGTAGGACCTTCTCCAGCTTCTGCATATGTATAAATACCTTCAGTTTTTAACTTGTCAGTCATTGATTTTTAAATTCTCTTAACCGCAAATGTAATTCTTTTTTATGAAATATGTATTGTTTTAATGGCTCCCCCTTTTTTTGTAAAAAAGAACTCAATGGTATTGAATTGTTAACAAATACTTTATTTATTAACAAAGTGGTAAAAAGTGGTAAAAAGTGGTAAATTTTACATATTTTTGAGTTCATAATTAATGTATTAGAGTGGTAAATTTAATCGGAACATATGAGTGCAAGGCGGATGCTAAAGGGAGATTGATGTTTTCATCAGCCTTTAAAAAGCAGTTATCGGATGTGTTGCAGAATGGTTTTGTGTTAAAGAGAGCTGTCTTTCAGCCGTGTTTGGAATTGTATCCTATGGAGGAATGGAATTTAATGATGGAGAAAATTAACACGTTAAATCGGTTTAAGAAAAAGAACAATGATTTCATTAGAAGATTTACAGCAGGCGTAAAATTTGTTGAATTAGATGTTGCAGGAAGGGTTTTAATACCTAAAGATTTGTCTGAATTTGCAGGCATTAAAAAACAGGTAGTGATGTCTTCTTCAGTCAACATAATTGAAATTTGGGATAAAGAAAAATACGAAAAAGCAATAGATGATGCAGCTGATGATTTTGCTGATTTGGCTGAGGAGGTAATGGGAAATAGAGATGCAGATGAACTATCATAATCCAGTTTTGTTACATGAAAGTGTTGATGCGCTTTCAGTGAAAGAAGATGGTGTTTATGTAGATGTTACGTTTGGAGGCGGAGGTCATTCTAGAGAAATCTTAAAAAGGCTTGGAAAGACTGGAAGATTGTTTGGTTTTGATCAAGATCCAGATGCGAAAGAAAATGTCTTTGATGATGACCGTTTTGTGTTGATACCTGAAAACTTCAGATATATATCTAGATTTTTGAGGTTTCATGGAGTTCGAAAGGTAGATGGGGTATTGGCCGATTTGGGGGTTTCTTCGCATCAATTTAATGAAGCTGAAAGAGGTTTTTCAACACGTTTTGATGGGGATCTTGATATGAGAATGAATCAAAAATCGAAAATATCAGCCAAAGAAATTATCAATAATTATTCAGAAGAGAAATTAGCAGAAATACTCTTTTCTTACGGAGAATTAAGAAATTCAAGAAACATAGCAAAAACTATTGTTGAGAAAAGACAAGAAGAGAAAATTGACACTAGTTTTCAATTGAGAAAAGTATTACAGAAGTATTTGCCAAATGCAAAAGAACACAAAATAATAGCACAGATTTTTCAGGCAATTAGAATTGAGGTAAATGAAGAGTTAGATGTCTTGAAAGAGTTTTTACAACAACTTCCTAACTTGTTAAAAGAGGATGGGAGATTGAGTGTAATTTCATATCATTCTCTAGAAGATCGTTTGGTTAAAAGATTTTTTAGGACAGGACTATTTAACGGTGAACCTGAGAAAGATATTTTTGGAAATAGTGAGGTGCCTCTAGAAAAGATTGGAAAGCTAATAGTGCCTACTCCACAAGAAATTAAGCTTAATAATAGAGCGCGAAGTGCTAAATTAAGAATAGCAACCTTAAAAAAGTAGAATGTCAAAAATTAAAAAAGGAGTTTATGATTTTTTGAGAGGGAGTTTTCTTACAGATGAATCTGCTTTTAAAAATTGGAGAATTATTTTTTTTATGGTTGTGTTGATGTTGATTATGATTTCTAGTGCTCATAAAGCGGATAAGAAAGTCATTCAGATTTCAAAACTGAATAAAAAGAAAAGAGAATTAAGAGCCGAATATGTAGATACGGGGACTATTTTAATGAGAATGAAAATGGAATCTAATATTCGAAAAAAAGCAAAATTTATAGGGTTGGAGCCATTACAGTCACCTCCAAAAAAAATAAAAGTAACAATTAAAGATTTATAAAAATTGGCAACTCACAAAAAAAGCATTCTTACAAAATTCTACTTAGTAGCTGCTTTTATGACGCTTTTTTTATTAGCAATTGTATTTCGTGTCTTTACAATTCAACACACAGAGGGTGAAAAATATAGGAAATTATCCACTGAATTAACAATTAGGCAAGATACTATTTTTGCAAACAAAGGAAATGTATATGCAGCTGATGGAAATTTATTGGCAACTTCAATGTCGAAGTATACAATTAGAATGGATGTGGTAGCTGTAGATGATGATGTTTTTGAGAAAAATATTGCAGCACTTTCAATTGAACTCTCTAAAATGTTGGGTAAAAGTTCAGGTTTTTATCAAGATAAATTAAGAAAAGCCAAAAAGCGAAGGAATCGATATTTATTAATTGCTAGAAATATCGGGTATACAGATTATCTGAAAATGAAGCAATTTCCAATTTTCAAGAAAGGAGTTTATAGTGGTGGGTTTATTGCACAACACAGAACAGTTAGAGCGCATCCAATTGGTAAAATAGCAGAACGTACAATTGGATATGATGATCTCAGAGGTGGTGCAGGAATAGAAGGTGCTTTTGCAGATTATATGCAGGGGGAGAATGGCTTAAGATGGAAACAGAAAATCGCAAAAAATCAATGGAAGCCAATTAATGATGTAAATGAAAAAGAACCTATTGATGGTCACGATATCATAACAGCGATAGATGTAAATATTCAAGATATTACACATCATGCGCTATTAAATAGATTGGCTTATTTTGAAGCAGATCATGGTTGTGCTGTTGTAATGGAGACTGCAACCGGAGAAATTAAAGCGATTTCTAATTTAGGAAGAACTTCAAAAGGAGCGTACTATGAAAAAAGAAATTACGCAGTTTGGGAGAGTCATGAGCCTGGTTCTACTTTTAAGTTGGCAAGTTTAATGATTGCTTTAGATGATAAAGTGATTGATACTTCAACTGTAGTAGACACCGAAAAAGGAAAAATTTTTATACACAACAGAAAAGTCGAAGATTCACATAAAGGAGGGTACGGTAAAATTTCTGCAGCGAGGGTTTTTGAGGTTTCCTCTAATGTAGGGATTGTGAAAATGATAAAAGAACATTACGACGCTACTCCAGAAAAGTATTATGAAAAAATTGAAAAATATGGCTTTACAAAGCCAATAGGATTTCAGATTAAAGGAGAAGGAATGCCTTATGTGCCAAACCCAAAAGACAAAAAAAGATGGAATAAAATTTCGTTAGAATGGATGTCTTGGGGGTATGGAATTTCTGTTACACCAATGCAAACATTGATGTTTTATAATGCCGTAGCAAATAACGGCATAATGGTGAAGCCAATGTTTGTTAAAGAATTGAGAAAGCAAGATAAAACAGTGGAGGTTTTTAAAACAGAAATTATAAATTCAAAAATTGCTTCTGAAGAAACATTAGAGAAAATTAGAAAAGTGATGGAAAATGTAGTGGTAAAAGGAACTGCAAACAATATCTATTCATCTAATTTTTCAATGGCAGGAAAAACAGGAACTGCAAAAAAATACATTCCAAGAACTAAAAACGATGCGGGTGAATGGGAAGGTGGCTATTATTCTGCAAAACATTACGTAGCCTCTTTTGCAGGATTTTTTCCAGCAGATAAGCCAAAGTATTCTTGTATCGTTGTCATTCATGATCCAAACAAAGACAAAGGATATTATGGTGCAACAGTTGCAGCGCCAGTTTTCAAGGAAATTGCCCAAAAAATATTTACAACAACTCCAATTGATAATCAATTTATCGAAGATAAACTTCAGTTAGAAACGATGAATAGTAAATATCGTGATTTTAATAAAAAATTAAAAAAAGATTATTCAAAGATACCAGATGTTACAGGAATGGTAGGTATGGATGCTCTTTATTTATTAGAAAATATCGGATTGAAAGTGAAGGTTTATGGAGTAGGAAAAGTAGAATTTCAATCACAAAAAAAAGGAGAAAAATTAATAAAGGGAACTACCATTACTCTAAAACTTTCATAAGCTGAAAAATTTAAAAGACATATTATATAGGGTTACTATTAAACAGGTTTTTGGGTTGACAAATATGGAGATTAATAACATTGTTTTTGATTCAAGAAAGGTTGAAAAAGGAACTGTTTTTGTTGCTAAAAAAGGAGCTACTGTTGATGGTCACTTGTTTATAAATAAAGCCATAGAATTAGGAGCAATAGCAGTTATTTGTGAAGATTTATTAGAAGACAAAAAACAAGGAGTTACCTATGTTCAGGTACCCTGTGTTAATTCAGCATTGGCTATTATGGCTGCAAATTTTTACAATAATCCATCTAAGAAAATACCTTTAGTGGGTGTCACTGGAACAAATGGTAAGACTACGATAACATCATTATTGTATCAATTATTTAAAAAAGCAGGCTATAAGGTTGGTTTGTTATCTACTGTTAAAATTATGGTAGATGAAATCGAATTTAAGGCCACACATACAACTCCAGATTCTCTAACGATCAATTATTATTTAGATAAAATGATTGAAGCTGGAGTGGATTACTGTTTTATGGAAGTGAGTTCTCATGGAATTCATCAAAAAAGAACCGCTGGGTTGACTTTTTTTGGTGGAGTTTTTACCAACCTATCACATGATCATTTAGATTATCATGAGACTTTTTCGGCCTATAGAGATGTAAAAAAATCTTTTTTTGATTCTTTGCCTAAATCTGCTTTTGCACTTACAAATATCGATGATAAGAACGGCCATTTTATGTTGCAAAATACAAGGGCAAAAAAGAAAACCTACGCGTTAACAACAATAGCAGATTACAAAGCTAAAGTTTTAGAGAAGCAATTTTCTGGATCATTATTGAAAATTAACGAAACTGAAGTTTGGACAAAATTAATTGGTCAATTTAATGCTTCTAATTTAGTAGCAATTTTTGCTGTTGCAGAATTATTAGGCATAGAAAAATTAGAAATACTGACTACTATCAGTCAGTTAGAAAATGTAAGTGGCCGTTTTGAATCTATTATTTCTGAAGACGGTATTACAGCAATTGTAGATTATGCGCATACTCCTGATGCACTAAAGAATGTGTTGGAAACGATTAATGACATTAGAAAAGGTAGTGAAAAATTGATTGCAGTTGTTGGTTGTGGTGGAGATCGAGACAAAGCTAAAAGACCAAAAATGGCTCATATTGCCTCACAATTAAGCGATCAATCAATTCTAACTTCAGACAATCCCAGAACAGAAAACCCACAAACAATAATCGATGAAATGGAAATGGGTATTACTTCTGAAAACTATAAAAAAACGCTGTCAATTTTAGACAGAAGACAAGCAATAAAAACCGCTTGTAAGTTTTCTGAACGTGGAGATATCATATTAATTGCAGGAAAAGGACATGAAAATTATCAAGAAATAAATGGAGTTAGATCTCATTTTAATGATTTAGAGGAAGTTAAAAACTGTTTCAATCAACTAAAAAACAATTAAAAATGCTGTATTATTTATTCGAATATTTAGAAAGTCAATTTCGTTTTCCAGGAGCCAGTGTATTTCAATTTATCACATTTAGAGCAGCTGCAGCATTTATTTTGTCATTACTTATTTCTACCATTTTCGGTAAGAGAATTATTTCTTTTTTACAAAGACTACAAGTAGGAGAGTCTATTAGAGATCTAGGTTTAGAGGGTCAAGTTCAAAAAGCAGGGACTCCAACTATGGGAGGAGTTATTATCATTTTAGCGACTTTAATACCTGTGTTTTTATTAGCTAAATTAAATAATATTTATATCATAATTCTTCTCATAACTACTGTTTGGATGGGTTTTATAGGCTTTCTAGACGATTATATAAAAGTATTTAAAAAAGATAAAGAAGGATTAAAAGGAAAATTCAAAGTTTTAGGTCAAGTTGGTTTGGGAGTTGTCGTTGGCTCGATGCTTTATTTTAATGATGGTGTGACAATCAAAGAGAAGCTTCCAAAAGAGCAACAAATTGAAAATAATGAAGGAAGAAAAATTGTTTTTGGTGAAGCTCATAAGTCAACAAAAACTACGGTTCCTTTCATGAAAGACAATGAATTAGACTATTCTAAAGTGTTGCGCTTTTTAGGAGAAGGATATGAAAAGTATGGCTGGGTGGTTTTTATTTTTATTACTGTCTTTATTGTAACAGGAGTTTCAAATGGAGCAAATCTAACAGATGGAGTAGATGGCCTAGCGGCGGGGACTTCTGCAATTATAGTGCTAACATTAGCCGTTTTTGCATGGGTTTCTGGAAATATCAATTTTGCAGATTATTTAGACGTAATGTACATTCCAAATTCTGGAGAAATGACGGTTTTTATTTTAGCATTTGCAGGGGCATTAATTGGGTTTCTTTGGTACAACACCTTTCCTGCACAAGTGTTTATGGGAGACACAGGAAGCCTCACAATTGGTGGAATTATAGCTGTGATTGCTATTGCAATTCGTAAAGAATTATTGTTGCCAATTTTAGCTGGGATTTTTGTTGTTGAAAATATTTCTGTAATTCTTCAGGTCTCTTGGTTCAAGTATACTAAAAAGAAATTTGGTGAAGGACGAAGGATGTTTAAAATGGCACCATTACACCACCATTACCAAAAGTTGAGTTATCACGAAAGTAAAATTGTAGTCAGATTTTGGATTGTAGGGATTTTATTGGCAGTATTCACCATTGTGACCCTTAAATTAAGATAAATGAAAAGACTGGTAATTCTTGGTGGAGGTGAAAGTGGTGTTGGAACAGCGCTTTTAGGAAGGCAAAAAGGATATGAAGTCTTTGTATCCGATAAAGGAGAAATTTTAAAAAAATATAAAGAAGTTCTTTTACATAATAAAATAGATTTTGAGGAAAAGAATCATACAGAAAGCAAAATTTTAAACGCCTCTCTAGTGATGAAAAGTCCTGGAATTTCAGAGAATGTTGCTTTGGTTCAAAAGTTGAAGAAAAAATTGATTCCTATTCTTTCAGAAATTGAATTTGCTTCTTCATATACCAATGCAAATATTATTGGAATTACAGGTTCAAATGGTAAAACGACAACAACTTTATTATTGCATCATATTTTGAAAAATGCAGGTTTAAATGTAGGGGTCGCAGGCAATATTGGTTCCAGTTTTGCTCAACAAGTCGCAGAACAATCCTATGAACATTATGTTCTAGAGTTGAGTAGTTTTCAATTGGATGGCATTGAGAAATTTAAAAGTCATATTGCAATTTTAACCAATATTACTCCTGATCATTTAGATCGATACGAGTACGATTTTGAAAAGTATATAGCATCAAAATTTAGAATAACAAAGAATCAATGTACAACCGATTATTTAATTTACGATGCAGACAATGCATCAATTCATAAGTGGTTACAAGAAAATAACACCAAAGCAATATTAGTTCCATTTTCAATTGAAAAAGAAGTAGAATATGGAGCCTATTTAAAAGACAATACGATCATTATAAACATAAATAAAGAAACATTTACTATGCCATTATCAACTTTATCAGTCAAAGGAAAACACAATACTAAAAATGCAATGGCAGCAATAATGGCTGCAAAATTATTAAAGCTACGAAAGCAAACAATAAAAGAAAGTTTAGAAGACTTTGAAGGCGTTGAGCACCGTTTAGAAAATGTAGCAAAAATTAAGGGTGTAGAGTATATAAACGACTCTAAAGCAACCAATATAAATGCAACATTTTATGCCTTAGAATGTATGGATAAGTCGACGGTTTGGATTGTTGGTGGTGTTGATAAAGGAAATGATTACAGTGATTTATTACCATTGGTAAGAGAAAAAGTAAAAGCCATAATTTGTTTGGGTCTTGATAATGAAAAAATTAAAAATATGTTTGGTAATGTAGTTGACATTATTGTTGAAACTGCTGGAGCCGAGGAGGCTGTGAAAGTTTCACACAAGTTGTCAGAAAGAGGTGAAGCTGTTTTGCTCTCTCCAGCTTGTGCAAGTTTTGATTTGTTCGAGAGCTATGAAGATAGAGGCCGTCAATTTAAAAAAGCAGTAAGAAGTTTATAATAAAATTTCATGAAAACGATTTTACAACATATACAAGGAGATAAAACTATCTGGGCAATTGTTGCTGTTTTGGCAATATTCTCATTTATGCCTGTTTACAGTGCAAGTACAAACTTGGTGTATGTTGTAGGCTCTGGATCCACTCTAGGTCATTTGGTAAAGCATATTGTTTTACTAATTATGGGATTTGCTGTGATATACGGTGTGCATAAAGTACCGTATAGATATTTTTCTGGAGGTTCTGTTTTAATGCTTCCTGTTGTTGTTGTGCTACTGATTTTTACTCTGGCACAAGGAACTACAATTGGTGGTGCAAACGCAAGCCGATGGATTCGAATAGGAGGAATCGGTTTTCAAACTTCCACTTTAGCCGGTTTGGTTTTAATGATTTATGTAGCAAGGTATTTAGCAAAGAATAAAGAAAAGGCTATTAATTTTAAAGAAAGTGTATTGCAGCTTTGGCTACCTGTTTCTCTTATTTTAATGTTGATATTACCAGCAAATTTTTCTACTACGGCAATTCTTTTTGTAATGATTTTAATGATGACGTTTATTGGTGGATATCCAATTAAATATCTCGCATTTATTTTAGGAGCAGGTATTGTACTACTTTCAATTTTTATTCTAACGGTAAAAGCTTTTCCCGATGCAATGCCAAATAGAGTTCAAACCTGGGAAAGTAGAATAGAAAACTTTTCTAAAGAAGGAGGTAAAGATGCATATCAGGTTGAAAAAGCGAAGATTGCAATTGCTACCGGAGGGATTTTTGGAGTTGGTCCAGGAAAAAGTGTGCAAAAGAACTTTTTACCTCAATCTACTTCCGATTTTATTTTTGCAATAATTGTTGAGGAATATGGTTTGCTTGGAGGTTTTGTTATTGTGTTTATTTATTTTCTATTATTGTTTAGAATTTTTGTGGTTATCAATAAAACAACTACAATTTTTGGCGCATTGTTAGTTTTAGGTGTGGGTGTACCAATTATTTTTCAGGCAATTATTAACATGGCTGTTGCTACCAATTTATTTCCAGTTACAGGACAAACTTTACCCCTAATTAGTAGTGGAGGTACTTCTATTTGGATGACTTGTTTTGCATTGGGAATAATTCTAGGTGTAAGTGCCTCTAAAGAAGAGACAGAATACGATATTTTAGATGATAACCCTTTAGATATACTTCATGAAACAATCGATTAATATTTTAATTTCTGGAGGAGGAACAGGAGGTCATATTTACCCTGCAATTGCAATCGCAAACGAATTAAAGTTGCGTTATCCGAAGGCAAATTTTCTTTTTGTTGGGGCAAAAAATAAAATGGAAATGGAAAAAGTTCCACAAGCGGGCTATGCAATTAAAGGATTGTGGATCTCTGGTATTCAAAGAAAATTAACAATTGATAATTTATCTTTTCCTTTTAAAATGCTCAATAGTTTATGGAATGCTTCAAAAATAATTAAAAATTTTAAGCCAGACATCGCTATTGGCACAGGTGGTTTTGCAAGTGGACCTACATTAATTATGGCAAATAGAAAGGGGATTCCAACCTTAATTCAAGAACAGAATTCATATCCAGGAATTACCAATAAACTGTTGGGTAAAAATGCAGCTAAAATTTGTGTTGCTTATGATCATTTAGAACGGTTTTTTCCATTGGATAAAATTGTAAAAACAGGAAACCCTGTGCGTCAAGATTTGTTATCCATTCATTCTAAAACAGAAGAAGGAAATACTTTTTTTAAGGTAGATAAAAACAAGAAAACTATTTTAGTTTTAGGGGGAAGTTTAGGAGCTAGAAAAATAAATCAATTGGTTGAAAGTAATTTAGACTTTTTTAAAAACCAACAAGTTCAGGTTATTTGGCAATGTGGAAAACTCTATTATGAAGAATATAAAAAGTACAATACTTCAGAAGATATTCAAGTTCATCAGTTTTTAAACAGAATGGATTTTGCATATGCAGCCTCAGATATAATTATTTCTAGAGCGGGTGCAAGTTCGGTTTCTGAATTATGCATCGTAGGAAAACCAGTTATTTTTATTCCTTCGCCAAATGTAGCAGAAGATCATCAAACAAAAAACGCAAAAGCAATTGCAGACCAGCATGGTGCTATTTTAGTAAGAGAAAATGAGTTAGAAACCTTTCCTATTATTTTTGAAACCTTGATAAAAGACAAAGGAAAACAAGAGCACTTGTCAGAAAATATAAACGAATTAGCCCTTCCAGGAGCAACTACAGATATTGTTAACGAGATTGAACAATTGTTAAAAAAGTGAATTTAAAAGAGATACATCAGGTTTATTTTGTTGGTATTGGAGGCATTGGAATGAGCGCTATTGCTCGTTATTTTGCATCTAATAAAAAACAAGTTGCCGGTTATGACAAAACACCGTCTCAAATTACAAGCGACTTGGAGAAACTGGGGGTTGAAGTTTATTTTGAAGACGACTTGAAAAAGATACCACTCCCTTTCTTAAAAAAAGAGGAAACTCTGATCGTGTACACACCTGCTATTCCTAGTAATAACAAGGTTTTAACTTATTTCTTAGAACATAATTTTACGGTTTTAAAAAGATCAGAAGTTTTAGGAAAAATAACTGAAACAACTTTTTGTTTGGCAGTTGCTGGTACGCACGGAAAAACAACAACCTCTTCTATTTTAGGGCATATTATGGCTGAAGTAAATGCGACCTCATTCTTAGGAGGGATTTCAGAAAATTACAATTCAAATTTAATTCTAGGAGCGGATAAAATTAGTGTGGTTGAAGCTGATGAGTTTGATAGGTCTTTTCTAAAGTTGAGTCCAAATATTGCCTGTATAACTTCTATTGATGCAGATCATTTAGATATTTATGGAGATACAGAGACATTGAATGAATCTTTTATCGAATTTTCAAACAAAGTATCTGAAACATTAATCGTAGCTAAAGGCTTGCCTTTTAAAGGACGAACCTACGCAGTAAATGAAACTGCAGATTATGAAGCATTTAATTTAAAAGTTGAAAGCGGTAAATATAGTTTTGATGTAAAAACACCTTCATCAGAAATTAAAAATATTGAGTTTTATCTACCTGGGCAACATAATGTAATGAATGCTTTGGCGGCATTTGCAATGGCAGATAGTTATGGAGTTTCGATAGAAACTATTAAACAACGTTTATCTTCTTTTAAAGGAGTAAAGCGTCGGTTTACATATAAAATTAAAACAGAAAATCTTGTATTAATTGATGATTATGCACATCATCCTACAGAAATAAATGCTGTGGAGCGGTCCGTTCGAGAAATGTACCCTAATGAAAATGTATTGGTTGTTTTTCAACCACATCTATTTTCAAGAACAAAAGATTTTTTAGATGATTTTGCAATTGCTTTGTCTAAGTTTGATGAGGTTTTATTATTAGATATTTATCCAGCCAGAGAGGTTCCTATTTCTGGAGTCAATTCTGAATTGTTGCTGGGTAAAATTACTTCCAAGAATAAAAAATTAACAAAAAAAAATAATTTAGTAAAAGATATTAAAAATTCATCAGCAAAAGTAGTTGCAGTTTTAGGAGCAGGAGATATTGGAGTTCTGGTGAATGACCTTACAGATAAACTTTTAAAAACAATAGAAAATGATGTTTAAGAAGTTTTTGAAATATATATTATTCTCATTATTAATAGGGGTTTTGGGCTTTTTATATTCTTTTTCGTTGAAAAGAAATTTGACTAAAATTGTAAAGGAAGTTGTCATCGAATTTGAAGTTGGAGACAATAATTTTTTGACTCATTCTATGGTTAATAAATTGTTAATACAAAATGACACAAGTGTGAAAAACCAAGCGAAATCTGTAATAGATTTATACAGATTAGAAAAATTAGTATCTGAAAACTCGTATGTAGAAAATGCATCTGTGTTTTTAACAATTTCAGGATCATTAAAAACCATTGTTAAACAACGAAGTCCTGTTGCGAGAATTTTACAGAAAGAGAGTTCTTATTATGTTGATAAACAAGGAGTAAAAGTTCCTTTATCTACTAATTATTCCGCAAGAGTAATGTTGGTTTTAGGGGCTGAAAGCGATGAAGATATTGATGAAATTATGCCTTTAATATCCCTTATTTTAAAGGATGAATTCCTTCAGAAAGAAATTGTGGGAATTGAAAAATCCGACGATGATGAGTATCAATTTTCCGTAAGAAGTGGAAATTATAAAATTGATTTTGGTAAATTAACTGAAATCGACCTAAAATTTAAGAAGTTAAAAGCGTTTTATAATAAAACATTTGAAGATAATACAATTCAAAATTATAAAATGATCAATGTAAAATATCACAACCAAGTTGTGTGCACAAAGTAAATCAAAATGGAAAACAATAAAATAGCTGTTGGTTTAGATATTGGTACCACCAAAATAGTTGCCATGATTGGTCGTAAAAACGAATATGATAAGATTGAGGTTGTTGGTATCGGGAAAGCAAAAAGCTTGGGTGTAAAACGTGGAGTTGTGAGTAATATTACGCAAACTATTCAATCTATTCAGCAAGCTGTAGACGAGGCAGAAAGTGTTTCTGGCGTTAAGATAGAAGAAGTTGTTGTTGGTATTGCAGGGCAACATATTCGTAGTTTACATCATAGCGATTATATTACAAGAAATAACGCCGATGAAGTTATTGATGAAAATGATATAGAAAATTTAGTAAATCAAGTTCACAAACTTGTCATGTTGCCAGGAGAAGAAATTATTCATGTGTTGCCACAAGAATTTAAAGTTGATTCTCAAGCAGATATTAAAGAGCCTATCGGAATGTATGGTGGTCGTTTGGAAGCTAATTTTCATGTAGTTGTTGGGCAAGTTTCTTCCATCAGAAATATTGGACGTTGTGTAAAAAGTGCTGGCTTAAATCTTAGTGAAATTACGCTAGAGCCATTAGCATCCGCATCTGCTGTTTTGAGTCAAGAAGAAAAAGAAGCTGGTGTAGCCTTGATTGATATCGGAGGCGGTACAACTGATTTAGCTATTTTTAAAGATGGCATCATTAGACATACTGCTGTAGTTCCTTTTGGTGGAAATGTAATAACAGATGATATTAAAGAAGGGTGTTCAATTATAGAAAAACAGGCCGAATTATTAAAAATTAAATTTGGTTCAGCATGGCCTGGAGAAAATAAAGAAACAGAGATTGTTTCTATCCCTGGTTTAAGAGGAAGAGAACCTAAAGAGATTACGTTAAAGAATTTATCAAAAATTATACATGCAAGAGTTCAGGAGATTATTGAACACGTCTATTTAGAAATAAAAAATTACGGACATGAAACGGCAAAAGGAAAATTAATTGCTGGGATCGTTTTAACAGGTGGAGGTTCTCAATTAAAACATTTGCGTCAGCTAGTAGAATATATCACTGGGATGGATGCTAGAATTGGTTTTCCGAATGAACATTTAGCAGGAGATTCTGATGAGACTTTATCAAGTCCCTCTTATGCAACTGCAGTTGGCTTGTTAATGGAGGGATTAGAGCATCACACAAAAGAAGGAGTAACTGAGGATGATGTTGAAGAGATTGTAGAAGGAAATCAAGAAGAAAATAAGCAAGTAGCTCAAACAATTAAAGAAGAAAAAGCAACATCCACTAAGAAGTCGTTTTTTGAAAAGTTTACAGATGGTCTTAAAGATTTTTTAGACAATGCTGAGTAATTTTAGAAGTAAAGAATATAAAAACATACAACAATACTAAACAAGAGATAGGTTATTATGAGCACAGAATTCGATAACATTTCATTTGACATGCCTAAAACACAATCGAACACAATAAAAGTAATTGGTGTTGGTGGTGGTGGAAGCAACGCGGTAAACCACATGTTTACACAACACATAAAAGGAGTAGATTTTGTAATCTGTAATACAGATGCTCAAGCTCTTGAAAATAGTCCTGTTCCCAATAAAATTCAATTAGGAGCTAACTTGACTTCTGGTTTGGGTGCAGGTGCAAATCCGGATGTAGGAGCTCAGGCTGCTAAAGAAAGCATGCAAGAGATTCAACAAATGTTAAACACCCAAACAAAAATGGTGTTTATTACTGCTGGAATGGGAGGTGGAACTGGAACAGGAGCGGCTCCAATTATTGCTAAAATAGCAAAAGACATGGATGTTCTTACCGTGGGTATTGTTACGATGCCTTTTGCTTTTGAGGGAAGAAGACGATCAAAACAAGCTCAATTAGGAATTGATCAACTGCGACAAAATGTAGATTCTTTAATTGTAATAAATAACAACAAGCTTCGTGAAGTTTATGGTAATTTAGGTTTTAAAGCAGGTTTCTCAAAGGCGGATGAAGTTTTATCTACTGCTTCTCGAGGTATTGCAGAGGTAATTACCCACCATTACAAGCAAAATATTGACTTACATGATGCTAAAACTGTACTTTCTAATAGTGGAACAGCAATTATGGGTTCTGCAAAAGAGGAAGGACAAACAAGAGCTAAAACAGCAATTATAAGAGCTTTGGATTCACCTTTGCTAAATGATAACAAAATTACAGGAGCAAAGAATGTATTGTTGTTAATTGTATCTGGAAGTAATGAGGTTACTTTAGATGAAATTGGCGAGATCAATGACCATATACAAGATGAAGCTGGTTATGATGCGAATATTATTATGGGTATTGGTGAAGATGAAGAATTGGGTGACGCTATTGCTGTAACAATTGTAGCTACTGGTTTTGCAGCTGACCAGCAAAGTTCAATTACCAATACTGAAGTTAAAAAAATTGTACATACTCTGGAAGATGAGCAAAAAGCTACTTATGATTTTGGAGAAAAAAAAATCACAAAGTCTTCAACGCTAAATGAGCCTTTAAGCAGTAGTAATAGCATAGATACCAAGATAGTTCATGTGTTAGAGGAAGAGATAGAAGATACAAAACTAAAAATGAATTTGGTAAAAACAACTAGTGAAATAGCAAATATGACTGTTGTTTTTGATGAAGTCCCACCAGAAACTATTTCTGAAGATGATTTTGTAATTACGAATATAACTCCTGTTCAAGAAGAAATAATAATTGAAGAGCCGCAACAAATTCAACCAGATTTATTGTTTGATTTACCCCTAAATTCATACACAGAAGTAAAATCGGAAGAAGAAATTCGTTATAATTTACAAGAAGAGACACCTGTAAACGTTAATGATATTGATGTTTATGGTGCTGAAGAAGTTGTTTTTGAAAGAAACGATCATGAAAAACGCTATGTTTTAGAAGATTTTGATGCCCAACCTACAATTGGTAAGAGCTCTGGTGTTGCTCATAAAAAAGTTGGTGAAGAGGAAATGCAGTTTGAATTAAAAACGAGAATACCTCAAGTTGAAATTAATTCGATTGAAACTTTAAGTGAAGAAGTGTCTCCTTTAGATTTAACAATTACTGAATTGCAAAAAAGAGCTGAAGAAAGACGTAAGAAGATGAAAGGCTTTAATTATAAGTTTAATGACCAAATGAATAAAAATATAGATGAAATAGAGCGTCAGCCTGCCTATAAAAGATTAGGTATAAATCTAGATACTACTACTGTAAGCAATACAAAAACATCTATTAAGTCAGATTCAGAGGAGGTAAATTTAAATAGCAATAATTCTTTTTTACATGACAATGTAGATTAAAAGTTGACACACAATTTTTTTTAATTGTAAAACCACCTTTATTTATAGAGGTGGTTTTTTTGATTTAATTTTGAAGAAAACCAATAAGTTATAAAAGAATCATGCGTGAAGGATTGACGCATTTGTTTGAGCTCTTTTGTGAAGAATGAACACAAAGCGAGTGCGGAAAGCCTGGCCGAAAGGACACGCCAAAACAAAAAAAATCCATCTCTTTTTTAGATGGATTTTAATAGTATTATACAAAACGTTGATATCCGTTTTAATTAAAGCATTTTTTTAATTATATGGAATGATTGGGTTTTATAAATTTTTAGCACAAAGCTTTTTTAATTCTTTTGATAGCTTCACGAATTTGAGATTCAGAGGCTGCATAAGACAATCTGATACAATTTGGTGTTCCAAAAGCCTCGCCAGTTACGGTCGCTACATTTGCTTTTTCTAGTAAGAATAAAGAAAAATCACTTGCATTTTCAATTTTAACGCCATTAATTGTTTTTCCAAAGAAAGCGGAAATATCCGGAAACACATAAAAAGCACCCTCAGGCACATTTACTTTAAACCCATCAATTTCTCTGAGTAGTTCTATAATGATATTTCTACGAGTTTTAAACTCATCTACCATGTATTGTATTTTAGAGACCGGTGCTAGAACTGCTGTAATTGCTGCTCTTTGTGCAATACAATTTGTACCAGAAGTTATTTGGCCCTGCATTTTTGTACAAGCTTTTGCAATCCATACTGGTGCGCCAATATAACCAATTCTCCAGCCTGTCATTGCAAATGCTTTTGCGAGACCATTTACAGTAATGGTTCTATCATACATGCTTTCTATGGCTGCAAAACTAAAAGGCTTTGTATTATAATTTATGTGTTCATAGATCTCATCTGATAAGATAAATATCTTTGGATGTTTTTCTAAAACTGCTGCCAAGGCTCTGTACTCTGCTTCACTATAAATAGTTCCGCTTGGATTGTTTGGTGAGTTAAAGAAAATCATTTTTGTTTTGGGTGTAATCACCGCTTCTAACTGCGCTGGAGTGATTTTAAAATCGTTCTCTATAGAAGAAGGAATTTCTACATATTTTGCTTCACAAAGTGTCGCAATTGCAGAATAGCTCACCCAATAAGGTGCTGGTAATAATACTTCATCTCCAGGATTCAACAATACTTGTGCAATGTTTGCAATAGATTGTTTTGCACCTGTTGAAACAACGATTTGATTGGGAGCGTAGTCTAGATTATTATCCCTTTTAAATTTTGTGCAAATCGCCTCTTTTAATTCTACATAGCCATCTACTGGAGAGTAGGAATTGTAATTCTGGTTGATTGCTTCAATGGCAGCGTCTTTAATGAAATCTGGTGTATTAAAGTCTGGTTCTCCAAGACTTAAACCGATAATATCTTTTCCTTCTGCTCTTAATTCTCTTGCTTTAGCAGCCATTGCTAAAGTTTGTGAGACAGGTAAACTGTTAATTCTGTCCGATAATGGATGTTTCATTTTTATTGTTAGTTGTGGTTATGCTAATTTTGGTTTTTTTCCTAAAACTCCCAAATGTCTAAAATGGGCTATAATTGCTTTACGCATTGTTTTGTATTCATTATAAGGCAAGTTAAATTCCTTGGCTGTTTGTTTTACAATTTTAGCCAATTTACTGTAGTGTACATGAGAAATATGTGGAAAAATATGATGTTCAACTTGGTAGTTTAAGCCACCAGTATAAAAGTTTACTATGGGATTACTAGGAGCAAAGTTAGAGGTTGTATATAATTGATGGACCGCCCAAGTGTGTTTTAAATTTCCTTTTTTATCTGGAATTGGCATTTCGGTATTGGGTACAATATGTGCCAATTGAAAAACCAAACTTAAAATCATGCCTGCAGTGTAATGCATTGCAAAAAAACCAATCAATACTTTCCACCAAGAAACATCTAAAACGATTAGTGGCAAAACAATCCAAAGTGAATAATACATTATTTTAGAAAGTACCAATTTTGTCCATTCTGTAGTCGGATTTGGAAATTTACCGTACGATAATTTTCTTTTCAAATATCGATGCATTTGTTTGATATCTGTCGTTATTGCCCAATTAATTGTCAATAAACCATACAAGAAAATCGAATAATATTTTTGAAGTTTATGAAATTTTAGCCATTTAGAATGTTGTGAGAATCGAATGATTCTTCCTGCATCAATGTCTTCATCATGATCTTTTATGTTTGTAAAGGTATGGTGCAAAACGTTGTGTTGTACTTTCCAATTATAGACATTTCCTGCTAAAATATAAATGCTACTACCCATTATTTTATTCACCCATTTCTTACTAGAAAATGAGTCGTGATTACTGTCATGCATTACATTCATTCCAACTCCGGCCATTCCAATACCACTTAAAACAGTCAGAATTAAAAGAGTCCATTGTGGCATAGAAACTGAAAGAATTAAAATAAAAGGAATTAAAAAAAGTGAAAACATTAAAGTTGCTTTTGTATACAGCTTCCAGTTTCCCGTTCTTTTGATGTTGTTTTCTTTGAAATATGTATTGACTCTTTTGTTAAGAGTTTTGAAGAATTTTGCTTTGTCTACTCTCGAAAAGTTTATTGTTTTCATTTAGCACTTAGATATCTACCTGCAAAAATAATGTTTTTGATGTTGCTTTTACAATAAACGTTCGATTTTGTGAGGAATTGTCTCTTACAAATACCTATTTTTGTCGCTGATACTCATTAAAGATGGAAATTATACAGAAATATTTTACAAATCTAACAGCAACTCAACTAGATCAATTTTCGAAGCTAAAAGAGTTGTATCAAGACTGGAATTTAAAAATTAATGTTGTTTCTAGAAAAGATATTGAAGAATTGTATTTACGACATGTTTTACATTCTTTAGGGATTGCGAAAGTGATACAGTTTAAGCCTGGATCTAAAGTATTGGATGTTGGAACAGGTGGTGGTTTTCCTGGTATTCCACTAGCCATTTTATTTCCAGAAACCCAATTTCATTTGGTAGATTCTATTGGTAAAAAAATTAAAGTTGTCAATGAAGTTGCAGAAGGTTTAGGTTTAGAAAATATAAAAACAACTCATGGAAGAGTAGAGGAGGTAAAAGATACTTACGATTTTATTGTAAGTAGAGCAGTGGCACAAATGGAAACTTTTGTGCGTTGGACAAGAGGCAGGATTGCAAAAAAGCAAAATCATGATTTGAAAAATGGAATCCTCTATTTAAAAGGTGGAGATTTATCTGAAGAGTTAAAGTTATATTCTTCTGCTACCGTATACGATTTACCCAATTATTTTGATGAAGATTTCTATGAAACCAAAAAAGTGGTGCATTTAGCGATGAAGTTCAAAGGATGATAATCTTTTTGTTTGGTGATGTATGTTATAGGACAACCCTACCAAGATGTTCACGAACATAAGACTAGTGTTTGGTAAATAATTTTGTGTATGGGTTTCTGAAAACCTATGATCTCTGAGTTTTACTCAACTGTATGAACATTAAGTATTTTAGTATTAAAGAGTATGCATTTGTTGGTATCTAAAATCGAACACTTTCGAAATGGATCAAAAAAGAATTAAAAATGGCAATCACAATTTCAAAATTTTATGAGTTTCTTTTTTACCATCTGAAAATATCTGAATAAAGTAAACTCCAGATTCAAGACGTTCTGTGTTAACCTCTAGTTTTCCATTTTTTAAATGTTGTGTTCCTTGAAGTATTATTTGAGATCTGTTATTTAAAACTCTGTATTGAATAGTTGTCAATTCTTTAGCAGAGTGAACTTGTAAGAGATTTCTTACAGGGTTTGGATATACAAACCACTCTTTATGAGGTGTTTGAGGGTTAAATTCGTTTAGTGAGAGAGTTTGACTATAGCAATCTACCCCAACTGAGAAAGAGTCTTTTATTAGTTCATTAATTTTTGAATTTGTAAAACTTTGATTATTGGTATAATTAAAGAAAGCTGTATCGATCACAGTATCATTCGAGCCTAAGAAATTTTGTAACAAAGTTCCAAAAATCTGTCTGTAGTCAAATTGAACAGTTTCTAACTGAAAATTATTATCTGAGGTAGCTTCACTTAAGTCTACATTATTTCCAGAAACGCCTCCGTTAACTGGTTTTCCAAAAACAAACATTGGAGCAATTTCACCGTGGTCTGTTCCAAAATTTCCATTCTCTTTCGCTTTTCTTCCAAATTCAGAAAATGTCAATCCCACAACATCATCTGAAAGAGATTGTGAATCTAAGTCAACGAAAAAAGAACGGATAGCTTCTGAGACTTCCGTAAGAAGATCATTGTGTTTTCCTTCAATTGTATTCTCGTTATTATTTTGATTATTGTGCGTGTCAAAACCGCCAATTCTTACAATATAAATTTTAGTTTCTAATCCTCCACTAATCAATCGTGCAACTGTTTTAAGTTGGTTTGAAAGATCCGTGTCTGGATAAGAATTAGTATTATTTCCTGAGTTAAAAGCGTTTGAAATAGCTTGAGAATATTGATTTGATAATCGATCGGTGTCAATTATATATTGTAATTCTAAACCATAATCACTATTTGCAATCACAGACGGAGGAGTTCCTCCCAGACCATTTAATTCTGAATAAAAACCAGAAGGGTCTTGACCTGATATATTGATTGCCAAACCATGTTCAGTCTCTCCATGAAAACCTAAAGAAGTTTTATTGGAACCTATTTGAACTCCAAGCGGATATAAATTATTTAATTCGTTTACATAATAGGTTTCCATAAATCTCCCAATCCAACCTGATTCATTACCATTACTCCAACTATTTCCATCATTTCCTGTAGAATACAAATCTGTTGAAGCAAAATGGCTTTTATTTTGGGCAGGATATCCTACGGATTGTAACACTCGCATCCATCCTTTATCATACAAAGATTTAAATCCAGTGAGAGCGGGATGTAATCCAATCAACTGATTTTCTGGCAATGTATTATCTAGGGTAAGATAGGAATTTGATCCTGAATCTGATATTTTTATTGAAGGCCTTAGATTGGCATAAGTGTCATAATCATTAATTGGTATAGTTGTATTTAAACCGTCATTTCCTCCAGCAAGGTTTATAAGTACTAATTTTCTGTTGGAAACATCACAAGAGTTTATATTTACAGATTTAAGCATCGCCCTTAATTCTAGAGGGAGTAGACCCATAGCAGAGGTGGTTGCGGAAAGTTTTAAAAAATCTCTTCTTTTCATACCTTCTTTTTATGTTAATTGGAATTCTGGTGCGTTTACCATAGCGGTGATAAGGGCATTTAATCTAGACTTCACAACAGTATCATCATTCGAGTTGATATAGGTTACCCATGCATCTGTCCAATAGTAATCAGGGAAGTTTTCTACTAAGTTCTCTTTAAAATAATTTACTCTATCATTATCGATACCTTCAGGATATAATAATTCAGATAGCTCTGTCACTAAAGAAATTGCATTCGAAGGGTTGATCATATTTTCTTTTACATAGTTTACGATGTTTAATTGACTATAAATAAGATAATTAGTAACTATTTTATCTCTACCACTTATAAGGCTTTCAATCAATTTATATCTTCCCAAAACAGTATTTGAGGAGAACCAATGTCTATCGAAGCTAGGTCCTTGATAATGAGCTGGATATCCTGCTACAGAGTTAGGGCTAAACAAAATCATTCCACTACTTGGTAAAAAGTAATTATGAATGAAATTAAAAAACCTATAAAAATCAAAATTATTTGTTGTGGGATTTGGAATTGAAAGGTCAAAACAAGTACTTAATTCTGAAACCATTTGTAAAGGACTTTTAACTTGCGATCCAAAAATTTCATCGCCTTCATTAGTATTATCAACATCAAAAAAGTGTTTAGAAGACAATAGTTTTTTTACTGTAGGGAGTAGCTCATAATTGTTGTTTTTTAATTCAGCGGCTAGTGGACCAATAATATCATTTTCAATTTCATCAGAAATCTCATTTTTTACAAAAAAGCGATAGAGTTTCCTACAAAAAGATTTTGCTGTGGCTTCTTTATCAAAAACCATTTCTACAAATGAATCTAGTTCGCTAATAATACTTGCCTCTGAATTGCCTCCAATAATTGTTTGATTGTTAAATGATTTGCTAAATGTTTTGTTGGTTTTATCATGATTATTAACACTAACCCTACCTTTAGGGAGATTGGTGTCAGAATCAATGATACTCCGATCATATTTAGTTTTAATTCCAGAAAACACTTTTGCAGCTTGTTGAACATCTATTTCTGTGTAGTTGGTATAATCACCATCTGAAATCTGTGGTCCTTTTAAAATTGTAAAAAGTTCTAAAAATTCTCTTGCATAATTTTCGTTTGGATTATTTTCATTGTTCGATGTATTGTCAAGGTATAGTAACATTGAATTGTCAAATGTTATTTTTTTTGCCAATGTTTTTATATTTCCATAGGCATAGAAATCTAACAAGCAAAGATGGTCATAAAAAAAAGTGGAGGCTCCAGTTCCACCATCTTTAGAAACTGTAAAAGAGGTATGTAGAAAAAAAGTAAGTTTATGTTTTAATGTTTTTTGATTCAATGAATTATACCACCACCAACTTGAGATAATTCTTCTTTTCCTTTGCTGTCCTGTAAATGAACTTGGTAATTCGTTGGAAGATAACCAATATCCGTCTGGATTACTTGAGGGAAGAGGGTCATAAGGCTCATTCCAGGTATTTGCCTCAGAAATTAACAATTCATTTAAGGCTTCTTCGATTGAAAGACCCACTAGAGAGTTGATTGAGTTTTTATCAAAAGCATAGGATGCTCTCCTCAATAAGTGTTTCGCTTTTCGAAAATCAAGTATACCTGTTAATGGTGATAAAGATGCCAATGTAAGTAGCTGTTATAAATTACTATTTTATAAAGTTACTGGTTTTAATTATTAAAAGCTATAAAATTTGAATGTTTAGCTATAGATTTTGAAGCAAATAATTAAAAAAATTAAATATAGGCACTATTTTTATACGAGTTCCACAAACAAACCTTCATCTGTTTTAGAAACTTTTGCAACCTCTTTCTTTGTCAATCCTTTAATGGTTTTGTCCCATTTTTTATTTGACAAACCAGATGCTGATTTCAATGCATTTAAATCAATTTTTTCAGTTTTTTTGATGAGGGCTAAAACTGCTTTTTCTTCATCATTTAATTCAATTGTGGGCGCTTTTTGTTCTGGTCTCATTTGAGGAAAAAATAATACTTCTTGTATCGATTGATTGTTTGTTAGAAACATGATTAGTCTGTCCATTCCAATTCCCATTCCGGAAGTAGGGGGCATTCCATACTCTAAAGCACGCAGAAAATCTTCATCGATAAATTCAGTAGCTTCATCATCTCCTTTTTGTGCCAATTTTAATTGATGTTCAAAACGGTCACGTTGGTCTATTGGATCATTTAATTCTGAATATGCATTTGCAATTTCTTTTCCACAAACCATCAATTCAAAACGTTCTGTTAATTCAGGGTTGTCTCTATGTTCTTTACACAGTGGAGACATTTCTTTAGGGTAATCTGTAATAAAAGTTGGTTGGATGTAGTTGCCCTCGCATTTCTCTCCAAAGATTTCATCAATTAACTTCCCTTTCCCCATGGTTTCATCTACAGGAATATTCATTGATTTTGCAGCTTCTCTAATATCTTCTTCAGTTTTTCCAGTGATATCAAACCCTGTAAAATGTTTGATAGAATCTGCCATTGTAACTCTTGCATAAGGTGCTTTAAAGTCAATTTTATGGTCTCCAAACGTAGCTTCAGAGGTTCCATTTACAGCAATTGCACAATGTTCTAGCAATTGTTCTGCAAATTCCATCATCCAGTTGTAATCTTTGTACGAAACATAGATCTCCATGGCTGTAAATTCAGGATTGTGTGTTCTGTCCATTCCTTCATTTCTGAAATTTTTAGAGAACTCATATACGCCGTCAAAACCGCCAACAATTAACCTTTTTAAATACAATTCGTTGGCAATTCTCATGTACAAGGGAATGTCTAAAGAATTGTGATGTGTAATAAATGGCCTAGCAGCTGCTCCTCCTGGAATAGGCTGTAAAACCGGGGTTTCTACTTCAAAATAACCAGCATCGTTAAAGAAAGAACGCATGGCATTGAATAACTTTGTACGTTTTACAAATACTTCTTTGACATGTGGGTTTACAACAAGGTCTGCATAACGTTGCCTGTAGCGCATTTCAGGATCTGTAAAAGCATCATAGGTAATGCCATCTTTTACTTTTGGAATGGGTAAAGGCTTTAATGCTTTAGATAGTAATTTGAAATTTTTTACCATTATCGTTTTTTCGCCAACTTTCGTAGTAAACAATGTTCCCTCTACACCAATAAAATCTCCTAAATCCAATAATTTTTTGAAAACAATATTGTACAAAGATTTGTCTTCTCCGTTGCAAATTTCATCTCTATTAAAATACAATTGAATTTTTCCCTCACCATCTTGTAATTGTGCAAAAGACGCTTTTCCTTGAATATTAATTACCATTAATCTTCCAGCAATTATCACCTGTTTTCCCTCAGAATAATCCTGTTTAATTTCCTTCGAATTCGTATTTAATGGATACAAATCTGCGGGATAAGGATTGATGCCTAATTCGCGTAGTTTAGATAGTTTTTCTCTACGTACAACTTCTTGTTCTGATAATTGCATTTGCTGTCTTTAATTTTTGATGAATCTTAATGAATACAAAGATACAATCAATTGAATTAATAGCCAATCTCACAAATTAATAAAATTTAATAAAAATATTGTAGGATTACGAAATCGTTGTATATTTGTTTGTTACTTTTTGTTAAAGTAACAACTAGTTGTGTTGTTTGGCACTTTAGTAAAAGTGCCTTGGTTTTGTTAGCCAATGGAAAGCTTCCCTGAAATGGGACGCTTTTTTTTTGCTTTTTTTGAAGATAGTTACTGCTTTTAAAAAACTGAAATCAGTAGCAATTGACGAGATGTATGCTTGACTAGGTAATGTTGAATTGTAAATGCATATTATTCAAATCCTTTTTTGCAAAATATTGAAAATACTCAACAAAAATTAGTAATTTCACCTTATCAATTCATTTATGTTTTTGCGTGTTTTTATAATTTTTATAACCATCCTTTTTTGCACTTCGTGTGATAAATTTTGGTATACAAAAAGCAATGATTCTTATCCTTTGGATACGATTGTCGATTTTTCTTCAGTTGATACTTCTCCTTCTTTTAAAATCTGTGATTCTATTTTTGATAAAACAAAAAAATCTGATTGTTTTAGAAATACCATTCATCAAAAAATAGGAGAGCAGCTACAAAGAAGTCATTTTGTTGTTAAAGAATCTATTGACGAAATTATATTTGTTGATTTAATCATAAATTCTCAAGGAAATTTTATGTTAGATCATATACAGTCTTCAAAGAGTATCCAAAAAAAGTTACCCCAATTGGATAGTTTATTAAAATCTAGTATTGGTAAATTACCAAAAATCTATCCAGCGAATAAAAGAGGTATTCCAGTTACTACAAAATATAGACTGCCAATTTCCATTCAATTGAAAGAATAATCTTTGGTTTTTCTATAAACTATAAGATTGAAAAAATAAAACAAATTTAATTAGTTTAAAACTTTCCAAAGTTTGTCTTTCAATTCTTGCAAACCTGTTTGTGCAACAGACGATATAAAGAGAGCTTCAATACCCTCAGGTAATTCTGCTTTCATCTCTTCTTGCAACTCGTCGTCTAGCATGTCTGTTTTAGAAATGGCCAATAATCGATCTTTATCTAATAACTCAGGGTTGTGTTTTTTGAGTTCATTTAAAAGAATATGATATTCTTTATTAATATCATCACTGTCTGCTGGGATTAAGAAAAGTAAAGCGGAGTTGCGTTCAATATGACGCAAAAAACGGTGACCTAATCCTTTTCCTTCTGCTGCACCTTCAATAATTCCAGGAATGTCTGCTATAACAAATGTTTTATGATTTCTGTGCTCTACGATACCTAAGTTAGGTTTTAAAGTTGTAAAAGCATAGTCTGCAATTTTTGGTTTTGCAGCAGTTAAAACAGATAAAAGAGTTGATTTTCCCGCATTTGGAAATCCTACTAAACCTACATCAGCTAATAGTTTTAATTCCAAACGAAACCAACCATCTAAACCATCTATTCCGGGTTGGGCGTATCTCGGTGTTTGATTTGTTGAGGATTTAAAATTCCAGTTTCCCAGTCCGCCTTTTCCACCTTTGAGTAAAATAACTTCTTTTTGGTTTTCTGTAATTTCTACTATAATTTCGTCAGTATCTGCGTCTCTTACAATTGTGCCTAAAGGAACGTTGATAAAAATATCTTCTCCATCATGCCCTGTACTTCTACTTTTACTACCAGCACCGCCGCCCTCTGCTCTAAAATGACGTTTAAATTTTAGGTGGAATAATGTCCACATGTTTTTATCACCACGTAAAATAATATGGCCTCCACGACCACCATCTCCTCCATCAGGCCCACCTTTGGTTATGTATTTTTCTCTATGTAAGTGCATAGATCCTTGCCCTCCTTTTCCAGAAGAAGCATATACCTTTATGTAATCAACAAAGTTACCTTCTGTCATTTTGTGTGCGATTATTTCTTAAGTCTTTTTTTAACAAAAAGAGAAGAATTAAAACCATTTATAAAGTATCAAATACTTCTGAAATTCGCTGTGTAATTTCTTCGATAGTACCTATACCATTAATTCCATAGTATTTATCCTGAGCATCAAAGTATTCTTTTAAAATAGCCGTTTTAGTATTGTACTCATTGAAACGGTTTCTAATTTTTATTTCATCAGTATCATCTGCTCTTCCACTTGTTTTTCCTCTTTCTAATAAACGAGTTATCAGAACATCTTCAGAAACTTCCAGTGCAATCATTCCGTTGATTAGTTCACCTTTTTCAGCTAAAAAAGCATCCAAGGCTTCAGCTTGAGATTGTGTTCTTGGAAAACCATCAAAAATAAAACCGTTTGCGTCTGTATTTTTATCGACTTCAGCTTTTAGCATATTAATAGTAACTTCATCAGGAACTAAATCACCCTCATCCATATATTTTTTGGCTAATAAGCCCAATTCAGTTTTGTTTTTAATATTGAAACGAAACACATCACCCGTAGATATATGCACTAAATTATACATGTCTTTTAAGAATTCTGCTTGGGTTCCTTTTCCTGCTCCAGGAGGGCCAAATAATACAATATTTTTCATTTTTGGTGTTGTTGATAGTTGATATATTTCTGGGTAATTTCTGCCTAATCCATTATAGTCTAATCCGTAACCAACGATAAATTTATCTTCAATACTTTTTCCAATATAATCTATTGGAAGTTCTTTTCGAAAAACATCTGGTTTAAAAAATAAGGTCGCAATTTTTAATTGTTTTAATTTTTTATCTCTGAAAATAGAATATATTTCTTGGAGAGTATTTCCGGTATCAATGATGTCCTCTAGAATTATTACAGTTCTTCCTGTTAAATCTTCATTAATACCAACTAATTGTCTAACATTTTCTGAGGAAGAAATGCCATTATACGAGGCTAATTTTACAAAAGACACCTCGCAGTTTCCATTAAATTCTCTAATAAAATCTGCAGCAAATAAAAAACAACCGTTTAAAATTCCTACAAAAATTGGAACCTCTCCTTTTGGCAAATCTCTTTGAACCTGCAGAGCTAGATGTTTTACAATAGTCTTAATTTCTTCCTTGTGAAGATAAGGTTTAAAATATAGATCTTGAAGTTTTAGTATGCCCATTAGTCTGCAAATATAATAGCTATAAGTTTCATGAAAAAACCGTTCTTAATCTGATTATCAGAAATTAAAAACGGTTTTACTTTATATTCGTATGTATTTATTTATTGTTTTCTTCTTTTTTAGAAGTATCATACATTATTGGTGTTGCCACAAATAATGATGAATACGTACCTACAGCAACACCGACTATTAGTGCAAACATAAATCCTTTAATAGAATCTCCACCAAATAGGAAGATAGCGAGCATTACTAATAATGTTGTTAAAGAAGTATTTATGGTTCTTCCTAATGTAGAGCTCAAGGCTCTGTCTACAACTTCATTGTATTTCCAGTTTGGATGTTTTCCTGTAAATTCTCTAATTCTATCAAAAATAACCACGGTATCATTCAGTGAATATCCTACAACAGTTAGGATTGCAGCAATAAATGATTGCCCAATTTCCATATCAAAAGGCATAAAGCTGTAGGTAATAGAAAATACAGCTAACACAATTAATACATCATGGAAAACAGCAATTACTGCTCCTATGGAGAAAGATACTTTTCTAAAACGTAGTAATATGTATAAGAAAACAACCAGTAAAGAACCAAATACAGCATAGAGTGCAGATGTTTTAATATCATCGGCAATAGTTGGTTCTACTTTCATATAACTCATTATCCCTGCTCCTTGTTTTTCAAAACCGGGTTTAAAATTTTCATAAGTTGTGGTTCCTAAATATGATTTTAACCCTGTAAATAAGGCATTTTGAACCTGCTCATCTACTTCTTGTCCTTCATCTTCAATTTTATAAACCGTTGTAATTTTTAATTGATTGTCTGTACCGTATGTTTTTACTTCAGGTGAAGTGCCAAACACATCTTTTAAACTTCCGGCAACATCAGTAGCACTCATTGATTGATCAAAACGAACAACATAAGAACGACCTCCTTTGAAATCGACTCCTTGTTTTAATCCGATAGAGAATATAGAAACGATACCTGAGATAATAATAGCTCCAGAAATTACATATGCAATTTTACGTTTCTTTAAAAACGATACATTAATATTTTGAAACCATCCTTTAGAGATTGTTGTATTAAATGTTAGGTTTGCTCCTTTATTAACAGCTCTATCAATTAATATTCGTGTAATAAACACAGCAGTGAATAATGACGTTGCTATACCAATCATTAATGTTAATGCGAATCCTTTAATTGGTCCTGTTCCAAAAACATATAAAATAATACCAGTCAACAAAGTTGTAATGTTTGCATCTATAATTGCAGATAAAGCTCCCTTTACAGAGAATCCTTCTTCTATAGATTGTTTCAATCCTTTACTTTTAGAGATTCCTTCTTTAATTCTTTCGAAGATAATTACGTTTGCATCTACAGACATACCGATGGTTAGGATAATTCCTGCAATACCAGGTAATGTTAACACAGCATTGAATGATGCTAAAATTCCGAAGAGAAATAAAATGTTTACGATTAAGGCAACATCAGCATATAATCCTGCTTTCCCATAGTATAAAATCATCCAAAGCAATACTAAGATGATCGCTAGACCAAAAGAAAGAAAACTTGCATCAATAGCTTCTTGTCCTAGAGAAGGCCCAACTACTTCTATTTGAATAATTCTTGCAGCAGCTGGTAGTTTTCCTGCTTTTAAAACTGTAGAAATATCTTCTGCTTCAGTGATGGTCATGCTTCCGCCAGAGATAGATGTTCTACCGCCAGTGATAGGTGTATTTACAGAAGGAGCAGTATATACATAGTTGTCTAAAACAACAGCGACAAATTTCCCCTGGTTTTCAGTAGTCATTTTAGCCCACTGTTTTGTTCCAGAGCTATTCATTGTCATGCTTACTTCAGGCTTGTTCAATTGGTCAAACACTTGAGCTGCATCTAAAATAACATCACCTTCAATCGTAGCTTTACCATTTCTACTCCCTTTAATAGCATATAAATTAATTAAGTCAGAACCGTCAGTACCTTTATTCGATTTGTAATCCCATAAAAATTTAACGTATTTTAATTCTTTAGGTAATAGAGCTTTAATCTCTTTTCTTTTTAATAATTCATTAACAGTAGCGGTGTCTATAACTTTAGCTTGAGCAACTAGAGAGCTCATTTGTTGTTGAGATTGTGCTACATTAGGAAATAAATAAGTAAAAAGATTTTTTTGATTGACATTGGTAGAGTCTTTAGTTTCACCAAGTAGATCATCAATGTCGTCTTTTTCAGGAGCATCCTCAGCCTTCTCTATAATCGTATTGTCTTTTAGTAATTCAGCTACTTTTCCATTGGCTTCAAAGAAATACCCCTGCACTTCAACATTGGTAAATACTTCCCAGAATTGTAATTCAGCTTTGCTGGTAATTAATTTTGTAACACGTTCAATATCTTTTGCACCAGGCAATTCAATTTGAATTCTACCAGAGTTTCCAATTCTTTGAATATTAGGTTGTGTTACACCGAACTTATCAATTCTACTTCTTAATACTTCAAAAGCAGTACCAATAGAGCTGTTGATTTCTTTTTGAAGCGTTTCTTTAACAGTACTATTTTCTTCATTAAAAGAGATTTTTTCACTTAGCGCTTTTGTTCCAAAAATAGAAGGGTCACTTAGTTTGGTGTCACCTGCAATTTTTTCGAATTCCTCAAAAAATAAATCTAAATAATTTGCATTATCATTTTTCTGAGCTTCTGCAGCAGCATTTAAAGCTTGGTTGAAAACAATATTTTTAGAATCATTAGATAAACTCTTTAATACTTCTTTTACTGATACTTGTAAAATAGCGTTGATACCACCTTTTAGATCTAGACCAAGATTCATCTCTTTGTCTTTCACATCATTGTAACTATATTTTGTTACGCCTATATCAAGTATCTCTTTGTTGGCAACACTATCTAAATACTTTCTTTCAAAAGCTGCTTTTTGTCTTGCATCAGAATCAGTTCCTTTATTTTGAGCATAGGTTTTGGCATCATCTTCAACTTTATTTGCTAAAAATGTAAATGATAATTGATACAAACTCACTAATCCAAAAAGGATTGCGAATAATTTAATAAGTCCTTTGTTTTGCATGTTCTTTGGTTTATGACGACTTCTTTTTTTTAAAACGAGCAAATATAGTATTTCAAAGTAGCCTAAACAATTATTTTATCATATTTGTGATTGTGTTCAGGTCTTTTTTTTACTTCTAAAATTACATATTTTATCAATTCTTAAAATTGATTCTATTTTACTGCCGAATTTGATGAAATAACGATCCTTAAATTGTAAATATGATATATCTACTTTTTGTAAAAAAAAAATCACAAGTTAAATACTTTTCAATATTAAAATATTTTTTAAAATTTAAAGTGGATGAATGCGATTTATAAAAAAGTAAATATAAAGTAATAATTTCCTTTTCCTTTAAATGGTCGTGAAAATGTTTTATTAAAAGAGTTAGATATGGCATCGTATAGTTTTAAATTGTAATATAAAAAAATGGAACATTAACTAAAATTTCACAAACAACTAAAATTTCACAAAAAAAAACCAGCCGTCTGGCTGGTTTTAATTTTAATAATTATTGATAGGATTTATAATTCTAACAATCCATTCGTTTTAGAAACTCCAGCAGCAGATTCTTGCATATGAGCTTTTTCAGCATCATTTAAATTAATTTCGACAATGCTTTCAATTCCGTTTTTACCTAAAACAACGGGAACGCCTATACATAAATCATTCAAACCATATTCACCGTTTAATAAAACAGCGCAAGGATAGATCTTTTTTTGATCACAAGCGATTGCTTGAACGAGTCCGCTAACTGCTGCTCCTGGAGCATACCATGCAGAGGTTCCTAGTAAGCCAGTTAAGGTTGCGCCACCAACTTTGGTGTCTTGCAAAACTTGTTCTAATCTTTCTTCGGAAATAAATTCTGAAACGGGTACTGAGTTTCGTGTGGCTAACCTTGTTAAAGGAACCATTCCTTTGTCAGAGTGACCGCCAATAACCATTCCGTCAACATCAGAAATAGGAGCTTCTAAAGCTTCTGCTAGTCTGTATTTAAAACGTGCAGAGTCTAAAGCGCCACCCATTCCAATAATTCTATTTTTAGGTAAACCTGTAGTTTTATGAACTAAATAAGTCATCGTATCCATTGGATTGGAAACAACAATAATGATGGTATTTGGAGAATGTTTTATCAAGTTAGAGGAGACCGTTTTTACAATTCCTGCATTTATACCAATTAATTCCTCACGAGTCATTCCAGGTTTACGGGGAATTCCGGATGTAATTACACAAATGTTTGAATTGGCTGTTTTTGCATAATCATTTGTACTTCCAGTAATTTTAGTATCAAATCCATTTAAAGAAGCGGTTTGCATTAAGTCCATTGCTTTTCCCTCAGCATAGCCTTCTTTAATGTCTAATAAAACAACTTCTGAAGCGAAGTCTTTAATTGCGATATACTCTGCACAACTTGCGCCAACTGCACCAGCACCTACTACTGTTACTTTCATAATGATTTATTTTTTTAAGTTTTTATGATAAAATTCTTTCGCAAAAATACGATTTATAAAATATTTTAATATCATATATATCATAAAAAAAAGACATCTCAACGAGATGTCTTTTTTTGTTAAAATTTCATAACTTTATTATCTGACACTAACGGCAATACCTGCTGAAAAAGTATTGTATTCTTGCAATGAGTAGCTTCCGTAAATTTTAAAGAATCCTAAACTAAATCTTGCTCCAATAGTAGAGGTAAAACCACTAACATCATAATCAAGGTTAAGAGGATCATTTAATTCTTTGCTGAAAGAGCTTATGCTGTTTTCATATTGTAATTCATAATTTCCCCTTAAATTTAAAGATGAAGATCCTTTTATAAAACCAAGTCCTCCATAAATACTCACAAAAGGTAAATTTAAAGAAGCTAAAGCTTGAACTGTATATGAATTTAAGTCTAGTTCACTAACTCCATTTGTAATATTGATCTCATTTCCCGAAGGATCGTCTATTGTGCTTGTAATAGACATATTTGTATAAGCTGCCATTAAAGAAATATGTAAAGGAGTTTTATCCACTGGTCCAAACCAATTTGTAATTTCTTTTTTGACCCCTAACCCAAAAAGTTGACCACTTGTGTCATCTCCAATTTCTGGAATAAAACGAACAGTTGCTTCAAAATTTGAGGGCAAACCGACACTAACTTGAATAGTTGGAGTTGGAATACCATTTAAAGGTAAATCATCTCCAAGACCATCTGGCATGGTAAATCTCCTTGTTAATTCTGGGTGATTCCCTCCGTTGATAGTAGGATCTGAATTTGCTGGTATGGTAACTTTAAAAGCATTGTAATCTGCATTTTCACTGGCTAATACAGTAGGAGAGGTATTTGGATTTTGAGTTATTTTGTTGGAAAGACCAAGTGCATTCACATCAAACATTTCTCTAGATGAAGGTGCTGAAGAAATGTTGGCACCAATGGTAATATCGAACCCTAAAGTTTTATGAACTTTTGCTGTGTGATACCACCCATTACTCATGCCAAAGATAAAACCTTCTGCTGCTGGCCTTGTATATTCTAAAGTTAATTTGTTTGCATCTGAAATATCTGCAAAAAGGATATTTTCTATGCCATTTTGTGCTTTTGTGTTAAAACTTAAAGCAAATAATACTAATGGTGTTATAATCTTTTTCATTTTTTATGGATTTAAGTTAATTAAACTGAATAGCTAAGTTAAAAAAGTACACATCCATATCAATGATTAAGATGTGTACTTTATGCATTATAATTGTGTATATTATGCGTCTATGTTAGCGTACTTTGCATTTCTTTCAATAAAGTCTCTACGAGGTGGTACTTCATCTCCCATTAGCATAGAAAAAACTCTGTCAGCTTCAGTTGCATTGTCAATTACAACTTTACGTAAAGTTCTAAATTCAGGGTTCATTGTGGTGTCCCAAAGTTGTTCAGCGTTCATCTCTCCAAGACCTTTGTATCTTTGAATAGTTACACTTCCTCCAAGCTTTTGAGCAATTAAATCTCGTTGATCATCGTCCCATGCATATTCTCTTTTTTGTCCTTTTTTAACTAAATATAGAGGAGGCGTTGCAATGTAAATATATCCTTGTTCAACCATTTCTCTCATGTATCTAAAGAAAAAGGTCAATATTAATGTAGCAATGTGAGAACCGTCTACATCGGCATCACACATGATTACAACTTTATGATAACGTACTTTTGATAGATTTAAAGCTCTTGGATCTTCTTCAGTTCCAATCGAAATTCCTAGGGCAGTAAACATATTTTTGATTTCTTCATTTTCAAAAACTTTATGTTGCATTGCCTTTTCAACATTTAAAATCTTTCCTCTAAGCGGAAGAATTGCCTGAAAATTACGATCTCTACCTTGTTTTGCTGTTCCACCAGCAGAATCTCCCTCAACCAGGAAAATTTCACATTGAGCTGGATCCGTTTCTGAACAATCAGATAATTTTCCAGGTAAGCCACCGATAGACATTACAGTCTTACGTTGAACCATTTCACGAGCTTTACGAGCAGCATGTCTGGCTGTGGCTGCTAATATTACTTTTTGGACAATGGTTTTAGCGTCATTAGGATTTTCTTCTAGGTAGTCCGTTAGCATTTCAGAAACTGCTTGAGATACCGCGGAAGATACTTCTCTATTTCCCAATTTTGTTTTGGTTTGTCCTTCAAATTGAGGCTCGGCAACTTTAACAGAAATAATGGCTGTTAAACCTTCTCTAAAGTCATCACCTGCAATTTCGAATTTAACATTCTTAAGCAATCCAGATTCATCAGCATATTTTTTTAGAGTATGCGTTAAACCTCTCCTAAATCCAGATAAATGAGTTCCTCCTTCGTGCGTATTGATGTTGTTTACGTAAGAATGTAAATTTTCTGAATAGGAGGTATTGTATACCATGGCAACTTCAACAGGTATTCCGTTTTTCTCACCTTCCATAGAAATCACATTCGCTGTTAGTTGCTCACGAGTAGAATCTAGGTATTTGATAAATTCTGGCAATCCTTCATCACTGTGAAAAGTTTCAGTTGTAAAATTCCCTTCGTCATCAGTTGTTCTTCTGTCTGTTAAGGTGATTGTAATCCCTTTGTTAAGATAGGACAATTCTCGCATACGAGTTGCTAGGGTATCGTAATTGTATTCTGTAGTTTGTGCAAATATTGTTTTGTCGGGTAAAAAAGTAACGATAGTTCCTGTGAAATCAGTATCTCCAATCGTTTTTACTGGGTATAAAGATTTTCCTTCAGAGTATTCTTGTTGCCATACTTTCCCTTCTTTATGAACGGTTGCTGTTAAGTGTTGTGATAATGCATTTACACAAGAAACACCAACACCGTGAAGCCCACCAGAAACTTTGTAAGAATCTTTATCAAACTTTCCACCAGCACCAATTTTCGTCATTACAACCTGCAATGCAGAAACACCTTCTTTTTTATGAATTCCAACAGGTATTCCTCGACCGTTATCTTTGGTGGTTATTGAATTATCTTCGTTAATGGTAATATTTATAGTATCACAATAACCTCCCATTGCCTCGTCAATAGAATTGTCTACAACTTCATATACTAAATGATGTAAACCCCGAATTCCTACGTCTCCAATATACATCGAAGGACGCATTCTAACATGTTCCATTCCTTCCAATGCCTGAATACTGGAGGCATCATAATTTTTTTTGTTTTCTTCGCTCATTGTAAAAGTGAATTATATTTTTAGTTGATAAATCGTAACTTAATTGAACTGAATTATGTTTCTCAAATTTACGATTTTTAGAAAGTATTTAAAAGCTTTTTAGAGATTTCACGTTAAAATTATGAACATTTGTTGATTTCTTAAAAATGCCTTAAATACCCTAAAAACAGTCTTAAAATCAATTGTATTTTTTTTTAATGCATTTTTAAATTATAACTTTTTTAAAACAGCTTAAAGCTTTGGTTTTTTATTCTTGAATTGGAGTTGTTTGAGTAAAATAAGTCTAGTTTCACCGAATTATATCAATAATTTTTTTGGTATTAACTATTTTTTTTATTTTGAGAATCATTAAATTTTTAATGAATCTTTTTCTTTGTGAGTTTATTTTAATGTATGTGTAATTAATTATCAAAATTTTATAAATACCGCAAAGGCTTTGTAAAAAGTTTAAAAAGAACTTTTTGTCCCATTTATTCTACTTATCTTTGTGTTATAATTTAGCAACCATGATAATAAATAACAATAATCTTAATTTCAATAATCCTAATTTGTTAGGATAGGAAGGTTGTTGTTTAGAAATATATAAAACCTTCCTATTTTGGAAGGTTTTTTTTTAAATCTAAAATTAAAAGAGATGAGTAAAATTATGACAGTGGACGTATTGTCAAGTATTAAAGGTGCGCAGCCGTCAGAATCTGTGAATTCATTATTTGAAGTAATTAAAAATGCCAACACAACAAATAATTCTTTTAATCAAAATCATAATAATGCAGTATTCTTAGATGATTTAAGGGAAGATGTTGTTTTTCATAGTCCTAAAATTGAAAAACAAATCATCATAGAAAACTTTCCGAGAGAAAAAAAGGGGTATTTGGTGGTTTCAAAAGTGATTGAAGAATAGTTATGGAATCTCAAATACGTACCATTCACCAGCAATTGATAAATAAAGAAATTACTTGTACAAAGTTAGTACAAGAAAGACTAGAATTATTAAAATTGAATACTCATGTTACTGTTAATTCACTCCTAGAAGCTTCAGCCTTAAAATCTGCCTCAAAAGTAGATGCTAAAATTAAAAGTGGCCAAGAAATAGGATTGTTAGAAGGAATCCCTTTTGGAATTAAAGATGTATATATGCTTCAGGGAACATATACTTCAGCAAGTTCAGATTTGCTTAAAAATTACAAATCTTCCTATACTGCAACTGCAATTCAAAAATTATTAGATGCCGGAGCGATTCCGTTAGTAAAAGAAAATTGTGATAGTTTTGGTCACGGTTCCTCATCAGAAAATACTATTTTTGGAGCTGTAAAAAATGCTGTAAATCCAACTCTTGTTGGTGGAGGTTCTAGTGGAGGATCTGCTGTGAATGTATCAAAAGATTATACTGTTTTTTCAATTGGAGGGGATACAGGAGGGTCAATTAGACAACCTGCAGGCTACAATAATGTTTATGGTTTTAAACCAACTTATGGTAGAATTTCACGATTTGGATTAATGGCATATGCTTCTTCAACAGATTGTGTTGGACCCATTACAAAATCGATAGAAGATGCAAGAATCGTTTTAAATACAATCAGTGGAAAAGATTTAAAAGATCAAACTACATACCATTCTGAAAAAATTTTAGAAGAAGCAATTTTAAATTCTGATGCTATAAAAACAGTTGGATATTTTAAAAACTTTCTAGAAAGTGATGCTATTGATACTCAAATAAAATCTGATTTTTTAGCATCAATTGAAAAAATAAAGTCCAAAGGAATTCAAGTTAAAGCACTCGATTTTTTTGAGTTAGACACCTTAGTTTCTACTTATTATACTTTAGCAATGGCAGAAACTGCCTCAAATTTGTCAAGATTAGATGGTACAAATTATGGAAATAGAATAGAAGGAGAGAATTTAAAAGAAACCTATTCAATTACACGGTCGGAAAATTTTTCCGAAGAAACCAAGCGAAGAATTGTTGGTGGAAATCAAGTGTTATCTCAAGGTTTTTCTGATGAAATTTATTTAAAAGGATTAAGTTTAAGAGATCAGATTGCTGAAAATTTTAAAAAAGATTTTATGGAAGTTGATGTCATTTTATCACCTGTAACACCCAACCTACCTCCAGCAATTGGAGATAGTTTAAAAGATCCTTTGGCAATGTATTTGTCAGATGCATATACAGTAGGTTTTAGCTTGGGACAATTACCAACTTTAACAATGCCTAAAGGAACTGAAACAGGACTACAAATTACAGCAGCAAAAAATAATGATGAACTCGTTTTTAAGTTTGCTAACTTCTTAAAAGATATCATATAATGGAACTGAAACAATTAAATGAGCTGATAAAAAAGCACGACTTAGAGTTGGTCATTGGTTTAGAAACACACGTTCGGTTAAATACCAAAACCAAGTTGTTTTGTTCTTGTGCAAATGAAGAAACAGAAGAGCCAAATCAACATATTTGTTCAGTTTGTACTGGTCAAATGGGAGTATTGCCGTCTATTAATAAAGAAGCAATTAAGAAGGCTATCTATTTTGGAAAAGCAGTAAAATCTACTTTTTCAAATGAAGTGATTTCTTGGGATAGAAAGCATTATGAGTACCCAGACAACCCAAAGAATATTCAAATTACACAGTTTCACAATCCTGTAATCCCAGACGGACAAGTTTCATGTTTTAGAAATGATGGTTCTCAATTTACAGTCAATCTAACTCAAGTTCATATTGAAGAAGATGCTGCTAAATTGCTGCATGAAAAGAAAGTTTCTTTGGTTGATTTTAATAAAGCAGGAGTTCCATTAATTGAAATTGTAACAGAACCTTGTATCCGTCATATTGAAGATGCTTCAACTTATGCCCAATACATTCAAAGAATTGTTCAGAATTTAAAAATATCTGAAGCAAATCTAGAAAAAGGAGAGTTTAAGTCAGATGTGTCTGTATCACTTCGAAAAAAACACAGTGATCATTTAAATCCACGTACAGAAATTAAAAACTTGAATTCTTTTAAGTTCATGGTTGATGCTTTAAAAGAGGAAATTGAAAAGCAACTGAATTATTTTATAGAACATAAAGAATTTAGACCAACACAAACTACAGTTTTATGGGATGCAGATTTAAAGCAAACCAAAACAATGCGAACAAAGGAGTTTGAAGCGGATTATAGATTTATTTCAGAACCAGATTTACCATTTGTAAATATCAAACAAGTTGTAGAAAGTATTGATGTGGATTTAAGCTCATTGCCTTTTGCAGTTGAATCTGTTTTAATTAAAGGTGGGGTATTGCCTCAAGATGCAAAGTTTTTTACGGCAGATTCATTGCGCTCTAAAACTTTTGTAGCAATTCATAATGTTATTAAAGATGCTTCTTTTGTTGCTAAAACTTTGGTAAATACGATTGGTGCAGATCAATATGAAAGTATTCATAATGTGACTCAGTTAACAGAAATTTTCCAATTATTTAAAGAGGAAAAAATCACTTCAGTTTTGGTTCAAAGTGGAATACGATCCTATTTGAAAGACAGTACTTTTGATTATAAAAAATACTTTGAACAGAATGCAATCTCTGAAGATAAAATTAGACAAGCGGTTCAAAAAGTAATTTCTAACAATGAAGTAATTGCAAATGACATTAAAGCAGGGAACCAAGGTAAGGCAGGTATTCTTGTCGGAAAAGTAATTGCTATCATTGGAAAAGGTGCTTCAGGGAAAGTCATCCGACAAGAAATTCTAAACAATCTTGCTAGAGCATCTCAAGTCCACGGAAATAAAACAAATACGAAAGCAAAAGCGACCAAAAACGAAAAACAAAAAAGTAAAGTAGAAGAAGAAATTTTACCTCAAATTCCGATTGTAATAAAAGAAGAATATAGGACACACACGATATCTCAATTATCAGAAAAATCGATAAGTGCTGAGGTTACTTTATCTGGTTGGGTGGCGAGTGTTCGTGATCATGGAGAATTAATTTTTATTGATTTACGAGACTCAAGTAATCAAGTTTTTCAGGTACGCTTGAGCAGAGAAACATTTCCTAATTTAGACGAATTGGTAAAGCTAAAACCAGAAACGGTAATTATGGTAACTGGTTCTGTAGTTCAAAGAAATGCAGATGATTACAATTCAAGTTTAAGAACAGGTACACTTGAGCTAGAAACAGCTACTTTAGAAATTTTAAACTTATCTAAAACACTTCCTTTTGAAATAAAAAGAGCGACCAAAACAAATGAAAATGTTCGTTTTCAATACAAGTTTTTAGATCACAGAAACGAGGATGTTCGAAAAGCAATTGTAAATCGTCATAAAGTCATTAAGCTTTTACGAGATATCCTAGATGAAGAACAATTTATAGAAATTGAAACGCCAATTTTAACAGCTGGTACAGATGAAGGGGCTAGAGAGTTTATTGTTCCTACAAGAAAACAAGCGGGTTCTTTTTACACACTTCCTCAAGCTCCTCAGCAGTTCAAACAAATGTTAATGGTCGGTGGATTTGAGAAATATTTTCAAATTGCGCGTTGTTTTAGAGACGAAGATTCACGTGGTGATCGTCAACCAGAATTTACACAGTTAGACATCGAAATGGCCTATGCTAGCATGCAGCAGATTATTGATTTAAACACCAAAATGTTTAATGAAGTTGTGAGGAAAATCTATGGTAAAAAATGGATTTTACATCCTTTTGAAGTGATTACTTATAAAGAAGCCATGGACAAGTATGGTTGTGATAGACCAGATTTACGATATGGCCTGCAAATGCAAGATATTACTGATATTGTAAAAGATACTACTTTTCAAGTTTTTAGCAAACCAATAGAAGAAGGTGGAATTGTAAAATGTATCAAAGTTTCAGCTAAAGAGCAGGGAAATAAAAGAATGTCTAAAGGGCAGATTGAAAATTTAACGGCAATTGCGCAACAAAATGGTCTAGGGGGGTTGGCATACATCATTGTCAATGAACATGATCTACAATCGCCAATTATTAAATTCTTAGGGGAAGAGATTGCTGCTAATATTATAAAAGCAACAGCAGCGCAAATTGGAGATATTGTCTTTTTCTCCGCTGCAAATTATACAATAGCAAATAAAGCTTTAGATGCTGTCCGTCAAGAGATGGGGCGTATTTTAAAACTCATCAACCCAAAAGAATTGTGTCCGGCTTGGGTAGTCGATTTTCCAATGTTTGAAAAGACAGAGGAAGGAAGTTGGACGTTTACACACAATCCATTTTCAATGCCAGCGATTTATGATTTAGAAAAACATATGCATGGGCAGGGAGAAGTAATTGGAACTATTATTGCTCAACAATACGATTTAATTTTGAATGGTTTCGAGATTGGTGGAGGCTCAGTTCGAGCTCATAAAGCAGAAATATTAGAAGCAACCTATAAAAATATGGGCTATTCTAAAGAAGAAATGATCAAAAGTGTTGGAACCATGTACAAAGCATTTCAATATGGAGCTCCCCCTCATGGAGGAATTGCCTGGGGGGTAGATCGTTTAATGATGATATTAGAAAAGAAAGCATCTATCAGAGAAGTAATGGCGTTCCCAAAAACAGGAACTTCAGAAGATTTATTATTTAATGCACCTTCTTTACTCTCAGACAAAAAAGTAGAAGAGATGAATGTAAAGATTATGAGATAAAAGTTTAAGATAAAATTTGTTTAATCAAAAATCTATCTTATTTTTGTATCATAATTATGAAAAATAATACAATTATTACTTGGTGGTGGAGCTCTCTTATTTAATAAGTGAGAAGAAACCTATATGTATAAAACATACTAAAAAAGGCTTATCTCACGATAAGCCTTTTTTTTGTTGAGATTTGTTATTAACAAATAAAAAAAAAACGATATTAATTTTTAGCGAAAAATGAAAAAAATAAAGTTTAAAACTATTCATAAAACTAAAATAGCAGATACAGTTACACCTGTAGGTTTGTACTTGCGTTTTAGAGACACATTCGCAAATACATTGCTGTTAGAGAGTTCGGACTATCATAGTAAAGAAGAAAGTTTTTCTTTTATAGCTATTGATCCTGTGGTAACTATTAAAGCAGAAAATCATCATTTAAGTTTTTCTCACAAAGGAGTTGAGCTAAAAAATCAAAAAATTGGAAGAAATTTTAATGCTATTTTTGAAAGTTACAGCCAATCAATTGATTTAGCATGTTCGGCTGAATTAAAATCATTTAATGGATTATATGGATATACAACTTATGATGCTGTTCAGTATTTTGAAAATATAGCGTTACATGTAGATGCTTCTCCCTCAGAAATTCCTTTGATGCAGTATAGTTTTTACAGATTTATCATCGCTATTAATCATTTTAATGACGAAATGACGTTGATAGAAAATATTGAAGAAGGAACAGCTTCGCGTATTAAAGAAATTCAAACCATCATAGACTCTCAGTCATTCAATACTCAAAAATTTGAAATTACAGGAGAGGAGACTTCTAATTGCACCAACGAAGATTTTAAAGAGTATGTTGTAAAAGCAAAATCACATTGTAAGCGAGGAGATGTTTTTCAATTGGTGTTATCGAGACAATTTCAACAAAAATTTAAGGGGGATGAATTCAATGTTTACAGAGCGCTTCGTTCTATAAACCCTTCGCCATATTTATTTTATTTTGATTATGGTTCTTTTAAGCTGATGGGATCTTCTCCTGAGGCACAAATTAAAATTTCTGAAGGGAAAGCCATTATTAATCCAATTGCGGGAACTTTTAGGAGAACTGGAGACATGGCAGAAGATCTTAAATTAGGTAAAAAATTATCAGCCGATAAAAAAGAAACTGCTGAACATGTGATGTTGGTAGATTTAGCCCGAAATGATTTGAGTAAACATGCAGATAATGTAACTGTTGATGTTTTTAAAGAAGTACAATATTTTAGTCATGTTATTCATTTGGTATCAACCGTTTCTGGACAATTAAAAGGAAGCCCTATAGAAATTGTAGGTGATACTTTTCCTGCAGGAACCCTAAGTGGAGCTCCAAAATACAAAGCCATGCAATTGATTGATTTGTATGAAAATCAATCTCGTGGATTTTATGGAGGTGCCGTAGGAATCATTGGATTGGATGGTTCCGTTAATTTGGCAATTGCAATTCGGTCTTTTGTTAGTAAAAATAATGTTTTGTATTACCAAGCAGGAGCAGGAATAGTCATTCATTCTGATGAAGAAAAAGAATTACAAGAAGTAAATAACAAGTTAGCAGCGTTAAATAAGGCGTTGATTTTAGCAGAAAACATTTAGTATGAAAATATTAATTTTAGATAATTACGATTCGTTTACCTACAATCTAGTTCATATGGTTGAGAAAATTACAGGGAATTTTCCTTCGGTTTTTAGAAACAATGAGATTACTGTTGAAGAGGTCAATTATTATGATATGATAATGCTGTCTCCAGGGCCTGGCATACCAGATGAAGCAGGTATTTTAAAAGCAGTGATTAAAAGATATGCAGGAATAAAACCAATTTTTGGAGTTTGTTTGGGGTTACAAGCTATTACAGAGGTTTTTGGTGGGAAAATCATCAATTTAGAGGATGTTTTTCATGGTGTGGCTACAGAAATGATTGTAACGGATCCCAGTGCAACTATATTCAAAGAGGTTTCTAAAAGTTTTTTAGCAGCACGTTACCATTCTTGGGCGGCAACAGATGAGGGATTTCCACAAGAATTAAAAGTAACAGCAAGAGATGAAGATGGATTAATCCAAGCAATTGAACATTCAATATTTCCAATTTCAGCAGTTCAATTTCATCCAGAATCTATATTAACGGATGTTGGAGAGCAATTAGTTACTAATTTTATCAATGCAAATTCAATATGAAAGCAATTTTAAATAGGCTGTATAATCACGAAAAATTATCGAGATCAGAAGCAAAAAAAGTTTTAATTGATATTGCTTCAGAGAAATATAATGATGCTCATTTGGCTTCATTTATGACCGTTTTTATGATGCGCCCAATTACGGTTGATGAACTTTCTGGTTTTAGAGATGCTTTAAAAGAGCTCTCCATAAAAATAGATTTATCAGATTACAATACCATTGATATTGTGGGTACAGGAGGAGATGGAAAAGATACATTTAACATTTCTACAATAACTTCTTTCATTGTTGCGGGAACCGGACAAAAAGTTGCAAAACATGGCAATTATTCTGTGTCTTCGCAATCTGGTTCTTCAGATATGTTGGCTAGTTTTGGCTACAAATTTACCAACGACGAAAGTACTTTGAGAGCACATTTAGAAAACGCAAATATTTGCTTTTTACATGCCCCAAAATTTCATCCAGCAATGAAAGCTGTTGGACCCACGAGAAAGGCGTTGGCATTAAAAACATTTTTTAATATGCTAGGACCGTTGGTAAATCCAAGTTCGCCAAAAAACCAATTATTAGGAACTTTTAATTTAGAAATTGCCCGTTTGTATAATTATATTTTGCAAGAAGAAGATATTAACTATGGTATTATTCATGCACTAGACGGTTATGACGAAATCTCATTAACAAGCGGATTTAAATTATTTACTAAAAACGGAGAACAAATAGTGAATCCGGAAGATTTAGGTCAAAAAAGAATTCAACAATCAGAAATTTTTGGAGGGAATTCAGTTTCAGATGCTGCTAAAATTTTTAAAACAATTATAGAGGGAAATGGAACAGAAGCGCAGAATAATGTGGTGTTAACAAATGCTGCTTTTGCCCTAAAAATTATAGATGAAACAAAAAGTTTTGAAACTGCTTTTTCACAAGCAAAAGATTCGCTTTTTGGTTTAAAAGCAAAACAAACTTTAGAGAAATTAGTGCGTATTTAAAATGAAAAATAATAATAATATACAAAAGTCATTATATGACAATTTTAGAAAAAATAATAGCATTTAAAAAGAAGGAAATTGCGAAGATAAAGGCAGAAGTTCCTGTGAAGAAATTAGTTGAAAGTCCGAGTTTTGGAAGAACCGTTTTTTCATTAAAAAAGTCATTGTTAGAAGTCGGTTCTACAGGAATTATAGCCGAGTTCAAACGTCAATCACCCTCTAAAGGGATCATAAATGACAAAGCAACAATTGCAGACGTTACTAATGGATATTTAGATGCGAACGTTGCTGCTCAATCGATATTAACAGATACCTCTTTTTTTGGAGGAACAATGGCAGATTTAATGGAGGCAAGAAGTATCAATCAACAAAAACCTATTCTTAGAAAAGATTTTATTGTTGATGGATTTCAAATTGTTGAAGCCAAAGCAATTGGAGCTGATGTAATTTTATTAATTGCCGCTTGTTTGACTGAGAAGGAATTGAAAAATTATGGTCAGTTGGCAACCGATCTAGGCATGGAAGTTCTATATGAAGTTCATACACAGCAAGATCTAAATAAAATTAATGATTTAGATGATAAAATTATAGGAATCAATAACAGAAATTTAAAGACTTTTGAGGTTGATTTAGAGCACTCTATTAAATTAGCAAGCCAAATTCCAGCTACTTGTTTAAAAATTTCTGAAAGCGGTATTTCTGATCCAAGAATTATTTCAGGGTTAAAGGAATATGGATTTCAAGGATTTTTAATTGGAGAAAATTTTATGAACCAAGAAAATCCAGGTGAAGCTTGTCAAGCTTTTATCAACCAAATTAGATAACTATGAAATTGAAAGTTTGTGGAATGAAGTTTATAGAAAATGTGCAACAAGTTGCAGATTTACAACCTGATTATTTAGGGTTTATTTTCTATGAAAAATCCAAAAGAAATTTTGAGGGTATTATTCCAGAACTACCAAGATCGATAAAAAAAACCGGTGTTTTTGTAAATGAGCATATAGAAATTGTAATTTCTTTAGTTGAGGAGTATCAGTTAGATGCAATACAATTGCATGGAGATGAGTCTGTAGAATATGTCAAAGAATTGCAAATTCAATTAGCTCAAAGAAGGGCCCTGTTTATTGAAGAAAACAAACAACAGAAGAAGAAAAAAAACAGACATTTCATTGCTGATGAAAAAGTTGAAATTATCAAAGTATTCGGTATTAAAGATACATTTGATTTTGATCTTTTAATTCCTTTTTTAGACCTTGTAGATTATTTCTTATTTGATACAAAAGGAAAAGAAAGAGGAGGAAATGGAGTTCAGTTTGATTGGCAAGTTTTAAAAGAATATCCTTTTGAAAAACCATTTTTTCTGAGCGGAGGTATTGGATTAAAAAATATTGAAGCAGTTCAAAAAATGATCAATTCTGATTTGCCAATTTATGCATTAGATGTAAACAGTAAGTTTGAAATCGAACCAGGATTAAAAAATGTAAATGAAGTAAAAAGCTTTAAAAATAAATTATAATATGAAATCAAAATTTCACCCAGACAAAAACGGATATTTTGGACAATTTGGAGGTGCATTTATTCCAGAATTATTACATCCAAATGTTCAGGAATTAGCAGATAATTATATTCAAATTATTGAATCTGAAGAATTTCAAATTGAATACAAATCGTTGTTAAAAGATTATGTTGGTAGACCAACACCTCTGTATTTGGCGAAACGTTTATCTGAAAAATATGGAGCTACTATTTATCTTAAACGGGAGGATTTAAATCATACAGGAGCTCATAAAGTAAACAACACTATTGGTCAAATTTTAATTGCAAAAAAACTAGGAAAGACTAAAATTATTGCAGAAACAGGAGCTGGTCAACATGGAGTAGCTACGGCAACAGTCTGTGCATTAATGGGATTAGAGTGTACGGTTTTTATGGGTGAAAAAGACATTGTTCGGCAAGCCCCAAATGTTGCTAGAATGAAAATGTTGGGAGCAAAAGTAGTGCCAGCTACAAGCGGTTCTAAAACATTGAAAGATGCAACAAATGAAGCCATAAGATATTGGATTCAACATCCAGAAACCTTCTACTTAATAGGTTCTGTTGTTGGTCCAGCACCACATCCAGATATGGTTGCACGTCTGCAAGCTATTATTTCTGAAGAAATGAAATGGCAACTAAAAGAGAAAACAGGAAAAGAAAATCCAGATACAATTATAGCTTGTGTTGGTGGAGGTAGTAATGCAGCAGGAACTTTTTATCATTATTTAGATGATGAAAATGTAGAATTAATTGCTGTTGAAGCAGCAGGTTTGGGTGTGAAATCTGGTGAAAGTGCTGCCACTTCTCAACTAGGAGAAGTTGGTATCATTCATGGGAGTAAAACCATTTTAATGCAAGATGAATATGGGCAAATTAAGGAGCCGTATTCCATCTCTGCAGGCCTTGATTATCCTGGAGTTGGACCGTTACATGCTTTCTTGTGCGAAAGTAAAAGAGCAAACTTTATGAATGCGACTGATAAAGAAGCCTTAGAAGCTGCATTTGAGTTGACAAAAATAGAGGGAATTATTCCTGCTTTAGAAACAGCACATGCTTTGGCTGTTTTACCAAAAATTAAGTTTACCAAAGATCAAGTTGTAGTGGTTAATTTATCGGGTAGAGGAGATAAAGATTTAGAAACTTATATCAAACATTTAGAAGAGTAGGCTATGAATTCGATTCAAGAATTATTTCAGAAAAAAGACAAAAACTTATTGTCTATTTATTTTACTTGTGGATATCCAAAATTAGAGGATACCACTAAAGTGATTTCAGTGTTAGAGAAAAATGGAGTCGACTTTATTGAAGTTGGTTTGCCTTACTCAGATCCTATGGCAGACGGACCAACAATACAAGAGAGTAGCCAGAAGGCATTAGAAAATGGAATTAATTTAGACATTATTTTTGAACAACTAATGACTCTTAAAGGAACGAATAAAACACCTTTAGTTTTAATGGGGTATTTGAACCAGTTATTAAAATATGGTGAAGATAAATTTTGTCAAAAAGTGGTAGATTGTGGAATAGATACGCTGATAATTCCTGATTTACCAATGGTAGAATTTGAAAATCATTACCAAGAGCTATTTGATAAATATGGGATTACAAATGTATTTTTAATTACACCTCATACTTCAGACAATAGAATAAAAAAAATAGATTCTTTTACAAAAGCTTTTATATACGTGGTTGCTTCTGCTTCAATAACTGGTGCAAAAGGAGAGATTTCTGATACCCAAATGAACTATTTTAAAAGAATAAAAGCAATGAATTTAAAAAGTAAATTGATCATTGGTTTTGGTATTTCCGATAAATCTACTTTTACTACTGCATGTAAATATGCAAATGGAGCGATTATTGGCTCTGCATTTATTAAGAATTTAGGGAATCATGGTATTGCTAAAATTGATGATTTTATAAAACCAATTATTTCATAAATTAATTAGGCGAAATGTATTGAGTTTCGCTTTTTTTTGAGTTTTAAATTTGTTTGTTTAATTTACACGAATTAGTTTTATATCGAAAACTAAAACAGCACCTCCAGGTATAGAACCGTTTCCATTTGGTCCGTATCCAAGATTAGATGGGATTAATAGGATGCCCTCTCCCCCTTCTTTAAAATACGTTATTCCTTCTGACCATCCGGCAATTACCCGGTTCAATCCAAAAGTAATACCGGTATCATTACTTTGGTCAAAAACAGTACCATCTAAAAGATACCCTTTGTAAGCTACAGTAACGTTAGAAGTACTTTTTGGCCTTGTGCCATTTCCTTCATTATTTATAACATAATACAAACCAGAACCACTCTTTGTTGCATTTAAGTTGTTGTCCTCTATATATTTGATAATATCTGCCTCAGTTTGAGGCTCAAAATTAGAATCATTATTGTTACAAGAAAGAAAAATAAATATGAATAAATAGCGTACTAGTGATTTCATTTTGTTGTTTTTAATTTTAAACGAATATACTTTGATTATTTTAAAGTCTTTCAAAAAATTAAAAAGGATAAACTGAGCTTTGCTATTTCATTGTATTGTTAAGATTTAAAAATCAAACTTATAGGTAACACCTCCTAAAGCCTGAAAACCCTGCGTATTAAAATTTGCAAAACGTTGGTAATTTGTATTTAATAGATTGTTTAGTTTTAGAAAAAGAGTGAACTTATCATTAAAATGATATCCTCCGTTTACATTAATATCTACAAAAGATTGTAGTGTTTCTGATGAATTTGTTACACCATAAATAAGATCTTGTCTTTCACTATTATAAAATATATTCGAAAGAGCAAACCAGTTGTTATTTCTATATTTTGCTGAAAAAGTAGCCTCTATATTTGGTAGATTCCATGCTTTTAAAGAGTTTTCTAACTTATAAATATTATAAACTCCTTGAATACTAAAAGTTATTTCTTTTGAATAATCGTATTCTATTTCTGAAAATATTGAAGTCGTTTTGACATCATCATAATAGACCATAAAAGAGTTTCCGTATTCATACCCTTTTAAGATAGAACTATTCGTACCATCATAACTTGAGTCATTTCTTATAAATAAAGGTTTGTCTTCTTCTTTCTTAAAACTAGTTCTAAATTGAAAGCTTAGATCATTAATTATTTTTCCATTAAAACCAATAGTGAAATTAGATTTTTCTAAAGTTTGAGTCATAAAAAGTGTTGGTGAAACATACGGGTTTTTTTCAGTGAAACCTTTATACGAGTTAGAGTGTAAATCACCCGAGAAACCAGCATTAAAGTGAAGATAATTTTTTATTAAGGGTCTTTGAATAGAGAAATTAGGTAGTATAAAAATATTATTTGCACTGTTTTTAGAATCTAAAGAGGCAATAAATTTCATACCTGCATTGAGAATGAATTTTTTATAGTTTATTTTATACTGAGGGTTTAGATCAATTGTTGTAATCGAATATTTATTAGAACCTACATCACCATTTTTAAATTCACCTTTTAAAAATTCTACACTAGATTTTACTGAGATATCATTTAATTGTGAGTTTATGATAGTTAAAGGAAGTTTTAATTTTGTTTCTAATTTCACAAATAGTTCATTGCTTTTGAAACGGTCTGTAAAGTAGGATGTCTTTATTTTCCCCCAATCTAAATAGGAATCCTCAAAATTAAATTCTCCTACCAAATCAAAATAGTTGTGTAGTTGTTTTTCGTCTATAGAATCAATTGTTTCTTTATTCAAAGGAATATCTGGTAAGCCATACCAATTGTATGAATTTTTTTCCGAGTTGAAGCTCACTTTCCAATCGAAAAAGCGGTCTTGTTTTTTGTAAAAAGCACCAAGATTGAAGTTTGAAAAAGTTGAATTTAAAACAGAGTTTGTAATGTTATTTTGCGATGCAATGTATTTTGCATTAAGACCAAATTCATTTTTAAAACGAGTATTTTGGTGTAAAAAAGTTTCATAATAGGGAGCGGAGTAATTTCCAAAACCTGCGGCTATGTAATTTTTGTAAAGAAGTTCTTTTATGCCAACATCAATCCCTTTAACAATACCACTTTTAGGAATAAAAGTAGAGGCTACAGTTGCAGGGAAAATAGTATATTTCAATTTTTTCTTTTGGTTCTTTTCTAGCAGTTTTATTGTTGGATTTTTTTGAATTTTCTTAGCGTTGGCAATTTTAGGGTTGTATTTAGTTACAACGTTTACAATTTCTGTTTTAACAGTGTCTTTAATCTGTTCTTTTTTTTGAGCTATGAAACTTAAAAAAGAAAAAAATACTAAAAATAATGTGAAGATTTTTTTCATCAAATTTTATTTTTTTTGGAAGCCTTTATCTCTTCGTCTTTCTTCTTAAAAGGAGTCACAGAATTATTAGTTTTAGCTTCGTTTTCTTTAATTTTCTTTAATTCTTCTTCTGCTTCCAACACAATATCATCAAATTTCTTGAAATTTTTGATGATATTTTCCAATACAAAAGTGGCTTGATATATGTCTTTTAAACCATAATAATTTTTACCCATTATGATATAACTTTTTACAGCCCAATATTTATGAGTAGAATAATTTGCAATTAGATTTTGGATATCCTTATTAGATTCGGTAAAGTCTTTTTGTTGGTATTTAAAAAATGCAATATAATAAAGAGCTTCAGCTTTTAATTTACCAGATGCATTTCTTGCTACCTCAATATAATATTCTTCAGCTGTCAGAAAATCTTGAATTTTTAAGGAAGCACGTGCAATTATTATTTTAGCATTATGTTCTAATTTAACATCTAATTTGTCTCTTAAAAGTATTTTTCTCGCATATTCTAAAGCCGTTTTATACTTCGCTATTTCGTAATATACTTGCATTAAATTACGTTGAGCGAATAAGATATTTTCGGTAGCATATGCCTCTTTTTCTAATCTGTTTAGATAGACAAGTGCATTTTTAAATTCTTTTTTTTGTAGAAATATTTGTGATAATTTGAAAAGTGAATTTTCACTAAAATCATTTTGTTTTTCCTCTAAAACAAATTTATAATATACTGTAGCTTCGTCTACTTTGTTTTCTTTGTAGAGGATGTCGGCCAAATAATAATTTGCCTTTAACCGGTGTATCCCGTTAGGAAAAGATTTGATATATTTTAAGAGTGGATTTATAATATCTTCTGCTATTTTTGATTCAAAATATTTTTTTTCAGCAATTGCAAAAGATGTATTGTCTATATCCGAATTGGTAACGTTGATAAAATGTAAGGTTTTAATCCAGCTAATGTAATCGTTGAGATTATCCGTGTCAATATAAATATTTCTTGCGTTTGCCACTGCTTCTAGAGCATCGGGAGAATTGGGAAACTGAAGTGTTGTTTTCTTGAATTTTTCTAGTGCCTTTTCATTTTGATCATCATTATAATACAACAGCCCTTGTCTGACATAAGCTTTTGGGATAAAAATGCTGTGGGGATATTTTTCTATTAATCGTTTATATGTGAGATGTGCTTCTTTATTTTCTTTAAGGATAGTGAAGGTTGAGGCGAGTTGAAATAGGGAATCATCCATTAGATTAGAGTCTTTGAAATTGGTCACCAAATACCTAAGTGCTTCAATTTTTAGTTTATTATTTTCTAAAAACCCATAGCTCATTCCAATTTGAAACTGAGCATAATCTGAGTTAGAGCCAGTTTTTTCAAGTACTATAGAATAAGTATCAATTGCCTTTTTGTAATTTCTCATTGCAAAATAACAATCCCCTAAACGAATCAAAGCGTCATTCTTAAGTTGTTTTTCTTTAGCCTCAGTTTTTAAAAAATTATTGAAAGCAATTGATGCATTTTTATAATCTTTGAGATTAAAATTGCTATACCCTATGTGATAGTCGATTAAAATAAATTCATTTTTTTCTGAATTTAATTCATTTTTTAACTTGCTAAATTTAGTTAAAGCGTCTTGGTATTTATTTAATCTGTATAAAGTTTCAGCTTCCCAATATTGAGCACGTTCTTTAATTGAAGCTTCTGTTGCTTTTTTACCTTCTATAAAAAAAGGCAGTGATTCTTTTAATTGATCATCATTAAATAATTGAGCGCCTCTGTACAAAGAAATTTCAGAAATTAAAGTACTATTTCTTTTAGATTTTTTCTTATTCAAAAACACCAAGGCACCGTTATAATCTTGTTGATGAAGGAATGATGAAACCACTAGTGTACTTATCTCTTCAGATGCTTTTGATTTTGGATATGCCTTTAAATAATTTTGTAAAACCTCTGCTACACTTTTAAAAGGGTTTCCAGCTTCATAACTCAACTTGGCATAATTTAATGCCGCATCTTGTTTAATGTTTTTATTGAAATCCATTTCAGAGGCAGTTTTAAATGCATTTAGAGCTTCTGTTTTTTTATCTAAATTAAGATAGCATTCACCCAAATAAGAATATGCATTTTGTGAAACATAATTTTTCTCATCAATAATTTTATTAAAATAGCGAATGGCATTTTCAAAATCGTTTTGTTTGTAATATGCAAATCCTAATTGATAAAAATCAGTGTTGTTCCATTTTCCTTTTTTGCCAGTATAATCTTTTAAAAAAGGGATTGCTTCTTTGTATTTTTTCAAATTAAAATAGCTTTCTCCAACTATTTTAGAAATATCGGATTTTTCATTTCTTTTAGCTGAAGTAAGAAGTTTCTTTCCAATACTAATACAGCGTTCAAATTTTGCAGATTGAAAACTAATATCTAATAAATAGTATGAGATTTCTGCACGATACGAATCGTTGTCAGCGATTTTCTTTAAGGTAGATTCAGCCATTCCATAGTCTTCTAATTTATAGGCAATGTAACCGTAATAATATCTAGAATCATTTCCATACTTAGAATCATTGATTAATGGAAGAAACTTTTTTTTAGCTAAATTTAAGTCTTTTGTTACTAAAAATGCGTAGCCCATCTTAAAATTGAGTTCTTTGCGATCTTTTATCGAGAGAATGTCAGTATTTACTTTATGGAACCATTTCAGGGCATAGGCAGCTTTTTTGTTGGCAAAGTAATAGTTTGCAATATTAAAAAAAGCTTTATTTATTTTATTATTGTAAGGGTTCTCTTCAATAAAAGTGAGTACTTTTTTATCAGCTTCTGGATTATTTAATCTTATAGAGCAGATTGCATCATAATAAGTTGCATCAGATTTTAAGGATGGGTGATTTACTTCTTTTTCAACAATTGCTGCAAATTTTTTCTGAGCAGCAGCATATGCTTTCGAGTTAAATAATTTTAAGGCGTCATTATAATTTGTTAATATATGGGTGTCTACAATAGTTTGTTGACTGTAGGTTATGCTAGCTGTTAGTAGTATAAAATACGTTAAAAAAGGTTTTGTTACAAAAGCAAATTTCATATACTTATTTTTGATACTTAAAATGAATAACGAACATTTTAAAATTTTGTTTGACTAGAGGAGATAAAACTGCAAACTTTTATTTCAAATTTAAGAATTGTTTGTAAATCATAGTATAAAATCGGTAGAAACTTTTAAGTTTGTAAAAACAAGTTACTTTTATGGAAAAACCAGTTTTATATCTAGAAAATGCCGATATCTATCAAAGAGATAATTTGGTCTTGTCTAAAGTGAATTTAACAATGAATAAAGGAGATTTTTATTATTTAATTGGTAAGACAGGAAGTGGGAAAAGTAGCTTCATAAAAACGCTGTATGGAGATTTAAAGTTGCAGAGAGGTATTGGTCGCATTGTTGATTTCGATTTAAAAAAAATAAAAGAAAAAGAAATACCCTTTTTAAGAAGAAAAATAGGAGTTGTTTTTCAAGATTTTAAATTACTAAATGATAGCACTGTTTTTGAGAATTTAGAATTTGTTTTAAAAGCTACTGGTTGGAAAAATAAAAAAGAGATGAAGGAGAAAATTGAGGAAGTCTTAAACAAAGTGGGTATGAAAACACAACACTATAAAAAACCCTTTGAACTTTCTGGAGGAGAGCAGCAAAGAGTTGCAATAGCAAGAGCTTTATTAAATAATCCCGAATTAATTTTAGCGGATGAACCAACAGGCAATTTAGATCCCAAAACCTCACTAGAAGTTATGGAACTTTTAAATGAAATCCACAAAACAGGAAAAACTATTTTAATGGCTACTCATGATTACCAACTACTTGTAAAATTCAAACAAAAGACTCTTAAATGTGAAGCAGGAGAAATGTTTGAAGTTGCTCAAAAAGCTTCCCAATAGATATTAATTTTACAATGTTCAAAACAAAAAAAATTTTTGTAGCAGTAACAAATGATATATCAACAGATTATAGGGTCCATAAAATATGTAGCTACCTTATTAAAATTGGTTTTGAAGTTGTCGTTTACGGGAGAATTCTTCCAAATACGATTCCAGTATCAAGAGAATATAAAATTATCAGGAAAAAGCATTTTTTCAATACTAATTTTTTATTCTATGCTGAGTATAATATAAGACTATTTCTTTTTTTACTATTTAAAAAATTTAAAATTATACTTTCTAATGATTTAGATACATTGCCTGCATGTTTTTTTGCTAGTAAAATTAGTAATAGTGAATTAGTATATGATAGTCACGAGCTTTTTTCTGAAGGTCCTGAATTACAAGGAAGAAAATTTATTCAAAATTTTTGGAGAAAACTTGAAGACTACTTTCTTCCTAGAGTAAAAAAATCTTATACGGTTAGTCAGTCTATTGCTGATTTCTATGGTAAAAAGTATCAAAATAAAATGGGAGTGATTAGAAATGTTCCTCTAAAAAATACTAATTTTATATCTAAAAAAATAGAGTATCCAAAAGCGAAAAAAACAATATTATATCAAGGAGTTTTAAATCCAGGCAGAGGAATTAAACCTATGATTAGAGCCTTACATTATATAGATGATTTAGAATTAGTCATCATTGGTTACGGTAAAGTTGAACAAGATTTAAGAGAGTTTGTTCTGAATGAAAAGATGGAAAATAGAGTTCATTTTTTAGGAAGAGTAGACAGAGATTTATTAGTGAATTACACCAAACTTGCAACTTTAGGAATGGTATTAGAAGAACCGTTAGGTTTAAGTTTTACTTTTTCATTACCAAATAAGTTGTTTGACTTTATTCATGCGGGAATTCCAATTATAGCAGGAAATCTGCCAGAGATTACAAGAATTGTAAAAAAGCACAAAGTAGGTGTTTTAGTTGATGATTATAATCCAAAAACCATAGCTAAAACAATAAAAAATCTTTTGAATGATGATTTATTATTGTTAAGTATAAGGGAAAATCAAAAGAAAGCGAAAGCTGTTTTATGTTGGGAAAAAGAAAGTAAAAAATTAGATCATTATTTTAAATAGAAAAAGCGTATCAATCCCAAAATATCCATAATAATTCCGGTTTTAAACAATCTAAAAGGATTGCAAAAAACGCTGGACAGCATCAAAACTCAAATATTTAAAGGTTTTGAAGTTTTGATTATAGATGGTAATTCATCAAAAGACACCCAAGATTATTTAAGTAAGTTGAAAGCACCCTTTTTTTATACATCTCAAAATGATAAAGGAATTTATGACGCTATGAATAAAGGAATTATTGAATCTAAAGGGGAATGGCTTTTCTTTTTGGGTAGTGGGGATGTTTTCTATAACGATGATGTTTTAGCTATAGTTTTTAGTTCAATAAAAGAAAATCATTCTTTAGTTTCTGGAAAAGTAAGATACAGCGGTAATACAAGACCTTTTATTTATAGTAACTATAAAACCATAAAAAAGCCAACTTGGTCCTATACTATGTGGTTTAGGAATGGTTTGCATCATCAAGGAACATTTTACAGAAAAAATGTATTTTTGGAAACAGTATACAATCTAAATTATAAAATATTATCTGATTATTGGTTTCATATATACTTATTCAAGAAAAAGACTCCATGTGAAATTTTAGATGTATTAATTACAACATGTAATTCAGATGGAGTTTCTAAAAAGGGATATTGGAAGATTTATCAAGAAGAAATTAGTTTAAAAATAAACTTAAGTTCAGTTTTTTTAGCCCCATTGTTTTATGTAATCTCAATAGTTAAGTATTTTCTCAGAAAAATCATAAATGAATCATAGAAAGCAAATAGCATCTTTAATTTTCAAGAGTTTAACAATTGAAAAAGAAGCACTGAAAAAGCAATTTTCAGAGCGTAAAAATGAAATAGGATATTTTTATATTGATAACTTATTACCGAAAGACTTGATTGATCAAATATATCAAAACTTACCTAAATTATCAGATTCAGAGTTGAAAAAAAATATAAGAGAGTATAAATATGTAGCATATCAAATGAATAAGTACAACCCTCTTTTAGAGGAAGTAATCTATGCGTTTCAAGAAGAAAAAATAGTTTCTATTATTTCAGAGATTTGCGGTTTACAAGATATTTTACCGGATAAAAACTTATATGCTGGAGGAATTTCTTTAATGAAAAAAAATAATTTTTTACAGCCGCATATTGATAATTCACATGATAAAGATCGAAAACTTTGGAGGGTTTTAAATTTACTTTTCTACGTTTCACCGAATTGGAAATTAGAAAACGGTGGTAATTTAGAGTTATGGAACAATGGTTTGGAACATGCTCCTATTGAAATTGAGAGTAAATGTAATAGATTGGTGGTTATGTCTACGCATCAAAAATCGTGGCATGCTGTGAATAAAGTTAAAACAGATGATGTCAGAGCTTGTATTTCTAATTATTATTTTTCCAAAACTTCATTATTACCCGATGACAATTATCATATTACATTATTTAGGGGAAGATCTACTCAAAAAATAACAGATGTACTTTTAAGGATAGATAATGGTTTTAGAAAATCAGTAAGAAAACTATTTAAAAAAGGAATTAGAGAAAATCCACATCATTATAAAAATGATTTTTAGGATTCATGTTTTTTGATTAAAAACTTGTTTTTAGCAATTAATTTTTATATTTACAATTAATTTTAAACTATATAAAAATGAAAAAACTAATTTATCTTTTAATTTTTATTCCTTTTGTAGGAATGTCTCAAAAGCACAACAATGGAAAAATTTATGACAAACATCCAGCGATAGAAATTACAGATCAATTTATAAAAGCATACACTACTGGGGATTTAGAAACTTTAAAAAGTCTTGTAAGTGAGGATTTTAGAATGGCTAATTCAATGAATAATAACCCCGCATACAAAGGTGGAGATTTAGCTACTTTAATTGGGCAAACTACTTTTATAAAAAACAACTTTGTGGATGTGTCGATAAAAAATATGGGAGGTGCATATTCTGACGCTATAGAGTACAAAAAGGAGGGTACTTTTGTTCAAACTTTTCAGGAATTTATAGCTTGGGATAAAAGCAATGGATTTAAAATTAGAACACCCTTCAACTGTATTTTTGTCTTTAATAAAGAAAGCAATAAGATAAGAAGATTTTGGTTTGCTGACAACACTGCTGCATGGAAAAAATGGAATTTATCAAGAGAGACAATCAAAAATGGAGTTATTTATAAAGATCATCCATATATCGGAGTTGTTAGAAAAATTTATTATCATCTAGAACATGGAAATTTAAAAGGAGTTTTTCAAGATTTTTCTCCAAATGCAAGAATTTATGACAGCAATTTATTAGACAAAGAATATAGAACTCTTGAAGAGCATATTCAGAATGTAACGAATGTTTTTACTCAATTTGAAATGATCTCTATTGATGAAGTTGGTTATCCAGACTATATAGACTATGAAGGCAGTGGAGGTGTGGTATTTTCCTGGAGTTTGTTTACTTTTAAAAATAAGAAAACCAGTGAAATTAAAACGATGAAGGTTCATAGTCAGATAAGTTTCAATGAAGAAGGTAAAATAATAAGAGAAGATTTATATTACAATGCAACTAAACTAAACTAAAATGAAATACTCAATTTTATTATTATCATCATTATTTATGATATCGTGCGCAAACATTTCTAATCAAGAAGTTGTTGAAACTTCAAAAGAAATTGGATTTGATAAGACAGAAGGAGTCAAAACTTCCCTTTTTGGTGGGAATATGGAAACAGTAGCGATTTGGGAGAAATATATTAAAGCCCATAATGAAAGAGACATAGAGACGATCAAAGGATTGAATGCAGAAAAAGACTTTAAAGCCTACGGGCCAAGAGGTGAGATTATAGTTGGTACCAAAGACCATGTTGCATTTTTAAATCAATGGTTTGCTGATAATAACCCAAAATGGGTTACCAAATATTCAATTGCAAATGAATTTACTACCAAAAAAGGGGTCTTAAAACAGTATGTAACTTCTGGTCATGACGTAACCTTGGTTGTTGACGGGAAAGAGGTAAAAGTGAATCAAGTCCACGATGCACTGATTGTAGATGGAAAAATTCAAACTTTTTATGTAAATGAAAGAGTACTTGTTGAATAGATTTTATAAAAAATTAATAAACTCACAATATAAAAAGTTGTGGGTTTTTTTATGCCAAATAGTAGGCTTATTTGAAAGTAATTTTTAGATATAACTCAATACCTAAGTTAAAAAATATAAAAACTTCTAGAGGCACTAACAATCGTAGATAGAATTTTTTTTAAAATTATTTTATGACAATAAATTAATTTAATTTAGCAATTATTTTTTTACTCATAGGTTTTGTAAATGAATAAAAAACGTCTATGAGTTGGCCTTTTTCATCTATCAAATATTTTTGAAAGTTCCATCTTACAGAAGAATTCTTTTTTCCGTTTTTGACTTTCATTGTTAACCACTGGTATAACCTGTGTTGATTTTTTCCTTTAACATTAATTTTTGAAGTCAATGGAAAATCTACATCATAATTCAAACGACAAAATGTTTTTATTTCTAATTCTGAACCAGGTTCTTGACCATTAAACTGATTGCATGGCAAACCTATAACGACTAGTTTCTCTTTGTATTTAGAGTAAACCTCTTGAAGGCCTCTGTACTGGTATGTAAACCCACATTCAGATGCTACATTTACAAACAATATTTTTTTTCCTTTGTATAAATTTAAATCAATAATTTCTCCATCAATACCCTCTATTTTAATATCATATAATGATTCTACAGAAGTTTTTTTGGTTTGTGAATAACCAAGAAGACTTATTGAAAGTACGCACAATAAAATACTTGATAATTTTAACATTGTATGAATAATTTTTTAAAAAAAATAATTGGGTATACGAATCAAAGATACTACAAAAGAGTTCATTGCTGTAATTAGAATGCATCAATATAATTTTAAAAAAACTATTAATTTTATAAATAATATAAAATAAATTTATATTTTCACTTTTTATTAACAACTAATATTACAAAAGACAATGAAAACAAAATTAACAATGTTACTTATTGTAGCAAGTACGATAGTATTTGCTCAAAAAAAGAAAAATGGAAATGTTTATAAAGAGCATCCGGCTATTAATGTCATCAATGAAATGTATGCAGCAGTTAACCAAAATGATCTCGAAAAGCTAGATGATTTAATTGCGGATGGTTTTAAGGGTATAAATGGTGATGGAATGAATAAAGACGCTGAGCCATTTACCAAAGAAGAATTTATTCAAAATATTAATAATTGGAATACTAGCAATAGATATTTTTCTTTAAAGTGTGGTGCTAATGCTTATCCTGACGCTGTAGAATATAAAGATGAAAACTTTAAAAAAATGACTTGGGTTTATGCTTGGGAAGTAATGTCGGGAGTTGGAGGAAAAACAGGTGTGAAATTCAGTCAGCCAAGACACGCACAATATGTTGTAACTCCTGAAAATAAGATTGGCTTCGTTCGTTTGTATATGAATCAAAACCCTTTTAGTGAAAGCTGGAGAAGTAGGAAAGAATTAAGTGATGGAACAATATATTCTAACCATCCTAATATCAATACTGTAAGAAAAGCAATTCACGCATTACAATATGGCAACTTAGATCATTTCTTTGAAGCTTTTACTGCAGATGCTAAATTTGACGGTTTGTTCAATGATTGGGATAGCGAAGCTCTTAGTATGGAACAGTTTAAAGCAATGCAAGCTGAGTTTTTAAATAATTTTTCTATAGAAAGTTTAGATAATAAATGGATAAAGTATTATGAATTTGAATCTCAAGCAAATTATGTACAATCTTGGTGGAGACTTACTTTAAAACGTAAATCGAATAATGAATTAATTACAATTCCTGTAATGTTAAATCACAGATTTAATGATGACGGAAAAATAGTAAAATCTAACGAGCTTTGGAACGAAGCTAAGCTTTAAGATTCCTATAACTTCAATAAAAAAACGCCATTCACAAATGGCGTTTTTTTATTGGGAAATATCTAAGAACACTTCGATAAAGATTAAATAAAGAAAAATGGAATATGATTTTTTTAGACTGCAGTAATTTGTTGTCCTTATCATATCCATTTTAATAAAAATTACTGCAAATTATAATTGTATTTGAAAGTAGTATTTTTGCAGAAACAATCTTATGAAAAAATTAGTTTACATCCTCTTCCTCTCAAGCATCAGTTTTAAAAGTTATTCTCAGATAAATCCTGACAATATTGAGATTGTGAGAGATGATTTCGGTGTGCCTCATATCTATGCAGCCACTGATCCAGAAGTTGCTTATGGTTTTGCATGGGTTCAGGCAGAAGACCACTTTAAACTCATACAAGAAGCTTATCTTGCAGGGAACGGATTGTTAGGTAAGCTTATTGGTTTAAGGGGGGCTGGTGCTGATTTTTTAACACAATTAATCCAGTCTGAAGAAACGGTCAACGAATATTATGACACACTCGATAAAAAATTTATTGCACTTGTTGACGGATTTGTAGGAGGACTAAATGCATTCGCCAAAAAACACCCAGAGGAGATTCTTGAGAAAAAGCTGTTTCCGCTCACAGCCAAAAAATTGTTACGGTATACCCAGCTGCAATTATTTATTTCAAATGGTGCTGATAAACTAGTTAGAGGTATTGTAAATAACAGTCTATCTTGGCCTTATCAAATTGAACAAGATGTCAATGGGTCAAATCTAATTGCCATTAGCAGAAGTAGAACTGGTTCAGATGAAACCTTCTTAGCGATTAATACTCACCAACCTTTAGAGGGACCTACTTCCTGGTACGAAGCACATTTAGTAAGTAAAGAAGGTACTAATATTATTGGGGCAGCATTTCCTGGAACCCCATGCTTACTTACTGGTGCTAACGAATTTTTAGGTTGGACACATACCGTAAACTATCCTGATAAAGCTGATGTATTTGCACTAGAAATGCATCCAAAGAAAAAAGATGTTTATGTAGTAGATGGAAAACTTTACAAACTAGAAAAATTCAAAGCAAGGCTTACCCTAAAATTTCTTGGAATGAACATCCCAATTAGGAAAAAGTTCTATAAAAGTATTTATGGACCTACTCTAAAAAATAAGACAGGAGTATATGCTGTTAGAACTCCAAGTACAACTAATATTAATGCGATAGAACAGTGGTGGAAAATGAATAAGGCTACTAATTTTTCAGCATTTTATAAAGCCTTAGAGATGAAAGCACTACCTGGTTACAATATTGGGTACGCAGATCGAAATGATACCATTTTTTATATCTCTAATGGTAAAATTCCTATCAGAGCAAAAGGGTATGATTGGACCGATGTTGTTCCTGGAAATACCCGCAAAACTCTTTGGGATCGCTATTATGATATACAAGACTTACCTCAGGTTGTAAAACCTTCTTCTGGCTTTGTATACAATGCCAACCATAGTCCGTTTAAATCCTCTGGAGAGACAGACAATCCTATTGCAGAAAATTTTGCAAAAGAAATGAACTTTGAAACTTATGATAACAATCGCTCTACTAGACTATTAAAGTTATTAGAAGAACAAGAACTTATAGATTACACCCGTTTTAAACGTATTAAATACGACCACCAATTTCCAACACCGTTGCAGTATAATTATATGGATTTAAACCCCTTGTTTGAGATGAAAGCAACAGATTACCCTGAGGTAAGTGTATTGTTGACAGACATTAAAAATTGGGATAGAATTACCAACCCAAACTCATACGGAGCTGGAGCTTATGCTTCATTGTACTATCAACTTACTCCATTTTATTATGAATTGGGTGATGATCGTATTTTTAATCACGAAGTCTTGTACAAAGCGTTAAAAATTACAAAAGAGCATCTGAAAACTCATTTTAATGCAGAGCGCATTCAACTTGGTGATTTTCAAAAGTTAGTTAGAGGTTCCAAAGAGCTTCCTATTTTTGGACTGCCAGATGTAGTAACAGCCATGAGAGGGGTTCCCTATAAAGACGGACGTATAAAAATTACACATGGAGAATCTTATATTGGACTGGTAAGATTTTCACCAACCAAAACGTATTATGAATCTGTGATTTCTTTTGGAAATAGCCGTAGGCCCGAGAGTCCACACTTCACAGATCAGATGGGATTGTATGCGAACTTTAAAACAAAAACAATGTCATTTGATCGACCAGATGTCATGAAAACAGCTAAAAGAGTTTACATACCTAAATAAAAAATAATTTCAAAAGTTACTCAATACCGTCTTTTTAATTTTAAAAGAACCCTTTATTATTTTAAGATTTTAATTGTGTGGATTTTTAAGGTGTATACTTTTTGTATGGTTATTATTTAATATTTTATGAAATATAATCATTAATTTCACACCTGTTTAATGAATCGTTTACATTTCAATTTTTCTAATAAGTCATTTTTTTCATGAGATACCTATATTTAGTTTGTTTTTTTTCCTCCTTTTTTGCAGCTGCTCAAGTTAACCATTGGGAAAGTGTTGTTTTACCTGGTGACGAATGGGACTATTTAGTTCCAACTTCACAACCTAATGCAACTTGGAATCAATCAGGATTTAATCCTTATGGTTGGAGTACTGGTAATTCAGGTTTTGGTTATGGTGATAATGATGATGCTACTATTTTGTCTCCAACGATGTCTGTATACATTCGAAAAAAATTCTTTATTTCAAATGTGTCAGAAATAGAATCTGTACTTTTAGATATTGATTATGATGACGGTTTCGTTGCATATTTAAACGGACAAGAGATTGCAAGAAATTTAGTTACAGGAACGATTCCTAATTATAATCAACCGAGTGATGCGTATCGGGAAGCAAATTTATACCAAGGAATTGTTCCAGAACGTTATGAGGTTGATAATGCACTTTTAACATCAGGTGTCAATATTCTTGCTGTTCAAGTGCACAACTATAATTTAACTTCGTCTGACTTAACTGCTATTCCTGTTTTGTCTGTTGGTCTAAATAACAGCAATGTAAGTTATAGAGAAACACCGAGTTGGTTTGAAGTGCCAGAAGTTGTACCAGATGTTAATTTCGTGTCTTCTAATTTGCCAATTGTTATCATTGAGACAGCTCAGGGTCAAAGCATCCCCAATGATCCCAAAATAGATGCTACGATGAAAATCATCTACAGAGAGAATGGTGGACGTAATTATCTTACAGATAGTAATAATTCTTCAGTTCTTGACTACAGTGGTGCTATCAAAATTGAATATCGAGGATCTTCTTCGAGCCTTTTAGCAAAAAAACAATATGCATTCACTCCCTATGACGACCAAGGAGAAAAAGTAAATGTATCCTTTCTTGAAATGCCAAAAGAAAATGACTGGATTTTGAATGGTTTGGCCTATGATCCCTCCTTTATGAGAGATTTCCTCAGTTATAAACTTTCAAATTTAATAGGGAACTATGCCTCAAGAGGTCGTTATTGTGAAGTGATATTGAATGGAGATTTTCAAGGTATTTACGTGTTGCAAGAAAAATTAAAAGCAGATGATAGTCGAATAGATATCAAAAAAATTAAAGAAACTGATGTAACGTTTCCCAAGCTAACAGGGGGCTATATTACCAAAGCAGATAAGACAGAAGGGGCGGATGTAGCAGCATGGTCTATGCCCAATAGCTCAGGTTGGTCTAGTAATTTTGTTCATGAGCATCCGAAACCGACTACAGTAACCCCAGTACAAAATAACTATATTAAAAATGAATTTGAAACGCTTGCAAATTATGCAAGACAGCGAAATACCTCCGTAACAAATGGCTATCCCTCAGTTATTGATATTCCTTCTTTCATAGACTTTATAATCCTCAATGAAATCTCTTCCAATGCGGATGGGTATGAGTTTAGTTCCTTTTTTCATAAAGATCGAAATGGAAAGTTAAGAGCAGGGCCTATTTGGGATTTTAATTTAACATTCGGAAATGATCTATTTCAATGGGGGTACGACAGAAGTAAAACAGATATTTGGCAATTTGATGATGGAGAAAATACAGGGCCTCAATTTTGGAGAGATTTGTTTAATGATCCATTATTTAAGTGCTATTTAACCAAGCGGTGGCAAGAGCTTATTGCTCCTGGAATGCCATTGAATTCCAATTCAATTTTTGAACTTATCGATACGACTAAAACACTTATTTCAGAGGCTGCCGATAGACAAGAAACCCTTTCATCTTCTACGGGGGAATTTGAACAACAGATTGTTGCGTTAAAAACATTTATTATCGAGCGAATCAATTGGATTTCAGGTCAATTGTCTAATACAAGTTTATGCAACAATGTAACAACTCCTCCTTTGGTTATTTCTAAAATAAATTACCATCCTTTGGTACAAGCAGACATGGATTCAAGCGATTTTGAATTCATAGAAATAATCAACAACAGTTCATCTACTGTTGATTTAACAGGGATTTACATTGGTGGCTTAGGACTCACGTACCAGTTTCCTTCTGGAGCATCTATTAATGCTCAGAAATCAATTTATTTATCAAATGAAAGTGAATCTTTTAAAGAGCGTTATGGTTTTGAACCTTTTGATGAGTTTTCAAGAAGTTTATCTAATGACGGACAAGAGATACTATTAAGAGATGGGTACGGAAATATTATTGATCAAGTTACCTACAATGATGTATTGCCATGGCCTGAAAATGCTGATGGTGAAGGTACATTTCTTAAACTTATTAGTTTGGGATTAGATAATAGTTTAGCAAGTAGTTGGGTAGCTGAGGAAGATATTGCTCCTAGTTTATCTGTAAATACGATTCAATCTGAAACTTTTGTGAGCCTTTCTCCCAACCCAGTTTCAGACATTTTAAACATAAATTCTTCAATAGGTGAAATTTATAGCATCAAGTTATATAGTATTAATGGAAAATTATATAAAACTTATAAGTTTAGCCAAAAGCAAGTAGAATTAGATGTAACCGATTTTAAAAACGGAATTTATCTATTACAAATTCAAACCAACAGTGACCTCCTTTATAAAAAAATAATTAAGAACTAGAAATTCAATTTATGAATACTATTTTATGCTAGGTTTAGGTATGTTTTTTTAGAAAAATTATAAACACGCATTATTCTTTAATTAGTTCAATAATATTAAAGTAATTAATATCCTCAAGAAAACAGATTGTTTCACATTTGTAGAGACAGATCTTGATTGTTTATTTGTTGTGTTTCAATTTAAGTTTCATTTACTAAAAATAACAATATTAAAAAGGCAAGCAAATAAGAAATAGAATTGCTTGCCTTTTAGTATTAACCTAAATTTTAATATCCAGGATTCTGAACTAATTCTGAATTTAATTGCAATTCATTACTAGGAATTGGCCAACGAATTTCAAAATCTGAAAACTGTGGCGCTGGATTACCTGTATTGGACCAAGCAGGTTGTGTTACATTAATTGCTTGTGAATATTTCCCAAAACGAATTAAGTCATTTCTTCTCCAACCCTCAAAACAAAGTTCTTTTCTTCGTTCTGATAAAATTTCATTTGCGTTCTCTTCCATACTTCCTAGAATCATTAAAGGAGCTACCTCCTGATCTTTCACTTCATTAGGCCATTTCGTTGCGCGTATTCGCAATTTATTCACAGTCATGTCTATATCTGATTGAGTGATTTTACCTTGACCATTTAAAGCTTCTGCGTACATCAATAATACATCAGAATATCGAATATAAGGCTGATCAAAAGGGGTGTCGTTGCCCCAGTTGCTTGGTCTTATATTATGCCATTTCCAAGGTTTCCAAGTAGCACGTCTACCAGAAAGACTTGATTTTCTGGCATCTCCATTGTACATGCCATCCTCTGAAGTCCAGGGTCCTTGGTTTACATTGTGCTTGGCTACATTATTTCTACTTCTTATATCGTCTTCATGATATCCTTGCGCAAAAGTATAATTATTTCTTGCACCCCAAGAACCACTTCCTATTGGTAGTGGAGCACTTGTTCCTGCCAATTCCCAATTTACAAACCAATTATTTCCTGACTGTCCGCCGTTAATGACATTTCCGTTTGGCCCATAAAAAGTTCCTAAGCTCCCACCTTGATTTATACCAGGTCCGTCAAAACCAATGGCAAAAATCATTTCTCTATTTTGTTCATTATCCAAAGCAAATACACTTGGGTAAAAATCTAGTATCTCGTAGGTATTTCCATCGATTACCTCTTTTAATTTGGTTTCGGCTAATCCATATTTATCGCTTTCATACAATGGAAAACCTGTCATTTGAAGATACACTTTACCTAACAATGCTTGTGCGGCACCTTTTGTTGCGCGTCCACCACCTTGAGATGCACTTAGAACAGATTCTGCAAATAATAAGTCATTTACAATAAAGTTGTATACTTCTTTTGGAGTAGATTGTGCAACTTGAATATCTTCTAAATTCGTAGTTTCATTTTTTACTAATGGTATGTTTTCCCAAGAACTTACTAGTGCAAAATATAACATTGCACGAACAAAGCGAGATTCTCCTACTAATTGATTTCGAGATTCTAAATCTATTTGGTCTTCAGTCATTGCCGAAATTCGGTCTATGGCACTATTTGCTTTATTGACAGAAATATATAGATTTTCCCAAATACTTCTAACGGTAGCATTTGATGGTGATAATGAATGTAGGTATATTGGTTTCGCAATTGCTCCCCAATTTGGAACACAAATTTCATCTGCTGAAACTGTCCCCCACATACTTAACCAACCATTCATATCAGACGCTAGGACACGTGTAGCGTCGTAGGTTCCAATGGTAAAAATTTCTGCACCATTTTTATCTTTTAAAAGTGTATTTGGATCTGCAAAGCCTGTTGGAGCTTCATTAAGGAAGTTTTCAGTATTGTTACATCCTGCAAATACTAGTAGTAGACAAAAGATATAAAAACTATTTGTTGTTGATTTAATTGTATTCATTTTCTTAAGTTTTTTTTATTAAAAGTTTGCATTTAATCCAATTCTAAATGTTCTAGATCTTGGATAAGAATCAACATCTAATCCCGGGGTTAGCTGATTTCTTCCAACGCTTACATCTGGATCGAAACCACTATAGTTGGTCCAAACATATACATTGTCCACGGCACCATAGAGTCTTACTGATTTTAGTCCTATTGATTTAGATATTTTTTTAGACAGTCTATAGCCTAATGTTATGTTACTTAATCTAAGAAAAGATCCATCTTCAATAAATCTTGCGTATGCAGCAGAACCAATGTTTCCACTAGCTCCTGTATTAAAAGATGTTAGGGTATTCTGTGGGTTTTCTGGAGACCATCGCTCGTTAACAATCGACAATTTATTACCCCAAGGATTGGCTGTGTTCGACCCTTTTTTAATGTTTTTGTTATAAATGTCGTTACCATAAGACCATGCTGTCTGTATTGATAAATCAAAACCTTTATAGGAAAAGTTATTTGTAAAACCACCAAAATGTTTTGGTTGGGT
>Ga0115572_10000031_pt1 | contig 126697 bp, 129 predicted proteins | sample COGITO_mtgs_1206_FD_88681 | JGI IMG/M metagenome (GOLD analysis project Ga0115572, IMG submission 88681) | Pelagic marine microbial communities from North Sea - COGITO_mtgs_120607 | ecosystem: Environmental > Aquatic > Marine > Epipelagic | place: Germany:Helgoland, sampling site Kabeltonne... | reverse complement strand
GGTCTTCCGTCAGTCTCTCCGCAAACTGGCAGTTCTAGGGCAAGGGTTGGAGAGTTGATTGCGGACGCAAGGCTCGACGAAGTTGGCGATGATACTGCTTTGCGCATCGTGCAGTGACGGCAAGCCTGAAGCTATGAACTCCCCTATATTTTAGCTCACTATATGGCAGGGTCTATTTATATATATAAATGCAGGGTGCTTTTTTGGGGGGGGTGGTGGTCGGAAGACAAGTCAGAAAACTTTGTTGTCCTTGATGGGACCCCTATTCCGTCAAGAATTGGGTAGACCAGATGGTAGACCACTGCAGCGAAATCAGCGCCTTTAGAGCCTGTTTGACAAAGAGTGTTTGAAAATATATTGTATATTTATCAATTACTTGAGGTCGCTGTGGGGTAACACCCGTGGAAGTTCGAGTCTTCTCGGCCGCACCAGCCTCGCTCTAAAATATCTTTATCCGATAAGCTTTAAGCTCACAGCACCATAAGCGCCGCGGCAACAAACCCCGCCGTGGTGATGATGAAGCTGACCATGGCGCTGGCGCCAAAAACCGGGCCGGGCTTAAATTCGTCGGGCGGGGACATAGCCACAATGATGAAGGTGAACGGATTGGTGAAGCCGCCAATGAGCATCGACCAGATAACCCAATCAGGATAGGTCACATCCAGCTGTTTGGCGAGCAGATAAAAGGCGATAATCAGCAAAGCCATCAGTAGAAAATCAATGTGCGATTTAATGATGTGATCGCTAGAAGGGAAAATCCGCTGCAAGGCGGCAATGCGCATAATGCGAATGGCCGTGCCGAGCCAAGCCAGAGCCAGAGAAATAATAATAAAAACACAAGCTCCGATAACCAATAACGACATAATGCCCTCCAACAGATAATGACGCACGAGGCGCTCAATCCGTAAAACAGAGGCTAGCTTAGCTCATTGTCGGCCATGGTCTATGATTATATGGGGTCTATGAATATATGGGGTCTATGAATATTAGAGGCATTGGGGCGAAAGCAGCAGGCTATTTGCCTTGCTTGCGCAGCAAATAAGTCAGCGCCAGTATGACGGCCAAGCCGAGAACGGCGGCCGGCGTTACTTTGGCGACAAAATCTGCCACCGTCGCGGCCACGGAGGCCGCGTAAGCCCCCGCAGAATTGCCCAATAGCAAATAAACAGTCAGTATGGCCAAGACCAACGCGCCGCCAACTTCAGCGATGCGTAAGAAAAAATCTCTCAAGGTTAGAAGACCTTCGGAAACCGTTTTCATAATTACCTCCTATTGTTTTTGCTATTGGGCGTATTGTTTAGTCTTTGCGGAAAAGCATAAGGATGACGCCAAGAGCGATCAGTCCAGGCAGACCTGCTTCACCAAGACTGGAAACCAGTTTGGTAATGTTTCCGGCGACGTCGCCAAGGAAAGCCATATTGTCTGCACCAACCAAGAGGCTGGCCACGATGGCTAACGCGAGTAAGGAAATGAAAACTTCCGTAACAGTTCCAACAATTGTTTTAATTTGATCCATGATTATATTTCTCCCATTTTTGTTTGTATTCTGATGGCCAAAGACCAGCAGTCCGATAATGTTACTCGCCAAGGCGGTGAATTCCACCTTTCAGAAAGGTCTTTTTGCCGAATTTGCCTGTTTTCGTAATATAATTACAAAATAACACGCTACTTTAAAACTTTATTTCGCGCATTGGCGGGTGATTTCGTCACAAAGGCATGCGAATCGCAAAACGCTCGGCGCGCCTTTATTTGGGTTTGGATGGGTGTTTCGATGTTTTTCTCGGTTGTGATTGGCCAAATGCCCTGACATACTTTTGCTGAAATTCGTATTTGAGGAAGCGACATGTCGACATCTTTAAGCAAAACCACTCTTAGCATGTATGGCCTCATGGGCGCGCCTTTGGCTCTGGTGGGCTATCCCATCGCCATTTGGTTACCAGTGTTTTATGCCAGCGAAATCGGCGTCTCTCTGGCTGCGGTGGCGACGATGTTACTGTTGGCGAAATTATCCGATGTGGTCACCGATCCCCTCGTTGGCACGCTATCCGACAGGGCGCGAACCCGTTTGGGGCGTCGTCTGCCGTTTATTCTTTTGGGTGTGCCGGTGTTATGCGGTTCTATCTGGATGCTTTTCGTGCCGCTTGCAGGCGCCGATGCGACCTATTTATTGGTCTGTATTGCGGGCATGTATATTGGCACCACTTTGGTCGGCTTGCCCTATGGGGCTTGGGGGGCAGAGCTATCGCCTGACTATTATCAGCGCTCGCGGGTGACGGCATGGCGCGAGCAATTCACGCTTCTAGGTCTATTGGGCGCGGCGTTTATTCCGTTTTTGGTCGAGCAATATGGCGATGGCAGCACCGCCTCGATTATGCGCGGCATGGCGATTGCCATCTGCGTGGCGGCGCCGCTTGCCGCGCTGGCGTTGATGTTCTTCGTGCGCGAAGTGCCAGCCGATGATGGGCCAGGGCAAAAGCCCATTTCCTTTATGTCGGGTCTTGTGCGGGTTTGGGGCAATAAGCCGATGCGCCTTGTCGTCGGGATGATTTTAATCGTCACTTTGGCCGAGGCCTTTCGCAATGCGCTGTCTTTATTTTTCATGAAGTCGGTCATTCAAGCGACCAGCGTTGGCACTTTATATTTCATCTATTTTGTGGCGGGTCTGGCGGCGGTTCCGGTTTGGTTGTGGCTGGGGCGCAAATTGGGCAAGCATATTGCGTTTTGCATTTGCCTCGTCACGGTCGCGATTATCTCGGCCATTAACATGGCCTTCACGGCGGATGACTATTGGTTGTTCGTCGGATTTTTCATCGCCAAGGGCGCCTGTTTTGGAGGTTTGCAATTTCTACCGCTGGCCATTCTGGCCGATGTGGTGGATGTAGAAACCGCAGAAACCGGAAAGGCGCGGGCGGGTTCTTATATTGCTTTCGCCAGTATGACGGCCAAAATATCGACGGCCTCTGGCACATTTTTGGCCATTAGCGCGCTGTCGCTGACCGCCTTTAATGCCAAATTGCTGGCTGAAAATGCTTTCGAAGATTTAATGACCTTGCGCGTGCTTTACGCGATTGTGCCAGCGGTGTTTTTCATTGCCGCGATTATCATGGCCATCCGCTTTCCGCTGACCGCCCAAGTGCAGGCCGAGTTGCAAAGCCGCATTCAGGCTAAGAAAGGCTCGTGAGGATGGACGATAAGAAACCCCCGCAGAAAAAATCGCCGGCCGAAAAATCGACCGACGATACTGTCTTGTTTTTCCGAAAACCTCCGAAAACAAATCCAGCTCTTGATGTGGCTTGGTTTTATGACGAAGAAGAGTTTTTCTCCGAGCATATGGATGAATTCGACTGGTAATTATACCAAGGCCGCGCCCATCAGATAAAGATAGACCATCGAGATAGTCCAAATAATCGTGCGCACATGGCGCAAGCCCATCGCATAGGTAATCAGATAAGCGACGCGAAGACCGAGCCAAATCGTGGCGGTTTCAGCGACGCCCGCTTGGCTGCTAATGGCCAGCAAGGCGAGGGGGATGAAAATCAGCAGGCTCTCTTGCAAGTTCGCGCTGGAGCGGCGAATGCGCTGCACCACAGCCGATACCTCTGGCTGTTCGTCGCGCGGGCCAACCAGAAAGTCGAGGTTGAGTTCCTTGCGAAGCACGCCCACGAGGCTTGGCAACATCAGGCCAGCTGCGTAGAACACCAAAGTGGCGAATAGAATTTCAATCATGGTAAATCTCCTCCAATTGGCCGAATCATTCGGCTGATTTATGTTAGAGCGATAATTTTGCTGCGTCATTCGCCATTTTGCTTCATATAGCAAAGAGGCCGAACCCAATGCTGAATAAGGCCAGAGCAGAAAGGCAAGCCCGTGAGCGATAGCACCGCCGATACGCCGCAGGAAAGCGACTACCTTGGCTCGGATGAGCTAACCAGCGAACGCTTCGAGGCGGTGCGCCAGCTCATCTTGGCGCAAGACCGCGCAGGCCTTATGGCCGCACTCGAAGACCGCCATGAGGCCGATACCGCCGAGCTGATTACCCTATTGCAGCCAGATTTGCGCCGCACGCTCATCGAGCTTATGGGTTCCGATTTGGCGCCCGAAGTGTTTGCCGAATTTGACGATAACATCCGCGATGCCGCGCTGGAGGCCGTCGATAGCGACACGCTGGCGGCGACGGTGCAGCAGCTCGATAGCGATGATGCGGTTTTCGTTTTGGAAGATATGGATGCGGCCGAGCGGGACGAAGTGTTACAGCGCATCCCAACTTCCGAGCGTCTTTTATTGCAACGCTCGCTAGATTTTCCAGAAGACAGTGCGGGTCGTCTGATGCAAACCGAATTTGTCGCCGTGCCGCCTTTTTGGACGGTGGGGCAGACCATCGACCATTTGCGCGAAGCCGAAAATCTGCCCGATGAGTTTCTCGAACTCTATGTCACCGACCCGACGCATACGCCGATTGGGGTGGTGCATTTATCGGAGCTTTTGCGCTCGCAACGCCCCGCCGTGGTGGAGGCTTTGCTGCATGATGATTTTTCCATCATCGCCTGCGACACCGACCGCGAAGAAGTGGCGCGCTTGTTTGAGCGGTATAATTTGGTCAGCGCGCCTGTGGTCGATGAAGACCAACGCCTGCTGGGGGTCATCACCGCCGATGATGTATTTGAAGTGATTGCCGACGAGGCGGGCGAAGATATTTTGCGCCTTGGCGGGGTGGGCGATGAGACGGTGACCGATAGCGTGTTGGAAACGGCGCGCGGTCGGGTGTCTTGGTTGTTGTTAAACTTGATGACGGCCGTGGCGGCCAGTCTGGTGATTGGCCTGTTTGATGCCTCCATTGAGCGCATGGTGGCCTTGGCGGTGCTTATGCCGATTGTGGCCTCTATGGGGGGCAATGCGGGCACGCAAACGCTGACCATCACGGTGCGCGGGCTGGCGACGCAGGAACTGATGCCGGTAAACTTGGCGCGTGTGGTCGCTCGCGAATTTGGCGTGGGGCTTTTAAACGGCGTGGTATTTGCGGTGATTGCGGGTAGTTTGGGCGCCTATTGGTTCGACGATATTTTGTTGGGCGGGGTCTTGGCGGCGGCCATGGTGGTCAATCTTGTGGTGGCGGCGCTGGCGGGGATTTTAATTCCGGTCGGGCTTGATAGGGCAGGCATTGATCCGGCGGTGGCGTCGAGCGTGTTTGTGACCACGGTGACGGATGTCATTGGCTTTTTGGTGTTTTTAGGGTTTGCCACGGTAATTTTGTTTTAAGCCTGCGCCAATTGGGCGCTTGCTTTCGCGGCATAAGTTGGTTGGAATAAGAAGATGATAAGACGGTTTTTCACCACAGGTTTGATGCTGAGTTTCATGCTGGTTTCTGTGCAAGCGGACTGGCGCGAAGGCACAGCTTTGCCCACGGCGGTGCCCAATGCGGTGGCCACCGAGATGGATGGCAAGCTATTCATCATGAGCGGCAAACTGGGGCAGGGGCTTCGCAGTTTCTTCGAGCAGTATGATATTCGCGCCGATGGCTGGCGCCCGTTAACGCCGCTGCCTGTGGGGCTGTCGCATTTCGCCATGACCTCGGGCACGGGGCGGGTGATTGTTTCGGGCGGGCGTGAAAATAAAAGCGCGCGCTTAAGTGCCGATTTATGGATGTATGCGCCCGACACAGCCGTCTGGTTAAAGCTCGGCAATCTGCCAAGCTCGCGCGCCGACCATGTGAGCGTATTCGATAGAGACCGCGTGTTTCTGCTGGGCGGCATTGGCAAAGATGCAGGCCGCGTGCAGAGCTATCATCTCGGCACGGGTAAATGGTCGAGCTGGAAAAACCCGATGCCGATACCTGTCTCCAATGCGGCTTTCACGCGGCTTGGCGATGAAGTGATTATCGCAGGCGGCAAAAGCGCTTCGGGGCGTCCAGTCAAAGCGGTGCAGGCGTTTCATTTGAAAACCGGTCAGTGGCGGAAATTGCCAGATTTGCCGATTGCGATTATCGGCGGCGCCTTGGGCGTGGTTCGCGATGGGTTGCATTTCGCAGGCGGCTTTAGCCCCGCCACTGGCAAAGTGACGGCTAGCCACAATCGGTTGGTCGGCAAGCGCTGGCAACGCCAAGCGCCGATGCCGGATGGCGGGCGACATCGGATGGCCTATTATGCGGGCGACGATAGTTTCATCCTCATCGGCGGCGCGGTTGGCGGCGGCTTTTATGCGCTGTTTACCGCATCCGACTGCGTGTCGATTTTCACCCCGTAAATCGCATGAGCGTCAATCTGGTCAAATTATGTGTGGGCGCCGATGACATTTCGGATTTGGTGGTTTGGCAAAACCGTCTGCAAGCGAGTTATGGCAAAGTGTTTCACACCACGCGCATGGTGCCAAAACGGCAGGGTGATTTGCTGGAGGGTGGCTCGCTGTATTGGATTATCAAACGCCAAATTCGGGTGCGCCAACAGATTATCGATATCGAAGAATTCGTCGATGACCAAGGCATTCGTCGCTGTCATTTGCATCTCGACCCCGAGCTGGTGCTGACGCGCCTGCAAGCGCGCCGACCGTTTCAGGGTTGGCGCTATTTGACCAAAGAAGACGCGCCCATAGATGCGCCCAATAATATGGAAGTCGATGAAGATATGCCCGAGGGCTTGCGCCAAGAGCTAACCGATATGGGGCTGCTTTAAACCGCAGGGCTATTGTCGAGCAGGCGGGTTTCGCCCAAGCGCGCGACAATCAAAGCGCGGCGCGCTCGGGTGTTGGCATCTGGCACGCCAAGCGTCTCGGCATCGCGGATGCAGGCGTATTCGACTTCGGTGAAACCCGCTTCTAATAAAGCGCGTTTGGCTTCGGCCTCGGCCACTTCTGCACTGGCGCGATGATTGGCCAATTGGTGTAAAATGACGTTGAGCTGAGCGGCGATTTTTCTTTGCTCGGCATCCAAATAGACATTGCGCGACGACATAGCCAGCCCATCGGCTTCGCGCTGAATCGCGCCCGCCATAATTTCGACGGGCAGATTGAGGTCGGCCACCATGCGACGAATGACCATCAATTGCTGGTAATCTTTCTCGCCAAAAATCGCCACATCGGTCTGCGTCTGGGTCAGTAGTTTCAATACAATCAACGCCACGCCGCCAAAGAAATGCGGACGCGTCTCGCTTTCCAACCCAAGCGCAGGGCCCGCCATAGAAATACCCGTGGTAAAGCCTTGCGGATACATTTCTTGAGCCGTGGGGGCAAAAACCGCATCGGTTGGCGTGGTCTCCAGCGCGGCCAAATCGGTGGCCTCTTGGCGCGGATAGGTGGAGAGGTCTTCATGCGCCGCAAATTGCGTCGGATTGACGAAAATAGAGACGATAATTTTATCGACGTTTTTCGCGATGGCGTCGACCAGCGACAAATGACCGGCGTGCAAAGCGCCCATCGTCGGCACAAGCCCGACGCGCAGCCCATCGGCTTTCCACGCGGCCACTTGCGCGCGCATATCCTCAAGGGTGCGATGAAGGCCGAGGCGCGACATATTAGGCTCCTGTTTTGAGGTGAAAGCTCATCGGGCGGGTTAATTGCTCATAGCCGATTTGCGATAGGCTGGCGCCGCGTCCGGTGTCGCCAATGCCTGTCCAAGCCAGCCCCGGGTCGAGATAGTCGCAACGGTTCATAAAAAACGTGCCCGTGCGAACTTGCGCGCCAATGGCTTTGGCGGCTTTCGTGTCTTTTGTCCAAACGCTGGCGGTCAGCCCGTAAACACTATCGTTCATTTTCGCGATGGCTTCGGCGTCATCGGCCACCGCCATAATGCCCACCACGGGGCCGAAACTTTCTTCGCGCATAATCTCCATATCGTGAGTGACATGGGTCAGAATTTGCGGCGCCAAATAGGGCGTGGCGGTTTGGCTGGCAGCGAAATGGCTTTCTTCGATACACGCGGTGGCGCCTTGCGATAGGGCATCGCTGATTTGCTGACGCACGCTATCGGCGGCTTGTTGGCGCACCATCGGCCCCAATGTGGTGGCCTCGTCTGAGGGCGAGCCAAGCACATATTCTTTTGTCAGGGCGCACATGCGCTCAACCAGCGCATCGTGCACGCTGGCCTCGACATAAATCCGCTCGATGCCGCAACACGATTGGCCACTGTTAAAAAAACTGCCGTCGACCAAAGCCTCGGCGGTGGCATCGAGGTCGGCATCTTGGCGCACATAGGCGGGGTCTTTGCCGCCTAGCTCTAGCCCTAGGCCGATAAATCTGCCTTTGGCAGCCTCGACGATGGCATGGCCGCCAGCAACCGATCCGGTAAAATTAACATGGGCAATGCGTTTGTCCGCAACGGCTTTTGCGGTGGCGCCATGGTCGAGATGCAGGCAGGCCAGCAAGCCGTCTTGCAAGGCCTGCGGCAAATCCATATCGCGCGCCGCCGTTTGAAAGGCAGCCGCGATGCGCTCGCCGCTCAACAGCGTCTGGCCAGAATGTTTCAGCACCACGCAATTGCCCGCCATCAGCGCTGGCACAATGGAATTCACGGCGATGAGATAGGGGTAATTCCAAGCCGCCACCACCAACACCACACCCAGCGGGCGGCGTTCGATATAGCGCTCGAAACCATCTTGTGGGGCGGGGGTAATATTTTGCAAAGACGGCTCGGCAATCGCCACCATATGACGCCCGCGTTGTAAAAACCCGTCTACCTCGCCATCGCCATAGCGCACGGGGCGACCCATTTGCCACGCCAGCTCCAAAGCAATTTCACTGCGTTGCTGGTCGATGATATCGAGCGCGCGCAAGACCAACTCGGCGCGGGTTTTCAGCGCCACATCTTGCCAAAGCGTCTGCGCTTTGGTGGCTTGGGTCAGGGCATGCTCCACGAAGGCGGCATCGCTGAGCGCGCGCGTGGCATAAAGAGAGCCGTCAATAGGGCTGATAATCTCGACGTTGTTTTGGCTCATGGAGTGTCGCTGCCCTTGGTGTCATCGACCAAATAAGCGGCGGAAATGCCGCCATCGACGCGCATAATGCTACCCGTCTGCCAGCCTGCGCCATCGGATAATAAAAAGCATACGCTGGCGGCAATTTCTTCTGGCCGTCCCAAACGCCCCATCGGAATATGCTGGCGCCGTGTCGCCCATTTTTCGGGCGTATCAAAATAGCGCGCCGTGCGCTCGGTCAAAACCGGCCCGGGCGCCACGCAATTGGCGCGAATATTATCGCGCGCATGGGCGATGGCAATCTCGCGGGTCATCGCCTCTAGCGCGCCCTTGCTGGTGGTATAGGCAATTTGCGCGGTGGCCGAAGCGCTATGCGCAACCACCGAGCTGAGGGTCACCAGCGAGCCGCTTTGCTGTTTGATGAGATGGGGAAGCGCGTGCTTATAAACCAAAAAGGCGCCGGTAACATTCACGTCGAGCGTGGCTTGCCAGCTATCTAGCGGCGTCTCGACGGGGGTTGTATCTTCGTCGGCCAGCATGGCGGCATTATTCACCACGCCGTCCAAGCCGCCCAAAGCCGCAACGGCGCTTTCAACCATAGCGGCGACAGCATCGCCATCGCGCAAATCGGCGTGGGCGCAGGACACGTTTTCGGCTGGCATGGGCAGGGCGTCTTTGGCGGCTTGCGCCAAGTCAGCCGTGCGCTCGCATAGCGCGAGGCTGGCGCCTTGGGCTTGCGCCAAAGCGGCAATGGCACGACCTAAGCCGCCATTGGCGCCAGTCACTAATATTTTTTTGCCAGTTAGCGGCATGGGGCAGCCTCAAAGCTAAAATTACGCGCAAACCCGATGGAACCCTATCGGAACTTGCAGTCAGGTTTCGGAATCGGGTTTATACTCAAATGAATGCAAAATGAAGGAAAACTTTTGTCAGACTCGATACCTCAGTCCCCAAGCATAGCTTCCTCGGCGGCAAATGTCGCGCCGCATGTGATTGTTTTGGGCAATGAAAAGGGCGGGGCGGGCAAAACCACGGTCGCCATGCATGTCGTCGCAGCTTTGCTGGAGGCGGGCAAATCGGTCGGCACGCTTGATTTGGATGTGCGGCAAAAATCGTTCAGCCGCTATATGGCCAATCGGCAAATCTGGGTCGGGCGGCGCGATATGCAAATGCCCGAACATATCGCCTTAGAGGCCGGCAGCCATAATAATCTCGATGCCCGCCAGCAAGAAGAAAGCGAAAACTTCGTGCGGGCGCTTGGCCATTTGCGCGCCCAACATGATTTCGTCGTCATCGATTGCCCCGGCTCGGATAGCTATTTGTCGCGTCTCGGCCATGCCTCGGCCGATACGCTAATTACGCCGATGAACGAGAGCTTCGTCGATGTCGACCTTTTGGCCACGCTCGACCCCAATACGCTGGAAGTCGCGGCCCCGAGTATTTATGCCGAGATGGTTTGGTCGTGTCGGCAAGCGCGCGTGCAGGCCAATGGCGCGACGATTGATTGGGTGGTCTTGCGAAACCGCACCAGCCATATTCATGCGAAAAATAGAAAGCGCGTGGAAACCACATTGGATGCGTTGGCCAGCCGTTTGGCGTTTCGCCAAATCGAGGGGCTATCGGAGCGCGTGGTGTTCCGCGAAATGTTCCCTGCCGGTCTTACTTTGCTGGATCTCACTTCCGAAGAAGCCAACGCCAGTCTGACCATGAGCCATGTGGCGGCGCGCGCCGAAGTGAAAGCTTTGCTCAAGGCTCTCAATCTGCCCGGCCTGTCTAACGAGCGAGACGCCTAATGGGCTATTTGCTGCTTGGCGCGCTGGCGGTTCTGGCGCTTTTGCTGGTCTCGCGTGGGCTTTCCAATCTGTCGCGCCGCGCCATGAAACGATTGGCTTTGGCGGTTTTATGCCTCGGGGCGGCCACGGCGCTGGTGTTATTTGTGCTGTCGGGACGTTTCGCTTTGGCCGCGCCTGCGGGCGCTTTGGCGCTATGGGGGATGCGGGCTTATTTATTGGCGCGCCAAATCCGTGCCAAGTCGGCTGGCCCAGAAAAACCTGCCGCAAGCCAAGCCATGGACAGGGCGCAAGCTTTGGAAATTTTGGGACTAGAACCCTCGGCCTCGAAAGCCGATATTGAAGCCGCCTATAAACCGTTGATTGTGAAAAACCATCCCGACCAAGGTGGCACCGATTGGCTGGCCACGCAATTAAACGAAGCGCGCCGCGTTCTGCTCGACGATTAAGGGGCGATGGGCAAGCAGCTCGGCGTGACCTCCAAAAGACTGCGGCACAGATGAAACGCTTGCGGCTCGGATAGATTAGCAAAGCGGGCGCGATACATCGGCTTGCCATTTCTTTCAATCTGTTCGGTCAGGCCTTCCGAGTTTTCGAGCTGCGCCCCCAAGACGCGGCGGATACGTTGCAATTGGCTAGAGGCATGCACGGATGCCGAGAAAGCACCGACTTGAATTTTCCAATCGCGCGGCAAATCTGCCAGCACCAGCCCTTGCGTTGGCTTGGCCAAATCTTGCGCTGACGTGCCAAGCCAAAGGGCGGCTTGGTGCAGTTTCTTCGAATTGGGTTTGCTTTTGGCGACATAAGTCTGCGCGCGCGGCAGGCTTCGGTCGGCCAAGGAGATGGCGTGGCGGTCGCGCGCCTCGGCGGAAGTGCCGCCCATAATAACTAGGATAATCCGCTTATTGTCGCGCTGCACGGTGGTGGCGATATTATAGCCCGAGGCGCGAATATACCCAGTCTTCATGCCAATGGCGCCCGCGAGGCGGCGCAACAAACGATTATGGCTGCGGTATTGTTTCTCCTCAAAGGTAAAGCTTGTGGTCTGCCATAGGCTTTCGAATTGGGGAAAACGAGAAAGCAAAGCTTGCGCCAATTTAGCCATATCGCGCGCGGTGCTTTGCTGGCGCCAATGATAGAGGCCAGAGGCATTGGTGAAACTCGTGTCATAAAGGCCAAGCTCGCGCGCCGTTTTCGACATGCGGCGGGCGAATTTGCTTTCCGAGCCAGATATATGTTCGGCGATGGCCATGGCGACATCATTGGCCGATTTCACCAAGAGCGCTTTCATGGCCACATCGGCGGGGATGGATTTTCCGGCTCGAAGCCCCAGTCGACTAGCGGGTTGGCGGGCGGCTTGGCGGGAAATATAAATCGGCGTTTTCGGCGTTAAACGCCCGGCTTCTATCTCTTCGAACATAATATACAGGCTCATCAGCTTGGTCAGGCTGGCGGGATATCGGCTTTGCGAGGCACGATATTGCTGCAATGTGCGCCCGCTTGTCGCGTCTATCACGATGGAAGAGAACGGCGCAGCCAGAGATGCAGAAGGGAAAGCCCATGTAAAACATAGGGTTACAATACATAGGGTTAAAAACTTACGACGCACGGAATCACTCCTCAAGCCAACATAATAGCAAGTTGCCCTTGTGTTGGGAATGAAGCACCCTATCTCATAAGCAGAGACGCATGGGTTTTGCTTGATGAAAAGGCCAATGCAGAGGTAAAATTAGCACATGATGCAAACAGACATGATTGTAGACAAAAACCAAATCGATATCTCGCGCGCGCGCGCGACGATGTCGAAAGGCAATGAGGGCAACGATGGGCGCGATGGGGACAGTGGCACCGTCACTTTGACGCGCACCAAAACGCAAAAGCCGTCGATGTATAAAGTGCTTTTGTTGAACGATGATTATACGCCGATGGAATTTGTGATTTATGTCCTACAGCGATTTTTTTCAAAAAGTGCCGAAGATGCAACCAAAGTGATGCTGCATGTGCACCAAAGTGGGGTCGGGATTTGCGGCGTGTTTACCTATGAAGTTGCGGAAACGAAAGTAACCCAAGTTATGGATATGGCACGGCAGCACGACCATCCGCTGCAATGCACAATGGAAAAAGACTAGATTACAGGAGCGCGGCGTGCCGGCATTTTCAAAAGACTTAGAACAAGGATTACACCGCGCTTTGGTGTTGGCCAATGATCGCTCGCATGAATATGCGACGCTGGAGCATTTGCTATTGGCGCTAACCGAGGACCCTGACGGGCTGGCGGTCATGGAAGCTTGCGGCGTCAACGTCGAGCTGCTGCGCGAAAACCTGCTGCATTATATCGACACAGAATTGACCGGACTGGTTATCGAAGACGATGAAGACTGCAAACCCACGGCAGGGTTTCAGCGGGTCATTCAGCGCGCGGTCATTCACGTGCAAAGCTCGGGCCGCGATGAGGTGACGGGCGCCAATGTTTTGGTCGCCATGTTTGCCGAGCGCGAAAGCCACGCCGCTTACTTCCTGCAAGAGCAAGAAATGACCCGCTATGATGCGGTGAATTTCATCTCGCATGGCGTTGCCAAAACCCCGGGCAAAAGCGAAAGCCGCCCCGTGGACGGCCTAGATGGCATGGAAGAAGAAGGCACAGGTGTCGCGGATGGCGAAGCCTTGGCGGCCTATTGCATCAATTTGAACGATAAAGCGCGCGATGGCAAAGTCGACCCGCTCATTGGGCGCAGCAAAGAAGTCTCGCGCGCCATTCAAATTCTGTGCCGCCGCAGCAAAAACAATCCGCTGCTGGTCGGCGACCCAGGGGTCGGTAAAACCGCCATCGCCGAAGGTCTGGCGCGCAAAATCATCGAAGGCGATGTGCCAGATGTCTTGCAAGATAATGTGATTTATTCGCTCGATATGGGCGTTTTGCTGGCTGGCACGCGCTATCGCGGAGACTTCGAGGAACGCTTGAAGCAAATCATGTCAGAATTGGAAGATAAGCCAGAAGCGGTTCTTTTTATTGATGAAATTCATACCATCATTGGCGCCGGCGCGACCTCTGGCGGGGCGATGGATGCGTCTAATCTGCTCAAGCCCGCTTTGCAAGGCGGCAGTCTGCGCTGCATGGGCTCCACGACCTATAAAGAGTTCCGCCAGCATTTTGAAAAAGACCGTGCCTTGGCGCGCCGCTTCCAGAAAATTGACGTCATTGAGCCGAGCGTGCCGGATACGATTAAAATTCTGCAAGGTCTGAAATCTTACTACGAAGAATTCCATGACGTGCGCTACACGAATGACGCCATTAAGGCGGCGGTCGAGCTGTCGTCGCGTTATATGGCCGACCGCAAATTGCCCGATAAAGCCATCGATGTGATTGACGAAGTCGGCGCGGCGCAAATGTTGCTGGCGGCCTCCAAACGCAAGAAAACCATCAGCGTGAAAGACATTGAAGCGACCATCGCCACCATGGCGCGCATACCGCCAAAAACCGTCTCCAAAGACGACACCGAGAAACTCAAAGGTCTCGACGTGACGTTGAAGCGGGTGGTGTTTGGCCAAGACGATGCGATTGGCGCTTTGGCGGCGTCCATCAAATTATCGCGCGCGGGGCTTCGCGAGCCAGAAAAACCGATTGGCAGCTATTTATTCTCCGGCCCTACGGGCGTTGGCAAAACCGAAGTCGCGCGCCAATTGGCCTCGGCCTTGGGCGTCGAATTGCTGCGTTTCGATATGTCGGAATATATGGAGCGTCACACGGTATCGCGCCTATTGGGGGCGCCTCCTGGCTATGTCGGCTACGACCAAGGCGGTCTGCTGACCGATGGCGTCGACCAGAACCCGCATTGCGTATTGCTGCTCGACGAGATTGAGAAAGCTCATCCCGACCTCTTTAACGTGCTGCTGCAAGTGATGGATCACGGCAGTCTGACAGATGCCAATGGCCGTAAAGTCGACTTCCGCAACGTGGTGTTGATTATGACCACCAATGCCGGCGCCTCGGATATGGCGAAAGAACCGATTGGGTTTGGCCGCGTGAAGCGCGAGGGCGAAGACAGCGAAGCCATCAATCGCATGTTCACGCCAGAGTTCCGCAATCGCCTCGATGCGGTGGTGCCGTTTAACAATCTGCCATCGGAAGTCGTGGTGCGTGTGGTTGAGAAATTTATTCTCGAGCTGGAAATGCAATTATCGGATCGCAATGTGATTATCGATGTCACGCGCAAAGCGATGACGTGGCTGGTTGATGAAGGCTATGACCTGCAAATGGGCGCGCGACCGATGGCGCGCATCATTCAGGAAAACATCAAGAAACCGCTCGCCGATGAGCTGCTGTTTGGCAAACTCAAGGGCGGCGGCTTGGTGACGGTGGACCTCGATAAAAAAGGCAAGCTGGCGTTTACTTACGCCGAGGATAAGCCGGGCAAAAAATCGAAAAAGCCGAGCGAAAAAGTCAATTAAGCAAGCTTAAATCTGCGCGCGAATTTTCTCTGCCAAAGCCGACAAGACATCCATATCTTCGGGGTCGCGGGCGTGGAACTTCAACTCCAGCCCTTCGTGGCGTGGCAAAATATGCATGTGATAATGCGGCACGCTTTGGCCGGCATGCGATGCGTTCAATTGCGCCATCATAAAGCCGGGAGCCTCGACCGCTTTTATAATCGCGGGGGCGAGGATTTTCGCCGTGGCCATAACGCTGGCGGCGGCCTCGGCGGTTAAATCGAGAAAGGTGACGGCGGGCTGCTTGGGAATAACCAAAGCATGGCCTGCGACTTGCGGCATGATATCCATGAAAGCCAGCGTCGCGTCATCCTCATACAGCTTAATTGCGGGCAGCTCGCCGCGCAGGATTTTGGCAAAAATATTCTGCTCGTCATAAGCATCGGTAAGATTAATCATCTTTGTCTCCTGTCGGTTCGACCTGTTTAAACGGCGTATGCTGGCTTAGCGCCTTCATATCATTGTCCACATATTGGCGCTCGGTTTCAAGGTAATCGCCGACAGCTTGGCGCAAGCCCTCATGGGTTATGTAATGGTTTGAGTAGGTGCGATGGGGCTCATAGCCGCGCGCCAATTTATGGGTGCCTTGCGCGCCTGCCTCGACGCGCGCCAGACCGCGCGCAATGGCAAAATCGATGGCTTGGTAATAACAAACCTCGAAATGCAAAAACGGATGGTCTTCCACGCAGCCCCAATTGCGGCCATAGAGCGTGTCGCCGCCAATGAAGTTCAGCGCGCCCGCAATATAGCGTCCCTCGCGCTTGGCCATAATCAGCAGCGTATCCTCGGGCATGGTCTGTTGAATGCGGGTAAAGAAATCGCGGGTCAAATAGGGCGTTCCCCATTTTCTGTGTCCGGTGTCGATGTAAAAATGGAAAAACGCATCCCAATGCGCTTCCGTCAACTGGTCGCCGGTGAGGGCTTCAATCTCAATGCCGTTTTCCAGCGCCTTGGCGCGCTCTTTGCGCAGGTTCTTGCGCTTGCGCGAGGCCATGGCATCCAAAAACGCCTCAAAGCTCGCATAGCCCTCATTTTGCCAATGGAATTGCTGGTCGGTGCGCTGCAAGAAACCTTGCGCGCCAAGCCTTTCCCAATCGGCTTCGGGCAGAAAGTTAATATGCAAAGAAGACGCATCGAGCTTGTTCAAAAGGGTGAGAGCCGCCGCCAAGAGCTGATTTCTATGGTCGTCTTGCTGCGCGCCAGGCTTGACCAAAAGCCGCCGCCCGCCGGCGGGGGTGAACGGAATGGCGCTCAATAATTTGGGGTAATAAGTGCCGCCAGCGCGATGAAACGCATCGGCCCAGCCATAGTCGAAAATATATTCGCCTTGGCTATGGTCTTTGAGATAAAGCGGCAGGACGGCCAAAACCTCGCCAGCCTCACTCTCCAAAATCAAATGCTGCCCGAGCCATCCGGTCTCCGCCGTGGCCGAGCCGCTTTCTTCCATGGCCAGCAAAAACGCGTGGCGCAGAAACGGATTGTAAACCTCGTTGGGCGGATTGGCACACGCATCCCACGCCGCCGCCTCGACAAGCGTCAGGCTGGAAATCACACGCACTTGAACAGAAACGGTTTCGCTCATGCTTTGGCGTCGCCTTCAATCTCGACGACAGCGTCTATCTCGACCGCCCAGCCCATCGGCAAAGCGCTGACGCCAACGGCGGTGCGACTATGCACGCCGCGCGCGCCGAACAGCTCAAACAGTAAATCCGAAGCGCCATTGAGAACCGCAGGCTGATGGGTAAACTCCGGCGCCGAATTGATAAATCCATTGAGGCGGACGATTTTTATCACCCTATCCAAATCCCCCTCGAGCGCCGCCTTTAGGCGCGCCACAATATTGAGGCCGCAGATTTGCGCGGCGCGGTGGCCATCGTCGATTTCTAGCCCATCGCCCAAACGGCCTTTAATCGCCACGCCGCTAGCGCTGACGGGGCCTTGACCTGATATCATCAGCAGGTTTCCGGTCTGCACATAATGCACATAGGCGCCCAAAGGCGCGGCTGGTTCGGGCAAAACCAGCCCCATCGCGTCTAAAATGCTTTCTATGTTTTTGCTCATTTGTGCCTCATCTATAGGGAAGTAGAACCTTAGCTCAATTCGACAAGGGGCTAAAGGCCACGGCCTTTTTTGATGCTGTCTTTGCCGAATTTGTCGCGCAAGGCATCCATCGCTTGTTCGGCCGCTTTGCGTTTGGCTTTATCGGGGTCGCCAAGGTCGAGCGGGTCGGCCAGTTTTTCATCCACCAAGCCAGACAGGCCAATGCCAATCAGGCGAAACCGTGTGCCGGGTTTATCGGCCAAAAGCTGATGCATCATGTCGCGGCCTTGCTCGAAAATCACATCGGCCAATTGCGTGGGGTTCGATAAGGTGCGGCTGCGGGTCAGCGACGACAGGCGGTCGGCTCTCATTTTCAGCACCAATGTTTTTCCCGCCACGGCTTTGGCCTTGCAGCGCTCGGCTGTGCGCTCGGATAAGCGCCAGAGATATTTTTCCAAAGCGGCGCCATCGGATAGGTCTTCGGTGAAAGTCGTTTCGCTGGAAATAGATTTGGCGGCGGCGCGCGCAATAACGGCGCGCGTGTCTTGGCCTTTGGCAAGGCGGGCGAGGCGCAAACCCGTGGCCTCATAGCGGCGCACCAATTCGCTCTCATCGATTTTTTGTAGTTGCGAGATTTGGCGAATGCCATCGCGCGCCAACCGTGCCTGCATGGCTTTACCGACCCCCCAAATGGCACTCACGGGCAGGGCGGCCAATGTCTCCAGCGTCTCGGCTTGGCCGATGAGGGAGAAGCCGCGCGGCTTATCAAAATCAGAAGACAATTTGGCCAGAAACTTATTATGGCTAAGCCCAATGGAAACAGTGATGCCAATCTCAGCCTCAATGCGCTGCACAAGTTTCAATAGGCTCAGCACAGGTGGGCCGCCATGCAAGCGCTCGGTGCCACGCAAATCCATAAACGCCTCATCGATAGAGAGCGGCTCCACCAAGGGTGTCAGCTCCTGCATCAGGGCGCGCACCTCGCGCCCAACGCGGCCATATTTTTCCATATCGGGCGGAAGGATAACTGCCTTGGGGCAGGCTTTGGTGGCTTGAAACATCGGCATGGCCGAATGCACGCCGTGGATGCGCGCGACATAGCAACAGGTGGAAACCACGCCGCGCCGACCGCCGCCAATGATAACAGGCTTGTCGATTAACTCCGGATTATCGCGCTTCTCGACGGCGGCATAAAACGCATCGCAATCGAGATGTGCAACGCCCAATTGGGTCAACTCGGCGTGTTTGAGCAGGCGCGGGGAGCCGCAGGCGGCGCAGCGGCGCGCGTCGTTTGGCAATTTAGCCAGCGCCGTGCAATCGCGGCACAATGTGTCGATGGCGCCTTGGCTATCGGCTGGCGTGGTCGGCGATTTTTCCGGAGATAAAGTCATGTGCCTCGGCCCAAATATCAATACGCGCGGTCGCCCCCTTGGCTTTGCTAATCAGTTTCGCAAGGCGCGGGTCAGCGATGAAATGGATGCAATTTACATCCGGTGCATGTTCCGCCACGGAGGTAATATTGTGGGGTATATCGTCGAGAAAGAAAACCGGCCCTGTGGTTTTATCGGCCAGCCATTTGGCGGCAGGGCCTTTCAGGCCAGAGTTGATGACCACGGGATAGGCCATGCCGTGACCCTTCAGATTTTCAATCCGCGCCTCGCGATGGGCGGCGGGCAGATTGGTCAGCACAATAATTTGCGCGTGTTCAGACAGGCTGGAAAGCGTATCGGCCGCGCCATCGGCGGCTTCTATGTAAGGTGTTTGGGAAGCGAAAAAATCATCGATGAGCGTTGGCACTTGCGCGGATTCATTGGTCTCGCGCGATTTAATATTGGTGCTGAGCGCAAAACTGCTGAGGTCAATCCATAGCCCCAAAGTCTCCAAATAATGCTCCACGCGCTGCATGAATTTCAACAAGACCTCATCGGCATCGGTAATGATGAGCGGGCGGGTCGGGTCTAAGGTCAGGCTTTGCAGTTGCGCCAATGTGTCGGCGGGAATTTCGCCTTTCGGGTGGCTCATAATACGCGTCTTTCGAAGTTACAGGGGTTACGTCCAATTACGTCCAGTGCGGCAGGTCGCCACCCGGCAGGGCAGCGCGCGCTCGGGCAGGGTCTTCTGGGGGTATCTCAAACGCCTCGCAAAACTCGGTCAGCAGCGCTTCATCGGATAGATAGAATTCCAAAATACCGGCCAACATTTCAGGGTCAGAGGCGCGCTCGACGATATCGCCTTGCGCCATGCCCGTCAGACCGGAGAACCGATCCATCATCTCGTCCAGTCCCGCCAGATAGGTCAGAGCCTTTAAGGCCAGAATTTCAGCTTCATCACTTTCCATGGCGCTATCATTATCCCGTTTGCTTGGAGCGGCAATGATTATATCGCGGCGTGTTTCCCAAACGCAAAAAGGCGCCCGTTGGGACGCCTTTTAAAGAAATAAAATAACCAGCTTATTTGATTTTATTTTCTTTGAATTCCACATGCTTGCGCACAACGGGATCGTATTTTTTGACGACCATTTTCTCGGTCATCGTGCGGGCATTTTTCTTGGTTACATAGTAGAAACCGGTGCCTGCCGTGCTTTCCAGCTTGATTTTGACTGTGGTTGGTTTGGCCATCTTTTCAATCCTTAAAAACTTGGGGCGCAATCAGCGCGTGGCCGTGAAAATAGGCATTTCACGGTTAAAGTCAACCGATAAGCTACACAAGGGTAATGAGCGGCTTGCCATTCTTAAATCGCACATAGGGCGCGGGTGCTTTTAGCTGTGCGGCGCGGTCTTTTTGCATCCGTTCTTCCACCATATCAATCACCGAACGGGTGATGGCGGGCAGGTCGAGTTTGCGCGCTTTGTCGAGCGTCAGCCAATGTAAATCCAGCAACTCGCCACTGGCTTTTTGCATTTCTTCGGGGTCGGTATGAATGAACTCGTCATAGACCATAAAAAATCGCGTATCAAACCGGCGCGAGCGATGCGTCGGCGTGACGGCGCGCGCGATAAAGTCCATTTTATCGAGCGGCGGCTCGACGCCGTGGTCGAAATAAGATTGCCAAACCGCATTGCCTGAACGCAATTGCGCTTTGGTTTCGCGGCCAATAATCAATCCGGTTTCTTCATAAGTCTCGCGAATGGCGGCCAAAGCCAGACCGCGCAATTTATTATCGCTGACGGTTTTCGCGGTCTCTTTGCGCAAGCGTTTCATCACCGGCGCGCTTAGCTTTTTATTCACCACCAAACGCTGGTCGACATAGTCTAGGCGTCCGCCCGGAAAGACGAACTTATTCGGCATGAATTTATGCGAGGCGGCGCGTTTGCCCATCAGAATTTTCGGCTTCGCCCCTTCTTGGCGCACGACAATTAAAGTCGAGGCCTCGCGCGGGCGCACGGCGGCGACATTATCTTCGCGATACTCGCCCGCCGATGTGGGGGTGCTGCCCTTGGGGGCGATGATTTTTCTCTTGGCCATTAGCTATCCTCTTTCTCATCGAGCGCCGCTTCGGGCGCAAATCCGTGCAGCTCCAAAGCCCATTGCAGCCCGACAACCGCGCCTTTGACAATGGGTAAGGAGATAAGGCTTACGACAATAGACAAGATTCCAAAAATCAGCGCATGTACATATAGCGGCGGCATATAGGCGCGCTCCACAATCAGCGCGACCGGCACAATGATGTGGCCAACGATGAAAATCGTGAAATAGGGCGGCGCGTCATCGGCTTGGTGTCCCCCGAGGTTGAGCTTGCAAGAGCCGCAGGTCTCGCTGACTTTAAGATATTTGGCGAACATGGTTTTCTCGCCGCAAGCGGGGCATTGCCCGCGGGCGCCGCGCCACATGGCGGGGCCTTTTCGGCGTTTTTCGACCAACATAGATTCGATACTCATCGGCTGCGTCTCCTTTTGCTGCGCGGCGGTTTGCTTTTGTTTTTGCCCGCACCTGGTCTTCTAAATTGATTCCCACGCCCCGCGCCTCGGCTCGACACCCGTTTGGGCTTGCCCTCTTGTGTGCCGCCTTCCAGCAAGGCGAACAACAAGCCGCCTTGAATGGGCGTGGCTTCCACCAATTCCACTTCGACCGTTTGGCCAATGCGGAAGGTCAATCCGGTGGTGCTGCCGGTCATGAACATATTGCTATCGTCGGCAAAAAACCGCTCTTCGCCCAACCGCGAGATGGGAATAAGCCCTTCGGCGCCCGTGTCGAGCAGCGCCACAAACAAGCCAGCGCGCGATACGCCCGAAATGCGCGCCGAGAAAGCATCGCCGATTTGGTTGGCCATATGCGCCGACATATAGCGCTCATTGGCGCTGCGTTCAGCGACCATGGCGCGGCGTTCGGTGAGCGATATGGCCTCGGCGATATCGTCCAATTGCTCGGCTTCTTCGGGCGTCTGGCCGTCTTTGCCAAAGCTCAAAGCGGTAATCAGCCCACGGTGAATGGTCAGGTCGGCGTAGCGACGAATGGGCGAGGTGAAATGCGCATAGCGACCCAAGTTCAGCCCGAAGTGGCCTAGATTATCGGTGGCGTAAACGGCTTGCGCTTGGGTGCGCAAAACCGCTTCTGACACGCTGGGCGCATGGGCGGTGTCTTTGGCTTGTTCCATCAGCGAGTTGAATAAATGCGGCAAAAGCGTTTGCCCCAAACTAACGTTGACGCCCATGGGACGCAAAAAATCGCCGAGGTTTTTAACGCGCTCTTCAGGCGGCGTATCATGCACGCGATACATCAGCCGAGATTTGTGCTTTTCCAAAGTCTCGGCAGCGCAGACATTGGCCGAGACCATCATCTCTTCGATGAGCTTATGGGCTTCCAAAGCGGGCGGGAAATAAATCCGCGCGATTTTGCCCTCCGCATTCATTTCCACCCGCCGCTCTGGCCGATTGATCCGCAAAGGCTCGCGGGCATCGCGCGCCACAGCCATGGCTTGATAGGCACGCCATAAAGGCTGCAAGACGGGCGCATCCATGGCGGCGAAAGCGTCTTCGACTTCGCCATCGAAGGCCTTTTGGGCTTGCGCATAACTCAGCGTGGCGGCCGAACGCATCAGGGCGCGAAAAAATTCATGCGAGCGTTTTTTGCCCGTCTCGCCGATGACCATGCGCACAGCCAAACACGGGCGTGTCTCGCCTTCGCGCAAAGAACATAAATCGGTAGAGAGGCGCTCGGGCAGCATAGGCACCACGCGGTCGGGCATATAAACCGAATTGCCGCGCTTTCGCGCCTCCGCATCCATCTCGCCATTGGGCGTCACATAGGCGGCCACATCGGCAATCGCTACCCAAACAATATGGCCGTTGGGATTGCTCGGGTCGGGGTCAGGCTCGGCATAGACGGCATCATCATGGTCGCGCGCATCGGGCGGGTCGATGGTCACGAAAGGGATGTGGGTTAGGTCGTCTCGCCCCTTCAGGCTGGCCTGCTGCACGGCTTGCGCTTCGCCAATCACCGCATCGGGGAAGGTCACGCGAATGCCTTGCTCGGCGATGGCCAGCAAAGAAAACGCATGTGGGTCGCTGGCGCTGCCGATATTGTCGACCATGCGGGCGCGTTTGGCACCCATGCGCCGCGCCGCAATTTTTTCGCAAGCCAGCAAATCGCCGTGTTCGGCTTTGGTGTCATCCTCTAATTTATAATCATAGCGTTCGCGGCGGCCGGCAGGCACCAGCCACAGCCCGTCGGGGCGCTCGCGCACGACGCCAAATAACGTGCCTTCCTCGCCGCCTAATTTACGAATCACGCGCGCTGTATATTTATATTTGCCCTTCTTGAAAAGTCGAACCAAAGCAATATCGCCAGGCGAAACAGGCGGAGAGTGGCGATGGCGTTTTGACTTGGGCGCACTGTCGTCAATCTCAATGACGGGGTCTTCTTCGCCATCCAGCAGGCTGCCCTCGAGGCGCGCGCGGGCTTGCAAATAACCATGTTTATTGCGTCCGGTAATTTGCACCACGCTGACGTTGGGAAATTCACCCGCCCCTCGCAAGCCGCCCTTGCGGCTGCCATCGAGCAGGCCTTCGGCGCCCAGCTCGCGCAACATGCGCTTTAGCGGAATGCGGTCGTCGCCTTTGATGTTAAAGGCTTTGGCAATGTCGCGCTTGGCGACTTTGCCATCTTGCTCGGCAACGAATTTCAACACCTCGTCGCGCGATGGCAATCTAGCCATTAGGCCTCCTTCGAGGGGTCTGGCTTTTTAGCCGCAGCTTTTTTAGCCGGCTTCTTTTTGGCAGTTGCTTTTTTCTTCGGCGCAGCTTTTTTACGTTTCTTGGCAGGGCCTTTGGCAATGCGCGCCGCAATCAATTCCAGCCCACGCTCGAGGGTCAGCTGCTCGGGATTTTCATCCTTGGGAATCGTCGCGTTCACTTTGTCGTATTTCACATAAGGGCCAAAACGACCATCCATCACGCGAATCGGTTTTTGGTCGTCGGGATGCTCGCCCAGCTCGCTAATCACGCTGCCGCCTTGCGCGCGCGCTGGGCCTTTGGCCTTGCGCTCGGCAATCACGGTTACGGCGCGATTGACGCCAATTTCAAATACTTCGTCGGGCGTTTCCAAACTGGCCGATTGTTTGCCAGCTTTAATATACGGCCCATAGCGGCCAATATCGGCCATAATTTCTTCGCCCGTTTCGGGATGCACGCCCACGAGGCGCGGCAAGGAAAGCAGCTTCAGCGCATATTCAAGCTCCATCTCTTCCGGCGTTTTGCCTTTGGGGATGCCAGCGCGTTTGGGTTTATCTTCCGTGTCGCCCGCGTCGCCCAATTGGATGTAGGGGCCAAAGCGGCCATTTTTCACATGCACATCCAGTTTGGTTTCGGGGTCTTGACCCAAAATCCGTTCGATGTCGCCTTGCTCGGCTTGCTCGCCAGCAAAGGGGCGTGTGAAGCCGCAATCGGGATAGCGCGTGCAACCGACAAAGGCGCCAAAGCGACCTGTCTTGAGGCTCAAGCCGCCTTCGCCGCATTTCGGGCAAACCCGCGGGTCGCCATTGCCCGTGTCTTTAAAGATATGCTGACCCAGAACTTCGTTCATCGTATCGAGAATTTGCGTATTGCGAATTTCCATCGTGGTTTCCACCGTGCGATGGAAATCTTCCCAGAAGCGCGCCAGCACATCTTTATAGCTCATCGTGCCAGCCGACACTTTATCGAGGTCGGCCTCTAGGCTGGCGGTGAAATCATATTCCACATAGCGGTCGAAGAAATTCTCGAGGAAGGCGATAACCAAACGGCCTTTGTCTTGCGGCACGAAACGGTTTCTATCCATCACCACATAATCGCGGTCGCGCAGCACGCTCAACACGCTGGCATAGGTGGAAGGGCGCCCGATGCTCAGCTCTTCCATACGCTTGACCAAAGTCGCCTCGCTAAAGCGCGGGGGCGGCTCGGTGAAATGTTGTTCGGGCGAAATTTTAGCCACGTTCAGGGCTTCGCCTTCGCTGACTTGCGGCAGGCGCGGGCCATCCTTTTGGTCGGCCTCATCGTCTTTGCCTTCTTCGTAAAGTTTCAAGAAACCTGCGAAGGTAATGACGGTGCCAGAGGCGCGAAGTCCGGTGACGCCATCGGCGCCCGAAATGGTAATCGTCGTGCGCTGCACGCGAGCGTTTTCCATTTGCGACGCCATGGTGCGCTTCCAAATCAGCTCATATAATTTGGCTTGGTCGCCGTCTAAATAAGCGCCCATGTCTTCCGGCAAACGCGCCAGACTGGTGGGGCGAATGGCTTCATGCGCCTCTTGGGCATTGGCCGCTTTGGTTTCATAGACACGCGATTTCTCTGGCAAATATTCGGCGCCAAATACGTTCGAGATAACCTCTCGCGTCTCGACCACGGCCTCGGGCGCAATCTGCGTGCCATCGGTCCGCATATAGGTAATCAGGCCGGTTTCCTCGCCATTTATGGTCATGCCTTGATACAAAAGCTGGGCCACTTGCATGGTGCGCTTGGCGTTAAAGCCAAGCTTGCGGCTGGCCTCTTGTTGCAAAGTCGAAGTGGTAAAGGGCGCCGATGGATTGCGCTGGCCGGGCTTGCTTTCAATCTGCTCAATCGTAAAGCTGGTATTGGCAATGGCGGCTTCGGCTTCGCGCGCGGAGGCTTCATCGCCCAGCGAAAACTTATCTAGCTTCTGGCCTTTATGAATGACCAAACGGGTCGGCAAAGGTTGATTGTCAGCAGTGGTAAAATCTGTATCCACCGACCAATATTCGCGTGGGTCAAATTGCTCAATCTCTAATTCGCGCTCGCAAATAAGCCGCAAGGCCACCGATTGCACACGTCCTGCCGAGCGCGAGCCAGGCAATTTGCGCCAGAGTACCGGCGATAGATTAAAGCCCACCAGATAATCGAGGGCGCGTCGCGCCAGATAGGCGTCGACTAATTTCTCGTCGATTTGGCGCGGATTGGCCATGGCTTCCAAAACAGATTTTTTGGTAATCGCGTTAAACACCACGCGGCTGACGGGCTTATCGCCCAAGACTTTTTTCTTCCGCAGCACTTCCAATACGTGCCAGCTAATGGCTTCGCCTTCGCGGTCGGGGTCTGTCGCCAGCACAAGACTGTCGGCGCCTTTTACCGCTTTGGCGATATCGCTCAGGCGTTTTTTCGCGTCGCCTTGCTCTTCCCATTTCATCTCAAAATCATTGTCGGTGTCGACCGAGCCGTTTTTTTCCGGCAGGTCGCGCACGTGCCCAAAGGAGGCGAGGACGATAAAATCCTTGCCGAGATATTTATTGATGGTCTTCGCCTTGGCTGGCGATTCAACAATAACAACTTCCATTTTCAGGCTCCAAAAGATTCCAAGGTGCGCATCATATGGTCAAAATTAACCCATCTGTCAAATCGCGCGTTTGTCTGTAGGGTTTAAGAAGACAGATTTTGCCACCGGCTTCTTGGGTCAATCGGCCAGCAAGATCTAGCTCCAGAAGTACCAGATGAACTTGCGGCACGGGCATTTGCGATTGCTCAATCAACTCATCCACGCCCATTGGCACAGGCCCCATCAGCTCGATGTTCTCGCGCGGATAGGCGTGCGCTGCGCCATTGCCCAAAACCGCAATCGTGCCATGGCTCAAAGCCGCCTGATGCGCCGCGCCATCGACCCCGCGCGCCAAACCCGAAACCACAACAATGCCGTTGGCGCTTAAATCGCCAGCAATTTGCGCGGTGAGTTTGCGCGCCGCCGCCGAGGCATTTCGCGCGCCCACCATGGCCACCATCGGCTTTTGCAATAAATGCACATGGCCATGGGCGGCTATCACCGGTGGCGCATCGGGCAGGGCAGCCAAGGCGCTTGGATATTCGGGCGTTCCCCAAATCAAATAATGTCCGCCGAGCTTTTGCGTGTCGCTATATTCTTGTTTGGCTTTGGCCAGCGGATAGGCTTTGAGCGGACGCTTGCGCCCGCCTCGGCTGGATAACTCGGGCAGGGCGTCGAGCGCTTTTGCGCCATCGCCATATAGGCGCATGAGGCGTTGAAAGGTGACGGGGCCAATTTTCTGTGCGCGCGCGAGGCGTAAATAGCTCAGCTGCGCGTCCAGCGACAGGCTCAAAACGTAGTCTGGTCAACGAGTGTCTTCAACACAGCAACCCTCTTTCTTTTATTATTCTTAGAGCCGCCAAGCTATTTTGCTTGGGGTTTATGTGGGGTTTGGCCTAATGGCCGATTTTAGGTTCCGTGCCGGTGCGCAAGCGCGCTATGTTCTCGCGATGCGCCCATAGCGACAAAGCCACCATAATAACCGTAAAGCCGAGCGTATCTATTTCGCCGAGGAAAACCAAAAGCGGCAAGCTCACCAGCATGGCCACAATGGCGGCCAGCGACGAGCGACGAAAGAGCAGCGCGACGAGCAACCACGTCAGCAAAAACACAATGCCCGTGAACGGCGACATAATAAGAATGGCGCCAATGAAAACAGCCACGCCTTTGCCGCCTTTAAAGCTAAGCCAGACGGGAAACAAATGTCCGATGAGCGCCGCCAATCCGGCAAACAGGGCGGCTTGGTCATTGCCCAAACGCCAGACCAGAGCTACGGCCAGTCCACCCTTGGCGGCATCGGCCAGCAGCGTTGCCACGGCCAAAATTTTGCTGCCCGAGCGCAATACATTGGTGGCGCCAATATTGCCCGAGCCAATATCGCGAATATCGCCCTTGCCGCCGATGCGGGTGAAAATCAAACCAAATGGCACAGAGCCCAATAGGTAGCCAAAGCCGCCTGCCAATAGAATTAGAACTGCATCGCTCATGGTTTATCTCCCTCAAAGCCTGTCGCTAATTTTAAGCTAGGGTGAAAACCGCCTCGCCATTGACATAAGTGGCATAGACGCGACCCTGAACTTTTCGTCTGTCGATTGCAGCATTTTGCGACTTCGAACGCAAGGCATCGGCATCAACAATCCATGGCTCGCCTAAATCGACAATCGCGAAATCAGCGGCATCGCCAACGGCCAAGCGACCGCCGTCCAGCCCCAAAAGTTCGGCCGGGCGTTGGGTGACGCAAGCCAGCAGAGTGGCGAGGTCTAATTCATTGGCATGGTGCAAAGTTAAAAGGCCTGCCAGCAGCGTTTCCACGCCCACGGTGCCATAGGCGGCTTGCGCGAAAGGCTGGCGTTTGGCTTCGGCGTCTTGCGGGTTATGGCCAGACACCACGACATCAATCGTGCCGTCGGCAACGCCGAGGATGAGCGCGAGGCGGTCTTCTTCGTCGCGCAGGGGCGGCGATAATTTGGCGAAGCTGCGATAATTTTCGACATCGTTTTGATTGAGCATGAGGTGCGTTGCCGAAACGCCGCAAGAAACCGAGACGCCGCGTTTCTTGGCGGCTCGAATGGTCGCGACACTCTCGGCCGAAGAGATTTGCGAAATGTGATAGCGCCCACCGGTTAATTCGACGAGGCGCAAATCGCGGTCAATCATCGTGGTTTCGGCCGCCGCAGGAATGCCGGCAAGGCCAAGCCGTGTGGCCAGCTCGCCCTCATGCATGACGCCGGCGCTTTGCAAGTCTTGATCCATCGCGTGCTGGACAATCAGCGCGTCGAAATTGGCGGCATAAGATAAAGCGCGGCGCATGGTCAGCGCATTCATCACGGCGCGGTCGCCATCGGTGAAGGCGACGGCACCCGCTTCGCGCAAGAGGCCGAACTCGGTCATATGCGCCCCGAGGCAGCCCTTGGTCAGCGCGGCCATGGGATGCACGCGCACGATAGCCGTGTCGCGGGCGCGGCGCGTAATAAAGTCAACCAGTGCGGCATCATCAATCACCGGGTTTGTGTTGGGCATGGTCACCATGGCGGTCACGCCGCCAGCCGCGGCTGCTTGCGAGGCGGTGGCCAAAGTCTCGCGGTGTTCTTCGCCCGGCTCGCCGGTAAACACTTGCATGTCGATGAGGCCAGGCATGATGGTCTTGCCTTGGCAGTCGAAAGTCTCGCAATCGGCTGGCAGGTCGACGCTTTTGCCAATGGCGCCAATTTGGCCATCGACGATAAGAAGCGTGCCGAGCTCATCCAGCTTTTGGCTTGGGTCGATGAGGCGGGCGTTGGTAAAGGCGCGGGTTAAACCAGTCATCAGCGGCTTCCCTCTGCTGCATTGGGCAGATTGGCAGCCAGCGCTTCCAACACGGCCATGCGCACCGCCACGCCCATTTCAACTTGGTCGCGGATGAGGCTTATCTCGCCATCATCGGCAACGGCGCTATCAATCTCGACGCCACGATTCATGGGGCCTGGATGCATGACCAGCGCGCCAGGTTTGGCGAAGCTCAGCTTCTCGCGGTCGAGGCCATAGAGGTGGTAATATTCGCGAACCGAAGGAATAAGCGCGCCTTCCATGCGTTCGTTTTGAATGCGCAGCATCATCACAATATCGCAGCCCGCGAGGCCTTCGCGCATATCGGTAAACACGCGCGCGCCCAATTGTTCGGCGCCCGCAGGCAGCAGGGTTTGCGGGCCAATGAGACGCACGCTCGCGCCCATACGGTTGAGCAAGAGCAGGTTCGAGCGCGCCACACGGCTGTGGCTAATGTCGCCACAAATCGCCACCCGCAAGCCTTCGAGCTTGCCAAGGCGGCGGCGAATGGTCAGCGCATCGAGCAGCGCTTGCGTGGGATGTTCATGGGCGCCATCGCCAGCGTTCAACACGGCGCAGGAAACTTTTTGTGCCAAGAGCGCCACCGCGCCGCTATCGCCATGGCGAACCACAAGCAGGTCGGGGTTCATGGCGTTCAGCGTGGCGGCGGTATCGAGCAGGGTCTCGCCTTTGTTGACGGCGGAAGCGGCGACCGACATATTCATGACGTCGGCACCGAGGCGCTTTCCGGCCAGCTCAAACGAGCTTTGCGTGCGGGTCGAGCTTTCGAAAAACAGATTGATTTGGGTGCGGCCGCGCAAGGCAGAGGTCTTTTTATCGACCTGTCGATTGTGCTCGACATAGGTGTCGGCGGCATCTAGCAAATGGGTGATATCAGAAACAGAAAGACCTTCAATCCCGAGGAGATCGCGGTGCGCAAAAGCGCCCTGTGGTTGCTTATCTGTCATTAAAATCTGATTATATACGGTGCGCGGCCAGCCGAGGCAAGTTATTTAATCTTAAAACTGCCAATCCAGCGTGAGCTTGGCGAGCGTAGAGACATTGCTGTGGCGAAGATGGGCTCCCGCATCCGTCCAAGGCAGACCGGTGCCGCAATGAAAGCGGCGACGAAATCCATCATGGCAGGGCTGCTCGCTGACTTTGCCGCCGAGCTTGAGCGCATCATGCAGATGAAACCCCAACACCACGCGCTCGCTGGCCGCCCATTGGGTGACCAGGCCAAGCCCGAAAAACGGCTGCGCCTGATAGAGGTCGGCCTGATAGCCATTGTCGAAATGTAGCGGCACGGTGAGGCGCCAGCGCGCGTCCTCATGCGCCAAAATCGCCAGCTTGGCGTTTATTTGCGGTCGTTTGGATTGATAGAGATGTCGCATATTATAGCTAGCGCCGTTCAACGTGCGAAACCGACCCTCCCAAACATAAGAGGTGCGATGGCTATCGCTGGCTTGCACATAGTCGATGCGCTGCAAAATATCGAGCGGCTATAGCTCCGCCGTTTGCGCTGCGGGCGCGAAAAGCAATAGGCAAAGAAAAAGCAGCTGTTGCATCGGGCAAGCCCACCGATTGGGGAGAGGGCGTTAATGACATTCAGTCGGCCATGGCCAAACACTTCATCGACGCCTTGCGCGCCGAGGTCATCGGCCGATTGCAGCAAGACTTGTTTCAGACCGGCGCCATTGAGGCTTGGAAATTTTTGCCGCACCAAAGCCGCAGCCCCGACCACGCGCGGCGCGGCGCAGGAAGTGCCAATCGCGTCGACGGCGTTGAAGACGTCATCATGGGCAACGATAAAATCATTTTTCAACGCGCCAGCCGGATGCGCGTAAGCCGCCAATATGGTTTGGTTGGCCGTGTCGCGCGAGGCATCGCTAATCGAACTCACAAACAGAACACGCGCCCCCGCCTCTGGTTCGGTTTCGCGCAGTTTCAACAAGCTAGCTGCCCCCAGATTGCAGGCTCCGACGCCGCCGAAACAGAACTCGGCATCATTGCCAGCGGCGAACACAAACAGCATGTTTTCGTCATAGCTGGTGGTCTCATTTATAATGCCGGCAAAATTACGAAACACGGGGTCGCGGATGGTGTCATTGATGGCATTGGTCCAAATTGCCTCGCTCAGCAGCCTCTCGGGGCCGCCGCAAAACCCATGATTATAGCGCGACCCGCCGAAGGAATTATTGACGATGTGATAGCCATTGTCGTTGAATTGATTATAGGCCGCTAAAATTTGCCTGCTTTGGGTGCCGGGTGCCAAATCGCAGCCGAAGGACACTTGTTGCGCCGAATGGTCTATCTCGGGGGCGACTTGAAAGGTTACGCTGACCGTAAAGTCCCCATGCGCGCCCGTGCCGATAAAATCGTCCAAATGCCCCACTTTCACATCGCGTCCCGTCCAGCCCATATCCCAGGCTTGGTCTGCCTTGGTGTCCCGCGTCGAAATGAAAGCGTTTAATATGGCATCGGGCAGGAGGTTTTCGGCCGCTTTATTTCTCACATAGCTGATTTCGAAATCGCGCAGCGGCAAATACTCTCCATCCAAAAGAAATTTTTTGAGCGCTCGGGTGCCGCGCAAATACCCTTCGCTTGGTGGCGCTGCTTGCGGCGCAGGGGGAGCGGGAGGCGAGGATGAGGGAGCATTGGCAACGGAGCTATATAAAGCGCTTCCACTGCCGCACGCGCACAGCAAAATAGCTAGAGATAGCAGAAGGTAATTTTTGGCAGGCATGTGAACAGCTCTTTATTATTTTTATGGTTGTTAGTTTAAATCAATACAACCTTGGGTCAAGCTTTTGCAACCCGCTTGCGGCGCTTTGTGGGTAAGTCAGGGAGGCTGGTACGCGCCAGATTGCGCCTTGCCTTATACCCCGTAAAGCGCGTCGATGGCGCCTTGCAAAATATAGGCGGCCGCCATTTTATCGATGACATCGGCGCGTTTGGCGCGGCTGGTGTCGGCTTCTAATAGGGTGCGCTCCACGGCGGCGGTGGACAAGCGCTCGTCCCATAGCAAGACGGGAAGCGCAGGGAAATCGTCTAAATTCGTCAGATTGCGCAAGAAAGCTTGCGTTGCTTGCACGCGGGGGCCAGCTGAGCCATCCATATTTAACGGCAATCCCATCACCATGCCGCCGATTTTTTCATCGGCCAGTATTTTGGCAAGCGCGGCGGCATCGGGGCCGAATTTTTTGCGCCGAAGGGTGAAAAACGGCGTGGCGATTTTATGTTGGCTATCGCCCAGCGCAAGGCCAAGGGTTTTGCTGCCCAAATCCACTCCCATCAGGCGGGTGTTGGGGGCGAGCGCTTGTATCAGCTCGGCGGGGGTGTCGACAATTTGCATGGTCTCTCCCTAGCACGCTCGTCGGCGAAAGTCATATTGCAGTTCGTCTTGAAGTTCTCTGGCGGCTTTGCTAGTTTCCGCCCATATGAGCTTCGCCTCACCTGTCAATTTTTACGAAAGTCAGATATGTCCGTAGATGAAAAAACGGTGCGCCGCATCGCCACGCTTGCCCGCATCGGGCTGAGCGAGGCCGAAGTGCCAGCGCTGGCCAAAGAGCTAAATGCCATTATTGGCTTCGTCGAGCAATTATCCGAAGTCGACACGACAGGCGTTCAGCCGTTTACCAGTCCGGTCGAAAATAAAATGCGTCGGCGCGAGGATGTCGTCAGCGATGGCGGCTATGCCCAAGACGTGCTGGCCAATGCGCCCGAAAAAGATGACGAATATTTCGCCGTGCCGAAAGTAGTAGACTAAGATGAGCAAGCTAACTGATTTAAATCTGGCACAAGCCCGCGATGGGCTGGCCAGCAAAGCGTTTTCCGCCACCGAGCTAACGCAAGCCCATATCGAGCGCGTTGAGGCTTCCGATAAGCTGAACGCCTATGTTTTGAAAACGCCGGAAAAAGCCATGGATATGGCCAAGGCCAGCGACGCCAAACTCGCCGATGGCACCGCCGGCCCGTTGGAAGGCCTGCCGATTGGCGTGAAAGATTTATTCTGCACGCAAGGCATTCGCACAACGGCCAGCTCGAAAATTCTCGGCGAGTTTATCCCGCCCTATGAAAGCACCGTGACGCAAAACCTCTGGAACGATGGCGCGGTTCTGCTCGGCAAATTGAACAATGATGAATTTGCCATGGGCTCCTCCAACGAGACCTCCTGCTTTGGCCCGGTCAATAATCCGTATCAAGGTGCCAATGGCGAAAACCTTGTGCCAGGTGGTTCGTCGGGTGGCTCTTCGGCTGCTGTGGCGGCTCGCCTTGGCGTGGCCGCAACAGCCACCGACACCGGAGGCTCCATTCGTCAGCCCGCCGCTTTTACCGGCACAGTGGGGCTAAAACCCACCTATGGTCGCTGCTCGCGTTGGGGCGTGGTGGCTTTTGCCTCGTCGCTTGACCAAGCCGGCCCGATTACGCAAACCGTGCGCGATGCCGCCATTATGCTCGGCTCGATGGCCAGTTTCGATAGCCGCGACACCACTTCGGTCGAGCGCGATGTGCCAAATTATGAAGCCGCTTTGACCGGAGACATTAAAGGCCTGCGCGTTGGCATTCCCAAAGAATACCGCGTCGACACAATGCCTAGCGAAATAGAAGCGCTCTGGCAGCAGGGCATTGATTGGCTGAGGGACGCAGGCGCCGAGATTGTCGATGTGTCTTTGCCGCACACGAAATACGCTTTGCCTGCCTATTATATTATCGCGCCTGCCGAGGCTTCGTCGAACTTGGCGCGCTATGATGGCGTTCGCTATGGCGCGCGCCAAGCGGGTGTCGATATTGACGACATGTATGCCAATACGCGCGCGGCTGGGTTTGGCGATGAAGTCAAACGCCGTGTGATGGTCGGCACCTATGCTTTGTCGGCGGGCTATTATGACGCCTATTACGTCAAGGCCTTGCAAGTGCGCCGCCTGATTGCGCAAGATTTCAATCAGGCCTATGAAAAATGCGATGTGCTGCTAACCCCAACCACGCCGTCGGCCGCTTTTGCCGTGGGCAAGGAAGTCGAAGATCCGTTGGAAATGTATCTCAATGATGTGTTTACCGTGACGGTTAATTTGGCCGGTCTGCCGGGTCTGTCGGTGCCAGCTGGCTTGGATGGCAATGGCTTGCCGCTTGGTTTGCAGTTAATCGGGAGAGCTTTTGGCGAAGAACAATTGCTGCGCGTTGGCGAGGTGCTGGAAACAGCGGCTGGTTTCACCACGCGGCCTAAAGAATGGTGGAGCGCATAATGGTGAGCAATCAAAATCTAATCGGCGGCGCAACGGGCGACTGGGAAATTGTTCTGGGTCTCGAAATTCACGCGCAAGTCGCTTCCAATTCGAAATTATTTTCCGGCGCGGCGACCGAATTTGGCGCCGAGCCAAACAGCCAAGTGTCTTTGGTCGATGCGGCCATGCCTGGCATGTTGCCGGTCATCAATGCTTATTGCGTCGAGCAAGCCGTGCGCACAGGCCTTGGCCTCAAAGCGCAGGTGAATAAATATTCGGTGTTTGACCGGAAGAATTATTTCTATCCAGATTTGCCGCAGGGTTATCAAATCTCGCAGTTTCAACAGCCGATTATCGGCGAGGGCGCGATTGAAATTGATCTGCCCGATGGCGCCGTGAAAACCATTGGCGTGGAGCGTTTGCACCTCGAGCAAGATGCGGGCAAGTCTTTGCACGACCAGCATCCGAGCCAAAGTTTTGTCGATTTAAATCGTTCGGGCGTGGCCTTGATGGAAATTGTTTCGCATCCCGATATGCGCTCGGCCGCAGAGGCGCAAGCCTATGTGAAAAAAGTGCGCGCGATTTTGCGATACTTGGGAACTTGCGATGGCAATATGGAGCAGGGCAGTCTGCGCGCGGATGTCAATGTATCGGTACGCCGTCCGGGCGATGAGCTTGGCACGCGGTGCGAAATTAAAAACGTCAATTCCATTCGGTTTATCGGCCAAGCGATTGAGCATGAAGCGCGGCGCCAAGTTGACCTCATCGAAGACGGCGGCGTGGTGCAGCAGCAAACGCGTTTGTTCGACCCAAAAAACGGCGAGACACGCGCCATGCGGTCGAAAGAAGAAGCGCATGATTATCGCTATTTCCCCGACCCCGATTTGCTGCCGCTAGAGTTTGACCAAGCCTTTGTCGATGCGATTGCCAAAGATTTGCCGGAGCTGCCGGACGATAAAAAAGCCCGCTTTATCTCCGACTATAACTTGTCGCCCTATGATGCCAGCGTGCTGGTTTCGGAAGCCGAGAATGCCGCCTTTTTTGAAGCCGCCGCCGAAGGCCAAGACGCCAAAGCGGTGGCCAATATGGTCATCGGCTCGGTGTTTGCGGGGCTCAATAAAGCCGGTCTGGCGATTGCCGAGAGTCCGGTGACGCCGCAACAAGTCGGCCAATTGGTCGGTCTCATCCGCGATGATACGGTGTCGAATAGTATCGCCAAAGAAGTCTTCGAGATGATGTTCGAAGCCGGCCCCGACCAAGGCAAAGACGCCAGCGTGATTGTCGAAGAAAAAGGCCTCAAGCAAGTCACTGATATGGGCGCCATTGAGGCCTCGGTCGATGAAGTGATTGCGGCCAATCCCGACAAAGTGGCGCAAGCCCAAGAGCGCCCCAAAATGGCGGGCTGGTTTGTTGGCCAAGTGATGCAAGCGACGGGCGGCAAAGCCAATCCGCAGGCGGTCAATAAATTGGTCTTGGCGAAGCTCGGCCTCGACGGCTAATCGTTCAACTTGGCGTCTTTAATCGCCTGATAGGTGAGCGGCCACATGTCTTGGCGCAGGGTTGTGCGATGCGGCAGAACTTGCGTCATGAACAAGACAATCATCTCGTTTTTCGGGTCGATCCAAAATAACGTGCCAGCCGCGCCGCCCCAGAAATAGCTTTCTTCGGGCATTGGCAAACTCGACAGGCCTTGGTCTTTAATCATGCCGAAACCCAAACCAAAACCAATGCCATCACCCGGCATAGTGCTGGTATAGCGCGCTAGCGCTTGGGTGCTTCCCAGATGGTCTTGGCGCATCATTTTAACGGTATTGGGCGCCAGCAGGCGTTGGCCATCCAGCTCGCCATCGTTCAGCAACATGCGCGCGAAACGCAAATAATCGGCGGTCGTCGACAAAAGTCCAGCGCCGCCGCTATCGAATTCGGCTTCGGGGAAATAGCTGGTCAGGATGCTTTTATGCGCGGACTCGAGGCCTGGCCCGGTCGGTTGGGCGCGCAGGCCTTTGCGGGTAAATTGAGCCGGCACGCCTTTTTGCGAATACAGCGTGGCTTGGCGATTGGCCTTGGCGGGGTCGAAGCGAAAGCTGGTGTCGACCATGGCGAGGGGGCCGAAAATTCTTTCCTGCAAGAAAGCCGAAAACTTTTGTCCCGAAGCCACTTCGACCAAACGCCCTAAGACATCGGTGGAAACCGAATAGTGCCAATGCTCGCCGGGGTCGAACTTCAAAGGCATTTTGCCGAGCTTTGTGACAAAGCTTTTCAAATCGGTCTCGATGTTCAAGCCCAAACCTTGGCGGCGATACAGCGCGCCGAGCGGCGTCGGGTCAAATATCCCATAGGTAAAGCCCGCCTGATGGGTCAGCACATCATGGATGGTGGGCTGGCGCTTGGCGGCGCGGGTGGGCAGACGATTTTTATTGGCGCTTTTCTTTTTGGGGGCATAGACGCGCAAGTTGGCCAGCTCGGGAATATATTTGGCAATGGGTTCGTGCAGCAGAAATTTGCCTTCTTCGAACAACATCATCACGGCCACCGAGGTGATGGGTTTGGTCATGGAGTAGATATGAAAAATCGTGTCTTCGCTCATCGGCGACTTGCGCGCGATATCGCGATAGCCCCAATTGCGCTCATAGACCATGCGGTCATTTTGATAAATCAGCGCCCGCACGCCGGCCACTTCCTCGTCGTCCACGGCCTGTTGGTAGTGGGCGTCAATGCGCGCCAATCGCGATTGGTCAAAAGCTAAATCACCGGTCGTGGAAAAAAATCCCACACCCGCCATCACGCCGCCAAACAGCAGCACCAGACATAAAGCACGAATATACGTTTTCATCGGTCTCTCCCTTTTTCAGAAAAGCCTAGCGAAAACGCATGCGAAAAGAAAGCGTTGGCTTTATTTGCCTTCGAAGTCGGCCTCGCGTTTTTCGTTGAAGGCAGTTACCCCCTCGACGAAATCGCTCGACCAGCCTGCTTTTTGCTGCGCCCAACGCTCGTTGTTGAGCTGTTCTTCGTAAGTCGCATCGACGCTATCCCACAAGAGATTGCGGATGAGCCCCAAAGACATCGGCCCTTTGGCCAATTCTTCAGCCAGCGCGCGCGCCGTGTCCATCAGCGCATCGTCTTCGACCACGCGGTTGATAAGCCCCCATTCGAGCGCCTTTTCGGCTGGCAGGCGTTCGCCCATCAGCGCCAATTCTTTGGTCCGTGCCAGGCCGATGAGGCGCGGCAAAATATAGGTCGAGCCGCCATCTGGCACCAAACCAATGCGGCGGAAGGCTTGCAAGAAGAACGCCGATTTATTGGCCACAACCATATCGCCCATCAGCGCAAAGCTCATGCCAACGCCCGCGCACGGGCCGTTGACGGCGGAGACAATCGGGCAGGGCATATTGCGCAATTGGCGCAGTAGCGGATGATAGACGCGCTCTAGTCCCGCGCCGGCATCGTTTTTGGCGCTATTGGAGCCGCCATCTTCACCGCCATCCATGCGCGCCACATTGGCGCCGGCACAAAAGCCGCGCCCTGCGCCCGTTAAAATCACGCACCGAATGCCGCTATCGGGACTGGCGGCTTGGGTGAGGGCAATATCCAGACTGGCGAGCATTTTTGCGCTCATCGCGTTCAAGGCTTCGGGGTCGTTAAAGGTGATGGTGGCAATATTGCCTTCGACTTCATATTTGAGCAGGTCTAGTTGCATGATATTTTCCTATTTCGATTTCGGTTGGCTCTCGCGCGCCGCTTGCATTTGAGCGGTTTCGACGTCGCGGAAATTCGGTTTGCGTTTTTCCATAAAGGCGCGCGCACCCTCTAGAAACACGGGCTGGTCGCAAAAATGGCCTTGCTGGTCGCGCTCATAATCAAGCTGCTCGTCATATGTATTTGTCATCGCCTTATCATGCGCGCGCGAGGTGGCTTTAATGCCGGTAATGGCACCTGCGGCCAAGCGTTCGGCCAATTGCATGGCCGTGTCCATCAGCGCATCATCTTCTACGCATTGCCAGACCAAGCCCCACTCTTCGGCCTTTTCGGCTGGCAGGCTGTCGCCCAAAAGCGCCATCCCATTGGCTCGTGTGCGGCCGATAAGTTGCGGCACCAACCACGAGGCGCCGACATCTGGAATAATGCCAAGCTGGGGCGCAAACACTAATTTGAACGAGGCGCTTTTGGCCGCAATCACCAAATCGCCGCTCAAGGCCACACCGACGCCCGCCCCTGCGGCCACGCCATTGATGGCGCAAATAACCGGCTTATCGCAATCGTGAATGGCACGCCCCATGACGTTGAAACCGATTTCCATATTGTGCCAAGTCATCTCGCCGTGGGTTTTGCCTTCGATACGGGGAAAATCGCCGACGCTTAAATCGGCGCCCGCGCAAAATCCGCGTCCCTTTCCCGAAAGGATGATGCAGCGAATGGCATCGTTATCATTGGCTTGTTGGAAGACTTCAATCACCGCCATCACCAAAGGGTAGTTAAGGCTGTTGAGGCTATCTGGACGGTTCATATAGACGCTGAGGACGCCTGTGTCGCTGAGGTGGGTCTCGATGGTATCTGACATTTACTTCTCCCTGATTGGACAGAGTTTAATCACAAAAGGGCTATTGGCAAGCGTCGGTTAATCTGGTTAACTTTTTTTAGTTCAATCCATGAGGGAGATAATCATGAGTGCTGCAGAAAAAATGCCGGATATGCCGGAAACATCGGAACAAGAAATTCGCGATCTGATCGCCATCCAAAAGAAAGCGCACATCGCAGAAGGCCCTATGTCGGCTGAGCGTCGCATTGATTTGATCGATCGTACGATTGCGCTTCTTGTCGAAAATGGCGACCGTATGGTCGACGCGCTGATGGCCGACTTCGGCAGCCGTAGCCCCGAAGGCACGCTCGCCACAGACGTTGGCGGCACTTTGGGTTCGCTAAAATATGCCAAGAAAAACGTGCGCAAATGGATGAAAGCATCCAAGCGTCATTCGATGTTCCCGCTCGGTCTTTTGGGGGCCAGCACGCGCGTTGAGTATCAGCCAATCGGTTGTGTCGGCAATGTTGTGCCATGGAACTTCCCGTTCAATCTTTGCTTCAGCCCGATGGGGTCGATTTTCGCCGCCGGCAATCGCACGATTATTAAGCCGTCCGAATATACCGTCCACAGCGCTTTGCTGACCAAAGAGCTTTGCGAGAAATATTTCGACAAATCCGAAGTTGCCGTTGTTTTGGGTGGCCCCGATACAGGCGCGACTTTCTCGCGCATGCCATTTGACCATCTGCTGTTCACGGGTGCCACGGGCATCGCCAGCCACATTATGCGCGGCGCGGCCGAAAATCTGGTTCCCGTAACCTTGGAATTGGGTGGCAAATCGCCGGTTATCGTTTCCGATACGGCGGACATGAAAAAAGCTGCCGCTCGTGTGATGACAGGCAAAACGCTGAACGCAGGCCAAATTTGCTTGGCGCCAGATTATGTGATGGTGCCAGAAGGCAAAGTCGATGACTTTGTTTCCGAAGCCACCGCCTCGGTAACCAGCATGTTCCCGACCCTGAAAGACAATGAGGATTACACCTCGGTTGTGAACCAACGTCACTATGATCGTCTGCAAAGCTATTTGGACGATGCCCGCGAGAAGGGTGCCAAGATTGTCGAAATCAATCCAGGCAATGAAGATTTCTCGCAGCAAGAACATCGCAAAATTCCGCCAACGATTGTTGTCAATCCAACGGAAGACATGAAAGTGATGCAGGAAGAAATCTTTGGCCCAATTTTGCCAATTAAATCTTACAGCGAAGTCGACGATGCCATTGGTTACATCAACGACCATGACCGTCCTTTGGGTCTGTATTATTTCGGCGATGACCGCACGGAAGAAAACCGTGTCATCAATTCCACCACCTCGGGCGGCGTAACGGTAAATGATGTGATTACCCACATCATGCAAGACGATGCGCCTTTCGGTGGCGTTGGCCCATCTGGCACGGGCGCGTATCATGGTAAGGAAGGCTTTGTGAACTTTAGCCATGCCAAAACCATTTTCCGCCAATCGCCATTTGAGTTCGCAGCCGGTGCGTTGCGCCCGCCCTATGGCGAGAAAACGCGTAAAATGTTGGCTGGCATTATTAAGAAGTAAGCCAGCTTCGACAAAAGACCCGCATGCGATATTATGTTGCATGCGGGTTTTTTTTGTTCTGCTTTTTGAAAAATATGAGACACTGACGCCATGGAAAAAATTGCAAAATTCAACGCCGAAGATCCGTTCCTGCTTAGCGAGCAGCTGACGCAAGAAGAACGTATGATATCCGACAGTGCGACTGCCTATGCGCGCGAAAAGCTGCGGCCTCGGGTTAACGATGCTTTTATCAACGAAACAATTATGCCAGAGATTTTCGCCGAAATGGGCGAGCAGGGTCTCTTGGGCGTCACCATAGCGCCAGAGCTTGGCGGGGCAGGCGCCTCTTATGTCTCTTACGGGCTGGTGTCGCGCGCGGTGGAAGCCGTCGATAGCGGCTATCGCTCGATGATGTCGGTGCAGTCGTCTTTGGTCATGCACCCGATTAACACTTTCGGCTCGAAAGCGCAGAAAGAAAAATATCTGCCCAAATTAGCCAGCGGCGAATGGATTGGCTGCTTCGGCCTAACCGAGCCAGACGCAGGTTCCGACCCCGCAGGCATGCGCACCAATGCCAAGCCAGTCGATGGCGGGTTTTTGCTGAACGGCTCGAAAACATGGATTTCTAACGCACCGATTGCCGACGTCTTTGTCGTGTGGGCGAAATCGGCGGCGCATGGCAACAAGATAAAAGGCTTTGTTTTAGAAAAATCTATGGCCGGCTTGAGAGCGCCGAAAATCGAAGGCAAATTGTCTTTGCGCGCCTCCGTGACGGGCATGATTATGATGGAAGATGTTTTCGTGCCAGAAGAAAATATGCTGCCAGATGTGGAAGGCCTCAAAGGCCCGTTTTCGTGTTTGAACCGCGCGCGCTACGGCATTAGCTGGGGCGCGATGGGCGCGGCAGAGTTTTGCTTCACCGCCGCCCGCGACTATGGCCTCGAGCGCCATCAGTTCAACAAACCCTTGGCTGCCAATCAGCTTTATCAAAAGAAACTCGCCGATATGCAAACCGAGATTGCGCTGGGTTATCAAGCCAGTCTGCGCGTGGGGCGCCTAATGGATGAGGGACGTTTTGCGCCCGAAATGGTGTCGATTGTGAAGCGTAATAATGTCGGCAAAGCGCTGGATATGGCGCGCCAAGCCCGCGATATGCATGGCGGCAACGGCATTGCAGGCGAGTATCATGTGATGCGCCATCTCATCAATCTGGAAACCGTCAATACATATGAAGGCACGCATGATGTGCATGCGCTGATTTTGGGTCGCGCCATCACAGGCATTGCCGCGTTTTAAACTTGCGCGAGGGCGAAGTCCGCGAGCATGGCATCCCAAGCTTTTGCATGCGCCGGGGTAAAATCCTCCGCTAGACCTTCGGCGATGACATCGCGGGTAATCTCGAAAAACGCATGGAAGCCGTCCTGCACGCCATAAGTGACGTGGCTCATTTGCGCGCCAATAACGCGATTGGCGGCTGCCAGAGGGTCGTCTAAATAAGTGCTGATAATCTCCAGCGTCGTGCGCATCATATTGCGCCGCAACCCTTCGTCTGTATCGAGCAAAAACAGCCCCTCATAGGTCTCTTCTAAGGCGTAAAGCTTGGCATAAACTGCCGCGTAGGGGTCGCCATGCAGCTCGGCGTATTGGCTGAGGGTTTCTTCGATTAGCGATGTCATGCGGCTAAGTTTATCGCAGGGGTTTGGCGCTGTGCAATTTATTTGTTAGAACCATTCTAAGTTTCTTGACGCACGTAACGGGACGTTCTATATCGTAGTTTCAACTAATTGAAGGAAACACATCATGATTGGTACCAAACTCCCACACGTTACATTTCAAACCCGCGTCCGCGATGAGAGCATCGGTGGCGACAACCCATTCCGTTGGCAAGAAATGACCACGGACGATTATTTCGCGGGCAAACGCGTCGTTATTTTCTCGTTGCCAGGCGCTTTCACGCCGACTTGCTCGACGTTCCAACTGCCTGATTTCGAAAAGCTTTTCCCAGACTTCCAAGCGGCTGGCATTGATGCGATTTACTGCATCTCGGTCAATGACGCTTTTGTGATGAACGCTTGGGGCAAAGCTCAGGGCGTCGAAAAAGTGGGTCTCATTCCAGATGGCTCGGGCACATTCACTCGTCAAATGGGCATGTTGGTCGATAAAGACAATCTTGGTTTTGGTATGCGTAGCTGGCGCTATGGCGCGGTCGTGAAAGACGGCGTGGTGGAAAGCTGGCACCAAGAGCCAGGCTTTGAAGACAATTGCGAGAGCGACCCTTACGGCGAAAGCTCCCCGCAAACCATTCTCAAAGCGATTTCCTAATCTAGACATAAGTCTTAGATTTTAAGATTACATAAGCCGGCTCTCGCTTTCGCGGGGGCCGGTTTATTGCATCCAGCTCTTGGGTTTCACGCCTTCATCGGCCAGTGCATCCATGTCGATGCTGGCTTCGCCTTTGGCTGATTTTTCGATGAGCATCCGCCCCGCCATAAACTCAGCCGGACGATTGACGGCCGTGACGCCAGTCAATTTATCGCCGGTGAAATAAAACCACGCAAAACTATTGCTGGTGTCATCGCCGCGCAAAACCTTCTGGTCAATTTGGGTCGGCACGCCCGCGATTTGCAATTTCACATCATATTGATCCGACCAAAACCACGGCACTTGATGGTACGGCTTGGGCGCGCCACAAATCGCCGAGGCGACAGCTTTGCCTTGCTCGATTGCATTTGGCACGCTCTCGAGGCGCAGCTTACGACCCAAAACATCATTGGGATGTTGGGTGCAATCGCCAGCCGCATAAATATGCGCGTCGCTGGTTTGCCCCACGTCATTGACCACAATGCCATTGTCCAAAGTCAAACCCGCCGCTTGCGCCAGCTCGATGTTTGGCACAATGCCGATTCCCGTAATCACGATGTCGGCGTCGATTACCGAGCCATCGGCCATTTGAATGCCGCTCACGCAATCGCGCTCGCCGACAAAGCGCTCGATGCGTGATTGCGTGATAATCGTCACGCCGCGCGCTTTGTGAATGCGGTCGTAAAACGTAGAAATCTCTGGCTCGGCCACGCGCGCCAGCAAGCGCGGGGCGGCTTCTAACACATGCACGTGCAGCCCCATATCGGCGGCCACGGCTGCCGCTTCCAGCCCAATATAACCGCCGCCGATAACCACGAGTTTTTTGCCCGCGATGAAATGCGGCTGCATGGCGTCGATATCGGCCATGCCGCGCAAGTCGAAAATATTTGCCAGCTCGCGACCCGCCAAATCGAGGCGGCGAGGACGACTGCCCGTGGCGAGGATGAGGTCTTCATAGGCCAAGCTCTCGCCGCTCTCGAGCGTAACAGATTTGGCGCCAGCGTCGATGCTGGCAACGCGCGTCGCAAGCTTTACGGTGACGTCATTGTCGGTGAAAAAACTTTCCGGCTTGAGGAACAAACGCTCGCGCTCCATTTTGCCAGACAGATAGGCTTTCGAAAGCGGCGGGCGCTGATAGGGCAGATAGGCCTCATCGCCAATTAAGGTGATGGCTTTTGGGTAGCCAGATTGGCGCAAACTGACAATGCTTTGGAGGCCAGCTTGCCCCGCTCCGATAATAATAACGCTCATGTTTTTCTCAATAGTCTGGCAGGATGATGACTTGCCATTTATAACAGCAATTGCGATTGACCGCCTAGAAGTTTAACGCCAAACTCTTTTGTAAATAAAGCTATTGGGAGAGAGGAACATGACGGATTTTTCGAGATTTAAATTGAACGCGCTTACCCCCGCCATCGGCGCGGAACTATTGGATTGCGACCTTACCAAAATCGATGCGACTTTGGTCGAAGAAGTGCGCGCCGCTTTGTTGCAACACCGCGTGGTGTTCTTTCGCGACCAAACGCTCACCCGCGAGCAGCATATTGAATTTGCCGCGCAATTCGGCGAGTTGGAAATTCATCCCGCAACGCCAGCCGACCAGCCCGACCCCGAGGTTTTGCGCATTGCCCATGGCGCCAAATCGCGCGGCTCCGAGAATATGTGGCACTCGGATGTAACTTGGCGCGAGGCGCCGTCATTGGGGTCTATTTTGCGCGCCATCGAATTGCCCAAAGTCGGCGGCGATACTTTGTTCACCAATATGGTGATGGCCTATGACCGCTTGTCGGATGAGATGAAAGAAAAAATCGAACCGCTCTCTGCCTCGCATGATATTGCGCGCGTGTTCGCCAAACGTCTGGGCAAAGCGCCGGAAGATTTGCACGATAAATTTCCGCCGATGGTGCATCCCGTGGTACGCACGCATCCAGAAACCAACGAGCGTTTGATTTATGTGAACGGCGCGTTCACCGATCATATTGTCGATATGGCTCGAGAGGAAAGCCGCCAGCTTTTGGACACGCTTTACAAGACGGCGTGGAATCCAGAGCTGCAATGCCGCTTCCGTTGGCGCGAAGGTTCTATGGCTTTTTGGGACAATCGCTCGTGCCAGCATTTTGCGGCCTCCGATTATTTCCCCGATGTGCGCGTGATGGAGCGCGTGACCATTGCGGGCGACCGGCCTTATTTCGACGCTGCCGCCTAGGAGGTTTTGCCATGTCTGATTTGATTTTGCATCAATACACGATGTCGCCTTTTTCGATTAAAGTGATTAAAATTTTGGCGCATAAAGGCTTGGCTTGGCACGGTGTGGCGCAGCCCGTGATTGCCCCTAAGCCCGATTTAACGCCGCTTACGGGCGGCTATCGGCGCATTCCTGTTTTGCAAATTGGCGCGCATATTTATTGCGATACCACGCTGATTTTGCGCCAAATTGAACACCTGCACCCCAGCCCGCCTTGCACGCCCGCCGCGCAGCAGGGGGCGGCCGATATGATTGCCGATTGGGCCGACCATCGCATGTTCGCCCATGCGGCCATGCCCACGGTGTTTGAAGCACTCGACGCTTTGCCGGAGAAATTTCTTGAAGACCGCGCCGCTATGCAGCCTGCCAATGCGGGGGCGGGCGCGCCGGTCGAGCATTCCATCGCGCAATTTCAGCAAGATTGTTTGCTGCTCGAGCGTCAACTTGCGGCCACGCCGTTTCTGCTCGGCGATGGTTTCACCCTTGCCGATGCGGCCGCCTATCACGTGGTTAACTTCACGAGGGCTGCGCCGAGCCTGGTAAAAATCACATCGAGCTTGCCAAAGCTGTCGGCTTGGTTGCAGCGCATTGACGATATAGGCGAGGGCGAACGCGCCGATATTTCGCCTCGACAAGCGCTCGACATCGCGCGCGAGGCAAGCCCCGATGAAACCCCGCCTGTGGATGCGATTGCAGATGCCGCCTTGCCCAATGGCGCCAAGGTGCGCATCCAGCCAGATGACTATGGCCAAGAAGTGACGAAAGGCGAGATTGTCTGGACAACTGCCGATGCGCTGGCGGTGAAACGCCACGATGAGGCGGTTGGCACCGTGATGGTGCATTACCCACGGGCTGGCTATTTAATAACGCTGGAAACCGCCTCATGAGCGAGCCACGCCTAGCCAATAAGCGGGTTTTGGTCACCCAAGCCGATGACTATATGGGCCCGATTACGTGCGATGTGTTTGCCGAGCAGGGCGCCGAGGTCATTGCCGACACCTCCGATTTGACCGATCCCGCTCGCGCCGCTGCCTTGATTGCAGAGACGGGCGAGATTGATGTTTTGGTTGCCAATTTGGCCGCCCCCGCCAATTTGGGCGTGGCCGCTGCCGAGATGCCAGACGACACGTGGGAAAGCATGTTTGATGTCATGGTGCATCCTTTACATCGGCTCACCAAAGCGGTCTTGCCACAAATGATGGCCCGCAAAGCTGGTAAAATTCTCGTCTACGGCAGCGCCACGGGCGTGAAAGGCATGGCAGGCGTCAGTGCCTATGGCGCCGCTCGCCACGCGCAAGTAGGCTATGTGCGTGCCACAGGCGCTGAAATTGCGCCGCATAATATTCAGATGAATTTAATCGCGCAAAACTTCGTCGAGAACCCAATTTACTTTCCGCCGGCTTTTACCGAGACGCAAGCGTTCCAGGAATTACTTAAAAATGTGCCAGCGGGGCGTTTGGCGACCGCGCGCGAAGACGCGATGTTTGCTGTCTTCATGGCATCGAATGAAAGTGATTTCTTTGTCGGCCAAGCCATTCCGTTCAGCGGCGGCTGGGCGCAATAGCTTTAGTGGCGATGATTGGCCGGATTGGTCTGCTCGAGATAGAGATAGAAATCGGAGTTGGTGATGAAGATATATCCCACGCCTAGCATCGCCAAGCTTATCAAAGTAAGGCTGGTGTAAAGGGCGATGGCCTTCAGGCGAGCGGGCGCCAAGAGAGAGCGAAATTTCGACATATCTTTCAACATAGCTTATGTAAGGCAAGTCTGCGGTAAGAGGCAAGGTGCCTGCTGGATTGCTGGGCTTGGGTCTGCTAAACACAAAAGAACATAATAACAAGAGAAAGCTCGTGCCATGGATATGACTTCAATTACCTTAAGCGCAATGCCTGCCGACATTGTTACTTCGGGCGGGCAAGGCTTGGCGTTGGCCTATGAAATTTACCACAGCCCGTTTGACGATTTGCTTTTGGTGTCGTCGCGCTATGGCTTAACCCATGCGCTGTTTCCGGGCGAGGCAGAAGCCTTGGTGCGCCTGCGCAAAGACTATCCAAAAGCCGATATCACCCGCGAGCGCACGGCGCATCACCGCGCGGCTTTGAGCTATTTCAAAACCGGCACACAAGCGGCACCCTTGCCTTTGGCACTGAAAGGCACCGCGTTTCAATTGCAAGTCTGGCAGGCGTTGCTGGCGGTGCCAATGGGGCAGACGGCCAGCTATAAGCAGATTTGTGCCTCTATAGGAAACCCCAAGGCCAGCCGCGCGGTGGGCAGCGCGGTGGGGCGAAACCCGGTTTCGTTTTTCGTGCCGTGCCATCGCATCCTCGCCCATAATGGTGGCCTTGGCGGCTACTATTGGGGGCTAGATAAAAAGCGCGACCTGTTACGCTGGGAAGGCGTCTCGGCCTAGCGCTCGAGCGGCAACCACAAGCGGGTATGCGGCGCGGCCAAAACCGCCTTTCGCGTCAGCGCAACGGGGCGAAATTTTTCCGCTGCGAAAAGCTGCGCTTGGTCGTCATAATGCACCGATTTGGGGCGCGTGCTGGCGGCGCCAAAATTATGCACCGTGCCAGCCGATTGCTTGCCATTTTTATCCCAGCTCGTATAGACCACCAGCCCATCGCCGGCCACGGCCTTTAATTGGCCGCGCGCGTTGGCCAGCCCATAAATGGCTCGCAAGACATCTGGCCCGCCGCCCAAAGCGATATTCGTATCGCCCCGAATAAGCCGATTGCGCTGCGACCAAAGCGGGTCGAGCCGATTAAAGTGCGTCAGCAGCTCGTCCAAGCAAGCGTCATAGACGGGCGCGATATCGGGGGCAGGCTTTTGCTTTTGTTCGGCCTTCCATTCCGCCGACAAAAGACAAACCCCCAGCGCGGCGGCGCGATTGTCCAGCGCGGTTTCGCCGTTCCAGCTGGCCAATAGTTTTTGTCCCTCGGCATGGCGGCTGTCGGCGGCATATTTCAGGTTTTGAATTTGGCCGACATAGCGCATGGAGCGCGATTGCGGCGCGTAAGCCTTATCCCATTTGATGGCCAGAAAATCGGCCTCGCTCAAACGGCGTTTGGCGGCAAACATATCGAGGCCGCGGTCGGCGCGGTTGGTCATGCGGGTTTGCAAGCCCAGCTCGGGCGGATAATCCGCGCGGTTCAAATTATCGTCCGCCGCCGTAACGTTGAACGGCGTCTGATTGGTCGATAGCAAATAGCCCGAAGATGGATTGGTCAGCTGCGGCATGGCGGCAAAGCCGATTTGCTTTTGCCAAATCAAATCGGAGCGATCGCCGGGTAAATATTTCTGCCAATCCCACCCCGAGGCGCGCTCGGGCGAGCGGTTGTTGTGCAAGAAAAACACATTGCCGCCCTTGTCGGCATAAACATAATTGAACGAAACAATCGCCTGCATGGCCATGGCTTTTTTAAATTCGTCTAGGTTGCGCGCTTTGTTCATCGCCATCCACTGCATCGGTTGGCGCATTTCTTGATGGCCTGCAAAACGCACCGCATAGGTGCCATGGCTCGTCTCAAGGGCGGGGCCGTGCTGGCTGGCCAAAAGGGTGCGCGGGATGGGCAAATAAAAATTGCCGAAAAGTTTCAGCTTCAGCCAAGCGCGGCGGGTTTCAAACGCCACGCTTTTGCCATCCAGCAGATAGCCATCGTCGGTCGGGGTTAATTTATAGACGTCGACTAAATCGGGTTTATTCACCGTCACGCCCCAGCCGATATCGGGGTTAAAGCCTTTGGCGATGAACGGCATGCCGGGAAAAATGCCGCCATGCATGTCCCAGCCTTCTTGGCTTTTCACATGCGCTTCATACCAAGCCACGGGGCCGTTCAGGGGTTGGTGCGAGTTAATGATAATGCGGGTGCTGCCATCGCTCGACTTTTTGGCGTTCATGGCAAAAGCATTGGAGCCGACAGGCAGGCCAGCCGCGCCGATGTGGCGAGACAGCGCATTGTCTGGCGCAAGTGCCAATTCGCGTTGCGGGCTATGGGCGAACAGCTCGCCAATATGGCTTTCAAAACCATAGAAGAGAAGGTGCTGTAGCGAGAAGCCAACCGCTAGGTCTTTTCCGCTCATGGGGAATAATTTCGGGTCAACCTCAAACGGATGCATCGCCGCATAGTAATTCATGCCATCGGCATAAGCTTCGAGATGGGCGCGGATTTCTGGTGTCAGCACTTGTTCGTAATTGGCTTCCACGAAACTGCGCACATCGAGCCATTGCACCAGATAGTCGATGGGCAGGCCGTCCATGCCAAGCGAGCGACCCAATTGGCCACGGTAAAACGGCACGAGCGATTGCATGGTTTCGAAATCATCTTCGGCTTGGGCATAGGCCAGCCCGAAAGCGACATCGGCATCGCGCGCGCCATAAATATGCGGCACGCCGAAGGCATCGCGGACGACCTCGACTTTATAGGTTTGCGCTTGCTCGATGGCGGCTTGGGGCTGCCAAGCGACGCTGCGCCAAGCTTCGATGGCCAGATTTGCCATAACCAAAAGCGGCAGAACGGCCAGAGTTGTTATCCAAGTTTTCCGAATAAGTTTACGCATAACCGCTTCTCCCCAAGTTAACGAAATTAGAATTAGCACATTGGGGCAGAGCGTTGAAGGACCCTTGCGCGCGGCATTTAGCGGGCGAACCGAATTTTAAGTAGGGTGCTTGCGCAACTCTGCTATAAGCCGCCTATGAGTGATATTCAAAGTGACGAAAAATTTGATGTAATTATTATCGGCGCGGGCGCCGCAGGGCTGATGGCCGCCATTGAGGCGGGCAAACGCGGCCGCAGCGTGTGGCTGGTCGACCATGCCACGAAGATTGCCGAGAAAATTCGCATCTCGGGCGGCGGGCGGTGTAATTTCACCAATACGCGCACCAAGCCAGAGAATTACCTGTCGAGCAATCCGCATTTTTGCAAATCTGCGCTGAAGCAATACACCCAGCACGATTTCATATCTTGGGTGGAAAGCCACAATATTGCGTTCCACGAAAAAGCGCTGGGGCAGTTGTTTTGCGACTATAGCGCGCAAGATATTATCGACATGCTGCTGTCGGAGGCCGCCTCGGCGGGCGTGCAATTGGACATGCAAACCGATATTGTGTCCGTAGGTCGATCTGGCGAGGGGCAGGGGTTTGAGGTCATCACACAATCGCAAAACGAGGGGGATGCGCCGCTAACCACCTTGTGCGAGTCGCTGGTGATTGCGGCGGGGGGATTATCTATCCCTAAAATTGGCGCGACGAAATTCGGCTATGACGTGGCGCGCCAATTCGGCCTAGACATCGTCGAGACCCGCGCCGCCTTGGTGCCGCTAACCTTTCAGGCCGATTTGCTCGACCGCTGCAAAGCGATGTCTGGCCTCGCGGTCGATGCGGTGGTGAGTTGCCAGAAGGCAGATTTTAAAGAAGCCATGCTGTTCACCCATCGCGGCCTGTCGGGCCCATCGATTTTGCAAGTCTCGTCTTATTGGCGCGAGGGGCTGACGATTAAAGTAAACTTGGCGCCCGAAGTAGATGTGACCGCGCATCTTTTGGCGCGCAAAAACGAAGGCGTAAAATTAGATGTCGCCAGCGTGTTGAACGAAGTTCTGCCGAAGAAATTGGCGCAAGACATGTGCCAAAGCCAAAACCTATCGGGTCGATTGGCCGAGGCCAATAACGCCAAATTAGTGCAACTCGGCGCCGCCGTGAACGATTGGGAGCTAATGCCGGCAGGCTCCGAAGGCTATCGCACAGCCGAAGTTACCCTCGGCGGCGTGGACACCGAGGCTTTGTCGTCGAAAACCATGCAAGCCAAAGACCACGCAGGGCTTTATTTCATCGGCGAAGTGGTCGATGTGACGGGGCATTTGGGCGGTTATAATTTCCAATGGGCGTGGTCGTCGGGCTATGTCGCGGGACAAAACGCCTAGCCGAGCCTCGCAAAACGCGCTACCACGCTCGAACCTTGAACCCGCTCTCCAGTAAAAAGTGAACTGACCTTATGTCCTCCGCCATTTCCAAACTGCAAAATTACATTCTCGGCGTGCCGCTAAACCAGCCGCCGCAAGGGCTGACCATCGCGCAAGTGCGGATGGATATTCTGGCGGGTCTGACGGTTGCTTTGGCGCTTGTGCCAGAGGCGGTGGCTTTTGCTTTCGTGGCGGGCGTCGACCCCTTGGTGGGGCTTTATGCGGCTTTCATCGTCGGTCTGATAACGTCCGCGATTGGCGGACGTCCGGGCATGATTTCGGGTGCCACGGGCGCACTGGCCGTGGTGATGGTGGCTTTGGTGGCGCAACACGGCGTGCAATATTTGTTCGCCACGGTGGTGTTGATGGGTATTTTGCAGCTAATCGCAGGGGCTTTGCGTTGGGGTAAATTCATCCGCATGGTGCCGCATCCGGTGATGTTAGGATTTGTCAACGGGCTGGCGATTGTTATCGGTCTGGCGCAATTGGAGCAGTTCAAAACCACCAATGACATGGGCGTCACGCAATGGATTGGCGGCTTCGAATTGCTGGCGACGGGCGGGCTAGTGGTCGCCACGATGGCGCTGATTTGGGCGACCCCGAAACTCACCAAGATCATTCCCGCGCCACTGGCCGCCATCGGCTTGGTTACGGCCGTGGTGTTGGGCTTTGATATCCAGGTGCCGCGCGTTGGCGATTTGGCCAGCCTATCGGGCGGCCTGCCGAGTTTTGCCATTCCCATGGTGCCGTTCACGCTGGAAACCTTGGCGATTATTTTCCCCTATGCGGTTATTCTGGCGGCCATTGGGCTGATTGAAAGCCTGCTGACGCTCAACCTCGTGGGCGAGATTACCGAACAACGCGGCGGCGCATCGCAAGAATGCATGGCGCAAGGCGCGGCCAATTTAGCCACCGGATTTTTCGGCGGCATGGGCGGCTGCGCGATGATTGGCCAGTCGATGATTAATGTAAATTCGGGCGGTCGAACCCGCATCGGCGGACTGGCGGCGGCGCTATTTCTCTTGGTTTTCATTTTGTTTGCCTCGGGTCTCATCGAGCAAATCCCCATCGCGGCTTTGGTCGGCGTCATGTTTATGGTGGTCATTGGCACTTTCGCGTGGAACTCGCTGAAGACGCTTTTCAAAGTGCCGCGCGCCGATGCTTTGGTAATTATCGTCGTGACGATTGTCACCGTGGCCGAAGATTTGGCGATTGCCGTTGTGGTGGGCGTCATCATGTCGGCGCTGGTGTATGCATGGAACGCGGCCAAACGCATTCATGCCTCCAAGCGTCCGTCGACGCGCGAGAAGGGCGCCATTGTTTATGACATCCAAGGGCCGCTGTTCTTCGGCTCGGTAACGGGCTTTCGTCAATTGTTCGACATGGCCGACGACCCCGACACGGTCATCATCGATTTCTCCGACTCGCGCGTGGTCGACCAATCGGCCTTGCAGGCGATTGAAGATGTGGCGGATAAATATGCTGACTTGGGCAAGCGCGTCATGCTGCGCCACCTCTCGCCCGATTGCCATCGCTTGCTCACCAAAGCGGGTCAGCTGATGATCGATAGCGATGACGACCCACATTATGGCATCGCGGTAGACTATGACGTCAACATCGGCGCGTTTCGCTAGGGGCGACTATGGGCGCACAGGCAAAACCGGCTATTGCGATTATCGGCACGGGGATGTCTGGGCTGGCTTGTGCGGATGGTTTGGCGCAAGATTTTGAGCTGTCTTTATTTGATAAATCGCGCGGCCTATCGGGGCGCCTATCCACGCGGCGCGCGCCGGCCCATGCTTTCGACCATGGCGCCCAATACTTTCGCGCCCAGAGCACGCCGTTTCAGCAATGGCTTCAGCCGTTTGAAGCGGCAGGCCACGTGCAGCGTTGGACGCCGCGCCATGTAACCATCGCCGCCGATGGCAGCCAAAGCCTAAGTGAAGACGCCCACCCCAAATGGGTTTTCGCCCCGGGTATGAGCGCCATTGGCAAAGCCTTGGTGGCGGGTCGGGCCCAGTGGAAACTATATCTCGATTGCGGGGTGGAGGGCGTGGAAGGCCAGGCGGGCGATTGGTTTTTGCGGGCTGGCGGATCGCGGTTCGGCCCCTTTGCCCATATTGTTTTCGCTATGCCGCCCGCACAAATCCAAGCGCTTCTGCCCGTAAACACTAGCTTCTCTGAGGCTTTGGCCAAAACGCAAATGCGAGGCTGTCATACGCTGATGCTGGGCTTTGCGCCAAGCGAGGCGCCGCAGCTGGATTGGCAATGCGCGCATTTTGACGATGACGTGCTGGGTTTTGCGGCGGTTAATTCCAGCAAGCCCAAGCGGGGTGGCGATTTGGCTTTGGTGCTGCAAACGCAGCATGACTGGTCGCAAGCCCACATCGAAGACGACGCCGTGGGGGCAACGATGAAAGCGCGCTTTGAAGCCCTGACGCGAAGCCAGATTTCGGCCTCGGAGTATGACCGCGTGCATCGCTGGCGCTATGCCTCAACCCAGACGCCTGCCGCCTCGCCAGACCAGCCCTATTTGCTAGACCAAGCGCAAGGCCTCTCGGCCATCGGCGATTGGTGTCACGGCTCGAAAGTTGAACTAGCGTTTTTAAGCGGCGCGGCACTGGCCAAACGCTTGCGAGCCTAGGGCGTCGAAAGCTTGCTTCCGGTGTTGCTTCCAGTGTTGCTTCCAGTCAAAGGTTCAGTCTAGTTTATGACAAGATTAGTCTGGGTAGAGGGAGGCTTCGATGCCTAATAAAGTTACATTCGCAAGCGGCAAAGAGATGAAGAATGAGTTCATGCTGGCGCCGCTCACCAATATGCAAAGCCATGAAGATGGCACTTTGGGCGACGATGAATATACGTGGCTGACCAAACGCGCCCAAGGCGGCTTCGGCCTGACGATGACCTGCGCGGCCTTCGCGCAGACATCCGGTAAAGGCTTTAACGGGCAGCTAGGTGCCAGCGCCGACAGCCATTTGGATGGTTTGAAAAGATTGGCCGAAGGCATCCACCAGCACGATAGTTTGGCCTATACGCAAATTGTGCATGGCGGCATGCGCACGTTCAAAAAATTCACCGGACAAGAGCCCATGTGTCCCTCGGCGAACGAAGAAACAGGCGCCCGCGCGATGACGCTCGATGAGATTAAAGCGACAGAAGCGGCTTTCGTGGAGGCGGCTTTGCTATCGCAAAAAGCTGGCTTTGACGGCATGGAAGTTCACGGCGCGCATGGCTATCTGCTGTGCCAGTTTCTATCGTCAGACATCAATAAGCGCGACGATGACTATGGCGGGGCGCTGGTCAATCGCACGCGCATCCTCGACAATATCATTGCCGGTGTGAAGCAGTCTTGCGGCGCGGATTTTAGTTTGGCCTTGCGCCTATCGCCGACCCGCTTCGGCATTCAGCTGGACGAGATTGTTAGCTATTATGAACGCTTGTGCCAAACTGGCGCGCTTGATTTTATCGATATGTCGCTTTGGGATGTGTTCGACGAAGTGAGCGAAGGCTCACATGCAGGCCAACGGCTTTTAGATGTGTTTGCCAAATTGGAGCGCGGCGATACCAAGCTGACCGTGGCCGGCAAAATTATGACCGCCGAGCATGTGCGCGATGTATTGGCGGCGGGCGTCGATTTCGTGGCCTTGGGACGCGCCGGTATTTTGCACCACGACTGGCCGCAAAAATTTGCAGCGGACGAAAACTTTGCGTCCATCGCAACGCCGGTATCGAGAGAGCATTTAACCGCAGAAGGGCTTGGCCCCAGCTTTGTCGATTACATGTCGACTTGGGCGGGCTTCGTGCAGACAACCTAGATAGGCTTTCGGGCCTATAGAAGGGCGCTTCGATAGCTCATAGGAGGATGGCATGAGAAAACTTAGAAATCTGGCGACAGCGAGGAAACTTGGCCTGCTGGTCATGGCCTTGATTGTTTTCAATCCGATAGCCGATACGAGGGCTGGCGAGCTGCACCCGGTGCGCGTAGAGACCGATGTCCTCTATGGCACCGGCGTGGTGCAGGCTTCCAGCGCGCCGCAAAAACGCTCGCTCTATCTAGATGCCTATCTGCCGACGGGTAAGGTGGGCAAGGCGACACCGGCCATTCTTATGGCGTTTGGAGGGGCTTATCATCAGGGCGACAAAGGCGAGCATCATTTTCTAGAGGATGGCGCGCGCGATTCCTCCATGGCCGATTATTGCCGAGCCTTGGCGGCGCGCGGCACCGCCTGTTTTTCTATCGACTATCGCCTGACCCAAGAAGACCCGGCTTTTCCAAAGGGCATTCGCAGCGACGACCTAATGCCCAAAAAGCTTCTCAATAGCCCTTTGGTCACGGGTCGCGTCGAGCTTGTGCGAAAGCGCCTCGGGTTGGCGCCTTTGGACGCGCAAACCCGCGAACAATTATGGAATTCAACCTTCGCGGCGGTGGAAGATATGGAGACGGCGCTTAACTTCATCCGCGCCAAGGCTCAAAAATATAATCTAGATACCCAACGCATCGCGCTGGGGGGCTTCTCGGCCGGAGCGATGACCGCCATCAATCTAGGGTATGGCAAGGGCGCCGATGTTGTGGGCGTGGTTGCCATATCGGGAACCAGCTGGGGGTATAATTTGCCCAAAACGTTACGGGCCGATGCGCCGCCGCTTTTGCTCCTTGCGGGGCAATGGGATCTGGCTGGCATCCGGCAGGGCAGTGGGGCTATCACCCGTCTGTTTAAGGCGAAAGAGGTTCCTGTGTCGCAGGCTTGGGTTCCGGGTTTTGGACATTTTTATCCGATGCAGGCGCCGAGCCTATCTTCGGGATTTGATCGGCAATCGGTTTTAGATCGTTTGAATGGTTTTTTGCAAAACCAGTTTGAAAACGAGGGTTTCTTTCCGGCTCGCAAATGAATGGCCCCGCAGCGATATCGTTTCACCTCCAAGAGCCTGCAGGCAGGCGGCCTTATCTGGCCAAACTTTTGTTAATCGTGCTTGGCTTGTTGGCGTGCCAGCATATCGTCAAAGCGGGATTCACCAATCACCGTGCCGTCTTTGGCCAAGCTTTCGGCCAATGAATTGTCAACGGCCTTTAGTTTGAACAGCACGAGCGCCCCTTCCGGGCCACCATGTTCCATATGCACATCGCCGGGATCTTTATGGGCGTAATCCCCCACCTTTCGGATTTTCGTCGATAAGGTTTCCCCCGTTTTCGGGTCTATATCGACGACATGCAGCTCCCCTGCCAAGACAACCGATGTGGTGTCCGCCGTATGGCGATGAAAATGGCAATAGCTATTGGGGGCCCAGCGATACAATAAATCGACATGGCCATCCGCGCGAAGGCTTAACAGCGCCGCCTCGTAATCAATGGGGTAATCAAAGCCCTCATCGCCGACAAAACGCCGCCAATTTAGGTTATCATTATCCAATAAATTCACAAAACACCTCATACGTGAACTGACATCATTAAAGTTTAATGGAAATTATCGGTCGAGGCAAGGCGAGTGCGCCGCGTCGGCGTGCGCCCTTTCAGAGAAGTCGAAAAGCAATGGCGAAAAGGAAGGATTAAAAGCCTCGTATATTGGGCAATTTGGAGATTTTTTATATCTGCAGAATACGGCTGAGATAGATCTTAAATCTGCTTTTCAGCCCTTTTAAAGCCCCTAATGACGACTTGTTTGTTACCACCAAAGGCTTTATCGTGTAGAAAGTCCTGCTAATTGAAAATTACTAATCTCCCTTTGATAGCGCTGTTGGGCGCCGATTGCTACTTTTATGAAAATACTTATTATTGGCGGAGCAGGTTATATCGGAAGCCATTTTGCGGCCACCGCAATCGAAGAAATGGCTGGCGTGGAAGTCAGTATTATCGACGATTTAAGCACGGGCAGTCGAGGCGCCATTCAGGCAGTCGAAGATATCGCTAAGAAAAGCGTTCCGTTTTACGAAGTCGATATTTTAGATTTGGAGACTGTGCAAGAGACCTTCCAAACCATTCGGCCAGATTGTGTTGTTCATTTTGCGGCCAAAAAATCGCCAGAGGAGTCCATTCGCCTTCCACTCGACTATTACTCCAACAATATAATTGGCTCGATCAATATTTTAAAAAGCATGCAATTAGTGAATTGTAAGAAGCTTGTATTCAGCTCCAGCGCCGCTGTTTACGGCAATCCTGAATATCTTCCGGTAGACGAAAATCACACTCGAACCCCCCTGTCGCCATATGGATTTAGCAAGAAAGCTATTGAGGATATCCTCGAAAACTTTTGCTCTGTGACACCAGATTTCTCGGTTATAGCCTTGCGCTATTTCAATCCTGTTGGTTGTCATGCCAGCAATCTCTTGGGAGAGAGAGTGCACGATAAGGCAGGTAATCTCGTGCCCGCGATAATGCAGTCAATTTTTTCTTCATCCTCCCCTGTCAAGGTTTTTGGTAATGATTATGAAACCGAGGACGGAACTGGGGTTCGGGATTTTATTCATATAGTAGATTTAATAAGCGGTCATCTCGCAGCTTTAAAGACCATGCAAAAACATACGGGCTATCGGGCATACAATTTGGGTACTGGCGAAGGAAAAAGCGTGTTGGAGTGCATTCACCTGGCGCAGACATTGGTGCAAAAGGAAATATCTGTCGAGGTGCACCCCCGTCGAGACGGCGATATAAGCGTAAGTTATGCCAGTGTTGCATTGGCCAAAGAAGAGATGGGCTGGGAATCTAGTTTCGGACTGGAGGAGATGCTTGCGTCTTCGATAGAATGGTGGCAATCGCAGCTTTTTGATGTGGAGAGCTGATAAAATGAGCGCTGAGAAACCGAAATTATACTTTTTGCTAGGCAATACGGCTTTTCTTGAGCCGTTGTCTGGCGACCGGGTGAATGAAATGAACCTTATTCGAGCGATGAGTAAACATTTTGACGTTTACTACAATAACGTGTTGGTGGACCCAAACACGGATTTTTTCGGATCGCCAGACAAACCAGTCGCACTTCCCGATAAAGTTTACGATTTGCATTATGTGCGAGCCAATAGAGAGATATTCCTGCAATTGCCCTCTCCTAAAATATGGTTTGCCACCCCTTATTTTGCCGACTGCTATGCCCAAGCGGATGCAGTTGCGACAATGACGGACGCTTGGCATCGGCGCATGGCGAATTTGAAAAACGACCCATGGTTGTGTGCTTTGATGGGAGTTGAAGGCGAGGTCGTCGTACCCAAATCGCTTATTCTCACGCGGCAAGTGATAGCCCATGAGACTTTGAAACCCGACGCTGAAAAAATAGGTAAGATTCGAGAAAACTTAGACGGAAAGCTCTTATTGGGACATTTTGGGCGCGTTGTTACTTCTAATTTCCCCCATCATTTGATGGCCGCCTTTGAGGCTAGAGAGGTCAAAGAAAAATTCAAAATATCATTTGTAGGTAAGCTAGACACGAAATTCAAACATTGGTTTTCAATGCAAGGGCAATTGCCTATTGTGGAAATAGCGAGCTTGATAGCGGCATGCGATGCAACGGTTTATAACCAAGATGAAGGAGGTCATATTGGGGGTTCGCTCAAGGTAATGGAATCGATGGCGCTCGGCGTGCCGGTCATTAGCCCACGCTTGGAAGCCAGAGAGTTGGAGCTGGGAGAGGGGTATCCTTACTTTTGGAGTCCGGTCACAAATTCTAAACAAGTGACCAACAAGCTCTTGAAGAGTTTTCAAGAACGCCAGCCAAAAGAGCATCGAGCGAGGCTAAAGAGGCGCGTTTGGCTGGAAACGCATCTGGAAAGCTTTTTTGACACTTCATTTTCGCAAGAGGTGGATTCTCTGGTTGAGGCCTTGTTAAAATTTGCTCAAGGCGCGAAGCAGCGAGAGACGGTCGGATCGGAAATCAAACTAAGGTCGCAAGCATATAGCACTCAGTCCGTTGGCGAAAATTTGCGGAACCAGCTGATGAATTTATTGTAAACTCGAAGAAATAGGTTCATCGACATGTCGTCTTTTATTCGAAAGTTGGCTTCTCTGCATAGGCGGTATCTTACACGCGCTAAGCACGAGTGGGCTAGATTAGTGTTCTATGCGCGCCGACGAATGATATTGAGGTTCGGGGCCATTCATTCAAGGCCTCTCAGCTTTGTATTATTTCGGTTGGATGTCTTAATGCTGCTTTTTATAGACTGGAAACCCGGCTTGCGTGAGCTTTGCCGAAAGAATGAGTATTTTATTATTCAACGAGTATTCGCTGAGACTTTCGCTGGCAAAGGAATAAATTATAAGTTTCTCACTGAGGAATACTTTCATAATTCATTTGCGGGTCTGCTAGAGGGGCTAGAGAACACTGTGGTAGGAAGATGGTTGGCGAGCAACCATGATACCTCTAAAGCGCTGACTGAGCGGGATTCAACACCCAGAAAACGGAATAAACCTAAAGAAAAAATTCTATTTCTGACGCGCTCATGGGGTTTTATTCAGCCATTGATAGACCGGATAACGAAAGACCCTGATGGGTGTCTCGAGGCCAAGACATGGGACTTAGCCCCTTTTTATAATCATTTGGCTTCCTTAAATAAGCCAATATCGTCAAGTGGGATGCCCTTGGCCGAGTTGCTTTTTAGTGAGGGGCCGTCGAGGCCATCCAATAACCAAGCTTGGCAAGAGGCTCAGGCGTATGACCATAGTCTGAGCGAGAAGGTTCATTGGGCAGATGTTATATTTGTTGACTGGGGCAACCAAACCGCGCTCTGGGCAACTCGCGTACTTCCGGTGGGCAAGAAGATAATTATCCGTATCCATTCCTATGAAGCGTTTACCCGCTTCCCCATTCATTTCGATAAGTCAAAAATTCTAGCTTTGGTTTTTGTATCGCCAGCGATACAGATGGTGTTTGAAGACATGTTTAATGGATTTGGTTTTGCTGCTATACCTAAATTCGTTATACCAAATTTTGCCATTCGCTCGACCGATGCACTGGTCTCGAGAAAACCCGAATTTGGCTATCGTTTGTGTATGTTGCAATATGCGCTCCCTGTGAAGGGAAGCCATTTTGCTCTCGACGTCATTGAGACCCTTCTTGAGAAAGATGCGCGTTGGACACTTACCCTCGCCGGTCCTGATTTTGAAAGGAGCGGTATTGCTCCTAATGATGCGCGAAGGCTCGCCTTTGAAAAAAGGGTGCGGAAACTCAATGGTGCCGTTCGCGTGGAAGGCTATATAGAGGATACTCAGTCGTGGTATTTAGACCATGACATCATTCTATCCTGCAGCGAGCGCGAGGGAACACACGAATCGCTCATTGAAGCGAGCTGCACAGGATGCATCCCAGTGCTTCGGAACTGGCCCTTAATTTCCTATTATAATCCGGTGGAAACTGCCTTCGAAGGCTACCAGGGACATGATGTCCCCCAAGCTATGGCCGACGAAATTACGTCCATTTCGCAGAACTATAAAGAGCACCGTGAAAAAGCTGTCGAGTTTGCCGAAACAAAGAGCCTTGATGAAACATACGAAATGTTTCAAACACTCATAGCCAGATTTTGATGGCTTTAGGTTAGGAGCTATTCATGCAATCGAGTGATCGTATAAAAATAAGTGTTATCACATTTGTTTATGCATCCCAAGGCAACGGCAGACTAGAGCTGTTGGAAGAGTGTCTGCAGTCGGTAAAAGGCCAGGGGCACCCGAGCTACGAGCATATTGTTGTAGATGATGGGTCTACGGAAGATGTAGAAGCTCTTACCGTACGCTTTGCCAACACAGTTTATCATCGAAAAAAGCAGTCGGGTATTCTGACCAATACGAAGACCTTTAACTTGGGTCATAAAATTGCGAAGGGCGAATATCTGATTTATCTCGCCTCGGATGATTTACAAACATCGGTTTGTTTGGAGAAGCTAAGTTTATTTTTAGACACGCAAGAAGAGTTTGTAGGAGTTTGCGGCGGCGCTAGATATGTCGATATTGCGGGGAATATGACGGAATATCAGCCTGATTGGAACGAGGCCAGCACGACCGACCTTGCGGATAAGTTGGTTCATGTGGGCAATTGTGTTAGCGGCTGCGCTGTTATGTGGCGGAGCGGGGCTCTGGACCGCGAGGCCGACCTGCCTATTAATATTTCTGGCTTTTGCTCTGACTATGACTTGTGGGTGCGGTTGTCAGAGGCTGGGCAGATTGGGCGGATAAGCGACATCGTGGTCGATTATCGGGCAAAGAAAGATTCCACTCGTTTCAAAACGCGAGGAGGTAGCATAAAAAGCCAGCAAGCCTTCGATCAAAATTATTTTCAATATTCTAAATTTGCGCGCGTTCGTTATGTCAAGAATAGCGCCTTGAAGCGTCGGTTGTTTAGCCACGGGGGCGATGAGGACCGAGGCACCATTGCGCCTAAGGCCGAAGTGGCGGCGATCGTTGTAACAGTGGACGGTGTCACGCTCGGCCTAGATTCACCTCGGCAGACTTGGATGCGTTGGTTTCGTAAGAACACGGTCGACCCTAAATCTCAGGCGTTAATTCCGACGGTTCTTAAGGCAATTAAAAGCGGAGATTGGACCAGCTATCGAGAAAAGCTTCTGCCTGTATTGTCGATTGCGTTTCCGAAGTTCTCTGAGTTTGCGACTATGGCTGCGAAAGAAAATGCCAAGGTGAAGGTGAATTCCATCACGCCTCTCACGGCAATAATATCTCTCTACCTTAGCCCAGAGACAGTTTTCGAGGTGGATGTTCGAAGCTTAGATAAGGCCGACGAAGCAACCATTGATCTTTTTAATTGGGCTTTCGTCGATAAATTCACAAAAACGAATACCTTAGAGGCTCGTAATACTCTAGCTTGGCTAGGACTGCTGCAAGAGCCTAACCAGAGGAAAAAATGATGTATATGCATGATAGATATCTATTTATTTCTGCGCATCCAGACGACAGCGAGTTGTCGGCGGGAGGGTTGATACATAAGCTCGTGCGTCTTGGAAAAGAGGTCAGAATTCTGGTTCTAAGTAACCCGGTCATTTCTTTGCCAGAGGGGTTTGAAGGGAATGTGCTTATAAAGGAACAGGAACAGGCTGCTGCGTGTCTTGGCGTCGCTTTGGACAATATTAGATTTTGCGATTTCCCCGTGCGTCGCTTTTCTGAACACCGACAGGATATCCTTGAGACGTTCGTTGAGGTAAATAATCAGTTTAATCCGGATGTGATCGTGACCTCGCATCCGCAAGATATTCACCAAGATCATGCACAGGTAGGGCAAGAGGCCTCTCGGGCCTTTAAGAAAAAGAATTTACTATTTTATGAAGCGCCTTGGAATGGGGCGCCGTCTTCTAATAATCTATCGATTGCGCTCGAGGCCGAGGATATAGATGCCAAGCAAGCCGCTATTTCTTGCTATAAAAGTCAGCAACATCGAATTTATTCGTCACCGGATTTCCTGTCTGGCTGGGCAAAAATGCGCGGGGCCGTTGTGGACGAGGAGTTTGCGGAAGTTTTCGAAGTCCAGTGTTTGCGGTTTTAGGATATAGAATTTATGAAAATTTTAAATGTTGTTGGTACGCGCCCCCAGTATATTAAGCTGGCGCCTATTATTCAGGCTCAATTGGCTTCTGGAAAAATGACGCCACTCACGATTGATACGGGGCAACATTATGATGCCGCCATGTCGCAAGTGTTTTACGATAACTTTGGGCTAGAAGCGATAAACCTCAACGCTTTGCGCAATGGCAAAGTAATGAGCCAATTCGGCGATATGATTGATAAAATTGGCGCGTTTGTTGAGCAGGAAAACCCTGATTATGTTTTGGTTTTTGGTGATACGAACACGACCCTTGCTGCAGCTCTTGTTGCGGGAAAGTTGCAAATTCCCTTTGGCCATATTGAGGCTGGGGTTCGCACGGGCGGAACCGTTGGGCCGCAGGAAGAAATCAATCGTATTCTGACGGATAAAATGGCCACACACTTGTTCACAACGGACCAAGAGTGCTCTGATAATTTAACGGATGACGGCATCTCTGCAGACAAGGTTTTTTTGGTTGGGGATGTTATGCTTGATGCCTTTCATCTGTTCAGCGAACAGGTGGCAACCGATAAGACACCCGTATCGGATAGGCCCCAGGTTTTGCTGACGATACACCGTTCTGAGAATACAGATACGCATGAGGTGCTTCAAAAAATTTACGATGGTATCTTGGCAATTTCTGACCGTTTTGAAATCATCTTTCCAATACACCCGCGCACCGATGCCGCTCTTAAACGTTTTGGAATGTTTGAGGATTTTTCAAATATTACCAAGATCGTTTCGCCTCTAAGCTATTTCGAACTGCTGCGCACCTATCAGGAAGTCGATTTTGTTATTTCCGATAGTGGAGGGGTCCCTAAGGAAGCAGCTTATGCGGGTAAGGCGTCTATCGTTTTGCGCAGCATTCCCATTTGGAATGAACTTGCGGAGAGAGGCAGCATTTTCTGCTGCGACCCGTATGAAGCAAGCTTTGTAGAGTTGCTGTTGGCGGCTGTTGAGCGCATAGTCAACTTGCGCCTAGACCCGATAGGCTTCGACAAGAGCGCTTCAGAGGGGATTATTTCTACGATACTACGGGAAACCCACCCAAGAGGATAGCGAGATGCAAATTGGCCTAAAGCAAATCCAAGATATTTTGAGTGACTGCGAAGGTCGAAACTTGCGCATGAACCGTGAGGTGAATGCTTTTGTTCCGATTGAAGACGCCGCTGAAACGGCCGCTGTTTGGATACGCGGCGCATCACAAGCTTCTATAGATAAGGTACGCAATAGCGCTGCGCTGGTTATCATAGCCGGCCTTGATTTTCCAATCGACGCGGAAGGCTTAGAAGAAAAAACATTTTTCCTAGCGGCCAACCCGCGACTTTCCTTTGCCCGATTGGTGCGTGCTTTCCACAATCTTTCAAGGGAATGGAGCATTCATCCAACGGCTCAGATTCACCCTGAGGCCGAATTGGCAGGAAAGGTTTTTGTCGGTCCCTATGCGGTGATTGGCAAAGCCATTATCGGCGAAGAAAGTGTGATTGAAGGACATTGCACCATTCACGACAACGTTCGTATCGGCAAGCGGGTGGTTTTGCATCACCACACTTGCGTCGGGTCTGACGGTTTCTCATTCGAATGGCGTGATGATGGAGAGATTGAAAAGTTTTTGCACATTGGTTCCTGCGTTTTGGAAGATGATGTAGAAGCCTATCCTTTCGTCAATATAGATAGGGGAACGCTGGGTACGGTTCGTGTGGGACGTGGCACCAAACTAGACCATTTCGTTCATGTGGGTCACAATTGCTCTGTGGGCAAGAATTCGATGATAACCGCGGGAGTCGTCATGTGTGGAGGTTCCACGGTTGGCGACAATGTATGGGTTGGCGTTCAATCAACGATCAAAGAAAAATGTGTCGTGGGAGACGGCGCCTACATAGGGCTGAATAGTCTGATAATAAAAGATGTCCCAGCCAAAGAAGTATGGGTGGGCTCGCCCGCTAAGTTTCTGCGTAAGTCTGACGACTAATTTTTCACGTCAGCGTTTTCCAAAAATCTTTATGATTTCTCTTCAAATTTTTAGCCAAGCTATGGCTCTGTAAGAAAGCGGTACGGAAAAAGTTCGCCAAAAATCGGATTATAATCACGAGAACAACGACGTTAACCAAATCCTCTTGTGGGTAGGTCTCAATCAGCCATGATAGATGAGAGACCAAGGCCAGAATAATGATGGCTCCAAAAATAAAAGGGATATTTCGTTTGAATACAGGAATATAAGATAGTTTTTGCCCTAAAGACCGCTTCAAAAACCCCTCCGCATCCTCAATTTGGTCAAATTGATGGACGGTTTTGGCTGATAACTTTTGAGTAAGCAACCGTGCCCATTTCCGTCGAGTCGCAACCTGAACCCGTTTTACCGCATCTTCCGGCATTTTGGACAAAACAAGTTTGTTGGCCAAGGTAAATGCCAAGAATATTAAGAGGCAAGAAAACAAAAGCATGGGGGTTAACGCCAAAGACAGAACTAAAATGCATATGGCGATAATGGTCACCGAGGGTATCAGCATAAAGAAACCTCTGAAAGTAGCCTCGGCTCGATCTAAAGCTAGTGTGTCCATGGCTTTAGGAACCTTTAGACGCTCATGAGTTACCAGTTGGGCCTTACGTTTTTGAATGCTTGCGTAAGCAAAGCTTCTCATTGCGTTAGCGACAAGGTTTTCGAAAATGATTTCAGAAATGACTTTCACCAGGGGCTGTAAGCAAATGAAAGTAAGAACGATACCCATTAAAGAGGGGGTATCTAAATCGAAGGAAGTGCCGGGAAGCCTAAAGTAATCCATTCCGCTCACGAGAAAGGCGACCGCTCGCATTAAAACAATAAAGACAATCATTGGAAAAAATTTGTTTAAAAAATCGACAAAAATGTAACCGACGAAACTCCAGGAAAACTTGTGAAGGCTGAATAGCGCGAGTATTTTGTATTTGCTTAAAATCTCTGACATGGCTCAGTCTTTAAAAACCTCAAGTAGTTTGGGTTTCACATGTTCGGTATAAGCCTCCTGCCGCATTAAGGAGATGCATCCCTGCTGGAGATCCTCAAAACGTTTTGCCGTAATGCCTTGCAGCGCGTTGATTAGATCCTGAGGGGTCCAATGACTATGCAAAGTGAGGCCGCAGCCATGCGCCGTGATGCGATGCGTGATTTCTTCTAGGTCGGTGGCAATAATAGGCACGCCGGCAGCTGGATATTCCCAAAGTTTATTTGGTGTGCAGTATAAGTGGTTCATGCAACTAGGGGGGTAGGGAATGGCCCCTAAATCGGCTCCAGCGCTCCAGCTCTCAAGTTCACTTCGAGGCACGGAGCCTAGAACATCAATATTTTTAAACCCCTTGTCCTCAGACCGCTTTGCTTCCGACAATAGCGGCTCCTTCAGAGGACCTTCTCCCATAAAAACAAAGCGCCAGCCTTTGGGGGCGAGAATAGCTGCCTCCAATAATTTTTCGATGCCCCGTCCTGATGAAAACCCACCTTGATATAGAAGTATTCTCTCGCCAGCTTTGGCCCCAATGGCATTCAATAGCGGCGAGGTAGATTTTAAACCAGGTTGCAACTCACAGCTGTTTAAAACAATCGCGTCGGCGCTCAAACAATAGTTCTTTTGATAATAATCAGCGATATTTTTATTGATGGTGATAAATCGATTTATCGCAGGGAGACTAGCCTTAATGATTTTCTTCATTGCCATAGAGCGGCCTTCAGCGTGCGTGCCGAGGTCGTCATATATCTCATGGGCATCCCATACTAATTTTGTGTTCGGGTTTTTTGCTTTCAACTTTCGCCCTGCAATAAGTGCTGGGATGTCGTGGCAATAAATTACATCGAACGGCTTGTCTCCGGCGACTTGTACGAGGATATTAGCTACAGCAGATTGGCGAAGAATGATGAGCTCGGCCAGTATCCACTCCCGCACGCTCCGCTTTGTCGTAGAGGGGGTATGCTCGGGTGGCGAATCGGATGCCTCGTGTCGATGAGAGCCCATTTTTCGCGAGCCGCCTGAAGCGCTATTCGGCGAGTGCAAAGCGGTGCTTATGCGGCGCCCGACACCCAAGATGTATCGCGCCAGTCTTTGAGCGCCCGTATACATATTTGTGAACGCCTGTGCATCTTGCAGAACGATTTCATAAGGATAGCTATGCGCCCTAAATTCGTCTGATAGTTTGCCAATGCCAAAACAGGTTACCTGATGTCCGTCCTCAGCGAGGGCAGATGCAGCGCGCAACACGCGTGAATCACCCACGATAGAATTATGCACGAGAACAGCAATATTTTGTTTCATAAATCTTTAGGTAACGGCTTACCGCCTCAGGGTCAATGCTTCTCGACCTTAAATGACGCTAGAGTCTATTTGTGAAGCCATGAGTATGAGAGCACGGGCGGGCCACTAACCGGCAAGCATTTGGTCGATAATATGTTGCTCGACACTGTTTTTTAAATACGGGTGCATAGGCAGGCTCATCACCTGGCCCGAAAGGGTCTCGGAGACAGCCACGCCTGTTGAAACAGAGGGGTAGCTCTGGTAGCCAGCCTGTTGGGATAGGGCGAGAGGATAATATACAACAGATGGGATATTCTGCTCCTTTAGCCGACCTTGTAGTGACGTGCGGTCAGAAACTCGCAGAGTATACTGAGCCCAAGCGCTTGCAACGCCATCGATGAGAGTGGGGGTATGAAAGGTTTCATTCAGACTTTGCGTATATCTTTGAGCTATCTGATCTCGAGCCGCCAACTCTTGCGGAAATATTTTTAACTTTTCGAGCAGAATAGCGGCTTGAATCGTATCTAATCGGGAATTCATACCAATCCGCACATTGTCGTACTTCATGTCGCCTTTTCCATGCAGGCGCAGCGAATTTACTAAATCTGCTAATTCGTCATCATTCGTAAACACCGCGCCGCCATCGCCATAACATCCCAATGGTTTGGCTGGGAAGAAGCTCGTGGTTGTGGCGTCTCCCAAGCTGCCCACGCGGTTCCCATGGTAGGAGGCGCCAAAGCTTTGCGCTCCGTCAATCAGAATTTTAAGCCCAGACTCTCTGGCAACTGCTTCAATGCTATAGTAATCGCATGGTTGCCCAAACAGGTCGACGGGGATTACGGCAGCAGGCGTCAAGCCTTGCTGTTTGGCTTCGACGACGGCTTGTTTGAGGCTTTCCGCGTCAAGGTTGAAAGTGTCTTCAAGGACATCCACAAAAAAAACAGTAGCTCCAAGCTGAGCAGGAGCCTCGGCCGTCGCCACATAAGTGAAGGACGGGACAAACACGGCATCTCCACGGCCAATGCCCCATGCCATAAGGACTAAGGACAGAGCGTCTGTGCCATTTGCACATCCAAGCGCATGGTTAGCTCCGGTGAAAGTGCACAACTCTGTCTCAAAAGCTTTTACTTCAGGCCCCATAATATATTGTCCATGGTCCAAAACAGCCTTGATGGCGACATCTAACTTATCACGAATGCCAGCTTGCTGGGCGGCCAGATCGATAAAGGCAACGTTTTCCGTATACTCGCTCATGGTTTCTTCCTTAATACATCTGGGTTTTCTAACTCATAGTGAGTGCCGTCAGCTGGGCAGATTAAATCGTCCCCAAGACGCTCGCCAGCTTCACTCATCCATCCAATCCGGCGTGCCGGCGTGCCAGCCATAAGTGCGAAGGCGGCTACTGGCTTTGTTACGGTTGCTCCAGCCGCAATAAAGCAATATTGACCCAAGTCGTGGCCGCAAACGATCGTGGCATTGGCGCCAATAGACGCACCACGCCGCACAATTGTCTTTCGAAATTCGTCCTTGCGCTCAATATTGGCGCGAGGGTTAATGACATTTGTAAAAACACATGAGGGCCCACAAAAGACATCATCCTCTAGGGTTACCCCATCATATACACTCACATTATTCTGGATGCGCACACGATTGCCAATGTTTACATTGGGGCCCACAACGACATTTTGTCCGAAGGAACAGTCTTGTCCGATATTGCAATTTCCCAAAATATGGCTGAAGTGCCAAATTTTTGTTCCTGCACCAATGGAGACACGGTCATCCACATAAGCGGATTCATGAATTTGCACGTTTGGAAATAGGGTCATCGTTGCCTCAAGAAGAAGGGAAGGGAGCCTCGCTAGAAGTTAAAACATTTAAAACGCGCGCCCCTTCTTGTCCATCTGTTCTTGCGGATACGATGCCGGCAATAAGATCGATAAAATATTGGCATTCAAGTTTCAACGGTTCTGCCTCTTTTATGGGCACAAAATAGGCCTCTGCCTTGGCCAGATCAGTGTTGCTCTTTTGGGTATCCGCATATTGCGGAAACACGCAAAGCTTCTCATGCCATGGTTTTGTATCGTCAAAAACAGCCATGGCGCGGGTTCCGATAACACTTAGTTTTTGTTCTTTCTCCGGGTTCAGCCAAGAAACTGTTATTTGGGCGGTCACGAAGTTTTCAAACTCGAGGGTCAAAGAGGCTTTGTCTGCTAGACCGTTGCCTGTGAAATCCATTTTTTCAGAACGAACACCGAAGGGATCTTTTCCCAGTAAGGCCAAAATCATCGAGATATCGTGAGGGGCAAAACTCCATACGACATCTTCTTCAGCGCGAAGCTTTCCAAAGCTCATTCGATTGGAAGCGATGTGACGAATGTCCCCCAACTCGCCATCTTCGACAAGTTTTTTCAGCCTTAAAAAAGCTGGGTGATATTGCAGCAGGTGCCCGACCATTAAATGCCGATCGGCCTGTTTTGCAGCAGCGATCATAGCATGGCTCTCGGCCGCATTCATGGCGAGGGGCTTTTCGACGAAGACATGTTTATTGGCATGAAAGGCTTTGATGGCGAGGTCGGCATGAAGCTCTGCTGGCGCGGCGATCACGACGCCATCAATGCTGTCGTCCGCGTACAAGGTATCTAAGTCCATTACAGGAACAAGGTAGGTGTCGCTCATTTGGGATGCTAGGTCTTGATTACCGTCACACACGCAAGCCAAGGCATTGAGCTCAGAAAAGTTTCGAACGAGGTTTTTTCCCCAGTGCCCGCATCCAATAACACCTATTCTTACAGACATAGTTTACCTTTCACAATTTTGACCTTGCGGTCTACTAGCCAGAACATTGCTTTTAAATTTTTGACCCTTTTAGCCTTATGAAAGCACTTAAGCCTTTAAAACTTTGGCTTTTCCGCTGAAGCCACTCATGGCATTGCGAGTATCGACAATGATGCTGGCATGATCGGCGAGCAACTGGTAATCGACCTTCGAGTGTTTGGTCGAAATAAGAACCAAATCATATCCGTCAACACTATCCTCATTGAAATCAATGCTTTTTCTTCCAGCCAGTTTTGCATGCTCCCGCGTTTCAGGGATAACGGGAATGAAATCGTCATAATAATCGACGATGGCACCTCTGCCTTCTAACAGTTCCATTAACACGAGGGCTGGGCTTTCCCGCATGTCATCAATATCGCTTTTATAAGCAAGGCCGACGACCAAGATACGGCTATTTTTTACAGATTTCTCTGAGTGCGAACTGAGGGCGCGCGCGCAGGCGGATACAACAATCTTCGGCATGGATGTGTTTATCTCGCCAGCCAATTCAATGAAGCGCGTTGGCACATCGAACTGGCGTGCCTTATAGGTAAGGTAGAATGGATCAATAGGTATGCAATGGCCACCAAGCCCTGGGCCGGGATAAAATGGCATGTAACCAAAAGGTTTGCTTGCCGCAGCATCAATGACTTCCCAGACATCAATACCCATTTCTTCGAAAATCAATTTCAATTCGTTCACCATCGCAATGTTCACGGAACGGAAAATGTTTTCGGTAAGCTTCACCGCTTCTGCGGTCTTTGTGGAGGAAACTTGCACAACAGTTGGAACGATATGTTCATAAAGAGCCGTCGCCAGTGCCAGGCCCTCGTCACTATCTGCGCCCACAACCTTGGAAATATCACTGGTTGAAAAATCTTGGTTGCCTGGGTCCTCGCGCTCTGGCGAATAGGCCAGATAAAAGTCTTTGTCTACTTCCAGACCCGAAACTTTCAGCACATCAGCAAGCTCCTCGCTTGTCGTGCCAGGGTAGGTGCTCGATTCCAAAACGACTAATTGGCCTTTTCGCAAATGTTTAGCAATCTCTTTTCCCGTTTCAAGAACAGCTGTCAAATCTGGTTCTCGATGTTTCGAAAGGGGTGTCGGCACACAGATAAGGATGCAATCCACTTCGGTTAAACGAGAGAAATCATTGGAAGCGCTTATAAGCCCCTTGGAAACATGCTCACTTAGTTGATTTGAAGAGATGTGATTTAAATAAGAAGTGCCTTGGTTGAGCGACTTAACTTTATTGGCATCAATGTCGAACCCAACAATTTTCACGCCCTTTTTTGCAAAGGCAATAGCCAGGGGCAGTCCAACATAACCCATGCCAATAATGCCAATCGCGCTTTCTTTGGATTTGATTTTTTGGAGAAACATTTTGTTACCTAGGTAAGCTTTGAAGATGGCTTTGTAGTATATCACCGAAGGTTTGAAAGCAATACTCAGATTTAGCCAAGTTCACTGCGGCCAGCCGCATTTCATCGAACTCTTCGTCGCTAAGATTCTTCATTTTTAGAATCGCGTCGGCTAGCGACTGAGGGTCTTCCGCTGGGGAGCGAATTCCGGCCAAGCCATTTTTAAGGGCATGGGTGTAGTCATAGCTCATCGCCACGGGCAGTCCAGACGCAAAATAGTCGGCTAATTTATTGGCACTAATGCCATGGCGGTATAAGTCATTCTTTTTCCAACAAATAATTCCGATATCTGCCATTCGAAGGCGCTTTATAATCGTTGCTCGATTGACGCGCCCGAAAAAGGTGACGGAGGCTAATTCTGCATATTTTTTCTCCATTTTCTGTTGGAGGGGGCCATCGCCGAAAACCTCAACAGAAAATGCATCGGCAAAACCTTGGTCTTCAAGCAGCGATATGGCTTCAAAGAACGTTTTTAAGTCATTGGCAACTCCGATTGTGCCAGCATAAATAATTTTCATTACTTTTCTGGAGGATGGAGCGAGCGGCAATGAGACGATATCTGTTTCCGAAACATAATTTGGGATATGCAGGACTTTTGTTTTTTGTTGAAAGGAGCGCACATAGCTGTCTAGTCCGGGCAGGGTCGAGAGAATAAGCTGCGCGCGCGACATCAGTCTTCGCTCGAGAAACTCTAGGAACAAAATATAAGGATGCCAAGGTTTGTATTTTTGCAACTTGATGAGTGTTTCCGGCCACACGTCTCTTACCTCTAAAACAAATGGAACGGATAGTCGCTTTGATAGCAAGTAGCCGCCCCAAGCGGCCAGTGGATCTGGAGATGAACCTATAACGATGTCAACCTTGCCCAGTTTTTTTCTGGAAGACGTGAGCAAAAGTATGAAAAAGCAAAAAATGTTGAGAAGGCGAAAAATTATGTTTCTTCTTTGAGATATGCCAGGAATCCATAAAAAGCGGTCATCTTTGAGGCTTGCTTTAGTCAAAGCTCTTTTCGGTATGAGGTGGTTCTTTTTGCAGGCGACTATTTTTACTCTGATATCTTTATCAACTAAGTCGGTCTGCAATCGACTGTGTCGTCCACCATGGTTTTCTTCGGAAGATGATGCAAATGCGTGAACCCAAAGAACGTCCATTTTCTCTCCATCCATTATTTCTTGCATTTAAGTATATCTCATCACCAAGGCTCAAATAAGTTTTTCTGCTCAAAGTTGAAGGCGCGCGCTCTTTGAATATTCTACCCTTTTCAACATTTTTATTCATTAATAAATTTTGCAAGTTATATAACGGCGTATATTCCACACACTACTGTCATTTTTGACGGATTTTAGGAAAAGTCCAGCCATGAAGTTATTTTTATAGAAACGAATGTCACCATCGTCCCATCTCCGTGAATCTTGGGATCCGCTCCGCTGATCCTCTGTGTAATCGTAAACCTTAGCAATTACCTGCCATAAAACCTAAACCACTGCAATCGACAGCGGCGCCCACGCGAAACGAATGCCCCGTCCATTGGCGGGGTTTTTTTATGGCTGGGCAGGGGCGAGCCGCAAAATAATCAGGAAAAGGGAATGGCGGAGAGGAAGGGATTCGAACCCTCGATACGGGATTACCGCATACTCCCTTAGCAGGGGAGCGCCTTCAGCCACTCGGCCACCTCTCCACCGCCGTTGATAGCGAAGGGTGGCGCGGTTTTCAAGCGGAATTCATGGCCTAACGCAGATTTATCGTTTTGCCCTGCGCCTGCCAGCTGCGCGCCGCTTAAAACTCTTCTTTATAGGGGCGAATATCCAGCTCTTGCGTCCATGCGGTTCGGTGCTGCTCATGCAAGGCGAAAAACGCGTCCGCAATCGCGCGAATGTTCAGCGCGCCATCCTCGCCCTTCGAGTCGAGATAATCGCTCCATTGCGAACGAACTTTCTCGCCCTCAATCATCCCATCAATGACCACATGCCCGACATGAATGCCTTGCGGGCCATATTCGCGCGCAATCGATTGCACCATCATCCGCAAAGCACTCTTGCCCGCCGCGAAAGCCGAAAACCCCGCCTTGCCGCGCAAGGAGCCGCTGGCGCCTGTAAACAATAGGCTTTGCTTGGGCGCGCTGTCTTGCTGGTTTAGCATCAGCCGCAGCGTCGCTTGCGCTGCCACGAAACCGCCGAAACAAATCACCCGCCACATCTCTTCAAACACCTCTGGGGTGACGTCCAAAAACGCTTCGGGTCGATTGTTGCCAGCATTATAAATCGCCAGCTCAAGCGGGCGTCCATCGGCCTCGATTTGGCCGAGAGCGGCCTCGACTTGTTTGACGTTAGTGACATCGGCCAAGAGCGGCGTGGCGCTGCCGCCCTCGGCTTCAATGGCTTTCGTCACCGCCTCGATTTTTTCTTGCGTGCGCCCGAGCGCAAAAACATGCAAGCCCCGCGCGCTGGCTTGGAAACATAGCTCGGCGCCGACGCCTTGGCGGGGGCCGACCCCGAAAATCACGGCACTGGTGGCTGGCTTTGTCATAAATTGGCTCCTGAAAAATAACGTCCGAAAGGCTGGCGGAGGGGACACGACTTGCCGCCTTGAAATCTTAGGCTATGTTGCCGCCAAAGCGCCTGCCTGTCTATTTTTGTTTCCCGAAGGCGCGTCTAACTAAATGGAGTTCACCATGTTTCGAGGGTCCATCACCGCGCTCATCACGCCGTTTAAAGACGGCCAAGTCGATGAAGCGGCTTTGCGCAAGCTGGTCGATTGGCAAATCGCCGAGGGCACGCATGGGCTGGTGCCTGTGGGAACCACGGGCGAGTCGCCAACGCTGAGCCATGAAGAACACGAACGTGTCGTTGAAATTGTCATTGATGCGGGCGCCAAACGTGTGCCGATTATTGCCGGCGCGGGCTCCAATTCCACGGCGGAGGCCATCGCCTTTACCCAACACGCCGAGCGCGCGGGCGCCGATGGCGTGTTGCATGTGACGCCCTATTATAACAAGCCAACGCAAGACGGTTTATTCGCGCACTTCGAAGGGATAAACGCGGCCACCCAATTGCCGATTCTGATTTACAATATTCCAGGTCGTTCCATCGTTGATATGACGCCGCAAACCATGGGGCGTTTGGCCGAGTTGAAAAACATCGTCGGCGTGAAAGATGCCACCGCCGACCTGTCTCGTGTGGGGCAGCAGGCTGGCACCTGCGGCGATGATTTCTTGCAGCTTTCGGGCGAAGATGCGACGGCCATAGAGTTCATCAAACAGGGCGGCCATGGCTGTATTTCTGTGGCTTCCAATGTGGCACCGAAACTCTGCTCGGCCATGCAAGAGGCGAGTTTGACCGGAGATTATGAAACCGCAGAAGCGCTGTTGGCGAAACTTTTGCCGCTGATGGATGCGCTGTTTTGCGAAACCAGCCCATCGCCAGCCAAATATGCCATGACGCGTTTGGGGCTATGCGAAGAAGAAATTCGCCTGCCGCTGCTGCCCGCCACGCAACACGCGCGCGAGCAAGTCGATGCGGCTTTACATCAGCTCGGCCTGATTTAGCGCCATGTCTTCGAAAAGCGGTGGCCGTAAAAAAAATAGCGCAGGGGACGGCACCATTGCAGAAAACCGCCGCGCCCGCCGTGATTTTGAAGTTACCGATACGTTTGAAGCGGGTCTCGTGTTGCAAGGCACAGAGGTTAAATCTTTGCGCCAAGGCAAAGCCAATTTAGCGCATTCCTTCGCCACCGTGCGCGATGGCGAAGCGTTTTTGATGAACGCCGATATTCCCGAATATAGCGGCGGCAATCGGTTTAACCATAAGCCGACGCAGCCGCGCAAAGTGCTTTTGCATCGCCGCGAAATCAACAAATTGATGGCCGCCGTGCAGCGCGATGGCATGACACTTGTGCCGTTAAAATTATATTTCCATGATAATGGCCGCGTGAAATTGCTTATCGGTCTGGCGCGCGGGCGCAAAAAAGCCGACCGCCGCGATGTCGAAAAACGACGCGATTGGGATCGGCAAAAAGCCAGATTATTGCGCTAGTTTTTGCTGCACGAGGGCGAACACATCTTCAAACATTTGCGGGGTTAAGCGCCGCGTATTGGTATTATAGCGCGAGCAATGATAGCTATCGATGAGCGTCAGGCCATCCATGTCATGGCACGCGCCATGGGCAAATTTGGCCTCGCTCAGTTTTCGGCCGCGCGCGCGCAGCACATTGTCATGCGAAATTTTGCCCAGCGATAAAACCACTTTCAAATTTGGCAGACTGTCGAGACGCGCCTGCAAGAACCCCCGACACGCGCTCATCTCGGCGCCAATCGGTTTGTTTTGCGGCGGCACACAGCGCACCGCATTGGTTATCATCGTGTTGACCAAGGTTAAGCCGTCGTCTTTGTGTTGCGCGTAAACGCCGGTCGAGAGGCCAAATTTATCCAGCGTCGCGTAAAGCAAATCGCCCGCCCAATCGCCCGTGAAAGGGCGCGCCGTGCGATTGGCGCCGGTAACGCCTGGCGCCAAGCCGACGATGAGCAGCTCCGCCGCCTCGTCCCCAAAGCAAGGCACCGGCGCGTTAAACCAATCGGGATGGGCGGCGCGGTTTTCTTCGCGATAGGCTTTCAGGCGCGGGCATAAATCGCAATCGGCATCGGGGTTGGTTACAGGGGCGGTGGTTAAAGAGGGGGCGGTTTTTGTCATGCCCTAAGATAGCGCGTTGCATCGCTTGAGTTCAACCGCAATGGCAGGTGCAAATCTCGCTTGTCATTGCGCGGCCCTTGGCTTACTTCCAGCCTATGATTTATTTGGCTTTGGGAAGTAACTTACGCGGCGATTTCGCCAATAGCGTGCAATTGGTGCAAGCCGCCATCGACAATCTGCCGCTGACGGGCGCGCATGTGGTCAAGCGCGCGCCGCTATATGCCTCGGCGCCCATTGGCCCAGCGGGGCAAGAGGATTATATCAACACCGTGGTGGCGGTTCGCAGCGTTGTGCCAGCCTTGGCGCTATTGCCGCGCTTGCATGCGCTGGAGGCGGCCTTTGGTCGGCATCGGGGCAATGGCGAGGGCGTTGTTTGGGGGCCGCGCACGCTGGATATCGATATGATTAGCTATCACGATGAAGTGCATCGGTTTCGCGCGCAAATTCCCCATCCCAGAGCCGCAACGCGGGCTTTTGTCTTGCAGCCTTTGGCCGATATTGCGCCGGGTTGGCGTCACCCTGAAGATGGCACGCCGATTGGCGAGCTATTGGCGGCTTTGCCGATGCAGGCGCGCGTGGGGCTGAAACGCCTCTAAGGCGAACTTTCGCGCGCGATTTCTAATTTTGCCTTCTTTTTCCTTGCGATATTCGTCTAACAGGCATAAATAAAACGTAACTTCTGTCTATTTAACTTGAATTGGATTGCCCATGGCTCGTGTGACCGTAGAAGATTGCGTCGATAAGGTAACAAACCGTTTTGAATTGGTCTTGTTCGCCTCGCATCGCGCCCGTGGCATGTCGGCTGGCGCCGAATTGCTGGTAGAGCGCGATAATGATAAAAACACCGTGGTTGCGCTGCGCGAAATTGCCGATGAACAAGTGGTTCCCGCCGAAGTGCGTGAAGACTTGGTAAGCTCGCTGCAAAAACAAATCGATATCGATGAGCCAGATGAAGACATTATCGCCGCGCCAAGGCTCGGTCATGTCGAAGCTGGTGCCGAAGCTGGCGCCGAAACAGCTGCCGAGCCGATGGCCGAGATGAGCGAAGACGATATCCTAGCCGCTTTGCAATCTTTGGAAGCCGCTGGCCCAAAGGATAAAGGGGATGGTCGCGGAGACTAATTACCCGACCCCTGCTTTTTGTCCGCCTATCGGAGGGCTTGTCCGATGATGCGTCAATACGAACTCGTCGACCGCGTTTCCAGCTACGACCCTCTCGCCAATGAAGATTTACTCAATAGAGCCTATGTGTTCGCCACGCAAAAGCACGGCGACCAAAAACGCGCGTCAGGCGATCCGTATTTTTCGCATCCCGTTGAAGTGGCTGGCATTTTAACCGATTTACATCTCGACACAGCCAGCATTGCCACGGCGCTTCTGCACGACACGATTGAAGACACTGAGACGACTTTTTCCGAAATCGAAGACCTATTTGGTCGCGAGATTGCCGATATGGTCAATGGCGTCACCAAAATGTCTTTGCTGGAATTATCTTCGGCCGATACGGCGCAGGCGGAAAATTTCCGCAAACTCTTGGTTGCCACGGCCAGCGACATCCGCATTCTTTTGGTTAAATTGGCCGACCGTCTGCACAATATGCGGACGTTGCATTTCATCAAATCCGACGAGAAACGCCGCCGCATCGCGCAAGAGACGATGGATATTTATGCGCCTCTGGCGGGGCGCATTGGGATGCAGAACTTCCGCGAAGAATTGGAAGATTTATCCTTCGCCGAGATTAACAAAGACGCCCGCGAGCTGGTGATGGAACGCCTCAGCGAGCTGAACGAGCAAAGCAGTGACATGCTGGCCGAGATATCCGAGGCTGTAACCTCCCAGCTATCCGAGCAAGGGTTGAGCGTGGAAGTCTATGGGCGTCAAAAGCGCCCCTTTTCCATCTGGCGCAAAATGCAAAACAAGTCGATTTCTCTGGAGCAGCTTTCCGATATTTTCGCCTATCGTCTTATCACCCAAAGCGAGGATGAGTGCTATCGCGCGCTCGGCGTTTTGCACCGCACCTATCGTTTTGTGCCGGGGCGCTATAAGGATTTTATCTCGACGCCGAAAATTAACGGCTATCAATCTTTGCACACGACGGTGATTGGGCCGAACAATCAGCGTGTCGAGTTGCAAATTCGCACGCGCGAGATGCACGATATCGCCAACCGAGGTATTGCCGCGCATTGGGCGTATAAAGACAAACAAGACGCGCATCCAGATATCGCCAAAATTGAACCGTTTAATTGGCTGCAAGATATGGTCGAGCAGCTCAAAACCGGCGAGACGGCGGAAGAGTTTTTGGAAAATACCAAACTCGAATTATTCACCGACCAAGTGTTTTGCTTCACGCCGAAAGGGCGCCTGATTGCGCTGCCGCGCGGTGCCACGGCGCTGGATTTTGCTTATGCCGTGCATACGGCCATCGGCAATAGCTGCGTTGGCGTGCGCATTAACGGGCTGAAATTGCCGTTTCGCACGCTGCTGAAAAATGGCGATGAGATTGAAGTGGTGCGCGGAGAAAACCAAATGCCGCTAGAGAGTTGGGTGCATCATGTGCGCACGGGCAAAGCGCGCGCGGCCATTCGCCATTCGTTGCGCGAGCGCGAAGAAGCCGATTTTGTCGCCCTCGGCGGGCAGATGATTGACAGCCTCTTTGCCGCCGAAGGGCTAGAGGCCGATGGTACTTTGCTGGAGCGCGCCCTTGGGGTGATGCATTACGCTAGTTTGGATTTATTGCGCCTCGATGTCGGGCGCGGCGATATTTCGGCGGCCGATGTGCTTTTGGCGGTGATGCCGAAGAAACGCCGTGGGCGGCGCGCGATGTTTGCTGGCGCCATGCGCGGATTGATCGGGCGTTCGAGCGATAAATCGGCGCATCGCCCTGCCATGTTGCCGTTGAACGGCGCGCTATATGGCGCCGTGGTGAAAATCGCGGAAGATCATTTTCCGCTGCCTGGCGATGAGATTGTGGGCGTTGTGACCATGGGGCAGGGCGTGGTGGTCTATCCCGAAGCGGCGCCAGATTTGCTGGATCTGCAAGATAATCCAGAACGTCTTGTGGCGATGAAATGGGAAGAGGACACGCAAAATCTCTTTGCCAGTCGGGTGCAAATGACCGCCGTCAACCGAACCGGTTCCTTGAGCATCATCACCCAGACGATTGCTGATTTTGACGCCAATATTACCAATTTGAGTTTTATCCAAGACAGTGATGACTTTTGCGACCTGACGGTGGATGTCGAAGTGCGCGATGTGGAGCATATGGATCAAATGATTGATGCGATACGCGGAAGCCGCGTGGTCAGCGAGGCGAATCGGGTCATTTTTAAAGGCCAAACCCTAGACACGTAAAAGCGAGCCAATGATATGACCCCAGAAAAAGTGCTGAAAGAATTTCGCGATGCGGACGCTTTGCTGGAGGGGCATTTCCTCTTGTCTTCGGGGCGTCATTCGCGCGCCTATTTGCAATGCGCGCGCGTGCTCATGCAGCCCAAACGCGCCGCACGTCTGGCCAAAGCGCTGGCCGCTCAGCTCAAAGAAAATGTAAACGGCGAAATAGATGCCGTGGTGGCGCCTGCCATGGGCGGCTTGATTATCGGCCATGAAGTCGCGCGTGCGTTAAATGTCGCGTCGATGTTTTTAGAACGCGTCGATGGCGAGTTTACGTTGCGGCGCGGGTTTGCGCTCGAGAATAAGCCGCGCGTGGTGATGATTGAAGATATCGTGACGACGGGGCTTTCCTCGCGCGAAGCGATTAAATCCATTCGCGCCCACGGCGGCAAAGTTGTGGGGGCGGGGTGTCTCATCGACCGCTCGAACGGCAAAGCCAAAGTGGGCGTTAAGCTGGCTTCTTTGGCACGGTTTCAAGTCGAGACGTTTGACGCCAAAAACCTGCCGGATGATTTGAAAAACACACCGGCGATAAAGCCGGGCAGTCGTGGTTTGAAATAGGGGCGCCCGCATGTTTCGACGCCGACTGCCGCAAACCTATTGGCAAAAAGCCCGCCAGTTTTTCTGGCCGCGCGAAGGCTGGTTGCGTGCCACGCTTTATCTATGGCGGCGCACCATTCGTTTGAGCGGCACGCCGCATAGCATTGCTTTGGGGCTGGCGATTGGCGCTTTTGTGTCGGCCAATCCGATTTTAGGCACGCATATTCTTTGGGCGGCGTTTATCATTTATTTCATCGGCGGCAATTTTCTGGCCGCCATTTTAGGCACATGGGTTGGCAATCCGATTAGTTTTCCGTTCATCTGGCTGGCGACATTTAATCTCGGACATTTGTTGTTAGGCACGTCTGGCGATGTCAAAAAACTGCCGGAGCTGAGCTTGAGCCTGCTCATCGATGCGCCCTTTGGCACCTTGCTGCCGCTCATCGGGCCGATGCTTTTGGGCTGGATTCCGGTAGGCTTGGTTTTGGGCGCATTGGTTTACTATCCAAGCTATTGGAGCATTGAGACCTATCAGGTAAGGCAGCGCGCGCGCTTGGACAGAAAACGCGATGCAGCGGCTAAAAAATAGTGCTAGGAATGCCTCATGGCAGTAGCTGAAAAACTTCGTCTTGGGGTCAATATTGACCACGTCGCGACCATCCGCAATGCGCGCGGCGGGCGTTTGCCTGACCCTGTGCGCGCGGCCGAAATGGCCGCTTTGGCTGGCGCCGATGGCATAACGGCGCATTTGCGCGAAGACCGCCGTCATATTGGCGATGAGGATATCGCGCGTTTGGCGAGCGAAATTGGCTTGCCGCTAAACCTAGAAATGGCCGCAACCGAAGAAATGCGCGCCATTGCTTTGCGCCATAAACCCAATGCCTGCTGTCTGGTGCCAGAAAAACGCCAAGAAGTAACCACCGAAGGCGGGCTGGATGTGCTGGGCGGCGGGGCGGCTTTGCAAGGCATTCTCGACCCTATCAAGGCGGCGGGCATTCGCATCTCCTTGTTCATCGACCCCGTCGAGGCGCAAATCGAAGCGGCGGTGAAAGCCGGTGCCGATATTGTTGAACTGCATACGGGCGCCTATGCGCATGCCCATCAAGATGGCGATGCCAAGCGGTTCGCGAGCGAGCTGGCGCGCTTACAAAAAGGCGCGGAGCTGGCCGATGCGGCTGGGCTGGAAGTGCATGCTGGCCACGGGCTGTGCTTTGAGACGGTGGCGCCCATTTCGGCGATATCGCAAGTGGTGGAATTAAACATTGGTCATTTTCTTATCGGCGAAGCGATTTTTACCGGCCTTGAAGGCGCCATTGAAAAAATGCGCCGCCTGATGCTAGAAGCGCGTCGCGGGCAGGGCGCCTCGGCATGATTTTGGGCATTGGCAACGACCTGATTGACATCCGCCGCATTGAAAAAACGCTGGAGCGTTTCGGCGAGCGCTTCATCCAACGCCTTTATACGGACATCGAGCAAAAGCGCTCGGAGCGGCGCAACCAGCGCGCCGCCTCCTATGCCAAACGCTTTGCCGCCAAAGAAGCCTGCTCGAAAGCGCTCGGCACCGGGCTTCGCCAAGGCGTGTTTTGGCGCGATATGGGCGTGACCAATCTGCCATCGGGCAAGCCGACGCTAAAGCTGACAGGCGGGGCTTTGGCGCGGTTGCAAAAAATGACGCCCGAAGGTATGGAAGCGCAAATTGACCTGACCATCACCGATGATTTTCCGCTGGCACAGGCGATTGTCATTATTTCTGCCAATCCAAAATCCGCAGCGATGGGATAGTCGATGTCGAAAAAGCAATCTTCAAAACCTGACACCAAGCCAGATGGGGTGAAGGAAAACATTCGTGTTTTCATCTTTGCGGCGGTGATTGCCATTCTCATCCGCTCGCTATTTTTCCAGCCGTTCAACATTCCGTCCAGCTCGATGAAGCCGAGTTTGCTCATCGGGGATTTCCTATTCGTGTCGAAGTTTAGCTATGGCTATTCGCGCCACAGCGTTCCGTTTTCGCTATTGCCCTTCTCGGGGCGCACCTCGGATACGCAGCCCGAGCGCGGCGATGTCGTGGTGTTTAAACTGCCTGCCGACAATCGCACGGATTTCATCAAACGCGTGATTGGCCTGCCCGGCGACACTCTTCAGATGATAAATGGGCAAGTATTCCTCAATGGCGTGGGGGTGAAACGCGAGCGCATCGACGATTTTGTAGAGCCACAACGCGGCGGCGAGCCGATACGCATTCGTCGGTTCCGCGAGACCCTGCCATCGGGGCGCAGCTATGAGGTGCTAGACCAGATCGACAATGGCCCCGTCGATACCACGCCGATGTATCAAGTGCCAGACGGGCATTATTTTATGATGGGCGACAATCGCGATAATTCCACCGACAGCCGCTTTGGCCGCTATGTGGGTTATGTGCCGCATGAAAATCTTGTCGGGCCGGCGCAAATCCTGTTCTTCTCTTTCGACGACCGCACCCGCTGGTATGAAGTCTGGCGTTGGCCGATTTCCATTCGCGGCTCGCGGCTGTTTGATTTGGTTCGCTAATGGCTTCGCTGAGCGCCTTTGAAAGCCGCTTGGGGCATGTGTTTGGGCAAGCAAAGCTGCTCGAGCGGGCGCTGCGCCATGCCAGTTTGGATGTCGAGGAAGACAATGAACAGTTAGAGTTTTTGGGCGACCGCGTGTTGGGTTTGGTGATCGCCGAATATCTGCTCGACACGCATGGGCAGGAAAGCGAAGGCGATATGGCGCGGCGTCTAGCGCAATTGGTCAGCCGAAAAACCTGCGCCAAAGTCGCCCGAGAGATAGACTTAATCGAAGTGTTGCGCATGGATGAGGGTATTCAAAAGAGCCAAAATGTGCCGACCAATATATTGGCCGATGCTTGCGAGGCTGTGTTGGGCGCGGTCTATTTGGATGGCGGTTTGGCGGCGGCGAAACGGGTGATTGAGGCGCATTGGCAGCCCCATTTTGCGGGTCAGACCGAAGCGCCGATTGACAAGAAAACCGCCTTGCAAGAATGGCTGATGCAGCGCGGACTGGCTTTGCCTATTTACGAGATTATCGAGCGCACGGGGCCTGACCATGCGCCGGAGTTTACTTTGCAAGTTTCGGCCCATGATGGGTCGGCGCTTGGGGTTGGGTCGTCGCGCAAATTGGCCGAACAACGTGCCGCCATGGCCTTGTTAGAGAGTTTGAAACAGGGGGCGGCGTTAAGCCCCGAAGAGGAGACGGGCGTATGACGATGTCACCCCAAAAATGTGGATTTGTCGCGGTCATTGGCCCGCCCAATGCCGGAAAATCAACTTTATCGAATGCGCTCGTGGGGCAGAAAGTCGCCATTGTGACGCAAAAAGCCCAGACCACGCGCATGCGTCTGCGGGCTGTGGTGATGCATCAGCAATCGCAAATTATTCTGGTCGATACGCCAGGCATTTTCGAGGCCAAACAGCGCTTCGACCGCGCCATGGTGAACGAGGCTTGGCTTGGCGTGAATGACGCCGACCAAGTGCTGGTGGTGCTAGACGCGGCGCGCGCCGAAACGCCCGAAGTCGACTTAATGTTGGAAGGTCTCGCGCGCAGCGACAAGCAGGTTTCTTTGGTGCTGAATAAAATCGACACCGTGCCGCATGAAAGCCTTTTGGCCTTGGTGCAAAAATTAAATGAGCGGGTGGCCTTTGCCGATACGTTTTTAATCTCGGCGCTGAAAGGCCATGGGCTCGACCAATTGCGCGATCAATTGGCGGATAATATGCCCGAAGGCCCATGGCTCTATCCCGAAGACCAAGCGGCGGATATTCCGTCTCTCTTGTTGGCTTCGGAAGTGTTGCGCGAGAAATTGTTTTTGCGATTGCACGAAGAGCTGCCGTATTCTTTGACGGTGGAAACCGATAAATGGGAAGTCAAAAAAGACGATTCCGTGCGCATTGAGCAAACTGTTTATGTGCGCCGCGATGGCCAAAAGGCGATTGTGTTGGGCAAGGGCGGGCAGACGATGAAAGACATTGGCTCGGAGGCGCGCCGCGAGCTGGAAGAAATGTTTGAACGCCGCATCCATTTATTCGTCTTTGTGAAAGTGCGTAAAAATTGGAAAGAAGACCCCGAGCGATATCGCACGCTGGGCTTGGATTATAAGGCCTAGCCTATGCAGTGGGAAGCCGATGCCCTTATTTTAGCGGCTCGCCCCCACGGCGAAACCAGCGCCATTGTCGATGTGTTTTCGCGCGAGCATGGCCGTTTCACCGGCTTGGTGCGTGGCGGCAATAGCCGCCGACTGCGCCCTGTTTTGCAACCTGGCAATATGGTGATGGCCACGTGGCGCGCGCGCCTATCAGAACATTTGGGCGTCATCAGCGTCGATGCTGGGCGCGCCTATGCGGCCGAGGCGATGAGCGAAGCGAGCCTATTGGCGGGGCTGTCGTCTTTATGCGCCTTGATGCAAATCACCCCTGAACGGCAAGCCTATCCGCGCCTCTATGATACGGCGATGTTGGTGCTGGAGGCTTTGGCCGATGCCGAGATAGGCCACAATGGCCAGACCGATACCGATGTATGGCTGCCGATTTTGGCGCGTTTTGAAATGGCGCTGCTAGAGGAAACCGGCTTTGGGCTAGACCTGTCGTGCTGTGCGGCCACCGGGGAGATTGAAGATTTAATCTATGTCTCGCCGCGCTCGGGCCGCGCGGTTAGCCGCGAGGCGGGCGCGCCCTATGCCGATAAAATGTTCGCCTTGCCCGCGTTTCTGCTCGACCCCGCCGCCGAGGCCACAACGCAAGATGTGCGCCATGCGCTCGAGTTGCTGGGGCATTTTTTGGAGCGCCGCGTGTATTTGCCCAATGAAGCGAAACTGCCTGCCGCGCGCGAGCGACTGATAGACATCGTTTCGCGCCAATCGGGGGGCGACAAGGCTTAATTATCCAAGAGCCAGAATCGGCGAGGCGATTTAGAGACAAGCTTGCGAATCTGGCTATAAATTTGGCATGAGCGATATTGACGAACTCCCCCCCAGCGAAACCAGCGTTTCCCTCAAGCAAGCGCTAGAAACCCGCTATCTGGCCTATGCCCTCTCGACGATTACCAATCGAGCGCTACCCGATGTGCGCGACGGGCTGAAGCCTGTGCATCGGCGTCTGCTGTTCGCCATGCGCCAGTTGCGCCTCGACCCCGAGAACGGCTTTAAAAAATCTGCCCGTGTGGTCGGCGATGTTATCGGTCGCTATCACCCGCACGGCGACCAAGCCGTCTATGATGCCCTTGTGCGCCTCGCCCAAGGCTTTGCCGTGCGCTATCCGCTGGTCGATGGGCAGGGTAACTTCGGCAATATCGATGGCGATAATGCGGCCGCCATGCGTTACACCGAAGCGCGAATGACGGCCATCTCTAGCTTGCTGCTGCAAGACCTCGATAGCGATACGGTCGACTTCCGCCAGACCTATGACGGCGAAGACGAAGAGCCGATTGTTTTGCCTGCCGCGTTTCCAAATCTCTTGGCCAATGGCGCCTCGGGCATTGCCGTGGGCATGGCCACCAGCATTCCCTCGCATAATGTCGATGAATTATGCGCCGCCGCCTTGCATCTTTTAAAAGCGCCCAATGCGCGCATTGATACGTTGATGGAATATGTGCAAGGCCCCGATTTTCCAACCGGCGGCACTTGCATTGAAACGCCCGAAGCCTTGCGCGAAGCCTATGCCACAGGGCGCGGCTCCATGCGGGTGCGGGCGAAATATGAAGTCGAAGATATGGGACGTGGCACGTGGCAGATTGTCGTCACAGAAATTCCCTATCAAGTGCAGAAATCGCGCTTGATTGAAAAAATTGCCGAGCTGATGAACGCCAAACAATTGCCGATGCTCGATGACATTCGCGATGAAAGCGCGGAAGACATTCGGGTGGTGATTGAGCCGAAGAGCAAAAATCTCAAGCCCGAGCAAGTGATGGCCGTCTTGTATCGTATGACCGATTTGGAGAGCCGTTTCTCGTTAAATATGAACGTCATCGACAACCAAGGCGTGCCGCGCGTCATGGGGCTGCGCGAGGTGCTTTTGCAGTGGCTGCAACATCGCAATGATGTGCTGGTTCGCAAATCCAACTACCGGCTGAACAAAATTCTGGCGCGCCTTGAAGTTTTGGATGGCTATCTGATTGCCTATTTGAACCTCGATGAAGTCATCCGCATCATCCGCGAGGAAGACCATCCGCGCGATATGTTGATGTCGACTTTCAAGCTCACGCAAGTGCAGGCCGAGGCGATTTTAAACATGCGCCTGCGCGCTTTGCGCAAGCTGGAAGAAGATGGCATTCGTACCGAACACGCCGAGTTGTCCGCCGAAATGGCGGCTTTGCGAGAGCTTTTGGGTTCCCAAAGCCAGCAACAGGCGGTTGTGGCAGGCGAATTGAAAGCGCTGCGGAAACAGTTCGGCCCGAAAACCGAGCTGGGGCGTCGGCGGACTATCTTCGCGCAAGTCACGGGCGAAGAAGACATTTCGCTGGATAGTTTGATTGAAAAAGAACCGGTCACGGTTGTCTGTTCAGCCAAAGGTTGGATTCGCACGCTGAAAGGCCATGCCGAAGATGGCAGCAAGCTGACCTATAAGGATGGTGATAAAGCTAATTTCGTGCTGCACGCGATGACGACCGACAAGCTCGTGCTTTTCGCCTCTAATGGGCGCGCCTATGCTTTGGATGTCTCGAAACTGCCAGGCGGGCGCGGCAATGGCGATCCGGTGCGTTTGATGCTGGACATTGAGCCAGCCGAAGAAATCGTCGAGATGTTCGTGCATGATCCTGCCCGTAAATTGCTGGTCGCCTCGCGCGTTGGCAATGGGTTTATCGTGCCAGAGACCGAGCTGATTTCGACCCGCAAAGCGGGCAAGCAAATTCTAAATGTGAAAGCCCCCGATGAGGCGGCCATTTGCGTGCCAGCCTTTGGCGACCGCTTGGCGGTTTTGGGCGAGAACAAAAAGCTTTTGTGTTTTGCCCTCGAGGAAGTGCCAGAGATGCCGCGCGGCAAGGGCGTGCGTTTGCAGCGTCATGGCGATGGCCATATGGCCGATGCGCGCTGCTATCTGGCCGCAGATGGGCTGAAGATTACCGATAAGGCAGGGCGAGAGCGGGTGTTCGAAGACTTGGACGAATGGCAAGGCTTGCGCGCGCAAGCAGGTCGCATTCGCCCGAAAGGCTTCCCCGTCGATGGGCTTCTGGGGCTGGCTTTCGCCAATCGCCTCTAAGCTTATTCGAAAGCCTATTCGGTTAGCTGAAACTCGGCTTGGCCTTCATAGTTCCAAAACTTCACCTGAATTTTATACGCGCCGGGCTTATAGCGGGCGGTATCGAGCGGCACTTGGCGAATTTCTTCGACCACATCGCGCTCGGCAATGGCGCCAAGGGTGATGGTTTCCTCGCAGACCTCAGGGCGGCGCACGGCTTGGATAAAGCCGCCATCCTCGGTGGTGACGACATAGCGGAATAATTTGCACGGCCCATCGGCGGTCAATGTTGCAACGCTATCGGTATTATTGACCAAGCGTAAGACAATCGGCATGGGGGTGATTTTGCTGGCTTGCAAAGCGTGCTGAATAGGCACGCCCACTTGCAGGCCAATCGCGCCTTCGCCAACGCTATTGTCCTCTCGCCAATAAAATCCCAGCAGGCCGACGACAAGGATAATGGCAAAAGTAGTGACCATCATATTGGGCATTCTCATGGGTTAATCTCCAAACACGACTTCTGGCAACCAAGTGGCCAATTGCGGAAACAGCGCGAGCAGCGCCAACATAGATAGTTGAATGGCCACGAAAGGCAAAGCGCCTTTGTAAATCTGGCCGGTGCGAATGCTATCGGGCGCAACGCCGCGCAAATAGAACAGCGCGAAGCCAAATGGCGGGGTTAAGAAACTGGTCTGTAGGTTAATCGCCATCATCACGCCCAGCCAAACCGGATCGACGCCCATCGACAAAAGAATAGGGCCGACGATTGGCACGACGACAAAAATAATCTCGATGAAATCTAGGAAGAAGCCGAGCAGGAACATAATCACCATGACCACAGCCACCGCCGTCCAGACGCCGCCCGGCAAGTCTTCCAGCAGGGCTTGAATGGCCTCATCGCCGCCAAGGCCGCGAAACACCAGCGAGAACAAGGCCGCGCCGATGAGAATGATAAACACCATAGAGGTTGTATGCGTGGTGGAGCGCACAACGCTGCCCAGCACATCGCCGCGCCAAGCGGTCGCCAAACTGACCAGAACCGCGCCAGCCAGCAGGCCACAAAAGCTCAAGGCCACGCCCATAGCGATATAGTCCAGCGCGCTCAGCGTGTCGCGCGCGAGGCGCAAATCCATATAGCTGGTTTGCAAAACCAAAAGCGCCAAAGCCAAGGCGCCCAATCGGATGAGCCTATGCCCGCCGCTTATGCGTTCGCCAGCCAGCAATATTGTGCCAATCGCGCCCACGGCAGCGGCTTCGGTAGGCGTGGCAATGCCGCCCAAAATAGACCCCAAGACGCCGATGATGAGGAATATCGGCGGCAGCAGCGCTTTTAGTAAAGCGCCCCATTCGATGTCGCCCTCTGGCTCGGCGCGCGGGGCTTTATGCGGTTGCAAATAGGCGACGCCGATTTGATAAGCGATATAAAGGCCAACCAAAACCAGACCGGGAAGCAAAGAGCCGGCAAATAATTCGCCAACCGAAACCGTATCGGGCGAGAAAATGCCTTGCTCGAGTTGCGCCTTTTGATAGGCATTGGCAATCACATCGCCCAGCAAAACCAGCACGATGGAGGGCGGGATGATTTGCCCCAAAGTGCCGGCCGCGGCAATCGAGCCTGCCGCCAAAGCGGGGTCATAGCCGCGCTTTAACATCGTGGGCAACGACAGCAAACCCATGGTCACCACAGTGGCGCCAACAATACCCGTCGAGGCGGCCAATAGCGCGCCAACGATGGAAACCGAAATGCCCAAGCCGCCGCGCAAAGCGCCGAACAAGCGGCTCATGTTTTCCAGCAAATCCTCGGCGATGCGCGCGCGCTCCAACATGGTTCCCATGAACACAAATAGCGGCACGGCCATCAGCACTTCATTGGTCATTGTGCCGAAGATGCGTTGGGGCAGGGCGTAGAAGAAACTGACATCGAAAATATCAAATGACTGGCCGATGAAACCAAAGGCCAAAGCCACACCCGCCAAAGTAAAGGCGACTGGAAAGCCTGCCATCAATAGGGCGCAAGTGGTGGCGAACATAATCAGGTCGAGCGCAGGAATCATTGGCTGGCCTCTTGCGGTTTGGCGAAGGCCAGGGTTGCGTTTTTAATCACGCCCGACACCGCCTGCAAACCGACTTGCACGGCAAAGACTAAAATCACCGATTTCAAAAGATAGACGCCTTGAATGCCGCTTGTCTCGCGCGAGCCTTCGCGCACCGACCAAGAAATAGACACATACTCCAGCGAGACCGTGAACAGCAAAATGCAAAACGGCAGCACTAAAAATAAACAGCCCAGCATATCGACGAGGGCTTTTCGTTTCTGCGCGGCTTGTGCGTAGAAAATATCGACGCGCACATGCTCGTCTTGCAACAGGGTGTCCGCCGCCGCCATCATGAACAAAACCCCATGCATATAGAGAATAGATTCTTGCAGCAAAATAGAGCCAATGCCAAACACGTAGCGCAATACCACGACGCTGAATTGCACCAGCACCATGGCCAGTGCCAGCCAAGCGGCCGTGCGGCCGATTTTATGGTTGAGCGCGTCAATCCATGCGCTGAGTTGCGCCAAGGCAGGGGGTAATTTGGCAATCATGCGAACCCTCGGATTACACGCTGCGGCGCGATTTCGTGTAGGCCTCTTCGCTCACTTCGCCCCAGCGTAGGGAGTTGTCGAGCGAGGCTTTGAAGCTCTTGTAAACTTTCGCGGTGAAAGCATCTTTGGCGGCTGCATCTTCCAGCACTTTGGTGGAAGTGGCTTTCAGGGCTTTCATAATTTCAGGCGAGAAGCTGCGCACTTGCACTTTGTGTTTCTTGGTCAATGTGTCCAGAGCGGCGGCGTTTTTATAATTATATTCGCTCGTGGTGAAATCATTTTCCGTTGCAAAAGCCGAGCGCATAATGGCTTGCTGCGGTTGGGTCAGCGAGTTCCATACCTCGAGGTTAATGCCGGTCGACAGACCCGCACCTGGCTCATGGAAGCCGGGGCAGTAATAAAACTTAGCCACTTGATGGAAGCCAAAGGCCATATCATTCCACGGCCCAACCCATTCGCTGGCGTCAATGGCGCCGCTTTTCATCGAGGGAAAAATCTCGCCGCCGGGCAAGGCAACCGCGGCCGCGCCCATCCGGCGCATCACTTCGCCGCCCAGACCCGGCATGCGAATTTTCAACCCTTTGAAGTCGTCGAGCGATTTAATTTCTTTGTTAAACCAACCGCCCATTTGCACGCCCGTATTGGCCGATTGAAAAGCGATGACGTTAAACTTGGCCGATAGCTGCTGCCATAGCTCTTGTCCGCCGCCGAAATTAAGCCAAGCGTTCAGCTCTTGCGCGGTCATGCCAAATGGCACGGCGGTGAAAAAATTAAAGGCGGTCGATTTGCCCTGCCAATAATATTCGGCGCCATTATACATGTCGGCCGTGCCGGTAGAAACGGCGTCGAAACTATCGAAAGCGCCGACCAATTCTCCGGCCGCATAGATTTTAATATCAATCTCGCCATCGGTCATCTCGCGCACGCGTTTGGCAATGTTTTCGGGCGCGGTGCCAAGGCCAGGGAAATCCTTTGGCCATGTGGTGACCATTTTCAAACGGCGTTTGCCTTTGGCATAGGCGGGCGCGGCGATGCTGGAAGCAGCGGTGGCGGTTAGCAATCCACCTAATAATTTACGACGACCTAGTTTCGACATCTTGCGTTTCCTCCACCTTATCTGTGTAATCTTTCCACCCAGCCGAGCCCAAGCTCTGCAAAGGGGCGAAGCGTTTCTTGTAAGACATTTTAGAACAATTTTCTATTAAATAGCCGAGGTAAACATAAGCCAAGCCGCGCGCCTGCGCCGTGGCGATTTGGTCGAGAATAATAAAACTCCCCAAACTCGGACGCGCCACCTCGGGGTCGAAAAACGAATAGACCAAAGATAGGCCATGGCTCATCGTATCGCGCAATAGGCAGGCGATGAGCGTGCCAGCGGCATCGCGATATTCGACGATATGCGTCTGCACACAAGTCTCTTCCACCATGGCCATATAATCCATCGGTGTCATATCGCTCATGCCGCCATCAGCGTGGCGGTGGTCGAGATAGCGGCGCAAGAGATCATATTGTTCGCGCGTGGCATCGGGCGTCATGTCGCTGGCGATTAAATCTGCATTACGATTGCGCGTGCGCCGAAAACTTTTGGAGGCGCGAAACGCAGCCACTTTCACCCGCACCGAACGACACGCCGAACAGCCATCGCAAGCCGGACGATAGGCAATGCTTTGGCTGCGCCGAAAGCCCGCATGGGTAAGATTATTATTTATCTCATCGGCTTTATCGCCGGCCAGATGCGTGAACAATTTGCGTTCCAACTGTCCCTCCAAATAGGGGCAGGGCATGGGTTCGGTGATGAAGAAGGAGGGCAGGTCGCTCGATTGTTTCATCTCATCCCCTAAAGCCCAAAATACCATGGAGCGAACAAAGAGTAGGTTGCCCACAAGAGAACGATAAGCGGAATGCCCGCCCGCATGAAATCAGTGAAACGGAAATTGCCTGGCGTCATCACCAAGAGATTGGTCTGATAGGCAATCGGCGTGGCGAAGCTGCAATTGGCCGCGAAAATAACCGCTAGAATAAACGCCATTGGGTCGACATTGAGCGAGCTCGATAGGCTAATCGCTAGCGGCGTGAATAAAACCGCCGTGGCATTATTCGACAAAATATTGGTGATGACCGCGCACAGTAAAAAGAACGCCGATAAAATAACCGCCGGAGCCGCGCCTTCGAATAGCGCCAGAAAATTATCCGCGACAAAGCCCGCGCCGCCCGTCACCAACATGGCTTGCGCCATGGCCAGCGCGGCCGTGACCACCACATAAATGCGCAAATCAAACCCGCGTGTGGCTTGGCGCACGTTCAACACGCCGCTCATCACCATGGCCACAGCTCCCACCAGGGCGGCTACCACAATCGGCACAATATTGACCACGGCGGCCAAAACCGTGGCGACGAAAATCAACCGCGCCAGACCCGCTTTTTCAAACCGAGGCAATTCGCGCGCCGACCATTGCAGCAAAAGCGTATCGCGATTATGCCGCAAACCTTTGACGGCGCTTTGCTGGCCAATGACCAATAAAACATCGCCCGCCACCAGCCGCACATCGCTCATTTCGTGGCGCAACATGCGCGAGCGGCGTTGCAGGCCAATAATCAGGCAGTCGGTCGTATGGGTGAAACCCGTCTGACCAATAGCGCGGTCGGCAATGCGCGAGCCGGGGGCAATCACCAATTCGGCCAGCATCAGGTCTTCATCGCCATCTTCGGCGCCCGGCACTTGGCGCAGCAAATGCTGGCGCAAGGGATGTTCTTTGAGCGCCAAAGCATCGCCAATCTCGCGGCGCGTGGCGGCGATAAATAATTTATCGCCCGCTTTCAGCGTGTGGTCATCGAAGGGCGGTAATAGCTTCTGGCTGCCAGTCTCGACGATTTGTAAAGTCATGCCCGAAAGCGCAGGCAAAAACCCTGCCGCCATTTGTGCCCCCACCAAGGGGTCGCCGTGGCGCAAGCGCAGCTCGATGATGAATTGGCGCCCAGAGTCTGTGTCGGGTTCGGCTTCGCCGTCTTCGCGCACACCCAAAATGCGCGGCATGAGAAATAAAACATAAAGACTGCCGACGCCCATCATCACGAGGCCTGGCACGGTTTGGTCGAAGAATTGCAATTGCGTGATGCCGAGGCGCGCCGCCGTATCGGCGACCAGCAAATTAGTCGAGGAGCCGATGAGCGTGAGCATGCCGCCCAAAATCGTGATGAAGCTGAGGCTCATCATATAGGGTCCCGCCTTGATGTTGGCGCGCGCCGCCATGGCCACTAAAATGGGAATGGTCATTAAGACGACAGGCGTATTATTGAGAAACGCCGAAGACACCATGGCGCCCAAGAGGACGACCAGAATGGCGATATCGGCGCGTCGTGTGGCGCGGCGCGAGGCTTGCTCGATGATTTTTTCCAGCGCGCCAGATTGAAACAACCCCTGCGCCATAACCAAAAGCGCCATGATGGTAATCAGCGCCGGATTGCCAAAGCCAGCCAGAATATCGCCGCTATCGAGCAGGCGCACCCCCTCGGCATCGACCAGCGGCAGCAGGCTGAACAAAAGCAAAAGCACCACAAGGACCAAAAGAGAGGTAATCTCTATGGAAATACGCTCGGTGGCATAGGCCACCATGGCCAGAAAAATGACCCCAAAGCTCGCCCACATATGAAATTGATCTATCATCTGGGGCACCTTACAGGCTATTCGACTTTTTCTCTAGGCTTGCAGGCTCTAGATTTCGCGGAGCCAATCAGGCATAAGCTTACAAAGGAACAGGGTTTGTTTGTCATCCTGCGGGGCTTGCCGGCGCAAGCCATACTTCGGAGTTTTTATGTCGTCAGAAATGTTACAGCAAAATGCGCTTCGCAAGGCTTTCGGCAATTTTGGGACGGGCGTTGCGCTCATCGGCGTCCACGATGTGGATGGCCATGCCGTTGGCCTCACCATCAATAGTTTCGCCTCGGTATCTTTGCAGCCTGCGCTCTTGTCTTGGTGTTTGGCCAAAGACAGCCAATTGTTCGACGCCATCACCCAAGCCGACAGGTTCAGCGTGAATATTCTCGCCGCCGACCAGACCGATTTATCCAATCGCATGGCCATGCCGGGCGACCATCGCTTTGCGGCGGACGAATGGGCGGCCAGTGCCAGCGGCGGCATTTTCGTAAACGCCGCTTTAGCAAAATTCGATTGCCGCTTGCACCAAACCGTCGAGGCGGGTGACCATGTGGTTTTTCTGGGCGCCATTGAAGAAGCTTGGGCGTGCGATCAATCGCGCGCGCCTTTGGTTTATTTTCGCGGCGGCTATCGGCAATTATTGGGAGACGACTAGATGCGCAAATGTGCCTTCATCGGATTGGGCGTGATGGGTTTTCCCATGGCGGGGCATTTAGCCAAAGCTGGGTTTTCGGTCACTGTGTTCAATCGCAATGGCGCCAAAGCCGATGACTGGTGTCAAACCTATGGCGGCCAAAAAGCCGATACCCCGCGCGCGGCGGCTCAAGGCGCTGATTTTATTTTCACCTGTGTCGGCAATGATGATGATTTGCGTGCCGTCGTTTTGGGCGCCGATGGCGCGCTGGCAGGCATGCAGGCGGGGGCGATTTTAATCGACCATACCACCACATCCGCCGAGGTGGCGCGCGAGCTATCCAGCGCTTGTCTGGCGCAAAATTGCGCCATGTTAGATGCGCCAGTTTCGGGCGGCGAAGCGGGCGCGGTAAACGGCGCGCTGACGATTATGGTCGGCGGCCAGCCGGAAACTTTCGCGCAAGCCGAGCCGATGATGGCGCCTTTCGGGCGCGCCAGTAAATTATTGGGCGCGGCTGGGGCTGGGCAGTTAACCAAAATGGTCAATCAAATTTGCATCGGCGGATTGGTGCAAGGGCTGGCCGAGGGATTAAACTTTGCCGAAAAAGCCGGCCTCGACGGGCGCGCCGTGGTGGACACAATATCCAAAGGCGCGGCGCAAAGCTGGCAGATGGAAAACCGTTTCGAGACCATGGTAGAGGGCGCGTTCGATTTCGGTTTTGCCGTCGATTGGATGGTCAAAGACTTGGGCATTTGCTTGGACGAAGCCGCGCGTAATGGCGCGCCTCTGCCGATTACCGAGCTGGTGAAAACCTATTATGAAGATGTGCAGGCCATGGGCGGCGGACGCTGGGATACCTCGAGCCTACTAAAGAGATTACAGTCTCTTTAAGCAAATAAATTAAATAAAACGTAATATTTTCTAACAAAACAGTTTTTGTGTGTCCTTCTCGTCGTTAGATTGAGACTTGGGAATGACACTTGGGACTATGACTTCTTAGATAGAAGTTAGATATATTCGTGCGCAGTGATAAAGCCTATCGTGGCTCAAAGTTTTTAACCTCGAGACGTCTCCAGAACTGGGAGACACAATTTCGCGGGCTTTTCTTGGCGGGTGCCATCCCCTTGGTTTTGGCCTTGGCGGCTTGCGGAGGCGGCAAATCGAAATCCGACACGAGCCCCTCGCCCCCGGTGCCGAGCGAAGCTTCCGCCACGGTAGAGGTTCACCTGCCGCCCGTGCCAGACGGATGGCAAAGCGATAGAGAGGTCTGGGCGGCGTCGTCTGAGTTTCAAGGGCAAGTGGGGCTGTCGGAAATACACGCCGACTATGCCTATGCGCGCGCCATCACTGGGCAGGGCGTCACCCTTGGCTTCATCGATACCGGTCTGGATGCCACGCATAGTGAGTTCGCCCAAAAGACCATCGGCTTAAACGACCGCTCCGGATTAACCAGCACCAGCAACGCGCAATTGAACCATGGCACGGGCGTGGCCTCGATTGCTTTGGGCGCGCGCGGGCAGGGCAGTGCCATGCACGGCGTGGCTTTTGATGGGACACCAGCCATGTGGAGCTTGCAGCTCACCGATGGCTATTTAGCCGTCAATGACACGATTTTAACCAAAGCGACCCAAAGCCTAGAGGCGGCGGGGGCGCAGATTATCAATCAGAGTTGGGGCTATAATTCCACCCTCGACGTGGGGCTGATCAACAGCCAGAAAAATTTCCTACGCCAGAGCTATGGCGATTTTTTAACCCAAATGCGGCGTGGCAAGGCCATTCATGTTTGGGCGGCGGGCAATAGTGCCGAGGCGGAAATCGCCGTCTCTGCTGCTTGGCCGATTATCTTTCCGGATCTGGCGGGCTATTCCATTGCCGTGGCGGCCTTGGGCGCCGATGGCACGATAGGTCGCCAAACCAATCATTGCGGCGCGGCACGCGATCATTGTCTTACAGCCCCGGGCGGGGTTGCCGTCGGCGACAGCGCGACCACTGTGTTCGCGCTCGCCGGCGGCGGATACCGCTATGGCTATGGCACCAGCTATGCGGCGCCTTTTGTGTCGGGCGTTTTGGCACTGATGCGCCAAGCCTATGGCGACCAACTGACTTTGCCCGAATATACCGCACGGCTTTTCGGCACAGCCAATAAATCGGGCGTCTATGCGGATGCCTCGATTTACGGCCAAGGCTTGGTGGATGTCGAAGCCGCTTTGGCGCCCTATGGCGATACGCATATTCCGCTGCCCGCCGGTGGGGTGGCGGGGCCGTCGGAAACCCAAATCACCGATGGCGATTTGCCCGAAGAAATGCTGGAGCGTTTGAGGCGCGAAAAAATCATCGTTCTCGATGCTTTGGACACGCCGTTTGAAACCAATTTACTGCCGCCCAAAATAACCCCTCATACAAGACCGTGCTATGCACCCGTCAGCCAATGGGTGCGCGCCGATGCCTCTGGGGCGTCATCGCATCCAATCGTGGCGAGTTTCTCGCAACGGCGCATAAGTTCCGCCTCACGTCGAGTGGGGGCTTGGGATATTGCGCCGCTGCAAGTGCAATCGACCCGCCAGCCGCGCGCCACAGACCCAATCGCTGAGCCGACTGCGGGGCTGGGCGTCATGGCGCGGCGCGCGTTAGCGCATTCATCGGGCTATCTGCAATGGGGCGTGCTGGCCGAGCAAAACAGCCTGATGGCGACCACGGGCGCGGGCGGCTTGCGCTTTGGCCCTGCCTATAGCGGCCTGTTTTCGCTGCATCGCCAGTTGCCCTTTGGCCGCCACGCCTTGCACCTCGATGCGCATTTGAGCTTGAGCCAACTTGAAGGCGCGCAGGATAGTTTGCTGGCGGGCAGTAGCCGCGCGGTGGCGTCTTCTTTGGGTTTGGCTTGGCACTATCAGCGTATGCGCGTGTCGCTTCGCCAGCCGACTTATTTTGAAACGGGCGCCTTAAAATTGGCTTTGCCGCATCGGCGTGTGGCAGGCGATGGGGTGTTGTTTCGCGACCAAAGGTTTTCGTTGCAGGCGCCGCAGCGCCCGTTTGAGCTGGCGTTTTTTCGCCACGCCCTAAGCCATGACTTCGCCATTAAATTGGAAAAGCGAGCGGGGTTAGCGCGACAGATAAATCTTGGGTGGGTGAAGCGGTTTTAGTCGTTCAATAATTTGGCGGCATCGAGAGCGAAATAGCTCAATACGCCATCGGCGCCAGCGCGTTTAAACGACATCAGGCTTTCTAAAATAACCCGATCGCGGTCGAGCCAATCGCGTTCAATGGCGCCGGCCAACATGGCGTATTCGCCGGATACTTGATAGGCGAAAGTCGGCACGCCGAATTGGCTTTTGCACGCCGCGACAATATCGAGATAGGGCATGCCCGGTTTGACCATCACCATGTCGGCGCCCTCGGAAATATCGAGCGCTATTTCTTGCAAGGCTTCGGCCGAATTGGCGGGGTTCATTTGATAGGTTTTCTTATCGCCCTTGAGGCGATCGCCCGAGCCGACGGCTTCGCGAAAAGGCCCGTAAAAAGCCGAAGCATATTTGGCGCTATAGGCCATCACCAAAGTGTCGTGATTGCCACTGGCTTCCAGCTCCTTGCGGATGGCGCCAATGCGTCCGTCCATCATATCGGAAGGGGCGATGATATCGCAGCCCGCTGCCACTTGGTTCATGGTTTGGCCGACCAGAATATCGACCGTGGCATCGTTTAAAATAGTCTCGCCATCCAGCAGGCCGTCATGGCCGTGGTCGGTATAGGGGTCGAGGGCGACATCGCATAAAATGCCAATCTCTGGCACGGCCTCTTTAATGGCGCGGGTGGCGCGGCACACTAGATTGTCGGGGTTTAAGGCTTCATGGCCATCGTCGGTGCGGGCGTCGGCGGGCGTGTTGGGAAACAGCGCGATGACGGGAATGCCGAGGCTGGCGGCTTGTTTGGCCGCGTTGACGGCAAGGTCGATGCTCATCCGCAAAACCCCTGGCATAGAGGCCACGGTTTGGGTTTCATTTTCGCCTTCGATGATGAAAATCGGCCAGATTAAATCGGACACGCTAAGGCTGGTCTCGCCGACCAAACGGCGCGACCAATCGGCTTGGCGCAAACGGCGCATGCGGGTCGCGGGGAATTGGCGTTGCATCATCTCAAAAAACTCTCTGTTATTCATCTCCCCTTACATAGCCCGACTATAACTGTGGAGCAAGGTGAGCATTATCTTGCGCGTAATCTTGTGCAAATTGCGAAAGCGCGCAATAAAGAGACTTCACGTGTGGAGACAGTGCAATGCTAGACGAACAGCAAGTGGCCATTCAAGATATGGCACGCGGATTTGCCGCCGAACAATTGGCGCCTTTTTCCAAACAATGGGATGAGGAAAAACATTTTCCGGTCGATACGTTGCGCGACATGGCGCAGCTCGGCTTTGCGGGAATTTACCTAAAGGAAGAGCATGGCGGATCGGGGCTATCGCGGTTTGAAGCGGCCTTGATTTTCGAAGCCTTATCGGGCGGCTGCACCTCCACGGCGGCCTTTATGACCATCCATAATATGGCCAGCTGGATTGTCGATAGTTTCGGCACGCCCGAACAGCGCGCCAAATATGTGCCGCAATTGACCTCCATGGAAAAAATCGCCAGCTATTGCTTAACCGAACCTGGCTCTGGCTCTGATGCGGGCGCCATGCGCAGCCGCGCCGTGCGCGATGGCGAGCATTATGTTTTAAACGGCTCCAAAGCTTTCATCTCGGGCGCAGGTGTTTCCGATATTTATGTCGCCATGGTGCGCACAGGCGACGATGGCGCCAAGGGGGTTTCGTGTTTTATCATCGAAAAAGACACGCCAGGCCTGTCGTTTGGCGCCAATGAAAAGAAGATGGGTTGGCACAGTCAGCCGACCGCGCAAGTGATTTTCGAAGACTGCCGCGTGCCCGTTGAAAACCGCATTGGCGAAGAAGGCGAAGGCTTTAAATTCGCCATGATGGGGCTAGATGGCGGACGCCTCAACATCGCTGCCTGCTCGCTCGGCACAGCGCAAACGGCTTATGATAGAGCCGTGGAATATGCCAAAGACCGCGAGCAATTCGGCCATTCGATTGCCGAGTTTCAGGCCATTCAATTTAAACTGGCCGACATGGCGACCGATTTAGAAGCCGCGCGCCTGATGCTATATAACGCCGCGCAAACACTAGATGCAAGCGATGCGAGCAAGACCCGCAAATCTGCCATGGCCAAACGTTTCGTCACCGATAGTTGTTTTCAAGTGGCCAATGAAGCGCTGCAAATTCATGGCGGCTATGGCTATCTGGCGGATTATGAGATTGAGCGCATGGTGCGAGATTTGCGCGTTCACCAAATCCTCGAAGGCACCAATGAAATTATGCGCGTCATCATCGCGCGCGATATTTTGAAGTAGAGCTATGACGTCAGAAGTGATTTTTGAAACGCGCGGCAAAAGCGGCGTCCTCACGCTCAACCGTCCTGAGGCGCTAAATGCGCTGACCTTAAATATGGTGCGGCTCATCAAGCCAGTTTTGGCCGCCTGGGCCGAAGACGACAGCCTGGAAAACATCTTGATTGAGGGCGCAGGCGAAAAAGGTTTTTGCGCGGGCGGCGATATTCGCGCCTTGCACGATTGGGGTAAATCGGGCGCGCCCGAGGCGACCGGATTTTATCGCGAGGAATATCAGCTCAATCATATGATTAAGCATTTTCCCAAACCCTATATTGCGCTCATCGATGGCATCACCATGGGCGGCGGTGTCGGCATGTCGGTGCATGGGCGCTATCGGGTGGCAACGCCGCGCACTTTATTTGCCATGCCGGAGAGCGGCATTGGGCTTTTGCCAGATGTCGGCGGCACGTATTTTTTGCCGCGCTTAGCCGGCGAGTTAGGCGCTTGGCTGGTGCTAACGGGGGCGCGGCTTAAAGGCGGCGATGCTTTTGCGGCAGGGGTCGCAACGCATTATATGGCGTCTGAGGGGTTGGAAACCCTGAAAGCAGATTTGGCCAAAGGCGGCGATGTGGAGACTATTTTAGCCGCCCACCATCAAGCGCCAGATGCGCTAAGTTTGCCAGCGCAGCAAGGCGATATCGATCGCTTGTTTCAAGGTCAAAGCGTGTTGGAAATTCTGGCGGCGCTCGATGCGGATGGCAGCGAGTGGGCGCAAAAACAAGCCACGGCGGTGCGCTCCAAATCGCCGACCAGCGCGGCGGTGGCTTTGCGGCAAATGCGCGATGGCCTTACGGCTGAGTTCGACGAGTGTTTGCGTATCGAGATGCGCGCGGTCACGCGGATTATGGCTTTGGGCGATTTTTATGAGGGCGTGCGCGCGACGATTATTGAAAAAGACGGCGCGCCCGTCTGGTCGCCGGCCACGCAAGAGGCGGTCACGCGCCAGCAAATTGAGGCTATTTTCGCACCCCTAGGGGACGCGGAATTACAGTTTTAAAAAGGGGAAAATTATGAGCCATATTGGATTTATCGGATTGGGCAATATGGGACTTCCCATGGCCATCAACCTCGCCGCGACCCATGATGTCATCGGCTTTGATTTATCGCCAGACACCAAAGCCGCTTTGGTCGCGGCGGGTGGAGCGGCGGCCGAGACGATTGAACAGGCGGTGGCGCAAGCCGATGTCGTGGTCTCCATGCTGCCCGCCGGCAAACATGTCGAGAGCGTTTATTTGCAAGATACGGGCGTTCTCGCCCATGCCAAAACGGGCACTCTGCTCATCGATAGCTCGACCATTGATGTCGATACGGCGCGCAAGGTTTCGGCGGCAGCGCAAGCGGCTGGTTTCTCGATGGTCGATGCGCCGGTCTCTGGCGGCGTTGGCGGCGCCAGTGCTGGCACGCTGACTTTCATGGTCGGCGGCTCGCCAGAAGGCTTTGCGGCGGCTAAACCCTATCTCGATATTATGGGCAAGAATATTTTCCACGCGGGCGGACACGGCAATGGGCAAGTGGCCAAGATTTGCAACAATATGCTGCTCGGCATTTCCATGGTTGGCACGGCGGAAGCTTTCATGCTGGGCGAGAAATTAGGTCTCGATGCGCACACATTATTTGATATTTCCGCCACGGCTTCGGGGCAATGCTGGTCGATGACGAGCTACTGCCCGGTGCCGGGCCCGGTGCCGACCAGCCCGGCCAATAATGAGTATCAGGCGGGGTTTGCGGCGGCCATGATGTTGAAAGATTTAGGGCTGGCGCAAGAGGCCTCGAGCAGTGCCGAGTGCGAAACGCCGATGGGGCAGCGCGCCATGCAGCTGTATACGCAAATGGCAGAGAAAGGCGAGGGAGACCTCGACTTCTCTGGCATTATTAAAATGTTGCGCGGAGATTTTTAGCGCGATTTTTAGCGCGATTTTTAGCCGAAGAGTTTTGGCACGAACCGATTGGTGCGCTGCATATATTCGGTATAGCCCGGTTTCTTTTTCAGACGATATTCCAGCAAGTCGGCGCCGGAAACTTTGACCAAAAGATAGTTCATAATAATCGGCGCAAAAATCGTCCAGATGGCTTCGGGCGTGGCGGCCACGACCGCCGCATAAATGCCCCACCAAAATAAAGCGTCGCCAAAATAATTTGGATGGCGCGTGCGTTTCCACCAACCGCTATCCAGCAACTCGCCTTGTTTGGCGGTAGCGCGAAACTCGGTGAGCTGCACATCGGCCATGCTCTCCATATAAAGCCCCGCCAGCGCGATGGCTAGAAACATCAGCGTCAAAACCGGCAAGGCGGCAGGGCCACCAAAATAAAACGCCGCCATAAACGGCACAGAGACCAGCCACATCAAGAGGCCTTGAAAAAGAAACACTGTGTAAATGCTGCGCCACCAAAATTGGTCGCCGTGTTGTTTACGCATGTTTTGATAGCGGTAATCTTCTTCCGGTTCTTTGCGCCACCGAAGCAAGAGATGGGTAAACAAACGCACCCCCCATGCGATAATCGCCACCCCCGTGGCAATGGCCAGCGGACTTAAGTTTTCGCTACTTAGCAGCGTTGTCAGAGCGATGAGCGCATAGCCCAACCCCCAAAACATATCAATTATACCAGCATCGCGAAGCACGAGACTAGCTACCCAAACGCACGTAAGCATTACAACTATCGTAGCGGCGCCCATCAAAAAGGGACTTGCAGTTATCATTTCTATCATCATGGTCTAAAAACTAGTTTGATTTTGGCTTCGTGTCAGTAATTAATAAACCCGTAATGAGTGAGAGATTGTGATGATGCGACCGAAAGCAAAATATGCCTATTTAGACCATGACGGGGTTTTGGCCTTTGCCCACCGAGGCGGCGATAGAGTGGCGCCCGAAAATACGCTGGCGGCATTTCAAGATGCCGTCGACAGCGGCTACACCTATTTGGAAACCGATGTGCATGCCTCGGCCGATGGCGTGGTCTATGCGTTTCACGATGATGATTTGCAGCGCATGGTCGGCGAGCCTGTGGCTATCTCGAAGCTGACAGCCAAGCAAATCGATACTTTGCGTGTGGCAGGCGGTCATGCCATTCCGCGTATGGCTGATTTATTCGAGGCTTTTCCCAAAGCAAAATTCAACATTGATGCCAAAGCCTGGCCGGTGGTCGATCCGCTGTGCGACTTGGTGCAGCAAACCCAAACCGACGACCGCATTTGCATTGGCTCGTTTTCCGATGCCCGCATTAAAAAAGTGCTGCACCAGATTGGCGATGTTTGCCATAGCTTTGGCCCGCTCGCGGCTGTGCGGTTTCGGTTGGCGGCGCTGAGCCGCGCCAAACTGTCTTTCGCGCAAGGGGCGGGGCAATTGCCCATTCGCCAATTCGGCGTGCCAATGGTCACCAAAGCCTCGGTTGACTATGCCCATAAATGCGGATTGCAAGTGCATGTTTGGACGATTAACACCGAATCAACCATGCATGAATTGCTCGATATGGGCGTCGATGGACTGATGACGGACGATTGCGCCTTGCTGAAAAAAGTTTTGCTGAGCCGCAATCTTTGGGGCGCGGCGCACTAAGCATCTGATTTTGGACACGAACTTGTGAGTGAAATAAGACTGCGGCGAGATGGCGCCTCTGGCGTATTGGTTCGCCTTGCCGATTGTGCTACATCAGGCTTATCTGAAGTGTCATGCAGCAATAGGAAGACCGATGTCGGAATCCAGTAAAATCGAAGCCACAGACAATCCCTTTTTCTCCGCAGATGTCGCAACGCGCGACCCCGCCATTGCCAAGGTCATCGGCCTTGAGGCCAATCGCCAGCGCGCGCAAATCGAGCTAATTGCCTCGGAGAATATTGCCTCCAAGGCGGTGTTGGAAACGCAAGGCTCTGTGCTGACCAATAAATATGCCGAGGGCTATCCGGGACGGCGTTATTATGGCGGCTGCGAGCATGTCGATATTGCCGAAGAGCTGGCCATTAAGCGCGTCAAAAAACTCTATGATTGCGCCTATGCCAATGTGCAACCCAACTCGGGGTCGCAAGCCAACCAAGCGGTCATGCAAGCGCTGATTAAACCGGGCGACACGATTTTGGGCATGAGCCTCGCCGCTGGCGGTCACTTGACGCATGGCGCCAAGCCCAACCAATCGGGCAAATGGTTCAACGCCGTTCAATATGGCGTGCGCGAAGACGACCATCGCATCGATTACGACGAAGTAGCGGCTCTGGCCGAAGCGCATAAACCGCAGCTGATTATTGCTGGCGGTTCGGCCTATCCACGGGTGATTGATTTCAAACGCTTCCGCGAGATTGCCGATAGTGTAGGGGCTTATTTGCTGGTCGATATGGCGCATATCTCTGGCCTCGTCGCGGGCGGCGCGCATCCAAGCCCATTGGCTTACGCGCATGCGGTGACCACGACCACGCATAAAACGCTGCGCGGGCCTCGTGGTGGTCTTATTTTGTCAAATGATGAAGCGCTCGGTAAAAAGTTTAACTCTGCGATTTTCCCGGGCATCCAAGGCGGGCCTTTGATGCATGTCATCGCTGCCAAAGCGGTGGCTTTCGGCGAAGCGCTGGAGCCAGATTATAAACTCTATATTCAGCAAGTCGTCGCCAACGCCAAAGCGCTGGCCGATAGTTTGGTGAGCCATGGCTTTGATATTGTTTCGGGCGGCACCGACAATCACCTGGTCTTGGTCGATTTGCGCCCCAAAGGCTTGACTGGAAATGTGGCGGAAGAGGCGATGGAGCGGGCGTTTATCACCTGCAATAAAAACGGCATTCCGTTTGACCCGCAGCCGCCTGCGATTACCTCTGGCGTTCGCCTTGGCACTCCGGCTGGCACAACGCGCGGCTTTGGCGTGGCTGAATTTAAGCTGGTCGGCGACCTCATCGCACGGGTGTTGGAAGCGGTCGCGGCCAATGGCGGCGAAGCGGCTCCCGAAGAAGAGCAGGCGGTTCGCTCCGAGGTGGAAGCCCTTTGCGCGCGCTTCCCGATTTACTAGAGGTCTGGTATGCGCTGCCCTTATTGCATGAACGCCGACACGCAAGTGAAAGACAGCCGTCCGACGGAAGATAATTCTGTCATTCGGCGGCGGCGTGTTTGTGCCGATTGCGGTGGGCGCTTTACAACATTTGAACGCATCCAATTGCGCGAGCTTACGATTGTTAAAAACACCGGTCGCAAAGTGCCTTTCGAGCGCGATAAGCTTATGCGGTCTGTGCAAATCGCTCTGCGAAAACGCCCCGTTGAGGCCGAACGAATTGAGCGTATGGTTTCCGGGATTGTGCGTCGTCTGGAAAACCTAGGCGAGACAGAAATTCCCGCCAAAATGGTTGGCGAATTAGTCATGGAAGGCCTGTTCGCGCTCGATCAAGTGGCTTATGTGCGGTTTGCTTCGGTGTACCGAAACTTCCGCGAAGCCAAAGATTTTGAGGAATTCCTCGGGGAAATGTCGGGCCTGCCGGATGGCGACCTCTAGCTTCCTCGATTGAGGGGCAAGCGGTGACGACACAAGACATTCATTTTATGCAGCAGGCGACAAGCCTTGCGCGCTTCGGCTGGGGGCAAGTGGCGCCCAATCCGGCTGTGGGATGTGTGGTGGTCGATGCGCAAGGCCAAGTTGTCGGCACGGGCTGGACGCAAAAATCGGGTCGCCCGCATGCCGAAGCGGTTGCTTTGACCGAAGCGGGAGAGGGCGCGCGCGGCGGCACGGCTTATGTGACGCTGGAGCCATGCGCCCATACCGGAAAAACCCCGCCTTGCGCCCAAGCCCTCATCGAAGCTGGCATCGCCCGCGTGGTGTTCGCCCTTGGCGACCCTGATGTGCGTGTTAATGGCAAAGGCGCGGCCATGCTGGCGGCGGCAGGCCTTGACGTGGAAACGGGGGTTTGCGCCGAGATTGCCGAAGTCGACCAGCGTGGATTTTTGCTGACCCAGACGCATCAGCGGCCTCTCGTGACGCTGAAAATTGCCATGAGTTCTGACGGTTTTATGCGCACGCCCGAAGGTCAATCGCCGTGGATTACGGGCGAGTTGGCGCGCCAAAAGGGGCATATGCTGCGCGCCCAACATGATGCGATTGTTACCGGCGCAGGCACTTTGGCGGCGGATAATCCGTCTCTAGATTGCCGCTTGCCCGGGCTGGCCGAGGCCTCGCCCGTGCCGGTGATTATGAGCCGAGGCGGGAAGGTTTCGCCAAATTGTCATTTGGCGACCCGCGCCAAACAAGAAACTGTTTTGCTATACACCGAGACCGAAAGCGATTTTGTCGGCGAGACGATGGTTTTGGCACCTCTGACGCCCGAAGCGGTTCTGGCCGATTTGGCGGCGCGCGGCATGACCCGCGTCTTGCTAGAATGCGGCCCCGAGCTGGCTTTGGCTTTCGCGCAAGCGGGGTGCTTGGATGAAGTGGCTATTTTTATTGCGCCTAAAAAGGTCGACTTGGGCGGAAAAAGCGATATATCACGCCTTATGTCTCCCGAAGCGCTGGATTTAACTCAGTTCACCGAGAGCGCGCCCCAACAGCTTGGGCCCGACCTATATATGCATTACACCCGCCACGCGACTTGGCAAAAAGGAGCCGCTTAATGTTTACTGGAATTGTTACCGATATTGGTACCATCGCGAAAATCACCCGCGCGGGCGACACGCGCTTTCGGGTGCAGACGGCCTATGCGCCAGAGGATATTGCGTTGGGCGCCTCGATTGCCCATTCGGGTGTTTGCTTGACCGTTATCGAAACGGGCAGCGATGCAGGCGGCCATTGGTTCGATGTCGAAGCCTCGAAAGAAACGCTGGATGTCACCTCGGCGGGGGCTTGGCAAGAAGGCACGAAGCTGAATTTAGAGCGCGCCCTCAAAATGGGCGATGAGCTTGGCGGTCATATTGTGTCGGGTCATGTCGATGGTCTGGCGAGCATTCAATCGATTACGCCCGAGGGCGACAGCCAACGCTATACGTTTAAAACCACACCCGAGCTGATGCCCTTTATCGCCCCCAAGGGGTCGGTAACTTTGGACGGCACATCGCTGACGGTAAATGAAGTCGAGGGGCTTACCTTTGGCATAAATCTTATCCCGCACACGCAGACCGTCACCACTTGGGGACTATCTAAAGTGGGCGATATTATCAATCTAGAGATTGATGTTCTGGCGCGCTATGTTGCTCGCCTGAAGCAAGCAGAACAGGAATTAGGAGCTTCGTCATGAGCGAATTTAGCCAATATATCTCAACCCCAGAAGAAATCATCGAAGATGCCCGCAACGGCAAAATGATTGTTCTGGTGGACGCCGAAGACCGCGAAAACGAGGGCGACCTAATTATTCCAGCGCAAATGGCGACGCCAGATGCGGTTAACTTCATGGCCAAATTTGGCCGTGGGTTGATTTGCCTGACCATGACCAGCGAACGCTCCGACCAGCTTGGCCTTGAGTTCATGTCGCAAAACAATCGCTCGCAACACCAAACCGCCTTTACCGTTTCCATTGAGGCGCGCGAGGGCATCACCACGGGTATTTCGGCGCATGACCGTTCGCAAACCATTTCCGTGGCCATTGACCCCACCAAAGGCATGACCGATATCGTCTCGCCTGGCCATGTGTTTCCGCTGGTCGCGCGCGATGGCGGCGTGCTGATGCGGGCCGGCCATACCGAGGCCTCGGTTGATTTATCGAGGTTGGCGGGTCTCTATCCGGCTGGCGTGATTTGCGAGATTATGAATGATGACGGCACGATGGCGCGCTTGCCAGACTTGGTGCAATTTGCCCAAATCCACGGCCTGAAACTCGGCACGATTGCCGACCTCATCGCGTATCGCCGCAAAAAAGATACGCTGATGAAACGCATCCATGAAGATGTTTTCAAGCTGGCCAATGGCAGCGAAATGGCGGCGCATGTTTATCTCAACACCGTCACCAATGAAGAGCATATTGCTTTGGTCAAAGGCGACATCAGCGGCCCCGAACCCGTGCTAACGCGGTTTCATGCCGAGAATTTGGTGGCCGATATTGCCGGCAGTGGCATGCCGCGCGCGGGCGTTTTCGAAGCGGCGCTCAACGCCATTGACGCCGAAGGGCGCGGTGTTGTGGTAATCATTCGCAATGTATCGCCGACCCCGTTCACCGATAGTATGAAACCGCAATCCAGCGGCGACCCGATGCCGACCCGTCTTCTTGATTATGGCGTGGGCGCGCAAATCGTGGCTGATTTGGGCTTGCATGAAATTGAGTTGCTGTCCGATACGCCGCGCACCGTTGTGGCTTTGGAAGGCTATGATTTGAAAATCGTCGGCCAACGCGCGATTAACGGCTAGGGAGGCAAGCGATATGTCGAAGAAAATTCTAATTGTCGAAGCCCGCTTTTACGAAGACATGGCGGATGCCTTAGCCGAAGGCGCGATTGCGGTTTTAGAGGCGGCGGGTCTTGCGTATGAGCGCGTCTGTGTGCCGGGCGTTTTGGAAGTTCCTGTGGCGATTAAATATGCGGCGGCCTCGGGTCAGTATGATGGCTATGTCGCTTTGGGCGTGGTCATTCGCGGCGAGACCAGCCATTACGATATCGTGTGCAGCGAGAGCGCGCGCGGGCTGATGGAGCTGGGCATTCAAAATGATTTGCCGATTGGCAATGGCATTCAAACCGTGGAAGACGCTGAGCAAGCTTGGGCGCGGTGCAAAATTTCGGATAAAGATAAAGGCGGCGGTGCGGCAAAAGCGATGTTGGCGTTACGGGACTTGCGCCATCAGTGGCTTTGAGAGTAAACCCTGTCTATGACTGGTGACACATATGACGCGCGATCGAGCGCCCGACTTCTCGCCGTGCAGGCTTTGTATCAAATGGATATCGCCCGCACGCCGTTGGAAGTTATCATCCGCGAGTTCAGCGAGCATCGCATAGAGGCCAAGCTGGATGACGTGGAACTGCCTGCCGCCGACCCTGAGCATTTCGAATTTTTGCTGCGCGGCGTGATGGATCACCAAACGTTGATTGACCGCACGATTGATAAACGCCTCGCCGAGAACTGGCGCTTGGGTCGTTTGGACAGCACTTTGCGCGCGATTTTGCGCTGCGGCGTGCAAGAGCTGATAAATGCCGAGCATGTGCCAGCCAAAGTAGCGGTGTCGCAATATGCCGATATCGCCCATTCTTTTTTCGATAGCGCCGAGGGCGGCATGGCCAATGCGCTGCTCGACCGTGTCGGCAAAGACGTCGCGAGCGGCGACATAAGTAAATTCTAGTCGCGCGTTTCCCATGACAAAAAAGCCCATATCGCCATCGGTCTCCAAAAACTTGGGGGGCGAATTTGGGCTGATACGCGAGTTGCTGGCGCCGTTAGCGCAAAACCCGACCGCCTTGGGCTTGCGCGATGACGCAGCCGTGCTCTCGCCGCCGGCCGGTTTCGACTTGGTTATCAGCACCGATGCTTTGGTATCGGGCGTGCATTTTCCAAGCCAAGCAGAGGCTCGCCTCGTGGCCAATCGGGTTTTGGCTTGTAATATTTCCGACCTTGCCGCCAAAGGCGCCACCCCCGCAGGTTGCACGCTTACGCTCGGGCTTAGCCCCGATTGGGACGACACTTATATACGCGAGCTTATTTCGGCTTTCGGCCGAGGGCTAACCGCTTGGGGGCTGGAGCTATGGGGCGGCGACACAGTGCGCGTGCCGACGACGGGGTTTGTATCGCTCACCGTGCATGGCTTCGTTGCGTCAGGCAAAATGCTGCCCCGGGCTGGTGCGCAAGTGGGCGATGCGGTTTATGTCACGGGCGTCATCGGCGATGGCTGGTTGGGGTTGCAACAAAATATGGGCGAGCAAGAAAACCTTGCCGATGCCCGTAAAGCCTATAGCGACCCGCAACCGCCGTTGGCTTTTGGCCAAAAGCTCATCGGCCTAGCGACCAGTGCGCTGGATATCTCGGATGGCTTGCTGGCGGATTTAGACCATTTGTGCGAGGCCAGTGGCGTGGGCATGGATATTCACGCGGCCGATATTCCTTACTCCACGGCGGGGCAGGGCTATTTATCGGCCAATGGCGCGTTGGAAAATCTTCTCGGCGGGGGCGATGATTTGCAAATCGGCTTTACCGCGCCGCCCGAAAATGGCGATGCCTTGAGGGCGTTGGCGCAAGCCACGCAAACGCAAGTCACCCAAATAGGGCAGGTGAGCCGAGCGGTTTCTAGCACCGATAAGCCGACAGATTCGTCCAGCCCGCTTGCGGTTTTGCGCGCGCCAAACGGCGCCGAGATAGCGGTTGCGACACGCGGGTACCGCCATTTTTGACGTTTTTGCGAAATAATCGGTCTAAATAGTATAATTTTCATGCTTTTTCTTGCGTTGCGAGACGATATTTGGCATGTTCGCCGCACTTAATCAGGGGGAGGTTCAAGGGGCATTTCGCGCCGCCTATCCCCATAAACGAAGAGGTTATAATATGAGCAACTTGATGTGGCTTATCATCGGTTCTGGCCTGCTTGCCATTGTATATGGTGTGTGGACAGCCCGAAGCATTATGCAGGCAGATGCCGGCAATGAGCGGATGCAAGAAATTGCATCGGCTATTCAAGAAGGCGCTGGCGCCTATTTGAACCGTCAATATCGTACTATCGGCATCGTGGGTGTCGTTATCGCGATTTTGGTTTACTTCCTCCTTGGCGCAAAAGTGTCCATCGGCTTTATCGTTGGTGCTGCCTTGTCAGGTGTGGCTGGCTACGTAGGTATGCTGGTTTCGGTTCGTGCCAATGTGCGCACCACCCAAGCGGCTTCGGAAAGCCTTGGCGCTGGCCTCTCTCTCGCGTTCCGTTCGGGCGCGGTGACAGGCATGTTGGTGGCCGGTCTGGCACTTTTGTCGGTTGCGGTTTATTTCGCGGTTCTGGTCAACGGCCTAGGCCTTGCCCCAGATGGTCGCGAAGTCATTGACGCTCTGGTAGCCTTGGGCTTTGGTGCCTCGCTTATTTCTATCTTCGCGCGTCTCGGCGGCGGTATCTTCACCAAAGGTGCAGATGTTGGCGGTGACTTGGTCGGTAAAGTAGAAGCTGGCATTCCAGAAGATGATCCTCGCAACCCAGCGACGATTGCCGATAACGTTGGCGACAACGTAGGCGATTGCGCAGGCATGGCGGCGGACTTGTTCGAAACCTATGCGGTAACGATTGTTGCCACTATGGTCTTGAGCGCCATCTTCTTCACCAATGATGCTTTGTCGATGATGATGTATCCTTTGGCCATTGGCGGCACTTGCATTGTGACCTCAATCATCGGCACGTTCTTTGTCCGTTTGGGCAAAAACAACTCGATTATGGGCGCGCTGTATAAAGGCTTTGTTGCCTCTGCCGTGCTGAGCCTGATTGCTTTGTATTTCGTTACCGATGCAACCATCGGTCTCGACACACAGCGGATTTATGAAGGCATCACCATCACGGGCATGGACTTGTATCTCTGCGGCGTTTTGGGTCTGGTTATCACCGGTCTGATTATTTGGATTACCGAATATTATACAGGCGTCGATTACCGTCCGGTTAAATCTGTCGCTGCGGCTTCGGAAACGGGTCACGGCACAAACGTTATTCAGGGTCTGGCTGTTTCCATGGAATCAACCGCTCTGCCAGCGATTGTGATTGTTGTTGGCATTATCGCCACGCATAACATTGCGGGTCTGTTTGGTATCGCCATTGCGGTTAGCACGATGTTGGCTTTGGCTGGCATGGTTGTGGCGCTCGACGCTTTTGGTCCGGTGACCGATAACGCGGGCGGCATTGCAGAAATGGCTGAACTGCCGGAAAGCGTGCGCGAAACAACCGATGCTCTGGACGCTGTGGGCAACACCACAAAAGCGGTTACCAAAGGCTATGCCATTGGTTCTGCGGGTCTGGGGGCTTTGGTATTGTTTGCCGCTTATACGCAAGACTTACGTTTCTTTGCCGAGAACGCCGAGCAGTATCCTTACTTTGCTGGCGTGTCTGTCGACTTCTCCTTGTCCAACCCATATGTGGTTTCGGGACTGTTTATCGGTGGCCTCTTGCCATTCCTATTCGGTTCGATGGGCATGATGGCGGTTGGCCGCGCAGCGGGTTCCATTGTCGAAGAAGTGCGTCGTCAATTCAAAGAGAAGCCAGGCATTATGAAAGGCACCGAGAAGCCAGATTACACGGCGGCGGTTGACCTGCTGACACGGGCTGCGATTAAAGAAATGATCGTGCCGTCGATGTTGCCAGTTCTCTCCCCAATTGCTTTCTACTTCATCATTGAGCAAGTTGCGGGTCGTTCGGCGGCTTTCTCTGCCCTCGGCGCGATGCTGTTGGGTGTTATCGTAACGGGTCTGTTTGTGGCTTTGTCCATGACAGCCGGTGGCGGTGCTTGGGATAACGCCAAGAAATACATCGAAGATGGCAATCACGGTGGCAAGGGCTCGGAAGCTCATAAAGCCGCTGTAACTGGCGACACAGTAGGCGACCCGTATAAAGATACGGCTGGCCCTGCGGTGAACCCAATGATTAAAATCACAAACATTGTGGCGCTTCTGCTGTTGGCCGTTCTGGCTCACTAGAAACGATACGTAGTTGGTAAATTCGCCCGGGGCTGTCGCAAGACGGCCCCGGGTTTTTTCATACGCCTTTTGGTTAACGAATCTTTTATATTTAAATCGGTAAGAAGAAGAACAATGAGCGCTGCCATGAAACCCTATTTTGAATATGTCTCAAAAACGAGCGTGTTGATTTTCACCTTCGTGTTTACCTATCTCTTTCTACTGGTAATTTTTCCTTATTTCGCAGGCGATATCGCCAGTCTAGACGTGCGCCAAGACGGCTATGATTTTGCCGAAGTCATGGTCGCCCTGACAGGCTATGGCGAAGCGGGGCGCTTGCGCTATGCGTGGGTTAGCCCGACGCTCGATACGCTGTTCCCCATGGTCTATGTCAGCTTTTATGTTGGCATTCTGTATCGCTTTGCGCCGATGGAACGGCTCAAGGGGCTGGTTTACATTCCTATTTTGGGGGGTCTGATTGACTTGGCCGAGAACGCGCAGATTGTTGCCATGCTGTTGCAATATCCAGATATTTCCATTGGGCAAGTCGAATGGGCCAATCGGTTCACCTTGACCAAATGGGTGTTTTCCAGATTATCCATGCTGATGGCGCTGATTGTTTTGGCTTTCGCATCGCTGCAAGCCATTCATACCCGTTGGCAGAACCGCGTTTCTTAAAAATCGCTGCCCGGGGCATTGTCGCCAAAGCGGCCGAGGTTGCCAAATATCTGACCCAGAACCGACAGTTCCTGACCTTGCGTTTGCGTTGTGCGCTGGACGATAGGCACGATGATGCCATCCTCTAGCCCATAAATGGCATAGTCTTTTACGGTGTCATTGGCGGCAAAATAAATCGCCAAGACTTTGCGCTCGACTTCTTCGGGCGCGCGATAGCTCTCGGTGACAAAACGCGAGCGGACGTAATAATATGCCGTGCCGTTTAGCTTGGTCACGGTGGAGGGCGAGCCGAAATTATTTTGCACGACTTGGCGCTTGGTGCTGCCTTTTTTCAAACTGCTTATCTGGCTGTCATTAAAAACATAGCCGCGATTGTCGATTACTGGCGCGCAGGCTTGGATTGGCGCGAGCAGGGCGGCCAACACGCATAAGCTCTGGCTGGCGCGTAAAACGGGGTGTGACATTGTCTGTCTAATCTTTGCTTGTTCAATCAATCGCATGATTTATAACCTATCTCAGATGGCCTGTCGGCGCAATGAATGGGGTAGCCAATCCCGGGCTTGCTGGCAACCGAAAAGATGCAAATAACCAGACGAGCTAGGCCTTCCCGTGAGCGCCAGCTCTTGCGTAAGGAGAAGGTTATGGGACTGTTGGATTTTCTATCACTGCGCCGCAAGGCGCCAGATGTTTTGCCCGCCTATACCGCGATTATGGCGCAGGCGCGTCGTCCCGATTATTATGGCGCAGGCCAAGTGCCGGATAGCTTTGATGGTCGGTTTGATTTTCTAGCCGCGCATGTGCATTTGGTGCTGCGCCGCTTGCGCACCGATGGGGTGGCGCGCGAGGAAATCGGCCAAGCTTTATTCGATGTGTTCTTTCGCGATATGGATCAAGCGATGCGCGAGTCTGGGGTCGGCGATTTGGGTGTTGGCAAACGCATTCGCAAAATGGCGCAGGCGTTTTATGGCCGCGCCGCCGCCTATGATGAGGCCTTGGGCAAAGCGGCGCCTGCACGAGCCAGCAAAGCCGTGAAAGCGCGTTTGGCAGAGGTGCTGACCCGCAATCTCTATCCCGATACGCCAGAGCAAGCCGATGCCGAGAAAATGAGCGCGCTGGGTAGTTATTTTCTGGAGTTGGAAAAGCAACTCGCCAAACGGTCTCTCGAGGATATTCTCGCAGGCCGCGTGTTTGAACTTTAGGGGAGGGCGAAGCCATGACCGAGCTACCACAAGATGACGAGTTTGAGCTTCCTTTTGGCGAAGGCGAGATGAGCCATTTGGTGCGCCAAGACGGTGTGCCGCCATCTGGCAAAACCGTGAAACACGCAGCCGAGGACGATGTTTTGGCGGCGCTGGCCACGCGGCTGCAAGTTGAAGAAGTGGCGGAGCTGGCGTTTGAGGCTTTGCTGACGCCGCTCGATAAATCATGCTTGGTGGCGACCGGACAAGTGCGCGGCAAGGTGCGCCAAATTTGCGGCGTCACGCTGGAGCCCGTGTGGACGCAGATTGAACAGACTTTCACCCTAGAGTTTCAGCCCGCCGAACGGGTCGCTAAATATAGCGTGCCAGAGGATGATTTCGACACAGATTTGCCCGAAGCCATGCACAATGGCGAGGCCGATGTTGGCGAGTCGATTACGCAAATTTTTGCCATGGAAGTGCCAGCCTATCCGCGCGCGCCGGACGCCGCCTTTGCGGGCTATGGGCAAAGCGAGGCCGAAATTGTGGCCGAAGATAAACGACCCTCGCCTTTTGCGGCTTTGGCAGGCTTGAAGTCGAACCTCGCAGATGACGGCGAGGAAACTTGAAGTTTTTAGCGAACTGGCGCATATAGAGCGCTAGTCAGTAAGACTGAGTAAAGCCAAATGTGAGGGGCTCTCGTGAAGAAAACCACTATAGCGATTGACGCCATGGGCGGCGATGTTGGCCCCGCAGTGACCATCCGTGGGCTGGTGAAAACCCATTTGGAACGCCCGCATGTGAGCTTTTTATTGTTTGGCAATGCCGATAAAATTAACGCGGAACTCAGCCAGTATAAAAATTTACAAGAAGTCTGCACGGTTGTGGCTTGCGAGAAAGATGTCGCTATGGATGCCAAGCCGTCGGTGGCTTTGCGTCAGGGGCGCAAAGTCTCGGGCATGTGGCGCGCCATTGATGCGGTCAAACAAGGCGAGGCGCAAGCTTGCGTGTCGGCGGGTAATACCGGCGCTTTAATGGCCATGGGCAAAGTGATTTTGCGCACCTTGCCAGGTATCGAACGCCCCGCCATGGCCGCGATTTGGCCGACCGTGCGCGGCGAAAGCGTGGTGCTAGATGTGGGCGCCAATATTGGCGGCACGGCAGCGCATTATGCGCAGTTCGCCGTCATGGGCGCAGCCTATGCACGCACGGTGTTTGGCCTTTCCGAGCCGGAAATCGGCCTGTTGAATATTGGGGTCGAAGAAGTTAAAGGCACGGATGAAGTGAAGGAAGCGGCGGAATTATTAACCCTGTCGGAGTTAAACTTCAAAGGCTTTGTCGAAGGCGATGGCATTGGTCGTGGCGATGTCGATGTTGTGGTGACCGATGGGTTTACCGGAAACATCGCGCTGAAAACGGCCGAAGGCACAGCGCGTCAAATCGGTGAATATTTGCGTCAAGCCATGGGCAGTTCTATCTTGTCGAAAGTCGGCTATGTGTTTGCCATGGGTGCGTTTAAGGCGTTGCGTCAGCGTATGGATCCCAATGCGGCCAATGGCGGCATGTTGCTCGGCTTGAACGGCATTGTGGTGAAAAGCCACGGCGGTGCCGATGCCGATGGCTTTGCCACCGCCGTCGAAGTGGCGATTGAGGCGGCCGAGGCAGATATTCTGGGGGCGATTGGGTCTGATATTGAAGTCATGCAAGCCCTCTTAGATAACGCTTGGGCGGAGAGTTTAACGTAACCCTTTCAAACAGGAGCGGTTCGATGGTTCAAAAAACAAAAATAACGGGCATTGGCGCCTACCTGCCAAAGAACATTATTACCAATAACGACCTGTCAAAAATACTCGATACCAGCGACGCGTGGATACAAAGCCGCTCGGGCATCCAGCAACGCCATCAGGCAGACGAGGGCGAAACCACATCTGATTTGGCGGTAAGCGCGGCCAAGGCCGCTTTGGCACATGCCAAGCTGACGCCTGACGATATTGATTTGATTGTCGTGGCCACCACCACGCCAGATCTAACTTTTCCAGCCACCGCCGCTTTGGTGCAGAAAAAACTCGGCATGCGCCATGGCGCCGCTTTTGATGTGCAGGCGGTTTGCTCGGGCTTTGTCTATGGCTTAAGTGTCGCTAGCGCCATGCTGGAAACAGGCCAAGCTAAACGCGCGCTGCTCATTGGCGCTGAAACCATGACCCGTCTGTTGGATATGCAAGACCGCGCGACGGCGGTTTTATTCGGCGATGGAGCCGGCGCCATTGTTCTAGAGGCCTGTGAGGTCGCGCCCGAAGACCTCGATACGGCAAGCCATGTGATGGGGTCTTATTTGCGTTCGGATGGCGAGCTGTCGGATATTCTTTATGTCGATGGTGGGCCGTCGACGAGCGGCACGACGGGGCATTTGCGGATGCAGGGGCGCGAGGTGTATCGCCATGCGGTCGGCAATATTTCCGATGCGATCAATACCTTATTGCAGCGCACGGGAATGAGCATCGCGGATGTCGATTGGTTTGTGCCGCATCAAGCCAATAAGCGCATCATCGATGGGGTGGCGAAAAAAATTGGTCTGCCCCTCGAAAAGACCGTGGTCACCATTCACCAGCACGCCAATACATCGGCGGCATCTATTCCTTTGGCGCTGTGCCAAATTGTGCAAGAGGGCAAGTTGCGCGGCGGCGATATTATTATGCTGGAGGCCATGGGCGGCGGGCTGACCTGGGGTGCCAACCTTATTCGTTGGTAAGAAGCCATCGTTAACGTTTTGTTTTTGCTTGCATGATTAAAATGCCATGTGCTTATATTCAAAAACATTCGGAGGAATTTCATGGCAGGAAAAACGATTACACGTGCAGATTTAAGCGAAGTTGTTTACAATACCGTTGGCCTGTCTCGAAGTGAGTCCGCGCAGATTGTGGAAACCGTTCTCGACCTCGTGTCCGAAGCTTTGGTGCGTGGCGACGATGTGAAACTCTCTTCCTTTGGCTCGTTTCTTGTGCGCCATAAAAATGGCCGCATCGGACGCAATCCGAAAACCGGCGAAGAAGTGCCCATAGACCCGCGCCGCGTTCTCAGCTTTCGCGCCAGTCATGTCCTCAAAGGTAAAATCAACAAAATGGCCGGTCTCGACTAGGTCGACCGATGACGGACACAAAATCAGAAACCGCCTTTCGAACCATAAGTGAAGTCGCCCAAGCGCTAGAGGTTAAGCAGCATGTCTTGCGCTTTTGGGAAAGCAAGTTCGACCAAATTCAACCGATGAAGCGCGCCAATGGGCGGCGCTATTATCGCCCCGAAGATGTGGCGCTGATTTCGGGCATCCAGCATTTGCTCTACGAGCAAGGCATGACCATCAAGGGCGTGCAGAAGCTTATCAAAGACGAAGGCGTGGCCAGTTTGCGAGCCAAGCCACAGACCCAACAGCAAAAATCGAGCCAAGCCACCCCGCTCTCGCTCGAGCAGCGCAGCCAATTGGAGGCCGCGCGCCAAAGCCTGATGCAGGCGCGATTTTTGCTCGCAGACGCAGACGCGTAAAATAGCTTTCGGCTGGCTTGCCTTTTGGCTCGAAAACTTTTAGATAGTCCCAACGTCGGAGCGTAGCGCAGCCCGGTAGCGCACTTGTCTGGGGGACAAGGGGTCGTGGGTTCGAATCCCGCCGCTCCGACCAATTCGATACGATAAGTGGCCCCCGCTTATTTTTGGAGAGAGTTATGACTTCTATTTTGCCTATCGTGATTTTTATTGCGGCGATGTTTGTGTTGAACATTATTCAATTCGGCCGCCCAGACTAAACCTATCGTCTCTTGTTTTGGAGACCCATAAAGCCGCTTCCCCAAGGGAGGCGGCTTTTTATTTTGGCTCACTCTTCCTCGTCAGGACTTATTCTTCCCCGTCGGCCCTTATTCTTCTTCGTCAGGGCGTTGCATCCAATAAATAATCGCGCCCGCAGGCAATACCCAAGCGATGCCCGTGATGAGATAATAAGTAAACTCAATCGCTTTATTATCCGGCACGCTGGTGGTCACGGCGACGGTCATCACCAAGAGGGCGTAAAAAATAATTAAGGCGAGCATGGCCACAAGGCCGATGAGCTTGCGCAGGCGCATCGGCAGCCAAGGTTTGCGAAAAGGTTTTTTGGGCGTTTGCATATCTGTCATGCCTCGTGGGTAGCACGAAAGCGCCAAGCCCGCCAAAGCGTAATGCGCGCTCGCGATGTTTGGTCGCAAGGCGAGGGGGTTAAAACGCGGTATAAGGCTCGCATGACAGCAAATGCACAAATCGATATCCCGCCCGCCAATCGGCAAATCGCTCTATGGCTTTTTACCGTCGCCGGCTTTGTGGTTCTGATGGTTTTGGTCGGGGGGCTGACGCGCCTTACCGATAGCGGCCTGTCGATTACCGAATGGGCGCCCATTCGCGGCGCCATTCCGCCGCTGTCGCACGCCGATTGGATGAGCGAATTTAATAAATATCGCCAAATTCCAGAATATCTTCTGGTCAATGCGGGCATGTCTTTGGCCGAGTTTAAATTCATTTATTGGTGGGAGTGGGGGCATCGCTTTCTGGGTCGCGTGGTCGGCTTGGTTTTCTTGCTGCCGTTTTTAGCCTTTCTCGCGCAAGGCAAAATCAGCCGCGCGCGTCTGCCAGCTTTGCTCGGCCTCTTCTTCTTGGGCGGGCTGCAAGGTTTCATGGGGTGGTATATGGTCGCCAGCGGCCTGACCGAGCGCGTCGATGTCAGCCAATATCGCTTGGCCATGCATTTGGGGCTGGCTTTGGTTATCTTCTGTTGCAGCGTTTGGTTGGCCTTGGGCTATTGGCGCGGCACAAAAACCGCAAGCCCGCGCTCAACGACCGTGCTCGTTGCCGGCGCCATTGTGGTTGCGGTGTTGATGCAATCTCTGCTCGGGGCTTTGGTGGCCGGGCTGGATGCTGGCACGACCTATACGGATTGGCCGCTCATGGATGGTGATTTCATTCCATCTGGTTTGCTGTCGCAACAACCCGTCTGGCGCAATTTCTTTGAGAATATCCTCACCGTGCAGTTCGACCACCGCATGGCCGCCTATGCCATCACCGCTCTGGTGGGCTGGCACATTTATAAAGTGCTGAGCGGCCAAACCGAGCCACGCGTGCGCCAAAGCGCTCTTGTATTGGGCGGCGCGGTGAGCGTGCAAATCATCTTAGGCATCGTCGCCTTAATGTGGGCTGTGCCGATGGGATTGGCGGCGGCGCATCAGCTTGGCGCGGTGGCGGTTTTGGCGGCGGCGGTAACGCATTTTCACCTGCTGCGGTTTAAATCACACGAAAACAACGCTTAATAATACGGTAAATAAATACCAAAATAATAAACCGTTGTTTTTGTTGTATAAAAACACATAAAACACACTTGCGTTTGCGCTTCGAGCCACGTAAAACACGTTCAACATCTCATAAGAGGCCTAATCTTGGGCTTTTGGATAGGACATAGTTATGAAGACTTATTCTGCAAAACCGTCAGAGATTGAGAAAAAGTGGATTCTCATTGATGCGGAGAACTTGGTTGTCGGTCGCTTGGCAGCTGTGATTGCGTCGCGCTTGCGCGGCAAACACCTGCCGACTTTCACACCGCATATGGACACGGGCGATCACGTCATTGTCATCAATGCGGAAAAAGTGAAATTCACGGGCAAAAAATTGTCGGACAAAAAATATTATCGTCACACGGGATATCCCGGCGGTATTAAAGAGACGACGCCAGAGAAAGTGCTGGAAGGCAAATTCCCAGAGCGCCTCGTTGAAATGGCCGTCAAACGCATGTTGCCACGTGGCCCGATGGCGCGTCAGCAGTTCAGCAATTTGAAAGTCTATGCGGGAGCTGAGCATCCCCATGAGGCGCAATCTCCAGAAGTTCTCGATGTCGCATCGATGAACACCAAGAATGTGAGGGCATAATATGTCGGATACAGTAGAAACACCGGTAGAAAACACCGACACAGCGCTCAGCTCCGCCCTCGAAGGCGCAGCCAGCGCTGATGGTGGTGTAACGGCGGAAACCGTTGCCGCGCCCGCCGCTCCGGTCGAGCCACAAATCGACGAGCAGGGCCGCGCCTATGCAACCGGCAAACGTAAGAATGCGATTGCTCGGGTTTGGATTAAGCCAGGCACCGGACTGATTACGGTCAATGGAAAAACCGAAGAAGTTTTCTTCGCCCGTCCCGTGTTGCGCATGATTTTGCGCCAACCTCTGATTGCTGCGGAACGCAATGGTCAATTTGATGTGGTCGCAACCGTAAGCGGTGGCGGTCTGTCGGGACAAGCTGGCGCGGTGCGTCACGGTATTTCCAAGTCGCTGACTTATTATGAGCCCGGCCTTCGCGGTGTTCTCAAAAGCGGTGGCTTCCTGACACGCGATAGCCGTGTTGTAGAACGTAAGAAATACGGTCGTGCCAAAGCGCGTCGTAGCTTCCAGTTCTCTAAACGCTAGGTCTTTTGCCTTTTACGAAAAGAAAAAGGGACCTTTTGGTCCCTTTTTTTGTTATGTAGAGGGAAGCGAAAACAAGAGAGATTCGAAGATGGATAAAATTCCCGGAAGTAGCGTAACGATAACCGAAATCATGGAATTCCTGCCGCATCGGTACCCGTTTTTATTGGTCGACCGCGTGGTGGAAATGGATGGCGAGAAATCTGGCGTGGGCATTAAAAATGTCACCGCATCGGAGCCTTGGTTTACCGGGCATTTTCCCGATAATCCGGTGTTTCCAGGCGTCCTGATTATCGAGGCCATCGCACAAGTTTCTGCCATTTTGGTCATGCAAAATGCCAAGGATGAAGGCAATCCGATGGTGACCAAAACGATTTATTTCATGACGGTCGATAAAGTGCGCTTCCGCAATCCCGTTACCCCGGGAGATCAGATGCGCATCCATGTGACGCAAATTCGGCGGCGCGGCATGGCGTATAAATTCAAGGGCGAAGTTTTCGTCGATGGCCAGCTGATGGCCGAAGGCGAGATTATGGCCATCAACCACGACCCAGACGCTTAAGGGTCTAGGAACACGAAGATGAGTAAAGCAAAAATCAACGTCGGTATTTTAGGCGCGTCGGGTTACACCGGCGCCGATGCCGTGCGCTTGCTTGCGGCTCATCCCAATGTCGAGATTAAATTGCTGACGGGCAATGCCCATGCTGGCAAAGCTTTGGTCGAAATTTACCCGCAATTTGGCGGGCTTTCGATGCCAAATCTGGTGAAAGCCGAAGACGCCGATTGGAGCGATATCGACGCGGTGATTTGTGGGCTGCCGCATTCTACGGCGCAAGATGTGATTGCCAAAATCCCCGCGCGGGTGCGGGTGATTGATATGTCGGCCGATTTTCGGTTGCGCGATGCCGAGACCTATTCGCAATGGTATGGCCGCACGCACGACCAAGCGGCGCTCTTGGGCGAGGCGGTTTATGGACTGAGCGAACACTATCGCGACGAAATAAAACAAGCCCGTTTGGTGGCTTGCCCAGGCTGTTACCCCACGGCGGCGTTAAGCGCGCTCATCCCATTGCTGAAAGCAGGCTTGGTGACAACGCAAGATTTGATTATCGATGCGAAGTCTGGCGTCACCGGCGCGGGGCGCAGCTTGAAAGAGCAGAACCTATTCTCGGAAGTGGCGGAGGGCATGAATGCCTATGCTGTCGGCGGCCATCGGCACGCGCCCGAAATTGAGCAAGAGCTGAGCCAAGCCGCAGGGCAAGACGATGTGCGGGTCAATTTTACGCCGCATTTAGTGCCGATGAACCGGGGCGAATATGTGTCGATTTACGCCAAGGTTGCCGGCGGCGCGAGCGCCTCGGATATGAAGGCGGCTTGGCAGTCGTTTTATGGCGATAAGCCATTTGTGCGCGTGGTCGATGAGACGCCAGCAACGCGCCATGTGCGCGGCTCGAATTATTGTTTGCTGTCGGCCTTTGACGACCGGATTGACGGGCGGGTGATTTTATTTTCGACGCTGGATAATCTGGTCAAAGGCTCGAGCGGGCAGGCCGTGCAGAATTTGAATTTAATGTTTGGCTTTGACGAAACCGCAGGTTTGCTGCAACAGCCGCTTTATCCGTAAGAAGTCATTCTCTTGCCGTATTTCGCGGCCAAAAGAAGACTTTCAACTAAGTAATGGGACGACGATGGAAAACGAATTTCACCGCATTCAACGACTGCCACCCTATGTATTCGAGAGCGTTAACAAGCTAAAAGCAGAGGCGCGCGCGAAGGGCAAAGATATTATCGATTTCGGCATGGGCAACCCAGACCTGCCGACGCCGACGCATATTGTCGAGAAATTGGTCGAGACGGTTCGCAATCCGCGCACCCATCGCTATTCGGCGTCCAAAGGCATTCCGGGGCTTCGCAAAGCCCAAGCCAATTATTACGGACGCCGCTTCGGGGTGAAGCTCAATCCAGACACAGAAGTCATCGCCACGCTCGGCTCGAAAGAGGGCTTTGCCAATATGGCGCAAGCCATCACCGACCCCGGCGATGTTATTCTCGTGCCGAACCCGACCTATCCCATTCATGCCTTTGGCTTCATCATTTCGGGCGCCACCATTCGGCATTTGCCCAATGAGACCGACACTGATTTTTTTGAAGTGCTAGACCAAGCCGTTGTGCATAGCCACCCGAAGCCGAAAGCTTTGGTGCTGAACTATCCGGGCAATCCGACGGCGCAAGTGGTCGATTTGGATTTCTACAAAGAAGTCGTCGCCTATGCCAAAAAGCACGATATTATTTTGCTGTCGGATTTGGCTTACGCGGAGATTTATTTCGACGATGACAATCCACCGCCGTCGATTTTGCAAATTGAGGGCGCCAAAGATGTGGCCGTGGAGTTTACCTCTTTGTCGAAAACCTTCTCCATGCCCGGTTGGCGTATGGGGTTTGCGGTTGGCAATGAGCGCCTGATTGGCGCGCTGACGCGGATTAAATCTTATCTCGACTATGGCGCTTTCACGCCCATTCAAGTGGCGGCGGCGGCGGCTTTAGATAGCCCCGAGGAAGTCATCCATGGCATTCGCCAAGTCTATAAAGAGCGCCGCGATGTGCTGGTCGATGTGTTTCATCGCTCGGGCTGGGATGTGCCAGCGCCGCAAGCGACGATGTTTGCTTGGGCGAAAATCCCCGAGCCGTTCACCCATATGAAGTCGCTCGAGTTTTCGACGCTGCTGTTGCAAGAGGCCGATATTGCGGTCTCGCCTGGCATTGGCTTTGGCGAATATGGCGATGATTATGTGCGGATTGCTTTGGTGGAAAACGAGCAACGCATTCGCCAAGCGGGTCGTAATTTGAAGCGTTTCATGGATACGCATAAAGCGGCGGCCAAAAAGTGAGCGGCGAAAAACGCATAGCTATTGCTGGCCTCGGCACGGTAGGGGCGCAAGTGGCCGCACGGCTTTTGTCGGGCGCGGTGCCTGGCGCTGTGGTAACGGCAGTCAGCGCGCGCGATGCAACCCGCGATCGCGGTGTCGATTTATCCGGCCAACGATTTGTCGCAAACCCCCTAGATTTGGCCGCGGCCGAAGACGTGGATATCGTTGTTGAGTTGATGGGCGGCGAGAGCGGCGTGGCGCTTGATTTGGTGCAAGCCGCGCTAAAAGAAGGCAAGCCTGTCGTGACCGCCAATAAGGCTATGTTGGCCGCTCATGCCGCGAGCCTGTCTGAATTATCCTGCGCCGAGCCTCGCGTGCCTTTGGCTTTTGAGGCGGCGGTGGCGGGCGGCATTCCGGTAATCAAAGCGGTGCGCGAGAGCTTGGCTGGCAATGAGATTAGCCGCCTGTCGGGTATTTTAAACGGCACGTGCAATTATATTTTGAGCCGTATGGAAGTCGCGAAATTGAGCTTCGAGGCGGCCTTGAAAGAAGCGCAAGACAAAGGCTTTGCCGAGGCGGACCCGTTTTTGGATGTAAGCGGCACAGATGCGGCGCAAAAACTGACCCTGCTTTCGGCGCTCGGGTTTAAGGTCGCGCCCAATATGGCGCATGTATCGCTGACGGGCATCGAACAGATTAGCGCGCAAGATATTTCCTTCGCCGATAGTTTTGACAGCGTCATCCGTCTGGTGGCCATGGCGGAAAAGCGCGGCGCCGATGGGGTGTTTCATCAAGTGGTGCCAATGCTGGTGAAAAAGAACACCACTTTGGCGCAAGTTAGCAATGAGTTGAACGCGCTGAAAGTGGAAGCCGAACCGGTCGGTTCGATATTTTTGCAAGGGCCAGGCGCAGGCGGCGGGGCAACGGCTTCGGCTGTGCTGGGCGATATTTCAGACATCGTGCAGGGCTTTGGCCGCGCGCTATTTGGCGCACCAACGTCGGCGATGAAAGAATCAGCGACGCAAAATGCACCCGATAGGGAATATTATCTGCGCGTGGCACTGGCCGATAAGCCGGGTAGCATGGCCAAGGCCACGCAAATATTGGCGGAAAACGGCGTGTCCATTGAAGAAGTTGTGCAAAGGTCGTCGCAAGCAGGTGACAGTTTTCTGCCGGTGGTCTTTATTACCCATCACTGCGAGGCCTCGGCTTTGCAAACCGCCTTGGGGGCGTTGAAAGCCCAAAAAGATATTTGTAACGAAGTTCTGGCGCTGCCAGTCTTTACGGAAGAAATGTAGGAGAGACTATCATGGCATCGAAGAAAATCGATCGTTCGCTAACTTTGGAACTGGCTCGCGTTACCGAACGCGCTGCCGTTGCAGCCGCCAAATTGATTGGCCGTGGCGACGAAAAAGCGGCGGACCAAGCAGCCGTAGACGCCATGCGCCGCGAGCTGAACGCGCTCAATATTGATGGCGAAGTGGTCATCGGCGAAGGCGAACGCGACGAAGCGCCGATGCTTTACATCGGCGAGAAAGTCGGCACAGGCGATGGCCCGAAAGTCGATATCGCGCTCGACCCGCTAGAAGGCACAACCCTAACCGCCAAAGGCATGGGCAATGCGCTGGCCGTGGTGGCCATGGCCGAGGGCGGAAGCCTGTTGAACGCGCCGGATGTCTATATGGATAAAATCGCCATTGGCGGCGGATATCCTGCCAATACGGTCGATTTGGATGCCGACCCTGCCGACAATGTAAAAGCCGTTGCCAAAGCCAAGGGCGTGGACGTTGGCTTGGTCAATGTGTGCATTCTCGACCGCCCGCGCCATGCCGAGATGATTGGCAAAGTGCGCGAAGCGGGCGCGCGCGTGACCTTGATTAGCGATGGCGATATCGCTGGCGTCATTCATTGCACCGACCCCTCGACGGGCATCGATATGTATATGGGCACAGGCGGGGCGCCAGAAGGCGTGTTGGCTGCTGCCGCTTTGCGCTGCACAGGTGGCCAAATGCAAGGCCGTTTGGTGACCACAGATGAGGGTCAAAAAGAACGCGCGCGCAAAATGGGCATTGAAGATTTCGACCGTAAATATACCGCCGAAGAAATGGCCAGCGGCGATGTTGTGCTATCGGCCACGGGCGTCACCACGGGGTCTATGCTCACTGGCATTGTTCAGCAGGGCAATGAAATTTGGACGGATACTTTGCTGATGCGGTCTTCGACGGGCACCATTCGTTGGATTAAAGCGCGCCATACGGACCCAGATAAATTCCACCTCAATGACTAGCGCCACCGACCCATCTGCCGCGCCACCGCGCGCCGCCCTTGGGGTGGCACGTTCGGCGGCGGGGCAGTTTTGGTCTCTGCGCGAAACCGACGATCGGCAAGTCTTGCAGCTTTCGCAATTGCACGGGCTGCCCGATATTGTTTGCCGTATGTTGGTGGCGCGCGGCATTGGCGCCGATGTGGCGCCGGCCTATCTCGACCCGAAATTGCGCGACCTCTTGCCCGACCCCTCCAGCTTGAGCGATATGGATAAAGCGTCCGAGCGTCTGGCGCAGGCGATTATCGACGCCGAGCCGATAGCCGTGTTTGGCGATTATGATGTCGATGGCGCCACGTCCTCGGCGCTTCTGCTGCGCTATTGGCAGATGTGCGGCCACGAGATGCGCGCCTATATTCCCGACCGGCAAAAAGAAGGCTATGGCCCCAATGACGCCGCTTTGGCGCAGCTCGATAGCGAGGGCTATAAGCTGCTCATCACCGTCGATTGCGGAACCATGGCGCATGGCGTGTTGGAAAAAGCCAAAGCGCGCGGCCAAGAGGTTATCGTCTCCGACCATCACCAAACGGGTGGCGGCTTGCCTGACTGTTTCGCGCTCATCAACCCACGCCGCGCCGATGACGCCAGCGGCCTTGGCCACTTGGCGGCCGTCGGCGTGACGTTCTTGTTGCTGGTCGGGGTCAATCGGGCTTTGCGCCAGAAAGGGTTTTTCGAGGGCAAAGGCGAGCCGGATTTAACCCAATTGCTCGACTTAGTGGCGCTCGGCACGGTTTGTGATGTGGTGCCGCTCGAGGGCGTCAACCGCGCTTTCGTGCGCCAAGGCCTCAAAGTTATGGCCACGGGCGCCAATGTGGGCGTGCAAGCTTTGGGCAAAGTGGCGCGCGCCGAAGGCACGTGGGGAACCTATCAATTGGGCTTCCAATTGGGCCCGCGCGTCAATGCGGGCGGGCGCGTTGGACAATCTGATTTGGGCGTGCGGCTGTTGTCTACCGCCGACCCAGAAGAAGCCATCGGCTTGGCGCAACGCCTTGATGATTTCAACACGCAGCGGCGCGCCATTGAGGCCGATGTGCAAGAAGAAGCCATGCGGCAAGTGGATGTGAGCCTCGCCAAGCAAAACGCTTTGGGGCCGTTTATTTTGCAAGCGGGCAAGGGCTGGCATGCGGGTGTTATTGGCATTGTGGCGGGACGTCTGAAAGATAAATATCACCGCCCGAGTTTCGTCATTGCGATTGATGAAGACGGCATGGGCAAAGGCTCGGCGCGCTCGGTCAGCTCGGTTGATATTGGCCGTCTGGTCGCGGGCGCGGTGGATTTGAAGCTGATTGAAGGCGGCGGCGGTCATGCCATGGCGGCGGGGGTGACTTTGCACGAAAGCCAAGTGGCCGGATTTGAGGCCTATCTGGCCGAGCAATTGGGCAGTATGGCGTTAGATGCGCCGCGCCATTTGCGCCTCGATGCCACGCTGACCCCGCAAGGCGCGACGCGCGAATTATGGGAACAAATGCAGGGGGCGGGGCCCTTTGGCGCGGGCAATAATGAGCCGCGTGTGGTTTTGCCCTCGGTGCGGATTGTGCATCAATCGGTGTTGGGCGATGGCCATGTGCGCTGCACTTTCTCGGGCGAGGGCGGGGGGCGTTTAAAAGCTATGGCTTTTGCTTCGGTGCCGGAAGAGGTGCGTATGGTTTTGCAAACCGCGCGCGGCCCCGTGCATGTCGCGGGATATTTGCGCGCCGACGACTGGAATGGGCGCCGCGATGTGCAATTTATGGTGCATGATGTCGCAATTGCATAAAGCCGCCTAGAAGGGCTTGAAATGCATCTCGATTAAGGATATATCATGCCGACCAAGCTCATGGAGCGCCCTTCGTCTATCGGTTAGGACGCCAGGTTTTCAACCTGGAAAGAGGGGTTCAATTCCCCTAGGGCGTACCATGACTT